>JAABUP010000260.1_pt1 | contig 117889 bp, 117 predicted proteins | sample 5559201 | NCBI WGS metagenome assembly JAABUP01 (sample SAMN10711887, study PRJNA513373) | rock metagenome | isolation source: Antarctica rocks | place: Antarctica
GCTATCAACCTGTTTAGAAACAATAACTATCAAAACCTTGCCCAGGCCCAAAGGCTTGTGGCTAATGATATTAAAAAACTAAAACAATTGATCTATTAGAATGCAACAGCCCTGCTCTCGAGAGGGGCAAGGGGTGTGTTTCTAAAAAAACTAATTTCGAGCTTGTTAAAAGCCTGTTTAAATTTTATTCAAAATTTCCGATGCTTCTTTTACCACCTAAAAACCGTTAAACACTTGTACTTCTTGTATCGGTTTAATCCACCTGTACAGGATTTATAGGGATAAAAGAAGTAGTATAAAATTTATTTAAACAGGCTCTAAAAATTTAACCAACTTCATCGTAAAATTTATTTCGTTTTTCATTAATTACCATTAGATTTATCAATACTGCTAACCAGTTGATGCAGATTAAAATATTGTCAAAACCTATTATAGTACAGGATGAAATTTTACAGCATTTTTTTGGCGTGTTTCTTTTCATTGCTGATAAAAGCGTACGGACAAGCTTCGCAATGCCCGGAAAATATTGGCTTTGAATCAGGCACACTCAAGAACTGGGATTGTTTTACCGGTTCGATCGATAGGTCCGGTGTCATCAGTGTAACAGCTTCGGCACCCGTTCCCGGCAGGCATACCGTCCTGAAATATGCAAACAATCAATTGGACCCTTATGGCAAGTTTCCTGTCACCTGCCCCAATGGCAGCCTGTATTCTTTAAAGCTGGGCAATGACGGAATAGGCGCACAGGCCGAAAGGGTGAGCTATACTTTTACAGTACCCCTTAACCAAAAGAATTATAGTATCATTTACAATTACGCCGTGGTATTTCAAAACCCTGACCATGCATATTACGAACAGCCCAAATTTACGGCCCAGGTTTTTGATGTGGCCACCAATCAACCTGTAAATTGCGGTTCTTTTGAATTTGTGGCTTCTTCCGGTTTGCCGGGCTTTCAGCAATCCAGTTTTGGAGGAGGGGTTTTTTTTAAACCCTGGGCACCAATTACCATAAATTTATTTGGATATGCAGGGAAGAAGCTCCGGCTGGAATTTACAACGAATGACTGTACACGAGGCGGCCATTTCGGTTATGCTTATATTGATGTAAACGAAAACTGCGCTTCACCAATAACCGGCAACACTTACTGCGCCGGAAATTCAGTTTTAAAAATGAGTGCGCCTGCGGGTTTTAAAGAATATTACTGGTACAATGAGGATTTTTCAAAAGTGCTTGGCAACAGCAATATCCTCAGCATTTCCCCTGCGCCGCCCGATCAAACACATTATGCTTTGAGGATTGTCCCTTTTCCGGGTTTGGGCTGCGAGGATACGCTTTACACCACCGTCAATGCTTCCCCCGATGTGCTGACCCTGAAATTGCAGGACTCTGTGATCGGCTGCGAATCCGGTATCAGCCTGAAAACAAAAAGTATTACGGCAGGCAGCAGTCCAAACCTGACGTATTCCTATTTTTCCGATCCCGATGCCCAGGATTATGTCCCCGATCCTGAAAACGTCATTACCAGCGGAACGTATTATATCCAGGCCGTCAATGCCGGTGGTTGTACCGATATTAAACCAATCATTGTCAGTTTAAAAAAAGCACCGTCTATTATCACCAGTAATCCCGATCCGGTCTGCTTTCCTGCAAAAGTGGATTTGACAAAACCCAAAATCACGGTTGGAAGCAGTGCCGCCCTCACTTTTACTTATTGGAAAGATGCAACGGCAACCATTCCCTTAGCGGCACCGCAAGCGGTAGATTCGGCCGGGACTTATTACATCAAAGGAGCCAATACAACAGGTTGTTCGCTGATTGTCCCTGTCAAGGTAGTGATTGGCCAGCAACCAAAACTCGTTGTACAAAATATTTCATCCTGTGTAATGGTTAACCTGACGAACACGGCCCTTACAGCAGGAAGCGATCCGAACCTGACCTTTTCTTATTGGGCCGATGCTGCGGCCACCAATCCTTTACCTACGCCAAGTAGGGTTACCAATAGTGGAACCTATTACATCAAAGCCACAAATCCCGCTGGCTGTTTCACCATTTCACCCATAGTTGCACAAGTTTTTCCGCTGCCTATGTTTGTAGTGAATAACCTCTCGCCGGTTGTATTTCCGACAACCGTAAATTTAACCAAAGCTTATACCGGCGATAACAACCTGGCTTATTCTTTCTGGACAGATTCGGCGGCAACTATTGCTTTGGATAATTACGTTTCGGTACAAAAAAGCGGAACTTACTATATCAAAGCCAGCAGCAAAGCCGTTTGTACGCTGATCTTACCGGTTTTGGTAGTAATCAACCCGCCGCCGTTCATCACCATTCTGGCACCCAATACTTTTACCCCAAACGGTGATGGTACCAATGATTTTTTCACGATCAGTTATGCAGGGGCTTTGCAATTGAATTACCTGAAAATTTTTAACCGCTACGGGCAGGAGGTTTTTGAAACCAAGCAGATCACTAATTATTGGGACGGTACTTTCAACGGCAGCAAAATCCCGGCCGGAGCCTATTATTGGGTTTTGGAAGGATCAGACACTTACCGCAAGGAGCGGGTGGTTAGGTCGGGGAATATTACGGTGATTAGGTAGGAAGTGAGGTGCGAAGGTTTGAGGCAAGAGGTTAAATCAGAGCGGTGCTGTTTTTATCGATACTTTTTTGGGAAGGATTGTTGAATCATGTTAATTTACAACCTGTAAATTTTTAAAAGATAATGTCTTCTTCAAAATTGTTGTAAAGTTAGCCGTTCAATTTCTTTAGTTATTTCCAAAATAACATCTTTATTTTGTATCTCTTTCTTTTTGTTCACTTTTGTTGAAAAGACAATAAACACTCGTCCGCCATACTTTTCTTCAAAATCTTCAAAGTTAGTTTGCATCCTTTCCGAAGGTTTATAATTTCTAAAATTAGCGTTTGCGGTTATTGGTTTAATTTGAATACCAAATGCTTTATTGCCAACTTTCCCAATATAATCAATGTCGCATACAAATTCCAAATCATCTGGTTCTTCAAAAATTATATCGGGGAAAACTTTTGCTAATCCTTCATTAATTACAGATGTTTCAACTATATATATCATAATAAATTTCTTGTCTTGATGCTTTTAATTCTTTTGTTGCCACACAAATTTCAGACTTACTTAAAATCAATTAAAATATCCAAATTACTGTTTTGCTTGTTTTCTCCACGAGCATAAAAACCAAATATTCCAATCATCTTGGGATTGTACTTAGATGCAATTTCAATTATTTGATTTTGTCGTTTTGAAGAAATCATAAGTCATTTTCAAATTAGAATCTGTCAATAGACAAAAGTTTATCGTTACGTATTTGTATATAAACAAGAAAATAATATTATTTATTTTCTATGAATTTTACTAAATTCTTTTTCTAACATCAGTATAACGAAAGTCATGATGTGATAATGATGTTTTTTCGAGTAAATCTTCTCTCATTGCTAAAACAATATTGCCTATTTTTTCTCTTCCTTTTTGAATATTTGGTTCTTTACCTTCATTGTCAATGATTAATTGGACTAATTCATTTATTGCAATAATTACTTTATCTGAAGAATAAATCCACGATCTATATTGTTCATCAAAAAACTTTCTTTTAGTTTCATAATTGGCAGTTTCACCTACAAAACCTTGAAGAAGGATAAGTAGATTAGAATATTTTTCTTCTCTAAATTTAGCTATTGTTTCGTGTTTTTTAGATTTTGAAGCAAAATAAAAAGATATGTAACCACCGGCAACTGCTGAAATTAGTGTAATAGTTAGTGTTATTAGAATCGAAAAGTTAGCTGTCATTTTAACTTTTATTATTTTTTCTTAGTTATAAATAAACTTATTGTAACTGACTATCAAGTTTCTCAACCCTTCACAACCTCCATCCAGGCACGTGCCATCAATTGTGCACCAGCTAAAGTTGGATGCACACCGTCGCCCGTCCAGTAAGCACCCGGTGCAGATTTGACCGCTTTATCAAAAATAGATTGATAGGGGATAAAAGCAGCATCAAACTGATCGGCAATTTCGCGGGCGGCTTTCTGGTATTCCGGGAACTCGGGATACCAGGTTTGATCAATTGCACTAATCCCACTCAAACCAAAAGGTTCGCCGATAATCAGTTTGGCGTTGGGCAATTGCTTTTTGGTTTGTTTTAGCAAAGCCTTGTAATAATTTTTATAAATTTCTGATGTGCCTTTGTAGTTGTCATTGTGCTTGTGCCAGTAATCGTTCACCCCAACCAAAATGCTTAAAACATCAGGTTTTAATTCTATACAATCCTTTTCCCAACGGTCGGGCAATTGGTAAACTTTATCGCCGCTGACACCTTTGTTGTAGATTTTTAAGTTTTTCTCCGGGTACTTAAACAACAGTTCAGAACCTGCTATCAGTGCATAGCCGGAACCCAAGGCCGATGGATTGTTCGACTCCTGATTTTCCCTTTTCCTGCCGGCATCCGTGATCGAATCTCCCTGAAAAAGAATGGTATTATTTTGGCCGATTGCAATTTTACTAACCTTTGCTTCTGCAAAAGCGGAAGTTACAATTTCGGTCATGGCAAGTGCAGAAACACCTGCGATAGAACTTGCTTTGATAAAGTTCCTGCGTGAAGTAAAGTTCATGATGATTTGGTTTTTATATGGATTGATGCTGTTAAATATGGTCATTTTATACTTACATGAGAAGTTAATGGCTAATAAATTTATCTTGTGCTTGGACAGGCAAAAAAAAGCATGATAAAAACAGTATGCCTGTAACTGATTTGAACATCTAAAGCAAATTTTAAGGTTTAAGTTGTGCTTGCAATTTTACAGGAATGTTTTGAAGAACAAGGCCACGGGCAATTTATGAAAACTTAAGTATCCTGTTCTTCGTAAGATTAGGATAGTATAAAATTTAGAAATGACGTTATGTTGTTTTTCTGATTCAACCAGCACTCCTAAAACTCCTGCCGAAAGTTTCTGATTTTTACTGCTTTCACTGCTCTTACTTCTTTTACAAACAGTTTTTAACCATTGTTATGGGTATCCTCATCTTTTTCGTGCTGCACTGGTATTTTTCTTTGTTTTTTCAATCTTTCTTTCATCACCGTTATGCTGCCCACGGCATGTTTACCATGAGCAAAACCTGGGAAAAAATCTTTTACGTCTGCTGTTTTATTACCCAAGGTTCGTCCTACATCAGTGCTTCCGCTTATGGCATGATGCACCGCTTGCACCACGCGCATACCGATACCGAACATGACCCGCATTCGCCGCATTATTCTGATAATGTTTGGTTGTTGTTACTCAAAACCAGGAACAATTACAACGGCATTTTTAAAGGCGATCTGGAAGTGCAGAACAAATACAAAAAAGACTTGCCGGTTTGGGACGCGTTCGACAAGTATGCCCACAATTGGATCACAAGGGTGCTTTGGGGCGCAATTTACCTGGCCATTTATTGCTGGCTGGCTACAGCCTGGTGGCAATTTCTTTTCCTGCCGCTTACGTTTGCCATGGGTGCTTTGCAGGGATTGGCGGTCAACTGGTGGGCACATCGTTTTGGATATGAAAACTTTAGCGGGCCGAATACTTCTAAAAATATTATCCCGGTTGATTTTTTGTTTTGGGGAGAAGCTTATCACAACAACCACCACAAATACCCCGGCCGTGCAAACAATGCCATTAAATGGTTTGAGGTGGATGCCGGTTTCCAAATGATGCGTTTCTTCAATTTCATGCACATCATCAAACTAAAACCTGCTGTTGCGTTTGCTAAAATTTAGGTGATAAAAGAAGCATTGGTTTCTGCGCTGTCATTTCGACCAAAGGGAGAAATCTTCTTCAAAGCGTTCCTTTGTGTTTTTCGATGAAGATCTCTCCCTTTGGTCGAGATGACAACAAACGTCGGGATAGAACGATAAGATGCTTAAACAAATATAGCACAACAATTTCACTCCCGCCGGTAATTCCCGCCGGTTTTGGGCGATGCTTCTTTTACCACCTCTTTTTTGGGTTTTAAAGTATTGAAACTCGGCTGCACAATTTTAATGCTTTGTTTGGAAAGGTCAATGCTGGCGTTCAGTTCAAACCCCAATAAAATAATCAGCGAGTTGAGATAGAGCCAGATCATGGTCACAATCAGCGTTCCGATAGAGCCATAAACCTTATTGTACGACGAAAAATGATTGATGTAATAACTAAACCCAAGCGAAGTGAGCACCGCCAAAATGGTGGCCAGGATAGAACCCGCACTTAAAAACTTCCACTTTTGCGTATGTGTTGGCCCATATCGGTACAAAATGGAAACAGTTACAAAAAACAGTAAAATCACCATCATCCAGCGGGTAACGATGATCAGAAAGACCCAGAAAAGCCCGCTGCTATGTAATTGGTGGCGCGCAAAACCGATTATTTTTTGCCCCATAATCATGATGGTAATCCCGGTGATAAACGCAAAAACAAGCAGTAAAGTTAAAACTAATGCAATCCAGCGGCGGCGCAGCCAGCTTCGTGTTTCTTTGGTGAGGGCTGATTTATTAAAAGCAGCCATCAGATTGCTTACACCGTTGGTAGCAAAAATTACGGCCGAGAAAAACCCGAAGGACAGCAATTGCCCGTTCTGGTTTTTGATAATGTCCACGATCGTTCCCTGAAAAGCCAAAAATGCGTTCGTTGGCATCACCGTTTCCAGAACAGACAATAATTTGTCCTGAAAATGTTTGATCGGAATGTATGGGATGACGGTGAACAGAAAGATGATCCCCGGAAAAATGGCCAGCATCAGGTTGTAAGCTAAGGCAGAAGCTTTGTTTACCAAGGATTCTTTTTTGATTTCCCCAAAGAAAAAAGCAGCAATGGTATAAAGCGGGAGCGAATGGAAGCCCGGCAGGACCAGCACTTTAGTCCAGTTTAAAAAATACTCGTAAAATTTAAAACGAAGCAGAAAACGGTGCAGCCAAAACATGCCGCAAAGCTATACGAAAAAAGGCTTTAAACGTTCCAGGAAATCTGCTGAAGGCAGGCATGGACGGTTGGTTTTCCGGTTGATGAATACCAACAAAGTTTCTCCAATATGGATCAGTTCCTGCTTCTCATTGTACAATTCATATATAAAATGGATTCGGATACCAGGCATCTTTTCCATAATCACTTTAATGCTAATCTCTTCATCATACAAAGCCGGTTTCAAGTATTTACATTTCATCTCCAGCACGGGCATAATGATGCCGGATTCCTCCATTCCGCTGTATGTCAGGCCTAAGCTACGCAGCATTTCCACCCGGCCAACTTCATAAAATTCGGCATAATTCCCGTAATACATGTAGCCCATCTGGTCGGTTTCGCCGTATCGGACACGGGTTTTGGTAGTATGCGTAAACATCAGCGTTTGATATTTCTTTGGTTTAAAGCCTCTTGAAATTTATGCGCATTCACTAAATGATCGGCCATATTGGTGGCATAATTATGATAGCCGGAAAAATCATCTTTGGCGCACATGTAAATGTAATTGTGCTTTTTGTAGTTCAAAACCGCTTTTACAGCACTTACAGACGGCATCATGATCGGCCCGGGCGGCAAACCAGTATTCAGGTAAGTATTGTACGGCGAATTAAAAACCAAATATTTATTCAACACTCTTTTTATGGTGAAATCTTTTAAAGCGAAAATTACCGTCGGGTCAGCTTCTAATTTCATCCCGCGGTTCAAACGGTTCAAATATAAACCAGCGATAGTTGGCATTTCATCATTGTGCAAAGCTTCGGCATCCACAATTGAAGCCAAAATGCTAACTTGTATCGGCGTCAGTCCGGCTGCTTTGGCTTTTTCTTTTCGTTCCGAAGTCCAGAATTTCTTATATCCATCATTCATCCGGCCAAAAAATTTCTCCGCCGGACCGTTCCAATATATTTCGTAGGAATTAGGCAGAAACATCACATAAACGTTGTCCGGCGTAAAACCAAAAGGTTTCAGATATTCCGCAGAATCCAGCAAATGAATGATGGACGAAGAATCAGCTTCCAGTTTTTTCCCGATCATGCCGGCAAAAGTTTCTTTTAACCGCACATTCTGAAAGGCTAATTTAACCTGTTCCTGCTCGCCCAAAGCCAGCATCCGGATCAGTTTTTTGTTGCCCATGCCTTTGTGAAGGCGGTATTTGCCGGGTTTCACATGGTTTTCATACTTCATGCTGTACGCCACCTGCATAAAAGTAGTCGTATCTTTTACAATACCCTGGTTTTCAATCGTTTTGAGAACATCTGTAAAGCCGGAACCGGTTTTAATGTACAGATAATCCTGCTGATCGGTTACGTTCGGGCCGTAATATTTGAAGTAATAATTAAAGCCGGTAAAAGCCAGCAGCAGCAAGAAGAGGATCCCCAGCGCGATCAAAAACTTTTTGAAAAGATTTGGTTTCCGGTTGTTTTGTTCAGACATTTTGAGAGAATATTTTAATGGATTTTGTGTAAAGCCAGCAAGCCGCCTATCAGGTTGCGCGCTTTGGTAAAACCATGTTGCCGGAGCAGGTGCTGGCCGGTTTCGCTGCGTAAACCCATTTTGCAAATAACAATAATTTCTTCATTTTTGGTATAATCCAGACTGTTGATGGCTGCATTTAATTTTCCTAACGGGATGTTTTTTCCGCCGATTTGATAAGTGGCAAACTCAATCGGTTCCCGAACATCCGGCAAATTCAGCGGTTCCTGGTTTTGAAGGCGTAAAAGAAGCTCATCTGCACGTATATCTTCTGGTTCCATTGCTTAATTTCCCTGCGAAACAGTTAGGTTGATCCTGGTGCCGATACTTGTTTTAGTGGTCGAATCTGTTTTCATCGGCATTTGCGATTTCACCACAACTTTGGTCGAATCCGTGATCGTACCTTCGTAGGTGATCGTTCCCAAAGTCAGTCCGGAACCGCTTATGGCAAATTTTGCAGCGTCCAGTTCCTGGTTGGTCAGGTCCGGAATATCCACTTCACTGGCACCTTTTCCATCACCTAAAACCAGGTCAATGCGCGAACCTTTCGGCAGTTTTGCGCCCGGCCTGATCTTTTCTCCCGCAAAACGGACTTCTAAAACATGGTTCAAGGCAATATCTGAACGGTAAGTGGTGTCGCCCAACTTCAAACCAGCATTGGAAATAGTGGCCGTTGCTTCGCGAAAAGTAGTGTTTTCCAGATCAGGCAAACCCACGTTGGGAGCCAGTTTGGTGATGACGGTAAGGTAAATCGTCCGGTTTTCTTTTACGTTGGTGGCCGGGTCCGGATCCTGTTGCACCACCGTTCCGGGATCTATGTCCGGCAGGTAAACCGAGTCGATTTTATATTCAAAACCTTGCTCGTCCAGCAAGGCAGAAGCGCGGCTGATTTGCATACCGATCAGTTTAGGGACCGGAATGCCGCTGCCGTGCCGTGTGTAATAATTCAAACTGAAAACGATGAGCAATACAACAATTAATACGGTTAAAGCCGCCAAAAAAAGGTTGGTAATAAAAGGTTTACTTTTGAGATAGGCGAAGAATGAACTCATTTACAAATAGTTGCAAGTATCAGCTTTGGTTTTTTTGTTGATCCAAACATACTCAAATACTAAATAAAATTTGAGACATTGCATAAAATTCTGATTAATTACGACTGATCTTGTAAATCCCATTTCCAAATTCAGAAAATTCTGGCAAAGCTATTTCCGGCAGATGCTTCTTTTACACACCATTTTTTCAATTATCTTTGGATCTATGACTGCCAGAAACATTGCCCTGCTGGCCGGAGGTTATTCCGGAGAATATGAAGTTTCGATCCACAGCGCCAAAAATATTGCTGCTCATTTGGATCCCGAAAAGTACAAAGTTTATACCATTTTTGTTAACCGGAAAAACTGGTTTTATGTATCGCCGGAAGGGGAAAAACTGGAAGTAAATAAAAACGATTTTAGCTTAACGATAGCCGGAGAAAAAATTACTTTCGATGCTGCTTTTATCACCATCCATGGTACGCCGGGCGAAGACGGTAAAATGCAGGGTTACTTAGATATGCTGGGCATCCCGTACAACAATTGCGATGCGGCCACCTCAGCTTTAACCATGAACAAGGCTTATACCAAAGCAATTGTTAAAGATATTCAAGCGTTGTATGTCGCTGGTTCGGTACAGGTATTTAAACAGGATAAAGAAACAATTGAAGAACAGGCCCGGCATTTGAAACTGCCATTGTTTATCAAACCAAACAACGGCGGCAGCAGTGTGGGCATGTCCAAAGTCAACACAAAAGAAGCATTGCCCGAAGCACTGGATAAAGCTTTTGCAGAAGACGGGCAGGTTTTGGTTGAAGAATTTATTCAAGGCCGGGAATTCAGTATTGGTATTGTGAAATTTGACGGAGAAATCATCGTTTTGCCAGCGACAGAAATCATCAGCTCGAAAGAATTTTTTGATTACGAAGCCAAATATACGCCCGGCGTTTCAAAAGAAATTACACCGGCAGATTTAAGTGAAACGCAAATTAACCGCATAAAAAGTATTGTAAAAGAAGCATATCGTGTTTTAAACTGCAAAGGTATGACACGCATCGATTTTATTTTGCAGGAAGAAACGGACAAATTTTATTTTATCGAGATCAACACCACGCCGGGGCAATCAGCCAATAGCCTGATCCCACAACAGGTTCGTGCCACCAGAATGGATTTAAGCGAATTTTATGGGAAATTGATTGAGGAAAGTTTGAGGTAAAAGGCGGAAAGGGTAAAGGATGAAAGGCGAAAGGTAAAATATAAAGGGTAAAAAGACAAAGATTTTTATCCTATAAAAGAAGCATCCTAAATAAAACAATCAGGTTCTTAACCTTTTACATTTTAAGATTTCGAGATAAAAAATTTCTGCTAAAATTAATGAACGCGCTAAGGTCTTTAATTGATTCTATGGTTCCAATGTCTGATATGGACTTTGAACTATTGGATAAGATAACTTTGGCGATGCAGGTGAAAAAAGGGGCTTACCTGCTGGAACAGGGGCAAATATGCAAACACATATTTTTTTTGGAAAAAGGCTTTTTTAGGATGTATTATGTTGACCCAAAAGGTAACCAGATCAATTATCGTTTTACTGGCGAAGGTAATTTCCTGGTTGACTTCCAAAGTTTTCTAACACAAAAACCATCCAGATATTATTGGCAAGCTATGCAGGATGCACGGGTTTTGGCTTTTAAACATGGCGATGTCCAAACGATTTATCAGCAATCGCGCAACTGGGAGCATTTTGGCCGGTTGATGGCCGAGCAGGTGTATCAGCAAATGAACGCCCGGGTAGAAATGATGCAGTTTTTGACACCCGAACAACGCTACGAGAACCTGTTGGAAACGCAGCCTGAATTATTTAACCAGGTTTCAAATTTCCACCTTTCCTCTTATCTGGGCATCAAGCCCGAATCCTTGAGCCGTATTAGAAAAAGACTGTTTAAAAAATAGTTTTTATACTTAACTATAGTCAACGTTTTGTATATCAGCTTTGCTGTACGTTTGTAAGATCAAAATATAACAACATTATCAATGTTGAACTACTATAATAGTTTTGTTTAGAACAATGTTAAAATTAAGATCATGATAAAATTTACAATTCTGCTGGTAAGGCGGAAAGATTTAAGCCACGAAGATTTTGTGTCGTATCACAAAAACAACCATGCACCATTATTTACTTCCCTGCCCGAAGTGCAGCAATATGTCCGCCGTTATGTACAGTGCCATTCGTTTCAGGTAACGATGCCTGGTTTGCCGCCGCCGATTTATGATGGCATTACCGAACTTTGGTTTGATACGGTAGAAGATATCGCAAAAGTTTTTAACTCTGAAAGTTATATGTCAATCATCCGCCCGGACGAGGAAAAGTTTTTGGACCTGCATGCTTGCAGCTTTTTGGTTTCGACAGAAAACGTAGTGATTTAAAAAAAGGTGAAGGGGGATGAAAGGTAACAGGTATTAGGTTTGAGCTATGTTGCTCGCACCCCGAACCTCAAATCGTATATTTCTCAATCATTTCCTGGCTCACTTTGGTGGCGCGGCCGGTGGCAATATCAATCAGAATATAATCAAACCAGCCATCGCAACAGATTTTTTTGGTTTTTTGGTTGATGACCTCGAACTGTACGCGGCAGCCTTTATCGCCAAAACTTTCGAGACCGGTACGTACCATAAAAGTATCGCCCAAAGTTAAAGCGCGTTTGTAATCTACATAGGCCGTGCGCACCACCCAGCCGAAACCCTGCTGCATAAATTGCTCCATCGGCATGCCGTAAAAGCGTTCCATCTGGTCGTAACGGGCAGCCAGCACATAATCAAAATACTTGCTGTTGTGCACATGTTGAAACATATCGATATCGTCTGGCCTTACTTTGAACTCGCTTTCAAAAATGCTGTAAGGAATGTTCATGCGGTTTTAAATTGAAAGCAAAGATGCGGGAAAAAGTTTAAAGCAAGAGGGGAATTGGTAAAAGGTGCTTCTTTTAGCAGGTAAAAATTGGTGCTTCAGCAATTTGTTAAAGTTCAATTGAAAGTTGTATGTGTCCGCCTAAACCGATTTCAACTATTTTTTGAAGTGTCGATATGCGGACCTCTTTCACATTGTTTTCAATTTTTGAAATGTAGGACTTTGTGGTGCCTACTTTTGCTGCAAGTTCTTCTTGGGTCAAGCCCTTTTCAAGCCGGGCTTCATGCAGCAAAACGCCAATTTTAAATTTCTCATAACCAGCTTCGAGTTCGTTGCGTTTTGCCGTCCCGCTTTTGCCATAATGTTTGTCCTTGAACTCGTCAAATGTTGTTATGTTGTTTTTTTTCGTTTTCATATTCTTCTTTTATTTTGAGGGCCTTTTCAATTTCTTGTTTTGGTGTTTTTTGCGTTTTCTTTTGAAATCCGTTTGCTAAAACCACTAAATGTCCCTGGTCGAAAAAACAAAAGATTCGGAAAATATCACTACCTTGCTGTACCCAGATTTCAAAAAGTCCGTCTGTCTTCTCAATATGCTTTAGATACGTTTCCGGAACCCTTGAAACTTCCTCTATCAGGTCAAAAGTCCAGATGACCTTCTCTTTTACTTTGTCCCGCTGTTGCACGAAGAACTCCTCAAAATATTTCTTATAAAAATAATGGTTCGCTGCTTCTGTTTTTTGTCCACAGGCAAAGGTATATAAAGTGTTCCTAAAGTGAAACAGATTTTCAAAAATAAAGATTGGTTTTTGCATGAAAGTAATTTTGCTGAGGCAGATTTAGCAATAATTTAAAATGCTTCTTTTATCAGGTAAAAATTGGTGTGGATATGAAGTTTATTGCTCATTCGTCCAGCCCGCTATTGGCAATACGCTTGTTGTGCGTAGTTGTTGTCTTTCGTGGCGGCCTACTTAATCTCCGTTTAAAAAACTAGTTATATAATCATTAATTTCTTTCCGTTGTTTTTCATTAGCATGATTATCCATGTCATTATGTATAGTGTTTTTCAATTTGACAATTTTTATTTTATACTTTTTTTGTTCATAATAAGTTGGCAATACACCTTCGTCTGCAACTTGGTCGCTTGAACGAAGGGAATATATTTTTGGTTGGTTTGTCCTTGGGAAAGAAACTCTCCGATTATCCAATGATACAATTTTGTCAACCAAGTTTGGATATTTTTGCGCAAAGAGCATTGACATGTCTCCGCCGTTAGAGTGTCCAATTAAAGTTAAATGCTTAAAGTCCAAGTTTGGGTTTGATTTCTTTAATTCGTTCAAAACAAATAATATATTACTTACTCCACGTTCCCAATTGGTCCGTCTAACAATTTGTGGTATTCCTGTCAACGGTAAAAGACTGTCAGTAGCAAGCTCATGCTGAATACTTGCTACAAAATATCCTTTTGATGCTAAATTTTCGGTTAAGTAAGAATAAGCTAAATTATCTCCACCTTTGTTTTGTCCATAACCATGACTAAAAATTACAACCTTTTGGTTCTCTAATTTTTTGTCGGTCTTTGGTAAGTAAAGGGCAACTGGAATTAAACGATTTCTTGAACTGTCAAACAAATTTAAGCTATCCATCTTTACTGCAAATGTTTGAGTTGAAGTATTAGCCACTTTTTTGTTTGTCAAACAACTTGTTAAGAGGACGCAAAAAAGTATTTGAAAGTATGTATTTCTATTCATTTAAAGTTTGTCAGGAAGTTACTTTACAATTACCGTCAACTCTTAAATAGACGCAAGTCTGTTAAGTTTTAGTAAACTTAAAAAGAGTCTTCCAGATATTAAAGTTTACTGTGGTTTGAATTTTTATAGTGTTTATGTAATCCCAAAAAACACAGTACAATAAATTTTTAGGCGGTAAAAGAAGCATCAAAAACGTTAAAATTTTTTAAAAACTTTACAAGATTGGAACCGATTCCTGAAGATCAAATTAAACAATTGTATTCCCAATCATTTTATCACCCCTAATTCTTTGCCCACTTTTGTAAATGCGGCAATGGCTTTGTCCAAATGTTCCTTCTCATGCGCTGCCGAAATTTGTACGCGGATACGGGCTTTTCCTTGCGGAACAACCGGATAATAAAAGCCGATTACGTAAATGCCTTCTTCCAGCACCCGGCTAGCAAAATCCTGTGAAAGTTTGGCATCATACAGCATGACCGGAACGATTGGGTGGATGCCCGGCTTAATGTCAAACCCGGCAGCCGTCATCTGCTCCCGGAAATATTTGGTGTTGTTTTCCAGCTTGTCCCGCAATTCGGTGGTTTCGCTCAGCATATCCAACACTTTAATAGAAGCGCCGGTGATGGCCGGGGCAAGCGTATTAGAAAAAAGATAAGGCCGTGAACGCTGGCGAAGCAGATCTATAATTTCTTTATGTCCGGATGTAAAACCTCCGGAAGCGCCGCCCAGTGCTTTGCCTAAAGTGCCGGTAATAATATCAATACGGCCCATCACGTGATGGTGTTCGTGCGTGCCTCTCCCTGTTTTGCCCATAAAGCCGGAGCAATGGCTTTCATCGATCATTACCAATGCCTGGTACTTGTCGGCCAGGTCGCAAATCTTGTCCAATTGTGCAATGGTGCCGTCCATCGAAAACGCGCCATCGGTAACAATAATGCGGTGTCTTAAATCCTGTGTGGCTTTCAATTTTTCTTCCAGATCGGCCATTTCGTCGTGCTTGTAACGATAACGCTGGGCTTTGCACAACCGCACGCCATCAATGATCGAAGCATGGTTCAGCTCGTCTGAGATAATGGCATCCTGCTCATTAAACAACGGCTCGAAAACGCCTCCGTTGGCATCAAAAGCGGCGGCATATAAAATGGTGTCTTCCGTTCCTAAAAATTCGGACAGTTTTTTTTCGAGTTCCTTGTGGATGTCCTGCGTACCGCAAATAAAACGGACCGAAGACAGGCCGTAACCATGCTCATCAACAGCTTGTTTTGCGGCTTCCATCACTTTTGGGTTTGAGGACAAGCCAAGGTAATTATTTGCACAAAAGTTAATGACCTGCTTTCCGCCCTGCACCGTAATTTCTGCCCCTTGCGGCGAAGTGATCACCCGTTCCTTTTTATATAAACCTGCCTTTTCAATTTCGGCAAGTTCTGTTTCTAATACCTTTTTTAATGTTTGATACATAGTTTGTTTGATTAGAGTCCTTTGTATTAATTGGATTTCGTTCTGCGACTTTCAACGATAACAGGAAAAAACGGTGTTCTATGTTTTGGTATTTTTGAAAATCAGAATGAAAACAATAATACATTTTTCGATGCTTCTTTTATCACCCTAAAATCATTAATCTTTCTATATTTTTTTTAGTTGATGAAGATACAAACACCAATTTTACAGGGATAAAAGAAGCATTTTTAGTTTTTATCAGCGATAAGTTGTTTGGATAAATGAGCAATCATTTCAGATGTAATTTGCGTTAAGTCGAACTTTGGTTTCCAGCCCCAATCTTTTTGAGCCGAAGTATCGTCAATGGATTCGGGCCAGGAATCAGCAATGGCCTGTCTGAAATCCGGGACGAAATTGCATTGAAATTTAGGAAAGGACTCTTGTATTTTTTGAAGCAGTTCGGCAGGGGTAAAGCTGATCCCGGCCAGATTATAGGATGTCCTGACGCTGATTTGATTTGCCGGTGCTTCCATCAGTTCTATCGTAGCCCGCAAAACGTCTTCCATATAAATCATTGGCAAGCGGGTATCTTCTTGCAAGTAGCAGTTATAGTTTTCGCCGGAAAGCGCCTTGTGATACATCTCCACGGCATAATCTGTGGTGCCGCCACCAGGCATAGATTGATAGCCGATCACACCGGGATACCGTAAAGAACGTACATCAACCTGGTAGCGGCTGTGGTAATATTGGCACCAATTTTCGGCCGCAACTTTGCTGATCCCGTACACCGTAGTTGGATCTAAGTAAGCCTGTTGCGGTGTAAATTGACGAGGCGCACTTTCACCAAAAACAGCAATAGAACTTGGGATAAAAACTTTTTTTAAACGAAATTCTCTGGCTGCTTCCAGTACGTTCAGCAGCGTTTGCATGTTAAGGTTCCATGCTTGTAATGGATTGGCTTCTCCTTTTGCAGATAAAACAGCCGCCAAGTGGTAAATTTGCGTGATGTTGTGCTTTTTTATCACTTCCTGCAAAGCACCTGGCTGCGTGGCATCCAGTGTTTCAAAAAAAGATGTTGCATGTTGGGCCAGCTGCAGATCAGAAGCGATCACCTGCTTTTCCCCATATATTTCCTGTAGTTTTGGCAGCAGGGCAGTACCGATCTGTCCGTTGGCACCAATAACCAATATTTTATCTTTATCCATAGACCGAATGAAAATTTTTGCCGAAGATAAAAACAAGAAGTCGGATTACTGATGTGATTGAGATTTGGCATTAGTTTGAAATGCTTCTTTCCATCTGGTCATAATATACAGCCAAAACATCATCAAAATGTTTGCTGTTGTGCAAATGCCGGAACATATCTACGTCATCCGGCCTTACTTTAAATCCACTTTCAAAGATGCAGTAGGGAATATTTATGTTTGTTATTAATGTTGAAGCAAAGTAGTTGGTGAAAACATTGCAAAGATGGAGAAGAAATAAATGACGATGCTTCTTTTATCGGGTAAAAATTGAGCTTGGATTTAGCGGCTTAATTTTTCTTTTAAATACATTTCCGGACTGAAAACAGCCAGCTCACTTTTTTGAAAGTCTTTGATATTCCTGGTTTTAGGATGACATTTATAGTTCCATTATTAACTGCAGAAAAATTTTGTAACGCATCTTCAAAATCTTTAAAATTGGAGTTTAACGAATCCATAATTGTATTTTTATCCATTTCAATAATATCCAAGATAGATATAAGTTGTCTTAGTTTTTCAATTATTAATTCATGTTTTGCAATTTTTCGTAGTAAATAATAAACATTACAAATGATTACCGAGGTAGTAAAACCTTTTAGTTTTTTGTTTTACAAAGAGAAAATATTTCTGTAGCATGTTCTGCAAATGGTTCTCTGTTAAAAAAGAAATCCAGAATCACATCTGTATCAATCAATACATTGTCCATTACAGATACTTTTGTTCCAATCTTTTGGATAATTCTTCTTTATAATCCATATTGGCAGGCATCTTGAAAGATCCTTTTAAAGATTTTACGATTGGCGTTAAAGTAATTAAATTTTCCTTTTTTTCTTCTTGGGTTAGTATTGTTAAATGATTTTTTATGATGTCAGACAAACCAAGGTTTTTTTGCTTTGCATATCTTTAGCTTTTTGAATAAGCTCTTGTTCGATGGACAAGGTCAGCTTTGTATTCATTTCTGAAATTATATATGATTAAGCAAATATAATAATTCTTACGTTTTAATTTTAATAAGTATTTTGTTTCAATTTGTAATTGGATTATAAATTTAAATTACTACAATTAAAATTTGAAAGTATTAGACCAAATATCTGGGATATAAAGAAATAATTTCTGATACTTCTTTTATCGGGTAAAAATTAGGATAGTAAATTATTTTTTAAAATAAAAGTTTAGCAGGTATGATTGCAAATCAAAAATCGAAATCCAAGGTTTAGATCCAAAATAAAAGTATGCATTTTCAATATAGTCGATCCAAACTGTAATTACCATATTTCCAATAAGAAAAACCTATGCTAAAAGAAGCATCAGTTCCCATTCAACCTAAAAAGTTTATAATTTATAAGTAAGCGTAGTATAATACAAACCACCGATCAGTGGGCCGCCCAAGTAAGAATAATAATAATGGTTAAGCAGGTTGCTTGCACCTACTTTTAGGTTCAGTTGTTTAATCAGATCGTAATTAACTTGTGCATCTAAGTTATCGTAACTTTTAACATTGCCGTTCACCAAAAAAGTTTGCGAATAATAACCGCTTTGCCATTTATAACTTATATTGAAACCCAAACTTCGGTACAAGTGTTCTCCGCCAAAAGAAACATTGGTAATCAATGGCGGCGTATTGAACCCATCTTCCAAACCATCATTGTTATCAGTGCGCTGCAACTTTGCATAAGAAGCATTTCCGGCAATAATAAACTGATGCAGCAAACAATACGACAAACCAATGCTTCCGCCATAGTTGTAAACCGTACTTCTGGAGTTCGTCCAAACCCGGTAACGGGATTGCAAGTTTTTGTCATTTAGTCTGATTGCAATTGAATCCGGGTTACTTGTATTTGGCGTACTCATCTCTACTTGTGCAATAAAGTTATCATACTTGTTGTAATAAAAATCCAAGTCAACCTTCAATTGCTGATCAAAAAATAACGACTTGTATCCAACTTCAAAAGAATTGATATGTTCCGGTTTGATATAATCGTAATAGTTTTTTACCAACAATCCTTTTTCTTTTGCAATGGCTGCATTGGTAGAAATCCCCTGGGTGTTAAAATCGTTTTTTACCGCCGCCTGGAAAGCATCAATGGAACTTTTCAAATACGAGTTTTCTAAAACGCCGTTAGAAAGGATTTTTAAACCACCGATCCGTTTAACGCCGCCACTGTTCACGTTAGAAAAAGCCTCGAAAATACTTGGAAAACGATAACCGCTCTGGAAAGAAACGCGAAAATTCTGATCTTCTATGGGAGAATAAACAGCCGTAAAACGAGGGTTAAATTTCAGGCTGAAATAATCATTTCGATCAGCACGAAGCGTAGCGGTGAGCCTTAACTTGCTGTCAAACAGATCTTTTCCTGCCTGAACAAAGCCGCCGGTTTTTCCATAGGTAAAAACAGCATTGGGTTTTGACGGGTTGGGGTTGACAAAATAATTGCCGTCCGGATCGATGATATAATCGCGGTGATCAAACCCGGCCAGGAAATCAAACCCGGTCTGCTGCTTAAAATCCGCAGAAATGGCTTTGGAAATATCTACCTGGCCTTCTATATGGAACATTTGGCCGTTCACCCGCAATGCAGAACCAATATCCCAGTTATTGACGTTGGAAAGCGCAGTTAAAGTATTGTTAAAAGCAGCCGTTCCGGGTTGCAGCCGTCCCTGGTCTGCGTATTGCCTGGCTACAATCAATGCCTGCTGTGCATTAGTTCCGCTTACTGCCAGAGCCTTGTTAAAGCCGGTGGCAAAATCGTTGTACCAAATATTGTCGGATTTAAAAGCTTTGTCTTCGTTTTCTGCAGCCGAACGCAGGTTGTAAGATTTCCCGGTGTTTTCTGTGGTAAAATAAGTCCTGATCTGGAAAATAGGGTTTTTAAACTCTAAAGCTTGTTGCTGAAGCAGATAACCCTTCAGCCTGAACCGGTTGGAACGCTGATAGATATTGTCCAGATTAGTAAAACGATAAGTATAAGTAAAGGTAGATTGGTCATCTAATTTGTAAACCAGGCCCAGATCCGCTTTGATATTTTGCAGATGATAATTGGTTACTTCCTTTTCAAAATAACCGGTGCGGGCTACCACGTATTGTTTTCCGCCTAAAGTTACCGTTTTCCGGTCTGACGATTCATTGCCATAACCGCTTGTCGGGTCGTAGCCCGGGTTGTTTACGCCTCCCGGAATCCCTGCTGCCACATTTGCCGAAGCGTTCAGATCAGTGCGGTCATCAGCAATCCAATCATAACCTTTCGTCAGTGTGCCGTTAAGTTTAAAGGCAAATCTTTTTGAAATTTTCTCCGCAATGCGCAAATTGGTTTCAGAATAAAGTTTGGCAGAAGTTTCGGCATCGTTCAGATGGTTTACACTGGTTTTTTGCTGGATGGTGATGCCGGTGCTGGTAAAAGGGTTTTTGGTGATGAAATTGGCCAAACCATTGATCGCGTTTAAGCCATAAAGGGCAGAAGCTGTGCCCGGGATGATTTCTACATGTTCAATATCCAGGTCGCCCGGCCCCATCGCATTTCCAATCGGCGCGCCAATATGCGGTGCCTGATTGTCCACGCCATCCACCAGTTGGGTAAACCGCACGTTTGTGGTATTGGCAAAACCGCGGGTGTTGATGATGCGGAAACCAAGGCTTGGCGTGATCATTTGCACGCCTTTTACATTTTCCAGTGCATCAAAAAAAGACGGTGCTGCCGATAACCGGAAAGCCGCAGTATCCATCCGCTCAATGCTGACCGGCGAGCGCAAAATGTTTTCGCTGGTACGGGAAGCAGAAACCACCACTTCATGCAACGAATGTTTTTTGTCGGATAAACTATCCGGAGAAATTTGCGCCTGCTTCTTTTGCTGTGCAAAAACTGTGAAGCCTGAAAATATCAAAAATAGGGCAGAAGTAAATTTTATATTCACAATTTACGTTATGCTTTTATAAACATAACGAAATTTAAAACGTTTTACAAAACCTAAAATTTATTTCAGACGAATGGTTTGAACGATTATAGAACAGGTTTTTGACTTTGCAGGAATTCCTGAAACAGTTTTTGGCAGGCATGAAAAAGCGCGATTGCTTTCAAGCCTTTTTCTGTAACCACCGTGTTACCGCCGCCTTTGCCACCGCGCTGTGCCACAATTACCGGGCTGCCCAACTGCTCGTTCATGTTTTTGATCATGTCCCAGGCTTGTTTGTACGACATTTTCATCTGCAAAGCTGCCTGCCGCAACGAACCTGATTGTTGTATCCGTTCCAATAATTCTACCCGCCCGGCACCGAGCACAGGCCCTTCTTCTGTTTCCAGCCAGATGCGGCCGGTTAGTTTCAATTGCTGATCTGCTGCCATTGATGCAAATTAGCAAATATTTATGCTGATAAAAACAGTATCGAAAAGGATAAATTTAACCGATGCTTCTTTTAGCAGGATAAAAATGAGTTTCCGACAAATAAAATATTGACCGCAAATGATTTAAGATATGGTATTTTTGCGGGTAAAAATCATTTCGGTCAGTTTAGTTTTCCCCCGCTTTTTTAAATAAGAAACAACATGGAAAAAGTTTCCAAAGCATCTGCAATGCTGCACGCCAAATGCCCCCGCTGCCGCAAAGGCGATATGTTTTCTACCAGTATGTATGGTTTCCAATTGCAAAAAATGAACAAAAGCTGCCCTTACTGCGGCTTCGTTTTTGAGCAGGAACCCGGCTATTTTTATGTGGCGATGTTTGCCAGTTATGCGCTGAACGTAGCAGAAATGGTTGCAGCAGTGGTGGCTATTTATGTGCTTACCGGCAATTCGGATTCGCCCTGGCTGTATATTTCCATCATTTTGGGGATCTCCTTTATTTTATCGCCCTTCAATTTCCGGTATTCCAGGGTGATGCTTTTGTACTGGCTCACCCCAAAACGGGTCAAATACTATCCGGATATCTGGCCATTGCCAAGTTATTCGGCAAAAGCGGAAAAATAAAGTTTTGGATTGATGATAAATTCAGTTGCCCTCATCCTGACCGTATTTTGATATTGAAGGAAGAACAAAGCCCGATGAATAGCTGTTCCATCTTCCTTACAAATACAAAGATCATGAGTACAACTTTTGAAAAAACCTTTACCATTGGCGGCGATCTTACCGTCAACAGGTTGGGTTACGGCGCAATGCGCATCACCGGAAAAGGCATTTGGGGCCCGCCAAAAGACAAAGCGGAAGCCATCCGTGTTTTGAAAAAAGCAGTAGAACTGGGTGTTGATTTTATTGATACGGCCGATAGTTACGGGCCAAATGTTTCCGAAGAACTGATTGCAGAAGCTTTATTTCCTTATGCTGAAGGATTGGTGATTGCTACAAAAGGCGGACTGACACGCACCGGCCCTGACCAATGGCCGGTCAATGCCCATCCCGATCATTTGCGCGGAGCATTGGAAGGAAGTTTGAAACGCCTGAAATTAGAGCAGATCGAGCTTTACCAGTTACACCGCATCGACCCGAACGTCCCTTTTGAAGATACGCTGGAGTTTCTGAAAAAAGCACAGCAGGAAGGCAAGATCAAACACATCGGCCTATCAGAAGTAACGGTAGAAAACATCAAAAAAGCGCAGGAATTTGTGGAGATTGTTTCCGTACAAAACATGTACAGCATTGACAACCGCAAATGGGAAGCGGAACTGCAATATTGTGCCGAAAACAAAATTGCATTTATCCCCTGGTTTCCCCTAAACGGCGGCAACGAAGAAGGCATGAAAAAAATTGAGCAATTGGCGCAAAAGAAAAATGCTACTGTACAGCAAGTTGCCTTGAGTTGGCTGCTGCACCATTCGCCCAATATTTTGCTGATCCCGGGAACTTCCAGCGTAGAACATTTGGAGGAAAACATGAAAACTATTTCGGTAGAACTAACGCCGGAAGATATGGACGAACTGGAAAGTTTATCTGCATAAAAGAAGCATCAACATAAAAAAAGCAAAGCTGGTTTGATATCGGCTTTGCTTTTTTTACAGGCAATTTTTTTAGTTTGAATATCAGATAAATCTTGTAAACCAGTATTTTATGTTAAAACCCATTTTGAAAAATTAATATACACTCCGGTTTTATGTTGAAGCAATGGGTTTTTGTTTTTATCCTGGTTACATTTTCACATAAGTCAGTTTTGCCGTGTTTACCGTGGCTGCAACTTCCGGGTCAACCGGTGCATAGTAAGAGCTGAAAGCGATGATGTCGGTTTGTTTCAGCAATTGGTTCAATACAACTGTTGCATCGGCAGAAGAATTAAAGGATTTTTGGTAGATAAAAGAACGTGTGACCCTTTTTTTCACATAAATTTTATTGTTGATCAGCGTGTCTTTGCTGCTGTGCAACACAATGTTCTTCAAATTATCGTCCACCCAATTCGTTGCGTTTACACCATATTTGGTCATAGAGTTGTAATCGTAGTTGGCCAATTGTGTGCCGGTAAAGTCTTCTTTCAAATGTACTGCCCAATCTTGTGCCAGGTTGGCAGAATCCAGGACCAGCGTTACATCTTCATTGTAAACCATATTTAAAACGTTGGAAGTAATGGCCATTTTCACTACCTGTCCGCTGGTTTTGATATTTAAGGAAGCATAAGTTCCTGTAGATACCGAGGCAGAAGATTGCATGTCTTGGTTTTTATCTTTTTTGCAACTTACCAAAGCCAATGCAACGAAACCGGAGAGTAGTAATTTTTTCATGGTGTGTTTCTAAAATTTTAATTTTCCAATGATTTGATTAGAAATAACCAATAAAAATGCCAGCGGGAACACTATTGCCGGAAAGCAGGACCAATGCTTCTTTTATCAGGTAAAAATTAAGTTGAAGAAGATTAGAGAGGAAAATTTTATTTCCCGTAAGAAAAAAAGTAAACACAGAAATAAAGTATTTCAACATTTTTATTCAGCCCGAATACATTTATTTTCTACTGTAGAAATTTAGGGCAATAGCATCAACCTGAAAAAATTTCAATATAAAGTCATTTGCACAAAACTTTTTCGACTTAAAAAAACCTTCCAAATTGGGGAATGGGGAATTTTGAGGAATCTTTTTATAGGAACTGTATTTTTTGCTATGCAAATCGGGATTTGGTTTTTGAATAATTCCGGTCAAAAAAAAGCCTGCACATTGGTTGTACAGGCTTGATCCATATTTTTGCCGATAAAAGAAGCATCAGCAAAACGGGCAATTGATCAATATAAAACCGCGTTTTCTGATTTCAAAGCATCAGCAAAAATCCCGTAAGAATGAAGCCTTGCCTGATGGTCAAAAATATGGGAAGTTACCATCACTTCGTCAACCTGGGTTGTGGCCAAAAATTTCTCCATTTCCTGTTTGATTTTTTCCGGCCCTCCGATAAAAGCGTAACCGAGCATTTGGTTTACGGCTTCTTTTTCGTAGATATTCCATATTTTGTCCATGTTTTCTACCGGCGGCTGCAACAGTTTTCTACGGCCGGTAATCACGCCCATAAAAAATTGCTTTAAAGAAGTAGCCAAATATTCTGCTTCGGCATCGGTATCCGCAGCAACCACATTAACGCAAGCCATCACATAAGGTTCCTGCAAATGTTCTGATGGTTGAAAATTCTGGCGATATAAAGCAATGGCTTTTAAGAACATAGTTGGTGCAAAATGACTGGCGAAAGCATAAGGCAAACCCATTTTTGCAGCCAGCATTGCGCTGTCGGTGCTGGAACCTAAAATCCAGATCGGGATATCCAAACCTTCTCCGGGATTTGCGCGAACCTGGCCGTTTACGTTTTCATCAGAAAAAAACATTTGTAAGCTTTCTACATCCTGCGGAAAATGGTAAGAGGCGTTCATGTTTTCTCCCCGGATGGCCATTGCCGTAATTTGATCAGAACCCGGCGCACGGCCCAAACCCAAATCAATCCTGCCGGGATACAGAGAAGCCAAGGTGCCGAATTGTTCGGCCACGATCAGAGGTGCGTGGTTCGGCAGCATGATCCCGCCGGAACCAACGCGGATAGAAGTGGTGTTGCCTGCGATATAACCAATCAAAATAGGAGGAGCGGAACTGGCCACGCTCACCATGTTGTGGTGTTCGGCAAACCAGTAGCGCGTATAGCCCGTAGCTTCTGCCTGTTTGGCCAGGTCGAGGCTGTTGTGGAAAGTATCTGCCGGTGTGCGGCCTTCTGCTACCGATGCCAGATCGAGTACAGAAAAAGAAATATCTGATAGTTTTTTGGGGTTCATTTGAGGGTTGTTTTTAAGAAAGTAGTGCTAAAAGAAGCATTTGTTATCTTATCCAAATTTAAACATTTTGTATTTTATCATCCTTTCCGGGAACAATAAATGACTTTTCGTTCACACATTTATCAGTCATGATTTAACATTGATATTTCGGCATAAAACTTAAATTGCATCAACTGCCGCTGGTTTTTCTACGCCTGATTCTTTTCGGATCACCGGCGCTACCTGCGTTCCAAACAACTCAATAGCTTTCAATACTTTGTGGTGAGGCGTTGCACCGGTTACCAATTGTGCCAGGAAACGCGTGTTGTGGAACATTTCATATTGCTGCATGATTTTGTCGATCGCTAATTGCACATTGCCAACCACCAGCGGCCCGTCGTTCCGCAAGTATTCAAACTGGGCTTTGCTCATCGGCGACCAGCCTCTGTCTTTGCCTACACGGTTCATCAGTTTTTCGTAAGACGGATAAAACTCATCTGCCGCTTGTTTGGAATCTTCGGCAATATAAAACTGCGAGCTGATGGCCAACTGTAATTTGCTGACATCGTGTCCGGCTTTTTGTGCCGATTCCCGGTACAGGTTTACAAAAGGGACAAACTGCTGCGGCGGGCTGCCTAAGATCGCAATGGCCAGCGGCAAGTTTAGTTTGCCAGCCCTGACTGCCGAAGAAGGCGTGCCGCCAACAGCCAGCCAGATCGGAATGGCAGGCTGCAAAGGCCGCGGATAAATGCCTTGATTAGATAAATGCGCACGGAATTTTCCTTTCCAGGAGATCACTTCCTGCTGGTTTATCTTCAGCAACAAATCTAATTTTTCGGAGAAAAGCTCGTCGTAATCATTCAAATTATAGCCGAACAACGGAAATGATTCGGTAAAAGAACCACGTCCGGCCATCATTTCTGCCCGGCCGTTGGATATCAGGTCGATGGTGGCCAGATTTTGAAACACGCGTACCGGATCGGCAGAACTCAACACAATGACAGAGCTTGACAATTTAATATTTTTGGTAATCGCTGCCGCCGCCGCCATCATGATTTCGGGTGCCGAGACCACAAAATCCGGACGGTGATGCTCGCCGAAAGAATAAACATCCAACCCAACTTCATCTGCCAGTTTTACTTCTTCCAGCAATTCCTGCACCCGTTGGTGCGCATTTACAGCTTTTCCGGCTCCGCTGTCCGGTGCTACTTCTCCAAATGTGCTGATCCCTAATTCCATTTTTTGTTGTTTTTTGATTGATATTTGCATTCCGGCCGTTGTTGTTTTCAGGCCGAAGGCAAAAGTACAGCTATTCGTTCACGAACTTTAGGCAGATAAAAACAGCATCGTAATTTTGACGGCATACTGTTTTTACGAGGTAAAAACCGGGCTGCATTATTTTGGCCGGCGTTCCCATTTTTCCGTTTGCAAAACTTCAATTTTAGTGATGAGTTCTTTGTTGCCTGCATTAAATATAAAAGAATCAACACCAATTTTTACCCGATAAAAGAAGCATCATAATTACAAGGTTTCCTGCCTGGCAAACCAGGGTTTTAAGAATTAATTGATTATCTATGTGTTTCAATTAACACCATTTCGTTTTTTTGCAAATGCTAACGATTACCAAAACCCAGCAACACATTGATACCGAAGAACGTTACGGTGCGCATAATTATCATCCGCTGCCGGTTGTTTTAACGCGCGGTTCTGGTATTTTTATGTGGGATACGGAGGGCAAGCGTTATTACGATTTTCTGTCTGCTTACAGTGCTGTAAACCAAGGGCATTGTCATCCGCGGATCATTGAAGCACTGATTAACCAGGCGCAGCAGCTTACGCTTGCTTCCCGTGCTTTTTACAACGATCAGTTGGGCAAAGCGGAAGAATATGTTTGCAATTTGTTCCGTTACGACAAAGCACTTTTTATGAATTCTGGTGCCGAAGCCGTAGAAACAGCCATCAAACTGGCGCGGAAGTGGGCTTATCAGCATAAAGGGATTGAAACCAACAAAGCAATTATTGCGGCTGCCACAGGTAATTTTCATGGCCGCACCACAGGTATCATTTCTTTTTCCGACAGCCCGGAATCCAGAAATGAATTCGGGCCTTATCTGCCTGGTTTCATGCTGATTCCTTATAATGATTTAAAGGTGCTAAAAGAAGCATTTGAAAAATATCCGAATATCTGTGCTTTTTTGGTAGAGCCGATCCAGGGGGAAGCCGGTGTGATTGTGCCGGATAAAGGTTATCTCACGGCAGTGAAAAAGCTGTGCGAAGAATACAATGTACTGCTGCTGGCAGACGAAATCCAAACCGGGATCGGCCGGACAGGGAAGCTTTTGGCAAGCGATTATGATGCTGTGCAGGCAGATATTTTAATTATTGGCAAAGCAATGGCCGGCGGCGTTTTACCCGTTTCTGCAGTTTTGGCCAATGATGAAATTATGCTTTGCATCCGCCCGGGAGAACATGGTTCTACGTTTGGCGGCAACCCGCTGGCTGCGGCTGTAACGATTGCTGCCTTGCAAGTAATTGAAGAGGAACATCTTGCAGAAAATTCCTTTAACCAGGGATTGGTTTTTAGGGCGCGGATGCAAAAGCTGCAAGAAAAATATCCAACCGTTATCCAGGCGGTGAGAGGCAAAGGATTATTGAATGCGATCGACATCGGGCAGGAAAACCCTTTTACAGCCTGGGATATTTGTATGGCTTTAAAAGATAAGGGCTTGTTGGCAAAACCAACCCATGGCCATACCATCCGTTTTTCGCCTCCTTTGGTAATTACTTTGGCTGAAATGGATAATAGCTGCTCGATTATTGAGGAAACAATTGCCGGTTTTTCAGACTGACCGGTTCTTACTTTTGCCTGAAAACCCCTTTTGTGTCATCAGTTGTAAACCCTTCGCCTTTGCCCAAAAATATTCTGGCAGCCTGTTTATTGGCAGGAGAAGGGCCGCCGTCAAAATCACTGATCCGCAAATTGTTAAAGTTTTCGGCTTCAATTCCGTGGCTGTAAAAAGGCATCCTGGTCTTGGTCCAGGTTAATTTGAAGTCGTTTATGCTGATATTTTTTGCGTTCTCGATCAGCAAACCCGGAATATCGCGTTTAAAAATCTGGTTTTTCTCACCCATAACACCTCTCAGATCAATATTCCCGCCTGCCACTTCATTCAGTTTGCTATCTGTTAATTCAAACGTGATCCCGTTAAAAGAAACATCTTCGATCACGCTTTCGTCCGTTCCGTAAACCAGCATCCCGTTCTCGCCTTTACAAATAATGTTATTGAATTTCAGGTTCTTGATCTTGCCTAACTTTACGTTTTCTTTTCCGCGGATAGCAGAAATATGGATCGGTTCCCCGTTTCCCCACCAATCTCCTGTCCGCAGCTTAGTTTCAATATACATGTTAGAAAAAGTGATGTTTTCCAGCGAGCCTTCATCCCGTAAAAAAATCCCGATACCGCGCGTAGAATTGGTGATGTTCACATTATTCACATGCACATTTCTAACAGTATTCTGATCCAGGAAACCAATTCGGATGCCGCTGGAATACGATTGCAGGTTGCAATTGGAAATAATAATATTCTCCGACACATGCTTTTTTCCGCTGAAACCGGGTATTTCAAAATGATGATCATAACCAACAATGGCCAGCGCATCGTCTCCGGAGCGGATATCGCAATCGGTAATGATGACGTTGCTGCTGCTGGTTACATCGATGCCGTCTGCATTCGGGATCAGCAAACCGCTCCGTAAACGGATGCCAGAAACCAGCACATCATCGCAATCGGCAAAGTGCATCGTCCAAAAAGGGGAGTTCAACAAAGAAACATTGCGCACCTGTACGTTTTTGCAATTGGAAAAAATAACCATTTGGTGCGGCCGGTCTTTATTGGGGACAACCGGCCCGTCGCCGATCCCGCTGTCCACTTTCCGGTAATTGTTTTTTTGCCGGGTAAAACGGGTTGTGACGGAATCTATTTTTTTAGCATGGTCAAAATCATGGAAAACCGCATTGTTGCCGTCAATCGTGCCCTGGCCGGTAATGGAAACGTTTTCGGCATTTACGGTATAAAGCATCCCAAAATACGTCAAACCATAAACCGACTGTGTAAAATGGCCATAATCAGCAAGCTTTGGGCTTCCTTTTAATACCGCTCCGTTTTCCAGAAATAAGTTGACATTGCTTTTTAAATGAAAAGTACCGGTAATAAAAGTACCGGCGGGAACGTAAACCATACCGCCGCCGTTGCGGTTGCAGGCATCCACCGCTTTTTGGATGGCTTTTGTATTAAGGGTTTTTGCATCGGCAACAGCACCATAATCGGTAATATTGAAAGGCTTATTTTGAGCGAAAACAGCAGTATTTATAGTTAGCGCAAGCAGCAGGGACAAGATTTTTTTCATGAAAGCGACAGGATGTCCAAGTTTAAATTTGATCCAAACTTAGTCATTTTCTATTTTTAAAAGATACAATTGTAGAATTACTATAAAACCAAACCTGAAGATTCAAATCCTGTTTTAAAACAAAAAAGCTAAATAATCCGGGCGAAATTATTTAGCTTTTGTAAGATGCGGAGAAAGAGGGATTCGAACCCTCGGTACCGTTGCCAGTACACCAGCTTTCCAAGCTGGCTCATTCGACCACTCTGACATCTCTCCGTGTTTTTCGGACTGCAAAGTTATCATTTTCCTGCTTTTGCCCTAATAAATTTAAAATTTGGTTTCGGGTTTTAGGCCGATAAAAACAGTATCGTCCTGCATTTATGCAATTCCTGATAATTCTCCCTTCCTCCAAACAAATCATTGCTTATTTTCGGCAGCAAATAATTTACCTGACAAAAGAAGCATGAAGCTCTACGTAATCAAAATTGGCGGCAACGTTATCGATAATTCTGCCAACCTGCACCAATTTCTAAAGGATTTTGCTGCGTTGAAAGGCTTGAAAGTGCTGGTGCACGGCGGTGGAAAAGTGGCCACGCAAATTTCTTCTTCGCTTGGGATTGAAGCTAAATTAGTGGATGGCCGCCGCATTACCGATATTGAAACCTTGCGCGTGGTAACGATGGTTTATGCCGGCCTAATCAACAAAAACATGGTGGCGCAGTTGCAGCGTTACCACAACAATGCTATTGGCCTCACCGGTGCCGACGGAAATTTTATCCGCGCAAAAATGAGGCCCGTAAAAACAATTGATTATGGTTTTGTGGGCGATCTGGACGAGCATTCAGTTCAGGCAGAAAGTATCTCTAAACTTTTGGATGCTTCTTTTACACCTGTTTTTTGTGCGTTGACGCATGATGGCGAAGGCCAGTTGTTAAATACCAACGCCGATACCATTGCGGCTGCTTTGGCGGTTGCTTTGGCAAAAATCTACGAAACCACGCTGATTTACTGTTTCGAGAAAAAAGGTGTTTTGCAGGATATTGATGATGAAGGTTCGCTGATCCGTGAGATTGACCCGGAACGGTACGAAACTTTGAAATTGGAAAAAGTAGTTTCCGAAGGTATGTTGCCCAAATTGGACAATGCTTTTGCCGCGATAAAAAGCGGCGTAAAAGAAGTCATTATCGGCCAGGCTGATGAATTGCATTATTTAAACGCCGGAAATTCTTTTGGAACAAGTTTAAAAAGTTGACAGTGGTAAGTTTTCGGTTGCAAGTTAAAAACGCTTATCTATCTAATCAAAAAAATCACAATTGAAGATTTCACAAATACAAGTTTCAACATAAAACCCACAACACAGAACTTACAACGCACAACTGAAAACTTACAACTAAAAAAAATGATCAACAAAAAAATAGCCATATTGGGCAGCGGAAACATTGGATTATCTTTGGCAAAAGGTTTAGTAAAAGCACAAATTTCCGATCCATCACAAATTACTTTAACACGCCGAAATTTGGCTGCTTTGCAACCACAAGCTGAACTTGGATTCCAAACTTCCAACAACAATTCTGATGCGGTAAAAGAAGCTGATATTGTCATAATTGCCGTATTGCCACAACAATTAAACAAATTGCTGGACGAAATAAAAGCAAGTATCAACGTAGAAAGACAACTCTTTATTTCGGTTATTTCCGGTGTAAGTTGTGCTGCTGTCCGCAAACAATTGGAAGCCGAGGTACAAGTTGTTCGTGCTATGCCAAATACGGCAATTGCAATCGGACAATCCATGACTTGTTTGGCCACGGATAATGCTTCCGCAGAAAACCTGAACATGGTTACTTCTATGTTTGATACGGTTGGCGTAAGCATCGAAATTAACGAAGAACTAATGACTTCTGCCACGGCTTTGTGCGCCTGCGGGATTGCTTTCTTTTTACGTTCGATCCGGGCGGCATCGCAAGGCGGGACTGAGATTGGTTTTCATGCGCATGATGCTTTAAAAATGGCTGCGCAAACGGCCAAAGGTGCTGCCGATCTGTTGCTGCAACTGGCTTCCCATCCAGAACAGGAAATTGATAAAGTTACTTCGCCCAAAGGCTGCACCATAGCTGGTTTAAACGAAATGGAACATAATGGTTTTAGTTCTGCCATGATTAAAGGCATTAAAACTTCTGCCGTTAAAGCCGGGGAATTGTATAAGGAAGATTGATGCTTCTTTTATGCCATAAAATTTACGATATTCGGTTTCGACCTAAACCTGATAAAGTAATATGGCTTCTTCGCGCAAAGCTGCACTCGGTTTTATTTTTGTTACACTGCTGATTGATGTAACCGGTTTCGGTATCATCATCCCGGTGCTGCCCAAACTAATTACCGAACTGATTCATGGCAATTTAAGTCAGGCTTCTGTTATTGGCGGCTGGCTTACTTTTGCCTATGCCATTATGCAGTTTCTGTTTGCGCCGGTTTTAGGCAATTTAAGCGACCGTTTTGGCAGAAGGCCAGTGCTGCTGTTTTCGCTTTTAGGTTTCGGGATGGATTATATTTTCCTCGCTTTTGCGCCAAGTATTGGCTGGCTGTTTGTTGGCAGAACGATTGCCGGCATTACCGGTGCCAGTTTTACAACCGCTTCGGCTTACATTGCCGATATTAGTACACCAGAAAACCGCGCTCAAAACTTCGGGATGGTAGGTGCTGCTTTTGGCCTGGGTTTTATTATCGGCCCGGTTTTGGGCGGTTTGCTGGGCCAGTACGGCTCGCGCGTTCCGTTTATGGCTGCTGCCGGTTTAAGTTTGCTCAATGCTTTGTATGGTTATTTTGTGCTGCCCGAGTCTCTTTCTCCGGAAAACCGTCGTCCGTTTGAAATCAAAAGGGCAAATCCTGTTGGTGCTTTATTGCAATTAAAAAAATATCCGGCCATCAGCGGATTGGTCATTTCCCTGATTTTGCTTTATACCGCCAACAATGGCATGCAAAGTACCTGGAGTTATTACGGTATGGAAAAATTTAAGTGGAACGAAGCCATGGTTGGCTATTCGCTTGGTTTTGTTGGGTTGATGACAGCAATTGTACAAACAGTCGTTATCCGCTGGACGATCCCGAAGTTGGGCACTGAAAAAAGTTTGTATGTTGGCTTCATCTTGTACAGTTTGGGCTTGTTCCTGTTTGCATTTGCTTTAAACGGGTGGCAAATGTTCATCTTTATTATCCCGTATTCGCTTGGCGGAATTGCCGGCCCGGCTTTGCAAAGCATCATGTCAGGCTTTGTACCTGCAAACGAACAAGGCGAACTGCAGGGCGCCTTAACCAGTTTAATGAGTGCCACCACCATTTTTGCACCTGTAATGATGACGAGTTTATTTGCTTATTTTACCAGTACCAAAACACCATTTTTGTTTCCTGGTGCTCCGTTTTTTGTTGGTGCAATTTTGATTTTGGTGAGTACGGGGTTGGCTTATCGGAGTATGAAAAGAGAGATGGCAAGGAAGGAAGTTTGATGGATAAAAAAAGATTATTAAAAATAAATCTGGGTTTCTTTAAGAAAAATTTAGATTTTTAACAGAGGTGCATCAATACAAGAGTTATGTGCCATTATAAACGAACGACACAACAATGAAAATTAAAGATATACATTTAAAAAATTTCAGGTCTTTTGAAGACTGCCTTATTAAATTTGAAGATTATTATACTGCAATTTGCGGTAAGAATAATTCAGGCAAGTCAAATATTGTCAGGGCAATACTAAATGTATTTGAAAGACAAATGGGTCCAAGAAATAGATTGAATTTCCACCAAGATTTCCCAGTTTGGAAATCAAAAACAACCAAAGACAATATTGAAATAACTGTAAGAGTTCAATTAGACAAGTTAGGAGATATAGGACTTATTAAATTCTTAAATGTATTCTTACAAGACGCAAAAGAAGAAGTACAAGAAATAGAAATAACTGATACATTATTAACTATTAAAATAAAAGTAAATAATAATCCAAAAGAAAGTGCAACAGAGATAACTGTTGATGATAGAACAGTTAATGATATTTATAAAGTTGGCGAAATTTTAAGAAGAATAAATTTTGCTCACGTTATAGTTTTTCATAATTCTACTCAACCAAATGTGGGATTTAGAAGGTCTCAACACGGACAACTAGACAGTTTAAATTTAAAGACCAAAGAATCAATAGAAAGTAAAGTCAATCAAATTAACAAAGAACTTTCAAAAGCAATTCAAAAACATAAATCTGAATTACAAGAGTTAATTGGACGACTGCAAGAAAAATACGAAGTAGGTTTAACAATTAGCGGATTTGATATGGATTATGAAAATATACCTTATGAAATTTCTCTCGGTGAAAGTAATTTTGAACTTCCACTTGAAGATTGGGGAAGTGGGACAAAAAATCGAACTTTAATTTTAAGTAGTATTTTTAATGCAAAGAATTTAATAAAACAAGATGATGAGTCAAATAAAATTACACCGATTGTTGTAATTGAAGAACCTGAATCCTTTTTACACCCTTCAGCACAATCAGAATTTGGTAGAATACTTCAAGATTTAAGTAAAGAATTAGAAATTCAAGTTATTGCAACAACTCATAGTCCTTATTTATTAAGCCACCATAATCCAAAATCTAACATTTTAGTTAAAAGAAATATTGTTAGAAATAAAACCAGAGAATCAATAATTGAAGATATAGAAGGCGATAATTGGAGAGAACCCTTTGAACTTGCTCTTGGAATGGTCGGTCCAGAATTTGAAAGTCTAAAAGAGGCATTTTTTAGTCAAGAAAACAATATAATTTTACTTGAAGGCGTAATAGACGTAGAATATTTTGAACTATTAAGAGACAATAGGCACGGTGTAAACAAACTTAACTTTAATGGTGAGTTATATCCATATGGTGGTTTTGGGTTTTTAAACAATGCAGTTCTATTGAAATTTATTAAAGAACGTTTTAACAAACTAATCGTTACAATTGATTTAGACGCTATTTCAAATGTTAAATCAAATTTTGAAAAAGCAGGTTACTGTAAAGACAATGATTATTTTTTAATTGGCTTGGACAAACCAGGTTATAGATGTGTAGAAGGCTTGTTACCCGATTTTATTAAAAGTAAAGTAAACAACGAGAATTCTGAACTTGTTTTTGCATTGCAATCAGAAGACAAAGACGAAAGGAAATCTGCAAAAGACCAACTAAAAGCATTTTATTTAATTGAATTTAAGAAAGACCTAAAATTTGATGAAACTTATTTTGGAGAATTTTATAAGTTGACGAACAAAATGAACAAAAAAATAAATAACGGCTCTACTAGTTCGGATTTGTAATCCGGTCCTTTGAGCCATTGATTTCTAATCATCCCATCATATTAAATCAAATTTTGAATCTCTTCAAACTTTAAAACTCACAAAAAATGCCAGAACAATCAAAACAAACCTTTGATACAACCATATTACAAATTGGTAACAACACAGGAATTTGTGTTCCTGAAGAAATTGTAGAGAGACTTGGAGCCGGAAAAAAACCACCGGTAACTGTTACCGTAAATAATTACACGTACAGAAATACAATTGCCGTAATGGGCGGCAAATTTATGATTGGTGTAAGTGCCGATATACGCAACAAAACAGGAATTAAAGGCGGCGACGAAGTAACTGTGGAATTGGAGCTGGACAATGAACCGAGAGAAGTAATACTACCGCCTGACTTTAAAGTAGCCCTCGATGAAAACTTAAATGCAAAGAAGTTTTTTGAAGGACTTTCATATAGCAACAAACAACGTTATGTGTTACCAATCGGCCAGGTAAAAACAGAAGAAACCCGGCAAAGGAGAATTGAAAAAGCAATCCGGAATTTAAGTGATGGAAAAAAATAAACTTTTACGTTTATCAGGATCTGCAAATAACAGAAAAGAAGTATATGAACCAGATAATCATTATATTCTACTGAGCTAAGGATTTCTAATCCCGGCACCTCGTTTTTGTGGGTGCAATTTTGGTTTTGGTGAGTACAGTATTGGCTTATCGAAGCATAAAAACCCAGATGTGAAGAAATAAATATCAGATCAAAAGAAATAATTGATACTTTTAGAACTTGCTGATCCTAATTATAAGGACAGGAATTACAAATTTCGTCAGCATGTAATTCTTTTTTATTTATCGGACTTGTTTTGTTTAATAATTAATTCTAGGCTTTTTTATCAGGATTACCACATACTGGTTTATAGGGTTTCTCAGTTATAATAATAAAGCGGTATCAGACTGATTTTTTAAAAAGATAAGAAGTATCTTAACCCATATGAAAAAACTTTTATTTTCTTTTATCTTTATTTTAGTAGCCCATAGTGGCTATTGCCAGTTTCTGGATTCTTTGCAGGTAAATGCGGGTTCAATTGGCACAATTGCAACAAAAGGTTATCAGCCTTTGTGGCTGGTTTCTAACCGCTGGGGATCTATTACTGATCAGCAATATGACGCTTCAACCTACGCAGGATTTAGCAACACACACGTTTTTGGTAAAAAGTACATTAGCCGATCAAATCCGACCGGTATTGAACAACCCATTTTTTATGTGAAATATGGCGCTAACCTCATTAATAACAACCATCTCAAAGATGTTATTTTCCAGGAAGGTTATATAAAAGCCGGTTACAAACATTTGGAAATCCGGTACGGCCGTTTTAAGGATATTCCCGGAGAATCAGATCAAGACCTGTCCAGCGGATCATTAGGCGTTAGCGGTAATGCATTGCCAATTCCTAAAATTAGTATTGCACTTACGGATTATGTGAATGTGCCGTTTACCAATGGCTGGTTACAATTTAAGGGGCAGTTGAGCCACGGCTGGCTCGGTAGAGACCGCTATTTGGATTCATATTATCATGAAAAAACGTTGTACCTGCGTGCAGGAAAAAAAAGGTTTAAATTTTTTGTCGGCTTGCAGCATTATGTGGAGTGGGGCGGTAAAAGGGACAGCATACAATTAGTTAGGTCTTTTAAGGGGTTTACGGATGTATTTTTTTCCCGGAACAATGCTGATGATGGTTCTGGTTTCGATCCAACGTCATTACAATATGCGTCTTATCATGCCGGAGACCAGCGGGGCGTGTTTGAACTTGGGTTTGATTTGGAAACTGAAAACCACTTCCTGCATTTTTATCACCAGACGCCTTTTGATGGAACCTGGGGCGTAGATATAAGAAATATTGATAACCTTTCTGGGATAAGCATTGTCCCCAAAAATGAAAAATCAGTGATAAAAAAATTATTGCTTGAATTTATCTACACCAAACAGGCGGAAAATTATGCTCCGCCCGATAATCGCCAGGCCTATTATAACAACGGGTATTATAGAACGGGCTGGGAGTATGACAACAGGATAGTGGGTACACCGCTGTTTATCAACCGGTACAGGGCGCAGTTCTATCCCTATTTTCAGCAAAGGGGTATTAAACCTTTTGATTGGAACAGTAACAATATTCCGGGGAATTCTAATATTATTTATAATGAAATCATTGGTGGGCACATCGGCTTGTTGCTTCAATTAAGTAATAAGTTATCTGGTAAAACCCTGGTTACTTATACAAACGGACAGTTTCAAAATATCGGCCCTAATTTAAGCCAGTTCTATACACTACAGGAATTGTATTACAGCCTTTCTAAAAGTTTAAAAATTTCAGCCGGGTTTGCATTGGATGCCGGTGATTTCACCAACAATATTGGCGGTTTAGTAGGCGTACATTGGCAATTTAAAAACGATTGGAAAAAATAGGTTTAGAATTTACCTGAAAAATCATTTTTCAATAAAAAATATTCTAATTCTTCATACTAAAAATTCCCGTTAGTCCTAATTTGTAATCCGGTCTTATTGAGCTAAGGATTCGTAAACCTATTTAAAAAACTTTAATCCTGTAAAACTCAACACTGATTTTTACCCGATAAAAGAAGCATTATAATTAAAAACGATTAGCTTTAATTACGTTCCGGCACCTGCCGCCTTTCAGTTTTCATATTGATAACATAGTTTTGGAAACATGTATCACTAAAGTGAAAAAGATAGTGTATAAAGCTTTAAAAGGCCGAGGCGTCAATTCGGGCTTAAGATTGGTTTATGCTTACTTTTTAACAAGAACAAAAAATAACTTTTATTGAAATTTATCACAAGAACGACCAGGAGATTGAAGACCGGGAAAGGATTATGGGGAATTTTAAGTGGGTGTTAGTTGGATCATGAATCGCAGATGTTTTTGATTACAATTTTGACCAAAAGAATCCGGTACTTTTATACGGGAGAAAATAGTTGTAATATTTGTTACTAAATCAACTGCTGTTTAAAAATTATAATAACCATGTTATCTAACAAAAAAATCCTTTTCAGTCATTCATTTTAAAACCGTTTCTGCGGATATAAAATTCAATTTACCATTGCTTTTACATAAATGCCTTTTAACTATCATTATTTCAACACAAGCTGGCTTAATCAATGGGGTAATTGAAAAAACCCCACCTGAAAATTAATTCAGATGAGATATGTAATAATTGACCTGGGGATTTTAAAATGCCACAGATAGATTTTTAGGTGATAAAAACAGTATCAAATCAATAAAACTTGAATGCTTCTTTTATCAGCATAAAATTGTTTTGTGGCCGAAGTGCTAATCCTAATCCCATATTTAATAGTTTCTGGTTTTTAATCGAAAGCTGCAAGCATTTAAAAAATCTCCTTCAAAAACAATTGCATGTGCTGCCAGGAGCGTTTTGCGGCCAGTTCGTTATAAGCTGCACCTTTAGAATTATCGTTTCCGGCAGCGGGATCTGTGAAAGCGTGGACGGAATTGGCATAAAAAATCATTTGCCAATCGGCTTTGCTGTCGCGCATTTCCTGTTGAAAGGCCAAAACTTCTGCCTGCGGCTCATAAGGATCGTCTGCACCGTGGCAAACCAGCACTTTCGGTTGTATTTTTCCTGCGGTCCGGCTGGCGTCTTTTGATAATCCTCCATGGAAAGAAACCACGCCGCGGACCGGGAAATTAGCACGCGCCATTTCCAGTACGCCGGTTCCGCCAAAGCAAAAACCGATGGCAGCAATCCGCGAAGCATCTGCGCCGGATTTGATCAATTGCTGCATGGCCAGGTCAATGCGGTGCTGATAAGCTTTGTAATCTTTTTTGTAGAAGCCGGCCAGTTTCCCGGCATCGGCTGTGTTTTTCGGATAATTGCCTTCCCCATAAATATCGGCCACAAAAGCATAATAGCCTAATTTGGCTAAGCTTTCGGCAGTTTCTTTAGCGTGCGCATCAATGCCCATCCAGGCTGGCAAAACCAAAATGCCTGCTTTTTTTTGGATAGAGGATTCCGGTTGAACCGCAAACCCTGTGAGTTTTTGTGTCCCGTCTTGATACGAAACCGGTTTTAATTGTGCCTTTACCAATTGGACGCCGGCTATCAATACAATCGTAAACAGTAATGTTTTTTTCATAGGTTGAATGTATGCTTCTTTTATCAGTATAAATTTTGTGTGGTAAAAGAAGTACCGGTAGGCAGATAAAATATGTTGATCTAAACTTGTACTCCTTATATAGTATGCGATGCTTCTTTTATCACCCAAAAACAGGAACAATCTTATATTAAGGTAATTTGGTTTTGTACAACCGGAAAGGATATTCCACTTTATCTTTCCCGCCGTTGTATTTTTTTGTGCGCTTGATTTGTGGGCAAGTGAGGTATAAATAGCCATTTGCGCCAACTGAAAGTGTATCCGGCGAGATCAGGCATTTATCTTTAACCAGCGTTTCCAGTTTTCCATCCGCAGTAACGTAACGAATGGCTATGTTGAGAGAATTGGTGAGGTAAATATTTCCTTTGTCATCTGCAATCATACTATGTGAAACGCCGGTTTCCCCAACCGTTTCTAATTTGGGAGAAAGTTCTGCATCTGTCAGAGCCATATTGGCCAGGTATTCCACCAAAATACGGTACAACTTGGTTTGATTGATGGCCCGGAAATAAAAATATTTGCCGTCTTGGAGGCAAGCGTTCTGGGCGGAACCTTAATTATCGACAAAAACAGGAAAGCTGTTGAGAACGAACACAACAGGAGAGGTAATCTCCAATTGCTGTTGGGGAGGGCATTGTTTTGTATTATACATGAAGGCAGGTGCATTCTTTTACCAGTTTAAAACAAAGCAAACATTTCATCAGAACAAATATGTTCCTGACTATCAGTAATATAAGTAGTAGTATTTGAGGTATTTATTTGATACAGATCCAAAAGTACCAGCTTAAAATTATAATTAATACTTTATTTAAGTAGTACAACTTAGAAAAACCTATAAAAAGATTGAATTATTTATCAAAAAAGTAAGGAAAACATCAAAATTTTAAAAAATCTGTCTAAATCTGCGTTTTAATATTTTGGATAAAACAGTTCTTTTTAATGGGGATTAACATATATCTAATTTTGTTGCTTAAATAGTTACTAATCTGTAAAAAAATATACTGTTACCTACATTAATTATTGATCTTGATCAAGATATGTTCTTAAATAATTTATTACACTATCCTTGCTTCAAAATATAGGATTAATATTTTTATTGCTAATGCTGCTTTGTTTTCAAATTACAGATAAACTATCAACCCATAGTTATATCTCTGTTTAGATTTTAATCGCCAGGTTAATTAGTTCGTTAACATTGTTTATACGTTAAAAAATAAAGTGAAATGGTTTTCAGAAAAAAACCATTTCTTTTTTTAGGACACTCAATAACCATCTTTCTCAAAAGTTAACCAATGTTTTCTGTTCAATCTGTTTATTTTATTATTACTGCTTTATGAGAAAAATATTTAAATATAATTCAAAATAATATTTTAAAAATGTATTTCTTCCTGCTTACATATTTTCTTAAAAAATACTAAATTAATATATACCAAATATTGATTAACAACGAATTAACTAATTATTTCCGTCAAAAATAACTCTGATGATTGGCATACCGTAGAAGCCAGTCAAATAGCAAAACGTCTAAAAAACAGACAAAATGTTGAGAAGAAAGGACAGCGATAATTTTTCATGCCACCATAAGGGTTTACAATTACGGTTCCCTTTTATTATCCCGGCTACAAAAATTTTCTTGTTTTTACCGATTAGCTATGGCAGTAACTATTTGGCACGGGCTAAAATTTAATACCTAAACGCAGTAAATAATTGAGTATGCAAAAAATTTTTACGATTAAAAAAATTACATTTTGTTTAAGCTTTTTTGGTTTTATCATCTGTGCAAATGCACAGGTAACGGTAGTAAACGGGCCAAGTGATGCCGTTTCAAACCCTCCTGCCAGTGCTTCGGCGGTTAATCAGATACTTAGCCCCGGCAACAATATTTCTTTAAAAATAGGCACTGCCAGCACTGCCACAGATATCTCCTACCAATGGTACAAAATAGACAATACAGGTGTAAAGCGATTGGTACAAAACGGCAGCGACAATACCCTGCGGGAAACACCATCCGGGGCAGGGTACTATACTTACCAACTTCTTATCAGTAATTCCAATCAGTGTTCTTCAGATATTTCTGATCCGTTCAATGTTTACGTTCTGCCAGCCCTGGCCCCAACAGTTGCCGCCAGTAACACGACTGTTTGCGCCAACGGGACCAGTACATCAGTACTGACCGCCAATCCCGGCAGCAATAAATACGCTTACCTCTACCAGTGGGCTTTAAACGGTAATAATATTTCCGGTGCCACTTCATCCGCTTATACTACACCAACCAGTATTTCCGGCACCAACACTTACACCATAAAAGTAGCCTATGCTTTAAGTTCTGCAACCACCGGAACTGCAAGCCAGGTCATCAATGTAATACCTGTCCCAGCCAAACCTACTGTTTCTGTAGGTCAATAATTTAGGTAAGTAAAAGAAGCTAACCAACTAAAGACCATGCCAGTAAACAGACTTATATACTTCATTTCCTATCTGGTGCTGGTATTGGTTTGTTTTACGAGTATGCATGTTATGGCCGCAGCTCCTCCAAAGCAGGTTGTTATTATATGCGAAGGCACTGTAGCTGTTATGAATGCTGCCACTCCCAATGCTGTAAAATATCAATGGTATCTGGATGGACAGGCGATAACAGGGGCAATTGATAACAAATATGCGGCAGGAAAAGCAGGTGTCTATAAAGTTGTAGCACTAAACAGTCAGTCCTGTGCTTCTGAGGCTTCTGATGAAATAACCGTAATGATTGAAACTATTGCTAAAATTGATTTTCCTGCCCTGGCTGACAAGACAATTGGCGACGCTCCATTTAAGCTGAAAGCGGCTTCTACACGACCCATTACCTATACCGCTATTCCGGCAGGTATTGTGAACATTACCGGTGATGTAGCTACAATTATTGGCATCGGAACAGTTGAGATCACGGCTACCGTAGCCGGAACAAATATCTGTACAAATGCAGTTACAGCCAAACAAACTTTAAAAGTGAAAAGTATAGCCACGTTTGCTACGTTGGTCAATCCTGTTGACCTGGCTATCGTAACCAGTTCAGAAAACCGAAAGGTTAATATTGAAGAGCCGTTTGAATATACACTTTTGATAAAAAACCAAAGCACTACTGACGCAACACAAGTAAGCGTAACGGATACTTTACCTGCCTCACTCAGTTTTGTTTCTGTAAACAATGCCATGGATGGAAAAGCAACTTATGATGCCATTAGTCATTCCTTAACCTGGAATATGGACGAGCTAAGGGCCAATGCTTATTCTGAACTCCGTTTCTCGGCCAAAGCAATACAGCATGGTACCATTAAAAATATGGTAAAAGTAGCATCAGTTGAGAAAGACAGCAACCTGGCCAATAACATTTCTATTGATTATAAAGACATCCCGGGCATTACTGTCCCTAACGTGTTTACGCCAAATGGTGATGGCCGGAACGATACTTTCAATATTCCTGATCTCACCCAATATAAGCAAAATGAACTCATCATCGTGAACCGCTGGGGTGGAAGTGTGTATCAGGCCAAAAACTACCAGAACAACTGGACGGGCGACAAGCTGGACGAAGGGACGTATTTTTACAGCTTAAAAGTAGTAAACAACCAGGGCGTGCAGGAAGAGTACAAGGGCTACGTGATGCTGCTGCGTGCCGCAATTTAAAAAAATACAACCTCACACAAAGGTAAACGTACAATATTAGGAAAGCATAAACCATGAGAGAAAGCGGTTTCATAACAAAAAAAGCCTGGCTGATTACTGTTTTTATCCTTGGTTTTTTCGGGGCAACTGCCCAGCAAAACGCACAGTTCAGCCAGTATATTTTTAATGGTTTGTACATCAACCCGGCTTCGGCAGGAGCAAAAGAGGATTTTTATCTGCACAGCTTTTACCGCTCGCAGTGGACGGGCGTTACCGGTGCGCCGCAAAGTTTTTCTATAGCTGCGGACGGAACGATCAATAATGAAAAAGTAGGGCTGGGCATCTTGCTGGCAAAAGATAAAATCGGCGCCCAAAACTCCATCGCCGCTTATGGTAATTATGCTTACCGCCTGCAATTGGCCGTCAGCGGCAACCAGCATTTATCGTTTGGGATAGGTGCAGGTTTGGTGCAGTCAGGCGTAGATGGTTCCAGGCTGAGCGGTCTGCAGGAAGGCGACAATGTCATTCCCATCGGAAACCAAAGCACTATTTTGCCCGATGCGCGTGCCGGCGTTTTATACACCAGCGATAGTTTTTTTGCCGGTTTTTCTGCTGATAACATGATTGCCAAATACTGGAACCGAGACAAAAGCCTGATCGTTCCCATACCTCAGCCGCACTTTTACCTTACTGCCGGAACCTTGTTTTCTTTAAATGACGATAACAAGATCAAACCCTCTTTCCTGTTGAAAAATGCTGCCGGAGCAACCAGTTTGGATGTGAACGCTTTTTTAATCATGGGCGACCGCACTTGGATCGGAGGAACCTATCGCACTAATTTAAAAGTTTTTTCCAATGCTTCGACTATCGGCAGTTTCCAAAACGGAAGTGCCTTGGTTGCCCAGATTGAATTTTTTGCCACCAGCAAACTGCGTGTCGGCTATGCGTTTGATTATTCATTGGCCACTTACAGCGGTTTCGGAAATGGCTCTCATGAGTTGTCGTTGGGTATTTATCTCAGCAAAAAAGCTACCCAAAGCTTTTCTACCAGCAGCTATTTTTAGGGTGGTAAAAGAAGTATGTATTTCGCCATGATAAAAATTGTAGTTAGAAGTTTAGTAAGTTTGTATGATAATTTTATCTAAAATATGGAACTTACTTTTGTGCCATTTGATCAGCTTAAAAAATTATATCCTGATGAATGGATATTATTAGGCAATCCTGAAATGCAAAATACAAATGTTTTAGGCGGAACTTTGATTTATCACAGCAAGGATAAAAAAGAAGTTTGTTACATTGGGCGTGAGAAAACAAAAGAATTTTCAAAAGTAACAATTGCTTTTGCCGGTGATTTAAAACAAGCAAGAAAAATTGGAATCTTAAAACGGCAATGAGCACATTTATTTTTGAGCGCAGTTCAGATGAAGATGTTATTGTAATAAATGCCATTATTAAAGGTAAATATGAATTCAGGCTTGCTTTAGATAAGCTGCAACACATACCACAATTGATAGTAATGTTTTATATTTTTCTGGCTACGAATTAAAAGACAGCCTGGGAGAAAAAGAAATAGAAACTTCTAACGGTATTGTTGTTGTTGAAATATTTGAAATTGAAGTATTAGAGTCTTTAGGTATTAGTAAGATAAACGTCCAAGTTCAAGTTTATGATTTTTTAGCCCATGGTATTTTATCAGGTTATGATGGTGTAATTGGGTTGGATTTTTTGCAAGATCACAAGGTTTGTATAGATTTTAGAACTTCGGAAATTATCGTTGATTAACAAACTTCGGCTTTCCAAAAATATACTTCTTTTACCACAGCAAATTCTAAATAGCACAATTGCTGTTTGCAGAAACTATAAACGGCTCCAATCGTTAGCTTTTCAATCCAAAATATTGTTATGTCGAGAACTGCAACCACGCCGCTCACTATTATTAAGGTTGACGAATTTTCCTCCTTCAAAGCTGAAGATTTTTTAGCGGCAGAAGAACCGCTGGAAATCCGCCTCGGTTATGGTTCCGCAGAAATCCGTCAGCAAAAAAGTATTTCGGTAACCATGCGAACACCGGGAAATGATTTTGAATTGGCCGTCGGTTTTTTGTTCACCGAAGGGATTATTGAAAACATTGGCCAGGTTGCTTCCATCAAACATTGCAACGGCTTGCACGAAAATGTAGTCCGGGTAGAATTAATAGACGGTTTAGAATTGGATATGAGCAAGCTGGAACGCAACTTTTACACCACTTCCAGTTGCGGCGTTTGCGGCAAATCATCAATTGATGCGGTAAAAACAGTATGCCGTTTGCAGGAACAAGCTGGGGATGATCTCCAATTTTCTTCGGAAGTTATTTATCGCTTGCCGGATGTGCTTCGCCAAAACCAATCCATCTTTAATAATACTGGTGGTTTGCATGGCTGTGCGCTTTTTGACAATAGCGGGAACCTGCTGCTTGCCCGCGAAGATGTGGGCCGCCACAATGCTTTGGATAAACTGATCGGTGCCTCACTTCAACAAAACCTGTTTCCCTTAAATAATTACCTTTTGCTGCTGAGCGGAAGGGCAAGTTTTGAGCTGGTCCAGAAAGCGTACATGGCCGGGATAAAAATAGTGGCGGCGGTTGGCGCACCTTCCAGCCTGGCTGTAGAAATGGCCAACGATACTGGTATTACGCTGATTGGTTTTTTACGCGGAGAAAAATTTAATATTTACTCAGGCGAACAAAGAATTAGTTTAAAAAGTTATGAATTAGTAGTTTAACAAGATTTTGTCATTTCGACAGCAGGGAGAAATCTTCATCAAAGCGATAGGTTCACCAATTTTATGTCGACAAAAGAAGCATCGAAAAATTAATGAAGATTTCTCCTTTTAGTCGAAATGACAACAAAAAATATTAACAAAAAATGAAAATACGCATTAAAGAAAACACAGTACGGTTGCGCCTTTCCAGGCCGGATATAGACCGGTTCGGAAAAGATGGTTATTTGGAAGAAAAAACCGAATTTCCGGGAAGCACTTTTACCTACGCCATTCAGAAATTGTTTGATGGCAAAAATCTTGATGCTTCTTTTACCGATAAAAAATTGACACTCTTTGTTCCGCATAAAATACAGGAAGAATGGATCAGTACGGATGTGACCGGTTTCAACCATCAGTTGCCTATTGGCGAAAATAAAACGCTGTTTTTGCTGATCGAAAAAGATTTTCAATGTATCGATGGCGAGGCAACAGAAGACCAGACTGAATATTTTAATAATCCCGTAAAAAGCTGTTGATATGGAAAACGAAAAAACAACACAACCGGCGGCAGAAAACCCGGAAAAATTTATCGGTTTAAAATTAGGCCAACCGGCTGCTGTGGCGGCTGGCGTTCAAGCAGTTGTTGTTTCTGCTGAACATGTTTTCGGCCAGATGCCAGTAGCGCGCGGCATGAAAGCACTTTTAAAACTAAACCAGAAATTAGGTTATGATTGCCCAAGCTGTGCCTGGCCTGATCCGGATGACGACCGTTCTTCTATTGCCGAGTATTGCGAAAACGGGGCAAAAGCCGTTGCCGAAGAAGCCACAACCAAAAGTTTAAAAATACAGTTTTTTGCAGAAAATTCTGTTGAAGATTTAGCGAAGCTGGATGATTATCATATTGGTAAAGAAGGCCGGGTGACGCAACCAATGTTTTTGCCGGAAGGAGCAACGCATTACCAGCCGATTACCTGGGATGATGCTTTTAAAAAGATTGCATCGCATTTAAACAGTTTGGAAAGCCCGAACGAAGCTGTTTTTTATACTTCCGGCCGAACAAGCAATGAGGCTGCTTATGTTTATCAATTGTTTGCCAGAGAATATGGTACGAATAATTTGCCGGACTGCTCCAATATGTGTCATGAATCTACCAGTTTTGCTTTGGCACAAACCCTTGGGATTGGCAAAGGATCTGTGAAACTCGAAGATTTTTATGAAGCGGAAGTGATTATCATCCTTGGGCAAAACCCCGGGACCAACCATCCGCGTATGCTTACTGCTTTGCAAAAAGGAAGGTCTAACGGTGCAAAAATTATTTCGGTGAACCCATTACATGAAGCTGGATTACTTGGGTTCAGCAATCCACAGAAATTTAAAGGCGTTATGGGGATTGATACCAAACTGACCGACATCTTTTTGCAAGTAAAAATCAACGGAGACCTTGCCCTGATCAAAGCCATCGAGATGCTGTTGCTGGAAGCGGAAGAGCAGAAACCGGGTTCCGTTTTTGATCTGGATTTTATCAGGGACAATACGGCCGGTTATCAGGAGTTCATCTCGAAAGTTAAAAAATATGAACTTGCTTATTTGTTGGACGTTTGCGGAATATCCATTGAACAAGTACAAGAAGTGGCAGCACTTCTAAAGAAAAAAAGTAAGATTATTGTTTGTTGGGCGATGGGGATTACGCAGCATAAAAATGCTGTAGCAACGATTAACGAAATGGTCAATCTTTTGCTGCTTAAAGGAAGTATCGGCAAGCCAGGTGCGGGTACCTGCCCAACGCGCGGCCACAGTAATGTTCAAGGCGACCGAACAATGGGTATTTTTGATAAACCACATGAAGCCCTGCTGGACCAGATTAAAAAAATACATGGTTTTGAGCCACCGCGCGAACATGGTTTTGATGTAATTAAATCCATCCATGCTATGAATGAAGGCAAAGCAAAAGTCTTTTTTGGGATGGGCGGTAACTTTTTATCAGCCACACCCGATACCACTTATACGGCAGAAGGATTGAGAAAATGTGATTTGACGGTCCATGTTTCTACCAAATTAAACCGTAGCCATTTAGTACATGGCAAAGAAGCATTGATCTTGCCTTGTTTGGGCCGGACAGATTTGGATGTGCATGACGGCTTGACGCAGTTTGTTTCCTGCGAAAACTCTATGGGCGTTGTGCAAATGTCTAAAGGTGTTTTAAAACCGGTTTCTGATGATTTGCTAAGTGAGCCTGTTATTGTTTGCCGCATGGCGAAAGCTACGCTGGGAAGCAAATCAAAAGTGAACTGGGACTTGTACGAAAAAAACTACGATTACATCCGGGACGATGTGGAAAGGGTGATTAACGGTTTTGAGGATTATAATAAGAAAGTCCGTATCAAAGGCGGGTTTTATCTGCCAAACGGCACGCGTATCCGGGAATGGGACACCACAAACAGCAAAGCAAATTTTACGGTTACAGAACTGGTTGTAGAGCCGCTGGAAAAAGACGAGTTGCTGATGATGACCATCCGCAGCCACGATCAGTTTAATACAACAATTTATGGCTTAGACGACCGTTACCGCGGTATTTACAACGAACGCAGGGTTGTTTTTATGAACCCGGCCGATATTCTAAGTGGTGGTTTTGAGATTGGCGAAGTAGTGGATTTATACAACAATTACGGGGACAAAGAACGTTCGGTAAAAGGTTTTATCATCGTGGCTTATGATATTCCGGAACGCTGCGTGGCTACCTATTATCCTGAAACCAATGTTTTGGTGCCGATTAATTGCGTTGCTGATCAAAGCAACCAGCCCACATCCAAATCCGTGCGCTTAAAAATCAGGAAAAGTGTTTTGTTCAATACACCTTTCCCTATATAAAAATCAAATAAAGATTTTAAGGCTATAAAAGAAGTATGATATTTAATGGGTTTTTAACTATTAGGAGCAGTAAACATAATCGGTACTTGTGGTTTATCCTATTTTCTTTTCCGGAAAAGATATTGGTGATTAGCACTAAGAAAAAACAGCCAACAATCATTGATGGACGGTTTCATTATTTTAATTAAACCTAAGCACAATTTTTGCATTCTTCTGTTGTTATACAGCAGCTATTTTATTAAATATAGTTATGAAAACTTTATCTCGTTTTGCAGTTTGCACGCTATTATTGTCCGGAATATTGGGTGTTCAAAATATTGTATCAGCACAAACTACAAGGGCGCAAAAGAAGCAGGCAAAAACTGATTCTGTCAAAAAAATGGTCAATAGTCAAAGCTATGTTTTTATGGCGCAGTTTGCAAATCCGTTAGGGTGGAGGACTATTACTTTAAATTATGATTATGATTTGGTCATTTCAAAAGACTCTATTGATAGTTATCTTCCGTATTATGGCCGTGCTTATGTTGCCCCAATCAATCCAAATGATCCATCAGAAACAGGCATCCAATTTAAAACCAAAACATTTGATTATAATAACTCCCCTTCTAAAAAAAATGGTTGGGAAGTAACAATTGTACCGCATAATGTAAAAGAAACACGGAAGTTTATACTTAATATTTCAGAATCAGGATATGCAACTTTAAATGTAACCAGCAGCAACCGTCAGTCTATTTCTTTCAACGGTTACATTACCGAAAACCTCGCCAAAAAGAAAAAATAGGCGATAAAAGAAGTATGGTCAAAACTTGCAATCAATTCTCTACTTCTATCGTACAAATTTTATTAGTGTTGGGTCTGGCTTCGTCTTCTTTCAAAAACAAATTAGAAATTACAGAATCTTTTATGCGGTACAATTTTCCGCCTTTGCTGTTTTTAAATGTGAAATTTTGTAATTCTTGTTGTATGCCTGCAATTTGCGGTATGTGCGTAGTTGACAAGACAATATTAGTGCGTTTTCCCTTCCGGTTGATGTCAATATCGGTATAATCATTATCAGCATAAAGTCCGAAAAAACGAATTTCCCCATTCGCAGCAGTTTGAATATGGTAATCTTTTTGCTGTAAAAAAGCAGTGACCGTAGCTGTGTTGTTTTGGATAATATATTGTAAATCCTTGTAAGTAAGCAATTGTTTTTGTGCAGAACAATGCAACAATGCAACACTAAAAATAAAGGTTAATAAAGCTTTCATTATTCTAATTTTTGCATTTTTTGTTTAGAGCCTGTTTAAATTTATAAAAGATTCTTCGGTATGCTCAGGATTAATGTCAATGCTTCTTTTACCCTATAAAAATTGGTGTCTGCATCCATTTAAATAAACCAAAAACCAAATGCCTGCCATTTTTTAGGTGATAAAAGAAGCATAGAAAACGTATTGAACAAATTTTAAACAGGCTCTTAATCTTAATATCTATTATTTAAAAGGGTTTTCTTCTTTGTGTCTATTTTATTGTTGGTATCCTGTACAGCTTTGGTGTTATCAGCAGTTTTGGTTTTTGGATGTTCTGAGCAGGAAATCAAAAGCAATAAAGCTAAAAGGATAAAGGCGTATCTCATGTAAAAGCAATTAGCAATCAAATTTAATCTATCTTTTCAAATTCATGATTGTTTTTATGTGAAATAATATAATTAAAAATCATATTTAATCCATTTATATCTTCTTCAATGTTGATTTCCAGTGTTTCAATTTCCTGAATAATTTCACTTGACTTATTTTTCAAGTCAGATAGTTTCAACTTCTTTTTTTTCAGTTCAGTTTTCAGGTTACAGTAGACAGAATAATTTTCCATGAAATAAATTACGGACAAATGATAATTGTGGTTTTTAATTATTACGTAAGTAGGATGTGCTTTGATGGATTTTCATGACCATTTGACTTCAAATCATTGTGCAATAGTTAACGCAACTGATATAAAAACTACTACTAATCAATGTTTGATGATGAATAAAGTTTTTTTAGAAATCGTCCCTGTAAATATCACTACAGCCGATTTTATAGATCACAATTTATCCATGCCCATGTATAAAGAAGATAATGGTTTTTCCATGTTTTTTTTAACGGAAGGTGATTATTGCAAATATTTGAAAGATTTGGAAAATGAAAGCAATATTTTTCTTTCTGAATATTGGATGGTCAAAACCAAAGAGCTGATTGATAAAAATAGATTTATTATCAGGGTTATAACTGTTTTAAACAATGCACGATCCCAAAAAAATCCTGCTAAAGATTCCATGCAAAATTTTTATAACCATAAAAAGAGCATTTGATCATAGTACTGTTTTTAGGACCGGCCATACATTTCCAGCAATTATTTCGTAACCTTTTGCATTTGGATGTACGCCATCAGCTAAGTTCAGCAAGCGGTTTCCGGCAACGCCATGTAATAAAAACGGTACAAAAGCCATGCTGTTCCTGTCTGCAAGTTGTCTGAAAATTATTTTGAATTCTGTTAAAATATAACCTGTTAGAAAGGAAGGAAGTTCCATGCCCAGCAGGACTAATTTTACCAGTGGTTGCTTTATTTTGACCAGATCGATAATGAACTGTAGGTTACTGACGGTTTCTGTTACGGTGATGCCACGCAGAATATCATTGATGCCGAGTTCGAGTACAAAAACATCTATTGGCTGATTGAAACTGACAATCCTGTTTTTACCTCCTGCAGAAGTTTCTCCGCTCAAACCTTCATTAATTACCCGATAAGGAAGTTGAAGTGAATTTATTTTTTGCTGGATCAGGGCAGGAAAAGACTGGCTTTCGGGCAAACCATAACCAGCAGTCAAACTGTCTCCAAAAAAAACAATATTTTTCTTACTTTCAATGTTTTCGTTCAGGTAAATGTTTTCTGCCATATGTTTCTGTAATAATAGATTTTTTTGAACAAAAAAAGTGCCTCTAAAAGAAGCACTCCAAATTAGTCAATTAGCCAAGAACTCAATTGTTATGTTCCAGTCCGCGGCCGGTTTTGTGCTGAAGTTCGTCAATTTTTTTTGATGCTTCTGCTTTATTCAACGTTTCATCTACTTCAACACCTGCCTGATCGGATAAAGTTTTTAGATAAGAGTGCTGCGCACCTGTCATTGGCTCGTCTCCTGTAGTCCAGGTGTCAGGGTCTTTTATCGTATTGGTGTTATCTGTTGCTTCGTTGTTTTCAGGCTTGTTGTTTTGGTCCTGGTCATCCAGGCTTTCGTCTTTTTGCTTGCTCATTTTAATATATTGGGGTTTTAAAATATTGAACTTAAATCTATATAAATTGTTTTGCCTTGGCTTAAATAAAGCTAAAAATATTAGTTATTTTACCATTTTAAGAAAAGTGCCCAACTGCTCTTTCATTTTACGGCGGTCAACAATAAAATCTAAAAAACCATGTTCCAGCACGAATTCTGAGGTTTGAAACCCTTTTGGCAGATCCTTTTTAATCGTTTCTTTAATCACCCTTGGCCCTGCAAAACCAATTAATGCGCCCGGTTCGGATACATTGATATCACCCAACATGGCGTAAGAAGCAGTCACGCCGCCGGTTGTTGGGTCAGTCAATAAAGAAATATATGGTAATTTCGCCTGAGAAAGCAGTGCTAATTTGGCTGATGTCTTGGCCATTTGCATTAATGAAAAGGCTGCTTCCATCATCCGTGCCCCGCCGGATTTGGAAATCATCAGGAAAGGCAGTTGGTGCTGGATACAATAATCAATACTTCGTGCAATTTTTTCCCCCACAACAGAACCCATCGAGCCGCCAATAAAGCTGAAATCCATACATGCAATCACAACTTCTTGTCCGTTGATTTTTCCATAAGCAGATCGGATGGCATCCTTTAAACCTGTTTTAAGTTTGCTTTCTGCCAAGCGGTCAGTATATTTTTTTGTATCGACAAAATTTAAAGGATCGGCAGAAATCAGGTCAGGAAAAAGTTCGGTAAACTCGTTATTGTCAAAAAGAATAGCAAAATAGTCTTTAGAGTCAATACGCAAATGATAGCCGCAATAATGGCAAACGTATTGGTTTTCAACTTGTTCCTTATAATGAAGCGGCTTTTTACAATTGGGGCATTTGTTCCAAATGCCGTCAGGAGCTTCTTTTTTCTCTTGAGTAGTGGTAATAATTCCTTTTTCTTCCCTTTTAAACCAGGCCATCTATACTGTTTTTATGGCACAAATTAACGAAAAAAATATCCATCGCAGTTTTATCAAATGGGAAAACGCGGAGATATAAAACCTTTAACGCCAAGACAATCGATTCCACGCAAACCTTAATATTTTAGATTTTATTGCGGGAATATGTATTTTCCTTAACTTCGGTATTTAAAAGAACAATCATAATTATGGAGCTTAAAAACTTTAAAGGTGTACTGCATGGCGATCAGGTACAGCAATTATTTGAACTGGCTAAACAGCATCAATTTGCTTTGCCCGCAGTTAATGTGGTAAATACAAACACGATCAATGCAGTGATGGAAACTGCAAAAGCAGTCAATTCTCCGGTCATCATCCAGCTTTCTAATGGCGGAGCTCAGTTTTATGCCGGCAAATCATTAAATAACGATCAGTTGCAGGCTTGTATTTTGGGCGCGGTTTCGGCTGCAAAGCATGTGCATTTACTGGCCGAGCACTATGGTATTGCCGTTATTTTGCACACAGACCATGCCGCACATAAGTTTTTACCTTGGATTGATGGTTTGCTTGCCCACGGCGAACGTTATTTTGAGCAGCACAACAAGCCTTTGTTTTCATCCCACATGCTGGATCTGTCTGAAGAACAGATTGAAGAAAATATAGAAATTTCTGCAAAATACCTGGAGCGGATGTCCAAAATGGGCATGACCATCGAAATAGAACTTGGTGTAACCGGCGGGGAAGAAGATGGGGTAGACAACTCGGATGTGGACAGTTCGCGTTTATACACACAGCCCGAAGATGTAGCGTATGCTTACGAACACTTGAGCAAAGTGAGCGACCGCTTTACTATTGCTGCTGCTTTTGGCAATGTACATGGTGTTTATAAACCTGGCAATGTAAAATTACAGCCTATTATTTTGCACAACTCCCAGGAATATGTGAAACAGCATCTCAATTTATCAGCAGAAAAACCAGTTAATTTTGTTTTTCACGGCGGATCAGGTTCTTCACAGGAGGAAATCCGTGAGGCCATTTCTTACGGTGCCATTAAAATGAATATTGATACCGATATGCAATGGGCGTTCTGGGAAGGAGTACTGGATTATTATCATGCAAACGAAGGTTTTTTGCAAACACAGATTGGCAGCCCGGGTAAAGAAGATGCACCAAACAAAAAATATTATGACCCAAGGGTTTGGCTGCGCAAAGCAGAGGAGAATTTTGTAAAACGTTTAACAGGTGCTTTTGATGACCTCAACTGCATTAACGTAAACGAAAAGTTATAAGCCAAGCATAATAAAGCAAACGCCATTGTTCCTGTTACGATGGCGTTTTTTTTTAAATAAAAGATTGATTTTATCTATAGGCCTGTTTAAAATTTGTTCAATATGTTTTCTATACTTCTTTTATCAACTAAAAAATGGCAGGCATTTGATTTTGGTTTATTTAAATTTAAACAAACACCAATTTTTATAGGGTAAAAGAAGCATTGGCATTTTTTTCTTGTATCAATTTAAACAGGCTGTTAATAGATTGTGCGAATTTCACTAAGCGGTAACAGCACCGGCTAAAAAACACAATGATATCCACAAATCTCATCCTATTGATGCCGCCAAGAAAAATCATCAGCATAAATTAAAATCAAATCAGGTATCTACAGAAAAACAAAGATGAATATTGAGGTAAATAAAGTGACTGATCCGGAGGTTTTGCAAAAAGTATTTGCCATCCGTAGGGAAGTATTTGTTGACGAACAAAATTGCCCGCCTGAACTGGAGTGGGAATATGAAGATGAATCCGTTCATTTTTTAGCCATTGTTGATGAAGAACCTGCGGGTGCTGCACGCTGGCGGAAAACTACAAACGGCTATAAGCTGGAACGGTTTGCGGTTTTAAAAGAGTTCCGTGGTTGGGGTGTTGCCCAGGCTTTGGTGAAAACTGTTTTAGCGGATTTGCCGGCCGATGCTGATTATGTTTATCTGCACGCCCAAATTCCAGCGGTTTCTTTGTATGAGAAGTTTTTGTTTGAAAAATTAGGAGAAGAGTTTGAAGAAGCTGGTATCCGGCATTATAAAATGGTGCTGCAGAAGTAGTTTTTATTAACCTTATTTTAGGTCGATAAAAACAGTATGCTTCTTTTATCGACTTAAAATTTGAACAAAAAATAGCCGCATGATAGCATACAGCTATTTCCAAAAATAGAATTACGGTTGCGGTACAGGTTGTTCCACTTTTAATTCTTTTTTGTAATATGGGCGGATGATCAAACGTGTCCCGCCATTATAACTGATGTAACTGCCCAGCCAATTGATAAACACAACAATTTTATTTCGAAAGCCCATTAGTAAAACCAAGTGGATGAACATCCAGGTAAGCCAGGCAAAAAAGCCTTGAAATTTAACTTTTCCTAAATCTACTACCGCTTTGTTCCTGCCGATGGTTGCCATAGATCCCTGGTCATTGTATTTAAAACTGACCGTTGGCTCGCCTTTAATCAAATGTAAAATATTGCCTGCCAAGTGTTTTCCCTGCTGGATAGCAACGGGTGCCACGCCGGGCAAACCTTTTGGCATCGCTTCCGAAACACTGGAAGAAACATCACCGATGGCAAAAACATTGTTCAGGCCAACTACCCGATTGATTTCATCGGTAGAAATACGGTTGCCACGCGCAATCTGCTCTTTAGACAACCCTTCCGGAACCACGCCCATCACCCCAGCAGACCAGATTACAGTTTTGGTTTTGATTTTTCTGCCGCCTTCAAACGAAATTATTTCGCCATCATAAGCTTCTACTTTTACACCGGTAAGCACTTCCACATCCATATCTTCCAAAAATTGCTGTGCTTTTTTAGAAGCCTGCTCAGACATGTTGGCTAATACTTTCGGCAGAAAATCTACCAAATAAACCTTCATTTCTTCTTTTTGCAATTCCGGATAGTCTTTGTTCAATATGAAATTTCGTATTTCTGCTATAGAGCCGGCCAATTCTGCACCCGTTGGCCCGGCACCTACAAGCACAAACGTTAAGTACGGTTCGCGCTCTTCTTTGGTAGGTAATAATAAAGCAGTTTCCAGATTTTGTAAAACGGCACTACGCAAGTTCAAAGCCTCCACAATACTTTTCATGGGAAGGGCATGCTGTTCAATCTCTTTGTTTCCAAAAAAGTTGGTGGTTGAACCTGTCGCAATGATGAGATAATCGTATGGTATTTCGCCAATTGTAGTTTCGATACTGCTTTTATCGGTATTGATTTTTTGTACTTCTGCAATCCGGAAACGAAAGTTCTTTTGTCCTTCAAAGTTTTTCCGAACCGAAAAAGCGATTGAATCGGCCTCCAAACTTCCTGTGGCTACCTGATACATCAGTGGCTGAAAAGTATGATAATTATGCTTGTCAACCAGTAAAACATCCACTTCTTTGTTTTTCAGGTTTTTTGCAAGTTCTATCCCGCCAAAGCCTGCGCCGATAATTACGACTTTAGGAAAATTGTTGTTGTAATTTGATTCCATATTTTAATGACAGAGTTATAGGAATTCTGTTTGAGCTAAAATACATAAGCCGCTTTGAAAAATCAAAACGGCTTTGAATTAGGAGATTGAGATTAGTTTAAGTCCTTTTTTCCAAAATCCACAATAACCGGTGTGGCTACGCAGATGGAAGAATAGGTACCGAAACAAACACCTATTAATAAGGCAAAAGAGAAGCCGCGGATCACTTCCCCGCCAAAAACAAACAGTACGATCAACACAAAAATCACCGTTAAAGCAGTGATAATGGTACGGCTTAAAGTGCTGTTGATAGCTTCATTGATAACCACTTTAGGATCATCTGCTTTGGAATGACGCAAACCAATAAACTCACGGATCCTATCAAATACAACTACCGTATCATTGATTGAATAACCAATAACCAATAAAATTGCGGCGATGAAATTCTGGTCAATATCTAATGAAAAAGGAAGTATCCCATTAAACAGGGAGAAGAAACTTAATACTAATAAAGCATCATGTGCCGTAGCAATCAAAGCACCTAAGCTAAATTGCCACCTGCGGAAACGGATCAAAATGTAAACCGCAATCACCAGAATAGCAAATATAACCGAATAGAACGCGCTCGTTTTGATGTCGTTGGCAATGGTAGGGCCAACCTTCTGCTGGCTCATGATCTGGCTTGGGTTGTTTACTTGTTTTAAGCCCTCTTTTAATTTATTCTCTGCTTTGGTATCTGCAGTCGGCGAGTTATCATCAACCAGATAAGTTGTGGTAATACGGAGTTGCGGCTTTGTCGTCCCAAAAGTTTTAACTTCTGTTGTTAAGTGATAAGTTTTATCTAATACTACGCGCACTTGTTGTGCATCAACAGGTTTTTCAAAACGGACTACATAAGTTCTTCCTCCTTTAAAATCAACCCCATAACTAAATCCCCTGGTGATGATAGAAATCAAACCGGCAAGAATAAACAAGCCTGAAAAAATGTAAAACTTAAACCGGTTTCTAACAAAAGCGTAATGTGCATTTTTGAAAGTGTGCGCACTCCATGGACGGGAAAAACTAATGTCCCAGCCCTTTTCAAGCATCCACTCAAAAATTAAACGGGAAATTAAAAGTGAACAGAACAAAGAAGTAATGATACCAATTAACAAAGTTGTGGCAAAACCCAAAATCGGCCCTGTACCAAAAACGTAAAGGATTACACCGGTTAAAAAGGTAGTGGTGTTTGAATCCAAAATTGATGGCATAGCATGTTTGAACCCATCTGCTACGGCAATCCGAATAGATTTACCTTGTGCCAGTTCTTCCCGTACACGCTCGTAAATCAATACATTGGCATCAACAGAAATACCAAGCGTAAGCACGATACCAGCCAAACCAGGCAGGGTAAGTACTGCCCCTAAGCTGGCCAGTACACCAAACAAGAAAAATATGTTGATAAAAACAGCAACGACCGCAACAGTGCCTGCGCGATTGTAATACAAAATCATGAACAACAATACCACCAAAAAACCAATGATACAGGATAATATACCTGCATGTATCGCTTCCTGGCCTAAAGACGGGCCAACAATTGCTTCTTCCACAATACGGGCAGGGGCAGGCAAACGACCGGCTTTCAACACATTGGCCAAATCCTTGGTATCATCTACCGTAAAGCTTCCGGAAATAGAAGAAACACCACCGGCAATCTCAGAGTTAACAGTTGGTGCAGAATAAACGCTTTTATCTAATACAATAGCAATTGCTTTTAAGTTGTCTTTATTTATTGAAGCGGCGGCCGTAACGGTACGCCATTTTGCTGCACCATCTGTATTCATGGTCATTTGTACTTCCGGGCTGCCTTTCTGGTCGTAATCGTTACGGGCATCCGCAATCACATCTCCAGCCAAAACCGGTCCGCCATCTGCGCTGTTTAACTTAACTGCATATAACTCTACACGAGGGATTTTATCGCTGAAACGCTGACTGTAAGTATCATTCAGCGGCATCGCTTTTACGCCCCACATAAACTTAACATTTTGTGGGATCACTGCTTTTACATCAGCATTTGCCAATAGTTTATCCACTTTAGCTGTATCGCCAACGGCTGCAAAACCTACAACGGGGCCTGGTACAGCTTGTATGCCGCCATTTTGCGAAGCATAAACATTTGGACGAAGCGTGTTTTGGTTTAGCAATGGGCTGCTGATGGCAGGATTACCGTTTTTCAAGCTTTTTGCGCTGGTATCTGTTAGCTTGCTTTTTGCCACCTTGTTTAATAAGCTGTTATTGGCACCGGTATCTGCTTTTGCAGAAGCTGTTTTTACAGTAGAATCTTTAGCAGTAGTTCCGGTCAGCTTTGCTTTGGCTGCCAGAATATTGTTGACATTGCTAAGCAGGTTAACAATTTCAGCATTGTCAAAAGTTTCATAAAACTCCAGCTTGGCCGAACCTTGCAATAATTTACGCACCCGGTCTGTATTGCTTTCAGAAATTCCCGGCAGTTCGATCAGGATACGATTGCTTCCGCTTTGCAGTTGAATGTTGGGTGCCGTAACGCCAAATTTATCGATCCGGGTCCTTAAAATATTGAAAGAACGGTCCACTGCACTTTTGGCTTCATCCTGCAAATAACGTTTTACTTCATTGTTGGAAGCATCAAATTTAATGCGGCTCTGGCTTTCTTTGGTAGAGAAAATAGCAGCCAGTTTACCGTTTGGGTTCAGCTTTTCGTAAGCGTTTACAAACAGCGTGATGTAATCCTGCTGACTGGTTTTGGATTGAACTTCTGCATTGGCAATCGCCTGGTTAAAAGCTTGGTCCGTATTGTTGTCTGATAAAGATTTTACCAGTTCGGCAAGCGAAATCTGCATCGTTACGTTCATTCCGCCTTTCAAATCCAAACCTAAAGCCAGCTCTTTTTCTTTGCAGTACTGATAAGTATGGTTGAAAATAGGATATACCGGTTGTGTGGAGATAGAATCGAGGTAAGATTTTTCCTTTTCAGGGTTGCCTTTAGCATAATTTCTGGCATTTTTCTCTACGTTTTGAGCCACCCAAGTAAAGGATAGCTGGTAAAGGCAGACGATGGCCAGAACAATGGCGAAGAATTTAATTACTCCTTTACTTTGCATGTTCTGTTAAATGTATTTGTTGTTTATGGGTTTTTAACAAGACGGCAAAGCTAACAAAAAAACGCAATTTTGGTTTTTTTATGTGATAAAAGAAGCATTGCAAGTCAGGAGCGGTTTAGGGTGATAAAAGAATAGGAAAACGGGTTTTTTTCATCCGGGGAAAAATCTTCGCGGGATGTTTCCTGCCAGCTTTGAAAATCAATTGACGGAAAAAATGTGTCCCCATCAAAATCCTGATGAATTTGGGTTAAATAAATCCGGTGTGCCAGCGGTAATACCTGCCGGTATATTTCTGCCCCGCCAATCACAAAAACTTCATTTTCCTGCTGAGTCAATTGTAAAGCTTCTTCCCAAGAAGTAGCAATTTCACAGCCTGTAATCTTGTCAACACTTCTGCTGATTACCACATTTCGCCGGTTTGGAAGTGGCTTACCAATCGAATCGTAAGTTTTTCTCCCCATAAAAACAGTATGGCCGGTTGTCAACTGTTTAAAATGTTTCAAATCAGCAGGCAAATGCCAGATCAATTGGTTGTTTTTTCCGATAACATTATTGTTTGAAACAGCAACAATCAAAGAGACGGTCATACTTAATTTACCACCAGTTTATTATTGCTCACATCTGCATCCATCCAAATGCCGCCATTAATAGAAACCGAAGCTATTTTTTTTGCCGATAAAAGAAGTATGCTTGCTTGTTTCTGGTCTTTATGCCAAATTTCCGGCGTTTGGTGGATAATTTGATCCGTGCCATCTGTATAAGTAATGACAACATCAAAAGGAACGGCAAAACCGCCAATGTTATCAATGATCAAATCGTACCCTTTTTTAACAGGGTTTAATTTTTGGATGGAAAGATCGATGTAATTGGTAGAGAAAAACCAGTTGTTCCAAAACCAATTGAGGTTTTTGCCGGATGCATTGTTTATCGAGTAAAAATAATCCCAGGGGATCGGATGTTTGCCATGCCAGCGCGACATAAATTCTTGCAGGCTTTTCTTAAAAAGTATATCGCCAAGCATATCTTTTAAAGCTAAATAAGCAAGCGAAGGTTTGCCATATTCATTATCGCCCAGGATGTTTCCTGGTGTTAATTCCCCTCGTGTGATAATAGGTACTTGTATTTCTTTTATGGACGGATTTCTGATCCAGCGGTTAACCCTAAACTGTTTGTAATTTTCCGCAGCTTTGGTATTACCTACATCAGACTGTGCAATTAAGTATTCAAAGGTAGTTGCCCAGCCTTCGTCCATAAAACCATAACTGGATTCATTTGTGCCCATATAAAACGGAAACCAGGTGTGCGCAATTTCATGTTCGGCCACAAACTCGGAAAAAGCAGGGTCGCGATAGGTTTCATCATTCACCATCATCGGATATTCCATGCCCGCAAAACCTTGTACAATCGTGGTTTTTGGGAAAGGATAAGGCACGCCAGGCCATTTCGTAGAAAGCCAGTTGAGCGCTTGCTGCCCGTATTTTACCATCTGATGGAAATCCGCAGAAGTATCGTTATAAGCTGCCTGCACACTTGCCCTTCTGTTGGTTTTCTCGTCCACAATTGTGCTGCCGGCATCCCAATCGTAATGATCGCTTAGGGCCAATGCAACATCGGTCAGATCATTTGCTTTCCATTTCCAAGTATTGGTTTGATTTTGAGCTGTTACGGAATGATTTGCCAGTTCATTTTTTGTGGCGATGCGAAGAACAGAATCGGATGTCATCGATTGATTTAGCCTGCGGGCATATTCCGGCTGCAAAACTTCACCTGGATTTTGCAAAGTCCCGGTCGCATAAACAATGTAATTTTTAGGTACAGTAACCTGGAAAGTGTAATTATTAAAATCGTTGTAAAACTCACGGCCACCGGTAAAATCCAATCGGTCCCAACCATTATAATCATCATAAACTGCAACCCTTGGATAATAATAAGCCAGAAAAAAAGTCGTGCTGTCTATAATTCCTTCGCGGCCTCTTTGCGGAGAAATGTAGAAATGCCAGCCCACATTTAATTTGATTGAATCATTGGATTTAAGGGGTTTTTCGAGTTCAACGTTTTGCCAGGTGAAATGGCCTTCATTGTCTGGTAAAGCCATTTTCTTCCCATTCACCGCAAAGTTATCAATCACGATGCCGTTGCTTAAAGTGTCCTGATTCGGGCGGTTCCGGGTATTTGCTGCGCCGCGTTTATGAATATTCTGGATGAGTTTCATCACCAGTTCGTGCAGCGCATTCGGACTATGGTTATAATAAGTAATTTCTTCTGTGCCTTGGATCAAACGGTTGGGCGGCGCGGCAGAAATTGAAATATTATACCGGCCAGAATTTTGCCAGTAGCTTTTGCCTGGTTTACCATTCATCGCCCGCGTACCTTTTTGGTAAGCTTGCTGCACATAATCTGGCATGGATAGCGTTTGTGCTTTGCTTTCAAAAAAACAATTGGTAAAAAGAGTAAGTAAAATCAGCTTTTTAAACATGATGCTTCTTTTATAGGGTAAAATTGGGGGTTACTATTTTTCAAAAATTATTAAAACCAGAAAATTATCTTAGTCAGGTTTTAATGTTAACCATTTAGTTAATACTGATCTGGATACCATCCCCAATCTTCAAAATGCTCTCTAAAAAATAAAGGTAAATATTGCGTTTCCTTAATTGGATTCATTCGATTTACTCTTATCTCAACTGTTTTATTATTATCCAATGCCATTTTGCCATAATTAATATTTATTAGTTTCATTAATTTATCATAACAAGAATAAATCATCAAGGTCTCATGAAATCTGTCTACCCAGTCGTCGAAGGAAATTGACTGCATTTGACTATGAGGATCACTTTTATCGTAATTTAGAAGTTGTATTCTTCTACCTAAAATTGCATATTCGGAATGGGCTATAGCATTTCTGACTTGCGAAGAGTAGGCTTTTTCTATGTGATTTTTTAAAATAGGAAGGTCTTTATCTAATTTATTTCGTATTTTCTTCCTGATAATAACATCCCTTGTTCCTGTTGTATTCTTTTCTCTGTTATACCGAGTGATTTTAAAATGCCAATCATACGGCTGTTTATTTATTAGAAGAACAAGCTGGTAAAGTTTCTTGATGAAAGTATCCGATTGCCAAATTTTAAGATAGATAAGCATTTCCGTTTGAACAGACATAGTTTCATGATTGATAACTTTGTCTATTTCTTGATTTTTGCTTTCTTCAAATTCAATCGATTTTAGATATTCAGTATAAGATTGATTTGTAAGATGATTTTGCACATAATGAGTTATAAAGTTATAGTGCGTGTCATCAGAATGACCTTCAACATTTGGACCGATGAGATAAGGACTTAACTTTTCGTCAACATTATCCCAAGTTAAAACTTCGGGATTATAAAAGCCGTTTTGATGAACAAGCAATAAATCTCCTCCATGAGTTTGTCGTTCTGCGGCGAGATTGTGCAGTAAGTCAAATTGATGACCAATAGTAGAAAATTTTTCGTCCAGTATTTCTTGAAATAACATAATCAATCCAAATATGATTTAATCCCAAAATCAAATTTATACCGCCACCTGCGCTTTAATGTGCGGCCAGGCTTCATAATTTTCCAGCGTAAAATCCTCAAACTTAAAACTGAAGATATCTTTTACTTCCGGATTAAGCTTCATCACCGGAAGTATTTTTGGTTCGCGGCCCAATTGCAAATTTGCTTGCTCCAGGTGGTTATTATAAATATGCGCGTCGCCCAAAGTATGGATAAAATCTCCTGGTTCAAGATTGCAGACTTGTGCCAGCATCAGCGTAAGCAACGCATAAGAAGCAATGTTGAAAGGCACGCCGAGAAAAATATCTGCGCTGCGCTGGTACAACTGGCAGGAAAGCTTCCCATCCGCTACATAAAACTGGAACAAACAATGGCAGGGCGGCAAGGCCATTTTGTTCACATCAGCCACATTCCAGGCAGAAACAATCATGCGGCGCGAATCCGGATTGTTTTTTAACTGATTGACTACCTGACTGATCTGATCAATATGACTGCCATCTGATGTTGGCCAGCTTCTCCATTGATAGCCGTAAACCGGGCCAAGGTTTCCCTCCGCATCTGCCCATTCGTCCCAAATTTTTACGCCGTTTTCTTTCAAGTATTTGATGTTTGTGTCTCCGCTTAAAAACCAAAGCAGTTCATGGATGATAGACTTTAAATGCAGTTTTTTGGTTGTCACTACCGGAAAACCTTGCTGTAGGTCAAAGCGCATTTGGTAACCAAAAACACTGATCGTTCCGGTGCCGGTGCGGTCGTGCTTCTGGTTGCCGGTTTCCAAAACATGGTGCATCAAATCCTGGTATTGTTTCATGTTGATTTTTGTATGATAAAAGAAGCATTACAGCAGCACAAAGAAAAATAATCTATTTTTGGAATCCTATAAATGTTCAAAAGTAAGCAGCAGAATTTCCATGATCACCTTTCCAAATGCAAAAATTAATATCGGCTTAAATGTGATCAATAAGCGGGAAGATGGTTTTCACACTCTGGAAACCATTTTTTATCCAATTAAAATTTACGATGCACTGGAAGTGGTTTTGAGTGAGGGATTGCATTTTACTTCTTCAGGAATAAGTATTCCCGGAAGCGTAAGGAACAACTTGTGTTTGAAGGCGTATCATCTCATCAAAAAAGATTATGATTTGCCTCCGGTAAATATCCATCTGCATAAAAATATTCCTATTGGCGCAGGTTTAGGCGGAGGGTCAGCCGATGCCGGTTTCTTTATCAAACTACTAAATGATGTTTGCGGAATCGGGCTGGTTGTTGAAGAAATGCAAAATTATGCCAGGCAATTAGGTGCCGACTGTGCTTTTTTTATCGATAATAAATCCGTGTTTGCTTTTGAGAAAGGAGACAGGTTTCAGGAATTGCAGCTTGAACTTTCTGCTTATCATTTAGTTTTGGTGATGCCGCCTGTTCATGTTTCTTCCGCAGAAGCTTATGGCGGCGTTCAGCCCCAGGCTTCAGAAAATGATTTACAATCAGCTATCAAACTGCCGGTAAAAGATTGGAAAAGCTTGATCAAGAACGATTTTGAAAAATCCGTATTCTTGCATCATCCCGAAATTCTATCGATAAAAGAAGCATTGTATCATCAAGGCGCGATTTATAGTGCGATGAGTGGGAGCGGGGCTGCCGTGTTTGGTATTTTCAACAAAAAACCTGATTTGCAGGAATTGGAAAAAGCAAACCAGGTTTTTTATGATGTTTAATTTTTAAAGCCCGGCATCATCGGTTACGCCGTGTCCAAACCCTTCTACCCAGTCGCGGTCTCCCCGGCCTTTTGCAATGGCGGTAAGCAAACGATTGTGTACAACAGCGGCAAAAGGCATTGGTGTTTCGCTTTTTTGTGCCAAGGTGAAAGCTAAACGTGCATCTTTCAAACCTAATTTTGCTTTAAAACCAATCGGTTCATACTGTTTATTGGCAATCAATTTGCCATAATTTTGGTAAATGGGTGCATTAAATATAGTAGAACCAAAAAAATCAGCCATTTTTTTCGGATCAATGCCGTTTTTTTCGCCTAGTGTAAATGCTTCGGCCATCATTTCCATGGAAGCCATAATCATAAAATTACCGGCGATTTTAACCACGTTGGCATTTCCGGGTCCTTCCCCAAAATCCACAACACCTTGGCCCATACTTTCCAAAATTGGTTTTGCTGCTTCTTTTATCAATGGATTTCCGGAAGTACAGATCCATAGCTTCTGTGCTGCTGCTGCTTCGGGCCGTCCAAAAACAGGTGCGGCCAGATAATGCGTCCCGTTTTGCTGATGAAGTTTATCCAATTTAACTGATGTTTCCGGTGAGATCGAACTCATGGAAATATGCACGGCACCTTTTTTCAGGGATTTCAACAATCCATTTTCTCCGCTTACTGCTTCTTCCAAAATCGCGTCTTCCGCCAACATCGTTACCACGTATTGTACTTCGCGGGCAGCTTCTTCAGGAGAGTTGCAAACGGTACTTTCAGCTTGATTCAATTTATCCGCTTTAGAAGCTGTGCGGTTGTAAACCTGCAACTGATAACCTGCTTTCAACAAGTTTTTGGCCATTGGCAAACCCATGTTGCCCAATCCAATAAATCCAATTTTTTCTTTCATTTTAATCGCTGATGTAATCCCTGTCTTCCGCACTTAGTGTATCGTAAGGAGGTTGGTTATTATTTTGATCTGTATAATTTGTATTGCTTGCGGCGCGTGCAGGTCTGTTTGCCAGCAGCAAACCAAGGATGGTTCCTGCTACCACGCTTCCGGTTAAGACCACCAATTTGGGCAGATATAAATCCCAGAATAAAAATTTAAATTTTACCTCATCTGCATTCTGCATCAAAACGATGGTAATCAATACAGTCAGGAAAACGACAAAAAAAATTTTGGCTTTCATATTTAATCAGGCAACATAAAGTTGGAACAGGATGTTTTTTAAAAACAGCAAGATATTGTGTTTTCTACTAACTCTATAAAAATAGGGTTTGTACTTCTTGTATATCTTTTGCTTTATTGTCAATATGCTTTCTTTCAAATTTTAACATTTCTACAATACATATTACTGCTTGGGATTTTAATTTTTTAAGATTTATAGTTCGTTAAATCTAAATAAAATAGGTGCTGATATTACATTAGCTGAGATGTGTTAATATTTTGATTAACAGTGTGTTATATTGTTTTTAATTAATATTTTTCTTCTATTTCTAAAAATATTAGCTAAATATTTGTTTCTTCCTTCTTTTACTTCAATTATAACTAACCATCGAATTTATAATAAATTCATAATTAGCGTTTTATGATTTTACTTTTTTAGGACAGTTAATATTTTTTTAGGAATTAACCCTTTTATTTAGCTTGTTTTTTCATTTTGTAATTTGCAATTTTTTGTTGTGCTACCGGAAATAAAAAGATGGTCGAAAGGATCAGAAATGCACCGATCCAGAAACCGGCAGTCATCTTTTTTAAATCATCAAAAAAAACAAAAGTTAGGAGGATGCCATAAACCGGCTCCAGGTTCGTGATTAGGGCAACGCGAAATGCAGACAATTCCCGCATTACCGAAACACCCGCAACATAGGCAACAGAAGTACAAATAGTGCCTAAAAGAAGCAGGTAAACCAGATCATCCTGTTTTAAGGATAAGCTATTTTTAAAACCTCCAATAAAAAACAGGTAAACGGAAAGCCAGAAAAAAGCCCCGGAAAGTTCGTAAAAAGCAATTACCGGTGCAGGTTTTTGCTGAACTAATTGTGAGTTGATGATGGAAAAAATACTTGCGACAGCGGCACTTATCAAACCTAAAATTATCCCCTTAGTGTATTGAGTTTCAAATTTAAAAATAAGAACGATACCGGTGATAATCATTAATCCGGCAAAAATTTCCAGCCTGGATATTTTTTTATTAGTAACTAAAGGTTCAAAAATTGCTGTAAATAAAGTCATGGCCGAAAGGCAAACCAAGGTTACAGAAACGGTGGAAATTTTGATCGATTGAAAAAAAAGAAGCCAGTGCATCCCAACAAGTGCGCCGGTAAAAATTAGTTGAAAGAAAGATCTCCAATCAACTCTAAAATCAACCCTGGCAAAAATAAAGTACAAAAACAGGGATACAAAGGCAATCAGCAGGCGGTACCAAACTAAGTAAACCGCCGAAACGGATATGAGCGCGCCCAGTATCCCGGTAAAACCCCAGATAAAAACAGTAGCGTGCAGGATGAGCAGATTTTTTTCCGACGCATTAACAGAAGTTTTAAATTTCATTATTTGGGGGCCTTTTTAAGCAGGTAAATGCCGAGGATACCAAAAATAATATTGGGTATAAAAACAGCAACAAGAGGCGGCAAACCTCCTTTTAAAGCAAAAACCTTTGAAAACTGTACGGTTACAATGTAGGCGAAACAAAGGAAAATCCCAATCCCCAAAGGCAAACCGATCCCGCCGCGAACCTTGCGTGAGGACATAGCCACACCAATAAGCGTTAAAATGTAGGAAGACAGCGGATATACGAACCGCTGGTATTTTTCATACAAAAGATCCACCATTATGCCAGTACCCCGTATTTTTTCTTTTTCAATGTTAGCATTTAATTCCTTCATTGGCATGGCATCATACAAGTTGCTGTGCGCTTCAAAATCAACCGGTTGCATATCTAAAACAGTATCTTTTTTAACGCCGCTGACCATTTTTTCTTTTAAACCGTTGACGTATCGGATCGAGTAGTCCATCATTGCCCATTTTCTTTTCAGCGAATCATAAACAACACGTGTGGCCATGATCTTTTCTTTCAGCGAATCCTGTCTGAATTTTTCTAAAGTGAACTGGTAGCCAGTATGTTGGGTATTATCAAAGGATTGCACATAAACAAAAGTTTCATTGTCCAGCTTGATGTGCACTTCGTTTTTCAATTCCGAATTGCCACTGTTGACGTAGTTATTTTCAAAAGTTGTTTTAAGCCGGTTGGTGTTTGGAATGATGTAAACATTAAACACCAGCGAAACGATAAAAATGACAGATGCAGCCACTGCATAAGGCCTTAAAAACCGGCTGAAACTTGCTCCTCCGCTTAAAATTGGTACGATTTCGGTTTGATCGGCCATTTTTGCCGTAAAGAAAATAACAGCTATAAAATTGATCAGCGGGGATAAAAAGTTGAGATAAAAGGGTATAAAGCCGAAGTAATAATGGGTTACAATGTACCAGAAACTCAAATCGTGCTTCAAAAAATCATCCAGCTTCTCAGAAATATCAAAAACGACAATAATCACCAAAAAAATACCCAAAGTAAACACGAAAGTGCCGAGGTATTTATTGATGATATACCAATCGATAATTTTAAGATACCGTTTTGTTAGCTTTTGCATTACAAGCGCTGGGCCAAATTTTTAACCATATTGTTCTTCCAATCATAAAAAGTTCCAGCAATAATTTGTGTACGTGCTTCTTTTACTAACCATAAATAAAAGTGCAGGTTGTGCAATGTAGCAATCTGGGCACCAAGCATTTCGCCGGAATGGATCAGGTGGCGAAGATAAGCTTTAGAGTAATTTATATCGGCAAACAAAGCACTTTGCTCATCTATAGCCGAAAAATTGTTTTTCCATTTTTCATTTTTGATATTGATAATCCCATCTCTGGTAAACAACATTCCATTGCGGCCGTTTCTGGTTGGCATCACACAATCAAACATATCAATACCCAAAGCAATATTTTCGAGCAGGTTGACAGGTGTTCCTACACCCATCAGATAACGCGGTTTATTTTTGGGGAGGATGTTACAAACAACTTCTGTCATGGCATACATTTCTTCGGCCGGCTCTCCAACAGATAAACCACCGATTGCGTTGCCTTCCCGATCAAAAGAAGCAATTACTTCGGCAGATTCTTCGCGAAGATCCTTGTAAACGGAACCTTGGACTATCGGAAATAGCGTTTGAGAATAACCGTATTTTGGTTCGGTCGTATCAAAACGGTCACAGCATCTTTTCAGCCAGCGGTGCGTCATATCGATAGAACGCCGGGCATAACCGTATTCGCAGGGATAAGGCGTGCATTCATCAAAAGCCATGATGATATCGGCTCCGATGATCCTTTGCGTATCCATCACGTTTTCCGGTGTAAACAAATGTTTTGAGCCATCAATATGCGAACGGAAAGTTACGCCATCTTCCTTGATTTTTCTTACTTCTGTTAATGAATATACTTGATAGCCGCCACTATCTGTTAAAACAGGTTTGTCCCAGTTGATGAATTTGTGCAATCCACCGGCTTGTTCTATCGTATTTAATCCAGGCCTCAAATACAGGTGATAAGTATTTCCCAGGATAATTTCCGCTTTAATGTCATCGGCCAGTTCCCGCTGATGCACTGCTTTTACGGTTCCGGCTGTGCCTACAGGCATAAAAATCGGCGTTTGTATCGTTCCATGATCCGTTGTGATTTCTCCTGCCCGGGCTTTGGAAAGAGGATCAAGGGCAATCTGCTGAAACTTCATTTATATACACCGATTTTGCTGCAAAAGTAGAAAATAAAAGTATTTTAGTTTCTGTTTATTGCCGGGTAGAGACGGTAATCCGGTTTCTTTTTAAGAAATTCGCCTTCCGAAAATTGGTCTTAACTTTGGAATCACTGGTCCCTCATTTACTGTTTGCGCTGTTTCTGCTTTGTTTTGTTATCCAGTTTTATTTCCTGGTTTACCAACACCTTCAGCTAAAAAAAACAGGTCAGGCAGAGGAGTTTTCCCGGCAAACCTTACCCATTTCCGTTATCATTTGTGCCCGCAACGAAGTACAGAATTTGCAGGAAAATTTGCCTTTAATCCTAACCCAAAATTATCCTGATTTTGAAGTGGTTGTGGTGAACGACTGCTCCAGCGATAATTCATCCCACTTGCTTGAGCAGTTCACGATTGATTACCCCAAGCTGAAATTGGTAACTGTTTCTGAACACCGGCGTTTTAAAACCGGTAAAAAGTTTGCTCTGACCATGGGCATCAAAGCGGCAAAAAACGAACATTTGCTGCTGACAGATGCCGATTGCAAGCCGAATTCCGAACATTGGATCCAATTGATGCAGGAAAGGTTTACGGATCAGAAAGAAATCGTGCTTGGATATTCCCCTTACCGAAAAACCAGCGGGTCCTTAAATACGTTTATCCGTTTTGAGACGATAAAAACAGCCATCAATTATTTATCCGCAGCTTTAAACAACAATCCGTACATGGGCGTTGGGCGTAACCTGGCTTATACCAAGTCATTATTTTTTCGTTCCAAAGGCTTTGCTTCCCACATGCACCTTATCTCCGGAGATGACGATCTGTTCATCAATCAAAATGCAAACGCAGTAAACACGGCTGTGCAAATCAATCCTGAATCATATACTTTTAGTGAAACAAAGCCGGATTTATCAGCTTATTACCGCCAGAAAAGACGGCACATGGGCGTTGGGAAATATTATAAAAGAAAAAACCGCTTTTTGATCACGATAGATGCTTTAAGTGGTTTTCTTTTTTATATCTTTCTGTTTGTATTAATTTTCCTGAAATTTGAATTAGCAATAGTTGCCGGAATATTTATTTTCCGGCTGATGGCACAAAGCATTATTTATCCTGTAATTTTCAAAAAACTGGATGCAGGGGATTTGATCTGGTGGTTTCCGCTGCTGGATTTATTTTATTACATATATCTAAACGTGTTTGGGATGATTGGGTCGGTTACAAAAAATCTGAAATGGAAATAAACGTTAACTTTTCTGAGAACGCAAAAAACGATTTTAACCTGGTGGTGCGTGCCAGGAAAGGCGAGCAAAAAGCTTATGCCGATTTGATGCAGCGTTACAAAGAATCTATCTACTTTATGGTTTTGAAGATGGTGAACAATAAGGACGACGCACAGGATTTGATGGTTGAAACCTTTGGCAAAGCTTTTCAAAAATTGGATAAATACCAGCCCGAATTTGCTTTCAGCACCTGGCTTTTCCGTATCGCTACCAATAATTGTATCGATTTTATCCGTAAAAAGAAGCTCAACACGCTTTCTATTGATCGTTTGGTGGATGAAGAAGGCAATAACCAGCCGCTGCAAATCAAATCTGATACGTTAAACCCGGAAGAACATTCTATTAAAAAACAGCAGGCACAAGAGCTGAAATTGATTGTAGAAGGTTTGCCGCTGCGTTATCGTAACCTCATTATGCTGCGTTATTTTGAAGAATTATCGTATGATGAGATTGCCAAAGCGTTAGATCTGCCTTTGGGAACAGTAAAAGCGCAGCTCTTCCGAGCCCGGGACTTGCTCTCCAATGTTTTGAACAGAAGAAAAAAAGATATTAACAGTGACTTTTGAGTTGTTGCTGAGATATTTTCCTGATTTAACCGCTACACAACAGCAACAATTCCGGCAGTTACAAGAGCTTTATAGTTTTTGGAACGAACAAATCAACGTAATTTCCCGAAAAGACATTGATCTGCTGTACGAACGGCATGTGTTGCATTCGCTTGGAATAGCCAAAGTTTGCCAGTTTTTACCCAGAGAAAATGTTTTGGATGTAGGCACGGGCGGTGGTTTTCCCGGCATTCCTTTGGCAATCCTGTTTCCCGAAACCCGGTTTCATCTGGTCGATTCTATTGGTAAGAAAATTAAGGTGGTAAAAGAAGTATCTCAAGCCCTTGGCCTTGATAATGTAGAAGCAATACAGGCAAGGGCAGAGGAAATCAAAGGGAAATATGATTTTGTAGTTTCGCGTGCCGTCTCCCAACTGATGGATTTTTATCCCCTGGTGAAAAACAGTTTTAACAAGCAATCAAAAAACAAGCTTAAAAATGGCATCCTGTATTTAAAAGGAGGCGATTTGACTCAAGAAATTAAAGCATCCGGTTTAAAAGTCCGGCAATTTCCTTTAAGTGATTTTTTTGAAGAAGCGTTTTTTGAGACGAAGAAAGTGGTTTATATCCAAAAATTAATTTAATTTTATAAGATAAATCTATACAAACATGAACACCTCAAAACAAAATAGAAATTCCGCTTAGTAAAATAAAGCTTACTTTAATGCTTTTAAGTTCTATTATTTTTTGTGGAGCTGGAATATGGTTTGAAATGGATCCACCGGGAATTAATACTCCAATTTTAGGTAATCCGATAACGATTTTTATTTTCGGACTTGCAATAATTTTTTTTTCTGGACTTACAGGATTTATTCTTTTTAAACAGCTAAGTGATAATTCTTCTGGACTTACTTATTTCTGACGAAGGTGTTGTTGATAATTCAAGTGGTATTAGTGCAGGTTTTGTTCCTTGGACAGACATTATAGCAATAAAAGAAACCAGAGTATTCAATCAAAGGATGATAAACCTGGTAGTTACAAATCCACAAGACTATATTTCAAGACAAAAAAGTTTTATTAAAAGAAAGGTTGTTCAAGCAAACTATAGTTCTTTCGGAACAGTAATCAGCATTTCAGCAAACGGATTAAAATGCAATCAAAGTGATCTCAAAGCAATACTTGACAACAAATTTGCAGCCTTTAATAATAAAAAGATTTGACGATAGAAAAACCAACTGCAAAATTTACTTGGCACAATACAATTGAGGTACTTGATTTTACATTTTTTGTTTGCGGCATTTTGGTAAATAGAACAGCGTACTTCTGATGCCATTTTACAAGCTACAAATAGTTCAGACGCCTGTTTGAATTTTAACTTGCAAAAGAAGCATCGCCCCTAAAACCTGTTTAAATTTAAATTGTGGAAGTTTTCAGTACTTCTTTTATGCCTAAAAATTTGAGTATGTATTTTAAATTGGTACAAATAGTATATATGTTCATGTTTTATGCGATAAAAGAAGCATTTAAAATATAATGAACAAAAGTTAGGCTGGTTCTTATACTTCTACAATAAATTTTTAACTTAGGCGAAAGTATTTATGTCCTTATTTCATCAGCTTGCCTTAACATTTGTTCCCGGAATAGGCGATGTGCTCGCCAAAAATTTAATCAGTTATTGCGGAAGTGCAGAAGAGATATTTAAAACACCGCGTCAAAAACTATTGCAAATACCCGGGATCGGCCCAAAAATGACGGCTTCCATTTTGAATGCGGGTTGTTTTGGCAGGGCAGAAAAGGAAATCAAATTCATCGAAAAAAATAAAATTCAGGCTATTTTTTTTACGGATGCTGCTTATCCAAAAAGGTTGAAAAGCTGTATCGATGCGCCAATGATGCTGTTTTATCACGGCAATGCGGACTTGAACAGGCAACGTATCATTAGCATTGTTGGCACCCGCAAGGCTACCCATTACGGGCGGCAGCTTTGCGAAGAATTGATCGGTTCGCTAAAAAATCATCAGGTAACTGTGGTTAGCGGGCTGGCTTACGGCATTGATATCTGTGCACATAAAGCTTGTGTAAAACATCATTTGCCAACAATCGGTATTCTTGGCCATGGTTTAGACCGCCTTTATCCGGCCGTACACCGTAATACTGCAGAAAAAATGATAGAAAACGGAGGATTGATGACTGAATTTCCTTCAGAATCCAATCCTGACCGGGAAAATTTCCCCAAAAGAAACCGGATAATCGCAGGAATGGCAGATGCAACGATTGTGGTGGAAGCCAGCATTAAAGGCGGTGCTTTGATTACGGCAGAAATTGCCAATTCGTACAACCGCGATGTTTTTACTTTTCCGGGAAGAATTGGCGATGAATTTTCGGAAGGATGCAATTTTTTGGTACGGTTTAATAAAGCCGGATTGCTAACGAGTTATGCTGATTTGGCCGAACAATTGGGCTGGCTGGACAACGTTTTGCCGGTAAAAAAACAGCAGTTGTTATTTCCCCTGGATTTAACGGCAAACGAAAAACAGATATTCGAAACCTTGCAAGCCGACGGTCAAACCGGTATTGATGATCTTTCTATCAAAACTAATTTGCCGGTCAGCATTTTGGCCATGAACCTGTTAAACCTGGAAATGCAGGGCTTGGTGCGTGCTTTGCCCGGCAAATCTTACAACTTGGTCTGATAGTTTTTTTAAGGATATTGATATTGAAGCAGCTTTCCGATAGCAGTACTCACTTCGTCCCAACTTTCTGCTTCTAATTCAACCTCCGCCCAAGCGGCGGTAGGTATGGTTGTGATTTTGTCAGTCAAAGAATAAAGCAGGTTGCTGATTCCGGGATTGTGCCCAACCAAAGCCGCAACCGCATACCGGCTATCCAATTGAGTAATTATCTGAAGCAGGGAACCGGTATCAGCCTCATAAATTTTCTGATTGCTTTTTACTTCATCCATGCCAAAAGTAGCCGCAAAAATTTCGGCTGTAGCTAAAGCGCGCAAAGCCGGGCTGCTAACTATGGTTTCCGGGGCAGAACATTTATTTAATAAAAAAGCCGCCGTTTTTGCTGCTTCCTTTTTGCCGGAATCGGTTAAGGGGCGGTCAAAATCTGTGGTAATACTTGTTTCCGGTTCAGCTTCGGCATGCCGGATCAGGATCAGTTTTTTCATTGGTAAAAGAAGTATCAGCTTTTTTTAAAGAGGTAAGAAACAGCAATCCCAAAAACCTTGTTCCGGGTTTTGATATTGGCATCGTCATAAACCCCGGGCGTTGCAATATTTCTCAAACCGTATTCATAGTTCAGCTCAAAACCAATACCATGCAGCAAACGGATTTCTGCCCGCAAGTTCAAACCATAATCTGTGCGCTTATAGTCGCTGTTTTCATTGTTTCCGAAAGATACTTTGTTAGTACCATCAATTGGTGAATCATAGATAATCCCCGATAAGGTATATGTGCCGGCAACACCGTAAGCGGCATAAGGGCCTCCGCCTAAAAATATCGTCCCTGCTTTAGCTTGTAGTTTATATAAAAGGACCACGGGTACTTCTAAGTAATACAAACGCGTGTTTTTTCGCCGGTTGGTATTGGTTTCCGGGTTGATATAAGTGTTTACACCACCTTTTCCATTGAGGGACAAGCCGGTTTCAAGGGCAACTTTTGGCCATTCTATCTGTGTAACTTCTTCAAACCGGATATTACCATAGCTTTTAGAATCATAAGTAGAACTGGTAGGGTTATTATAAGCACTGATCGAAGCAAAATTAATACCTGCCTTTGCACCGAAACTAACCGTTTGTGCCTGGAGCGGTTGATGCAGCATCCAAAGCGCGACAAACATAAAAAGCCATTTTTTCAATATCATCAGTTTGATTTAAAACGAATAAAGCAAGATAAAACTAATTTAGAGATTGCTGTTTGCAAAATTTATCAATCGTTCGTCCGGGATATCATTCATACATTTAAAATGGCTTAACGGACATGCTTCCAAACCAAATTTTGAACAGGGCCTGCAAGGCAACTCAACTTCCACAACTTCCGCATTTTTGACTACGTAAGGGAAAACGCCAACCAGACCGGGTGCGGTACTTCCCCAAACAGAAGCGATCGGCCGGTCAAAAGCTTCGGCAATATGGGTTAAACCGGTATCAAAACCAATGACTTTTTCAGCTTGGGCAAGTATAAAAACAGATTCATCCAAAGTAATTTTTCCGCAGGAATTATAAATTTTTTTGCCGGTAAAAGAAGCAATCTCGTCTCCGTTCGCCTCCACATCGCCCCCGCCAAGCAAAACTATCGGATATTGGATTTCCCGGCAGATACGCGCTACTTTTTCATTCGGCATCCGTTTGGTAAAATGTGTTGCACCAATTACGAAGGCCACATATTTCGGGAGATGGGAAGCAGGCAGCAAATCCTTCAGGTCATAATTTTTTTTCACGTAATAGTTGATCGGTTGCCCGTCGTTTTTCACACCTAAAAAAGCAACTGTTTCAAAATACCGTTCTACCAAATGTTTTTTTGAAATGAAATTCCATTTCCATTTCAGATAAAGCCATTTTTGCAAAGGCTGTTTTTGGTAGGTTGAAGCCGGGATACCAGTTTTAAATTTGATGATGGAAGTGCGCAAATTGTTGTGCAGGTCAATCAGGTAATCATATTTTTCTGCTTTGATTTCCCGGATGGTTTCGTTCAAGTTTTTATGCAGTAAAAGAAGCTTGTCCAGATACGGGTTGCCTTCATAAATATATTTGAAAATCGGTTTGGTCAGAAAATGGATTTCTGCACCGGGCAACTGCAACTTCAAACAACGCACAATCGGCGTCGTATAAATAATATCGCCCATTGAACTCAGGCGGACCACCAATATTTTAAGCGGCTTGTTTAAAGGAGATTTTACCATAAAAAGAAAAATTAAAGCGCAATGCTTCTTTTATCAACTAAAATTTTGTCTTTTTTTGCTTTAAAAAATGCGCCGATTTCCGTTGCAGACAAAGCATTCAAACATTGTTCTTTGGATAAACCGCCTTTCCGGGCCACGTGGATGCCGTAGTGCATATCCCACAAACCAGTAGTTCGGTGCGCATCTGGGTTGATGGAAAGCCAAACGCCTTTTTCCAGCGCATATTGGTGCCAGCGCCAATCCATGTCCAAGCGCAGCGGATTGGCGTTGATTTCTATCACTACACCATTTGCGGCGCAAGCATCGATCATTTTTTTATAATCAACCGGATAACCGTTCCTGCTCAGCAATAATCTTCCGGTTGGATGGCCGAGAATGGTGGTGTATGGGTTTTCAATCGCTTTGATCAGCCGCTCCATCGCTTTTTCTTCCGGCATCCTTAAATTTGAATGAATGGAAGCGACCACAAAATCAAATTTTTCCAGGATTTCTTCCGGATAATCCAGCGAACCATCATTCAAAATATCAGATTCAATCCCTTTAAAAACATGAAAGTTCTGCAGCTTTTTATTCAGGGAACCCACTTCTTCCATTTGCTGCAAAACCTGTTCGATGCCCAAACCACTGGCATAAAACGCACTTTTGCTGTGATCACAAATGCCAAAATATTCCAAGCGGAGTTGATCGCGACTGTACAAAGCCATTTCTTCCAGCGTGTTTACGCCGTCGCTCGAGGTACTGTGGTTATGCAGCGTCCCTTTCAAATCTTTAAAAGTGATCAGTTCCGGAAGTTTTCCTGCGGAAGCTTTTTCAACCCAATATTTTCCTTCGCGCAATTCAGGTTCGATAAAAGGCAAACCGGCTTTCTGGTAAATTTCCTGTTCGGAGTTGGGTTGAAAATCAGCGTCAGTAATCCTGGAAAGCACCGTTTTCACATGTTCCTCATCGCCGGTTGCTGTAAATAAAGCCTTTACAAAATTTTCTGAGCCGGATAAAACCAATTTAACCGCCATTCCGTGTTCGGTTTTCCCTTGCCAGCTTTGCTCGTCCTGCGCGGTGAAACTTAAATATGCTGCCTCGTTTAAACCTGAAAATAATTGTTCCCGGTTTTCTGTTTCGATCACGACAACCAATTCCTTGATGATTTCTAATTTTCTGCGGAATTCCCCGGCTGATACTGTTTTTATGCCGGTAAAAGAAGCATTCAGGTTTTGCAGCAAACCGTGTTCAATTGCTTCAGCCTGCGCATATAAAAATTTACCTTGAGAAGCAATGTTAAACTCAATCGTTTTGCGGATTTGTTCCTGAGTTTTCAAGCCAAAACCTTTTGCTTCGATCAGCCGGTTTTCGTTGCAGGCATAATACAATTCGCCCACAGAATCAATATGCAGTTCGTGCCAGATCACCACAATTTTTTTCGGGCCGATGCCTTTGGTCCCCAGCATTTCAATGATGCCGGCAGGTGTATTTTTTAAATAACTTTCGGTTTCTTTCAGCGTGCCGGTTTCCAGCAGTTCAGCAATTTTCTCTGCAATACTTTTGCCGATGCCATCAATTTTATCCAGCTCGGCAACAGTTTTTCCTGCAAGCGAAAACGGCAATTTATCTACCTTAAAAGCAGCATTGGCAATGGATTTTATTTTAAAAGGGTTTTCTTCATGAAGCTCCATTAATTGGGACAAGAAGCGGAGATGGCGGGAAATTTGTTTATTCTCCATATAAAAATGATCGGTAAAAGAAGTAGTAAAAATACAAAAGCCACCTCGGACAAGGCAGCTTTTGCAAATATTATTAAAAAAATTTTAGCGGATATCGAGGTTATAAGGCATCCGCATTTGCGCGCCGTTGAATTTCAGGATTGTTTTCAAATCGTTGTAATAACGGTAATTATCGCCCAGTTCCTGCTTCATCAGGTAAGTTTTTGCTTCGGAAGTAATACCGGAACCAAAGTTTTCCAACAGGCTTTTTTGTTCAGGGTAAGCGACTAATTTGTAATCGGTGATTTTTGCTTTCGCTGCCGCGGAATGAACGGCATCGTCCAGGTTTCCCAACCGATCTACCAAACCGATTTTTAAAGCCTGAGAACCCGTCCACACGCGGCCCTGGCCAATACTGTCGATATATTTCTGTGTTTTTTTCCTGCCGGAAGCAACTGCATGGGTGAAATCCAAATAGCCGCGGTTCACCTGATCCTGCAAAATCATGCGTTCTGCCGGGTTAAGCGGGCGGGTAACATCGCCCAGATCGGCAAATTTCCCTGTTTTAACCCCATCAAAAGTGATCCCTAATTTCTGGTTCAGAAAGGTTTGCATATTTGGCAAAATTGCAAAAATTCCGATGGAACCAGTGATGGTATTGGGCTGCGCAAAGATAGAATCAGCCGCACAAGCCATGTAATAACCGCCGGAAGCGGCAACATCGCCCATAGAAACAATGATCGGTTTTACTTTTTTGGTCAGCATCACTTCCCGCCATAGCACATCAGAAGCAAGCGAACTGCCGCCGGGAGAATTGATCCGCAGCACCACTGCTTTCACTTTTTTATCTAAACGGGCCTTGCGGATAGCTTTAGAAATCCCTTCAGAACCGATAGAATTGTCATCGCCTTCGCCGCCGCCAATATCTCCGGATGCGTAAACTACCGCAATACGGGTGTTGGAAGAACCTTTGTCTTTATCCTCATTTGGCTGGTTGTAATCAGCCAATTCCACTATTTTCAGGTTGTCACCCTGCGCGGTTCCGGTACGTTGCTTCAATTCCGTCAATATCTCGTCTTTGTATTTCAGTCCGTCAACCAGCTTGTATTTCAAGGCATCTTCCGGATATTTGATTTGCAGGTTGTTGGCAATATTGAAAAGCGAATCTTTGTTTAATTTTCGGCTTTTGCTGATGCCGGTCAAGAAGTAATCATACAAAGAACCCAAATAGGAATTGACTTGGAGACGGTTGGCATCGCTCATTTTATCTAAAATAAAAGGCTCAACCGCACTTTTAAAAGTACCTACTTTGATTACTTGTGCTTCAATGCCTAATTTTTCCAGCGCGCCTTTAAAAAATGTATATTGCGAATGAAAGCCGCGGAACTCAAAAATACCTTTGGGGTTAATATAAATTTTATCGGCAACAGAAGCTAAATAATAAGCACCTTGTGTATAGATTTCGCCATAAGCCAAAACAAATTTACCTGATTTTTTGAAGTCGATCAACGCGTTTCTGATCTCTTCTGTAGTTGCCTGACCGGAAAGCATATAACCTTCATCCAAATAAATCCCTTTGATATTATCATCGGTTTTTGCACGTTTGATGCTTGCTAAGATATCATTCAGCCCGGGTGTTTTTTTAACGCTTAGGTTTAAAAACGGAATACCGGACAAAGGATTGGCAGATGTCCTTTCTTTAATTGCATAATCTAATGATAAACGAAGCACAGAGTTAGCTTCAACTTCCGTTTTTTTGTCGTTTCGGGCGGAGGAAATCAAGCCCAAAATGATAAAGGTAAAAATGATCAGGCAAAGTAAAACACCAATAATTGTGGCAAAAACATATTTAAAAAATTGTTTCATCTAAAAGCTATTCTTTTTTGCAAACTTAGCAAAACCGTAACGTTAAATGTTAGAGCTTTGCCTATATAATTTGTTACAACATGGAATTTGTTTATTTATTATTAGGAAGTAATTTAGGCGACAGAAACGATTATTTGACAGAAGCAAAACGGCTTTTGGAAGAAAGTGTTGGGAAGCAAACCCGAAGTTCATCTGTTTACGAAACACAATCTTGGGGCGTAGCAGGTTTGCCGGATTATCTGAACCAGGTAATAGAGATCAAAACAATGTATTTGCCGGTCGATATTTTAAAAAAAACCCAACTCGTTGAAGAAATATTGCATCGGGAAAGAACAAATAAATGGCATTCACGTACAATCGACATCGATATTTTGTTTTTTGGAAAAGCAATAGTTGAGTTGCCTGAACTTAAAATACCGCATCCGGAGATACAAAACCGTTTGTTTACTTTAGTGCCCCTGGATGAGTTGATACCGGATTTTATTCATCCGATATTAAAAAAAACAATACACAAGTTGAAGCAGGAAGTAAATGACGGACTGCTGATAAAAAAATACACCTTTGCTAATTAGTTTTACTATTGATTATATGAATACTCAAAGCAGCGAACAAGATTTTGACTTGACATTTTTAGAAGAAATTGCCGACGGAAACAAAGAATTCCTGATAGAATCGATTGATATGTTTTTGGCACAGACACCGGAAATTTTCAACAATATAACCCAATCCATCACGTCAAAAGACTGGGTTACAACGGCCTCTTTGGCGCACAAGGTAAAATCAAATTTGGGTTTTTTCGGGATGGACCGCATCAAAAACGAGATGCAGGAAATAGAAATCAATGCCAAAGGCGGCGGAACAGACCCGATGATCGCTGCAAAGTTTGAATCCACAAAAAAAGCCGTCCTTAAAACTATAGAGCAGCTTTACCAAATCAAAAAGCAAATAGAAGCGGAAGTTTAAGCCGCGTGAAGGTCAAAAGTATAGCTTTCCATAATCAGGTTGGCCAATAGCTTTTTGCAGGCTTCTTCTACTTTTTCTGTTGCAGCAGCTTCATTGTCTGCTTCAACTTCTAAAGAAATGTGCTTGCCAATACGTATGTTGGTAATTTCCGACAGGTTTAAATTTTTCATACTTCCAGAAACAGCTTTTCCCTGCGGGTCCAGGATTTCTTTTTTGGGCATCACATCAATTTCTGCTTGAAACTTCATTTTTGGTGGTTCTGATTTGGATAATGGATAGAATAATATAAAAAATTATGATTATCGGTATTGCCGCAAACTTAAAAATTAGCAGACAAACTACTGCAAAAACCAGCAGGATGAAGCGGTAAATATTTTCTTTCAGGCTGAAATTTTTAAATTTTAATGAGAGCAACGGCAGTTCGGCAACCAGCAGCCAGCAATTGATGATGATGTAAACAATTAAAAACCAGTGGTTTGAAATTATACCGGTAAAAGAAGCATTACTTTGATTTAAGATCAGCGGGAGCGAAGCGGCCACCATCGCGCTGGCCGGCGTAGGCAAACCGATAAAGCTGTTGGTTTGGCGGGTATCGATATTAAATTTTGCAAGCCTTAATGCAGAAAAAACAGTGATAAAAAAAGCACTGAAATACCACCAGGTTAAGCGGTCTAAACTTAAATCAGGCCAGTTAAACAAATGCAAAATAATCACCGAAGGCAAAACACCAAAACTGACCATGTCTGCCAGCGAATCCAATTGTTTGCCAATTTCAGAATGCACTTTTAATAACCGCGCGGCCATGCCATCCAAAAAATCAAAAAAAGCAGCGATAAAAACAGCATAAGCCGCGTACTCCAATTGACCATTAAAGGCAAAAAAAACACCTATACAACCACAAAAAAGGTGTGTACAGGTAATGGCATTAGGAATATGTTTCTTCATTTGGAGTTATAAGTTTCAAGAAGAAAGTTGTGAGTTGCCAGTTAGCTACACCAACCTGAAACTTACAACCCGGAACCTGCAACTTGCACCAACTTTTTAACTGTTCATGCTGATCAAGAACTCCTCATTGGATTTTGTGCCTTTAATTTGTCCCTGCAAAAACTCCATTGCTTCCTGCGAATTCATATCGGCCAAGTGATTTCTAAGGATCCAAACACGTTGCAAAGTTTCTTTATCCAGTAGCAAATCGTCGCGCCGTGTACTGGAAGCCGTAAGATCAATAGCCGGATAAATCCTTTTGTTGGATAATTTCCGGTCTAATTGAAGTTCCATGTTGCCCGTACCTTTAAATTCTTCAAAGATAACTTCATCCATTTTGGAGCCGGTATCAATCAATGCAGTTGCGATAATGGTTAAAGAACCGCCATCTTCAATGTTCCGCGCAGCCCCAAAAAAGCGTTTTGGCTTGTGCAAAGCGTTGGCATCCACACCGCCGGAAAGGATTTTTCCTGATGCCGGGGCAACCGTATTGTAAGCACGGGCCAAACGGGTGATCGAATCCAGCAAAATCACTACGTCATGGCCGCATTCTACCATTCGTTTCGCTTTTTCCATAACGATGTTGGCAATTTTTACATGCCTTTCTGCCGGTTCATCAAATGTAGAAGAAACCACTTCCGCCCGTACACTGCGGGCCATATCGGTTACTTCTTCCGGCCGTTCATCAATCAGCAAAATAATCAAATATACTTCCGGGTGGTTTTTGGCAATTGCATTGGCCACATCTTTCAGTAAAATGGTTTTACCGGTTTTAGGCTGGGCAACAATTAAACCGCGCTGGCCTTTACCAATCGGGGTAAACATGTCCATGATGCGGGTAGAATAGTTGTTTGCTTCAGAAAAAAGGTTCAGCCTTTCCTGTGGAAATAAGGGCGTTAAAAAATCAAACGGAACCCGGTCGCGTACCTCAGACGGGATGCGGCCGTTGATCGCTTCCACACGTACTAGTGGAAAATATTTTTCGCCTTCTTTTGGCGGCCGGATGCTTCCGCGGACCGTATCACCTGTTTTTAACCCAAATAACTTGATCTGGGATTGAGAAACATAAATATCATCCGGAGAAGTCAGGTAATTATAATCCGAAGAACGCAAAAAACCATAGCCGTCGGCCATAATTTCCAGCACACCTTCATTTACAATTACGTTGTCAAAATCAAGGTTTACAGCAGGTTCGGCATGTTTATTAGGTGCTGTGTTCGGAATATTGTTGTTCTGCTGCGGGTTTGGATTCTGATTGCCGTTGGTGTGGTTATTGTTCTGCTGCGGGTTTGGATTCTGGTTGCCGTTATTTTGATTATAACGTTTCTCAAACTTAGGCTGCCGGTTATCCGCAGGTACTTCGCTGTAACGACGTGCTGGTTCTGCGTTTGTATTGGCTGAAGGCACTGATCTTACCGGTTGGTTTTCTGTGAATTCTGTTCTGGGCTGAACGCGTTCTGCTGCTGGGAAATTAATTTCCGGCACGGCATCTGCCTCTTTTGCCGTTTTTATTGTCCTGGTCCTTTTTCGTGGTTTGTCTTCAGCTTCTGTTGGTTCTGCTTCGAGTGTTATAGAATCAGCCAACTCGTTTTCAATTGCTTGCGAAGCAGCTACCGGTTCTGTTCCGGTAGTAATAGCTGCTACAGGCTGTGCTACTTTTGGCTTTCTGCCCGGTTTAGCCTTTTCGGCCGGGGCAGGTTGATTATTGCTGATTTGGGCTATCAAGTCTTGTTTACGTAGTTCATCAGCTTGGGCAATGCCCATAGTTTTAGCTATTTCACGCAACTCAGATACGAGCTTATCGTTCAGTTCGGTGGTATTAAACATGAGAAGGAATAATAATGTATTATCTTTTAACTTAAGGATAAATAGTAGAAATAAATTTTTCTTTGCGGATACCGTACATCTCAGTTTTTATACTGATAAAAAAGCATTGGAGAATAGTTCTGTTTTTTAAATTGCAGGAAGATCGTCAGGAAAACGCTACAATTCTAAATAATATTTATAACTATTCAAACTATTTGTCTAAAAAAATTTCATAAAGCATGGATTCAGGCAATTTTTATTTATTTTGATTCAATTAAAAAATACAAACATGTTTTCCAGGCAGCAGTTGATCGGTCAAATCCGTCAGAAAAAGTCTTTCCTATGTATTGGTTTGGATACCGATCCCGAAAAAATCCCCGCTTTTCTACATGCTTTTCCTAATCCTGTGCTTGAATTTAACCGTAGGATCATCGATGCTACACAAGATTTATGTATTGCTTACAAACCGAATACCGCTTTCTACGAAGGTTATGGTGCAAAAGGTTGGCAAAATTTGATTGATACAAGTAATTACATCCCGAAAGATATTTTTAAAATTGCTGATGCCAAACGGGGCGACCTAGGCAACACCGGCGAAATGTATGCGAAAGCTTTTTTTGACAAAGAATCATCAGGAATGGAGTTTGATGCGGTAACGGTTGCGCCTTATATGGGTTCCGATTCTGCCATGCCTTTTTTAGCCTATAAAAATAAGTGGGTGATATTATTGGCACTTACTTCAAATGAAAGCCACCGGGATTTTCAATTAGCACCAAGCGGACAACGTGTTTTATATGAGCAGGTGCTGCAAAAATCCCGGCATTGGGGAACGGCAGAACAGTTGATGTATGTGGTTGGGGCAACGCGCGCTGAAGCTTTTTTAAACGTCAGAAAACAAGTTCCTGATCATTTTTTGTTGGTCCCTGGCGTAGGCATACAGGGCGGATCATTGGAAGAAGTATGCAAATATGGCATGAACAAAGATTGCGGGTTGATTGTGAATGCTTCAAGGTCTATAATCTATGCTTCATCCGGTCATGATTTTGCCGAAGCAGCAAGGGCCGAAGCTTTAAGTTTGCAATTGGCAATGGAATCTCAATTGAAAAAATCCGGGTTTTTAAAATAAGGGCCTGTTTGATATTTGTTTCTTTTGTTTACGATGCTTCTTTTATCACCTAAAAATTGGTAAGCTTGTGTTTTTTTGATTTTACTTAAACCAGCTTGGACACAAATTTTGATAGGTAAAAGAAGCATGATCATATCCTATTAATAAGCAAAAGGGTTTTACTGGAAAAATTTAGTCAGGTCCAGACAGTTTAATTTTTCTGAAAATTTTTAAAAACCCGAGTTGCAGATTAGGCTGCCAAACTTTTAACGTAAACGGATTTAAAGCATTTATCGCAGCGGTAACGTTTTACTGATAGCCAGAAAAAAACGTTTTTTACTATCCAGCCACGGGAAACGCGGTTATGCAAATGGCTTTTGCAATTTGGACAAGTAGGTGCAAATTTGGTTTTGTAAAAAGAAATTTTGGGATCAAGAACTGTAGTAGTTTCCATAATTAAGCAGTATCATTTTTTTACTTCTTAATTCAGGAATAAATTGGTCGATTAAAAGTACAAACTATATGCTGAACCTGCAATAGTTGTACCTTTAAATGATGTAAAATTTCTATTGCTAAAAGAAGTACCTGTTTAATACTTGTGGTATTCAATAATTATAACAAACAGAAAATCCCCTGGTTTGTATTTAGATGTAGCCAAGTTAGCAGATTAATATTACTTTTCGGAAATCTTTCTCAAACATGAACAATCCTTCTGACCTCAAAAAAACCCTTTCTATCGATATTGGTGGTTCTCACATTAAAGCTACCGTTTTGGACCAGGCAGGAAAATCAATTAAGGAATACGAAAAAACACCTACACCGAACCCGGCCTCACCTAAAAGCGTGATCGATGCGATCAAAACCCTGACTAAAGATTTCCCGGAATACGATCATATTTCTGCCGGGTTTCCTGGTTATATCAAAAATGGTATCGTTTTTACCGCACCAAACTTGGGCACTGATCTTTGGAGGCAAACTGATTTGCAAAAATTATTGAAAGAAAGTTTGGGCAAGGATGCAATTGTGGTAAATGATGCCGATATGCAGGGTATGGGCGTAATCAGCGGTAAGGGATTTGAAATGGTGATTACTTTGGGGACAGGCTTTGGCACGGCACTGTTTAAGGATGGTTTTTTATTGCCGCATCTGGAAATTGCCCATCTTCCGATCACCAAATCCAAATCTTACGATCAGTATTTGGGTGATAAAGCTTATCATGAAATTGGTGACGACCGCTGGAACAAGCGTGTAAAAAAAGTAATCGAAATTTTAAAAACAGTTTTTAATTATGATTTTTTATACATTGGAGGAGGAAATTCCAGTGAAATTGATTTTAAGTTGGATGACAATATTAAAATTGTATCTAACCGCGAAGGCATTAAAGGCGGGCCACGCTTGTGGATGCAAAACGAAACTGCTCTTGGCAATAAATAGAAGTTTGATCTTGAATCTTTTTTAATTTAATATAATGAATGTAAAATCAGAAAATATCGAACAATTAGGTATCGATACGGTGAGGATATTATCTGCAGATGCTGTCCAGAAAGCAAATTCCGGGCACCCGGGCGCGCCTATGGGCCTTGCACCTGTGGGGCATGTTTTATGGTCTGAAGCCATGAATTACAGTCCAACGAATCCCGAGTGGGCAGACCGCGACCGTTTTATTCTTTCTAATGGACACGCTTGTATGCTGCAATATTGCTATTTGCACCTTACGGGTTATGATCTTTCTTTGGACGACCTTAAAAACTTCCGCCAGCTAAACAGTAAAACTGCCGGCCATCCGGAGTATGGTTTGACTCCGGGCGTAGATGTAACCACCGGTCCATTGGGCCAGGGTTTTGCAAATGGCGTTGGTTTTGCCATCGGTCAAAAATATTTGGCAGGCCGTTATAACAAGCCTGGTCATCATATTTTTGACTATAAAATTTTCGCAATCTGCAGTGATGGAGATTTGATGGAAGGCGTAACTTCCGAAGCAGCTTCCCTGGCTGCCCAGTTAGAGTTGGGCAATATGATCTATTTGTATGATGACAACCACATTTCTATTGAAGGTGATACCGATATTACTTTTACAGAAGATGTGTCTGCACGTTTTGAAGCTTACGGCTGGCACGTACAAGTGGTAGAAGATGGCAACGATATTGAAGCATTAAAAAATGCCGTGCATAATGCCAAAATAGAAATCCGCATGCCATCCCTAATCAAAGTTCGCACGCATATTGCTTACGGCAGCCCGAACAAAGTGGATACAGCCGGCGCACATGGTTCTCCGCTGGGCGAAAAAGAAGTTAGATTAGTTAAAGAAGGAATGGGTTTTGATCCGGATCAATCATTTGTAGTACCAAAAGAAGTATCGGATTATTACTTGGAATGCGGAAAAAAAGGTACTGCTAAAGAACAAAAATGGAACGAAGCTTACGAAGCATACAAAAAAGAATTCCCCGAACTGGCTGCAGAATTCGAACTGCTGGGCAGCGGCAAATTACCGGAAGGTTGGAAAGATACCATTCCGGTTTTTAAAGCGGAAGAAGGCAAAATTGCTACCCGCAAAGCATCCGGCAAAGTTTTGAATGCAATTGCGCCTGCCTTGCCGGGTTTGATTGGTGGTTCTGCGGACCTTTCCCCTTCTACCGATACCAATCTCGATAAATACGAATCCTTTACTGCCGAAGACCGAACCGGAAGAAATTTCCACTTTGGTATCCGCGAACATGCTATGGGTTCAGCTTTAAACGGAATGGCATTGACCAAAGGGATTATTCCTTACGGCGCAACTTTCCTGATTTTTTCTGAATACATGCGCCCGCCAATTCGTTTGGCAGCAATCATGAAGATTAAACCAATTTTTATTTATACGCATGATAGTATTGGTTTAGGTGAAGACGGAACTACGCACCAACCGGTAGAGCAACTGATTTCCTTACGTGCTATCCCGAATATCACGTTAATCCGTCCGGCAGATGCCAATGAAACAGCACAAGCCTGGCGTGTTGCCATCGAGCATGTTGGCGGACCGGTAGTATTGGTACTGACCCGGCAAGGTTTGCAAACCATTGATCAGGAGAAATATGGTAAAGCAGAAAACGTAGAAAAAGGGGCATATATTTTATCTGATGTCGAAAACCCAGCTTTATTGCTGATTGCAACAGGTTCGGAAGTAGAACTGGTTATGAAAGCGCAGGCAAAACTGAAAGAAGAAGGTATTGCCGCACGCGTAATCAGTATGCCATCCTGGGAATTGTTTGAAAAACAAGATGCAAACTATAAGGAAAGCGTTTTTCCGAAAAACTTGAAAAAACGGATTGCTGTAGAAATGGCTTCTACTTTAGGTTGGCATAAATATGTGACTGACGAAGGCGAAGTTATTGGGATGACCACTTTTGGCGAATCTGCACCGGCTGAAGAATTGTACAAAGTTTTCGGCTTCACAGTAGAAAATGTTGTTGAAAAAGCCAAAGCTTTAATTGCATAAATTTAACCGGTAAAAGAAGCATCGGCCTCACCCCAACCCTCTCCACAAGAGAGGGAGTATGCCGATGCTTCTTTTATCAACCTAAAATCTATATCAAATGAAAGTTGGAATAGCAGCAGACCATGGTGGATTTGAGTTGAAGGAAATGCTTCGGGACTACCTGAAAAACCTTGGCCACGAAGTCGTTGATTTTGGTGCTTCTGCAATGGATCCCGGAGATGATTTTCCGGATTATATTATTCCTTTAGCCAAAGCCGTAGCAAACAGCGAAGTGGAAAGAGGCGTTGCGGTATGCGGAAGTGGCGTGGGTGCCTGTATTGTTGCCAATAAAATTGCCGGTGTGCGCGCTGCTTTGATTACCGAACATTTTTCTGCGCACCAAGGTGTTGAGGATGACGATATGAACCTGATGACGGTCGGCGGCCGTGTGGTTGGCTTTAACGTAGCGCAGGAATTGGTCAGTTCGTTTTTAAAAGCAACATTTATCGGTGCCGAAAGACATTTGCGCCGCATGGAAAAAGTTCATCAATTAGAAAAATAACCCTTAAAAGAAGTATTATCATGGAACCAAATAAAGTAAAAAAAATACACGATTACGGTCAGAGTATCTGGCTGGATTTTATCGACCGGAAAATTATGGATACAGGTGAACTGCAAAAACTGATTACTGAAGATGGCGTAAGAGGCGTAACTTCCAACCCGGCCATTTTTGAAAAAGCTTTCAGCAGCAGTTCTGATTATGATGAAGATATTGCCAAACTGGCTAAAGAAGGCAAAAGCAACGATGATATTTTTTACGGCGTTGCGGTAGAAGATATCAAACGTGCGGCCGATTTATTTATGCAGGTTTATGAAGATAAAGTAAAAGGTGCTGACGGATATGTGAGCCTGGAAGTTTCGCCGCGTTTGGCTTTGGACACCGAAGGAACAACCAAACAAGCTTTGGAACTTTGGAAAGCAGTTCATAAAGATAACGTGATGATCAAAATCCCGGGAACAAAACAAGGTTTGCCGGCCATTCAAAAATGTATCGGCGAAGGTTTAAACATCAACGTTACTTTGCTTTTTGGTTTGGAAAGATATGAAGAAGTTACCGAAGCTTACATTTCCGGTTTGGAAGAGCGCGTTAAAGCAGGCAAAGAAATTGAATATGTTTCTTCTGTGGCCAGTTTCTTTTTAAGCCGGATCGATGTTTTAGTTGATCCGATGCTTCAGGAAAAAGGTTTGGCTAATTTAAAAGGTGAAGTTGCAATCGCATCTGCCAAAAAAGCTTACGAAATCTACAAACGTGTTTTCAGCACAGATCGCTTCAAAAAATTAGAAGAAAAAGGGGCGAAGCCACAACGTTTGCTTTGGGCAAGTACCGGCAGTAAAGACCCTGCTTTTTCTGATGTAAAATACGTAGAAGCTTTGATTGGTAAAGATACGGTTGATACCATTCCGATGGATACGCTGGTTGCTTTCCGGGATCATGGCAATGCAGAAAATACCCTGGAAGAAGGCTTAGATACTGCAACTGCAACTTTAGAGCAGATAAAAACTGCAGGTATCGATCTGGCCAAAATCACACAACAACTGGAAGATGAAGGGATTGAGAAATTTAATCAGCCTTATGATAAATTGCTGGCTGCGATAGAAAAACAGAAACAAAAAGCGGTAGCCTAAATATATGGAAGCCGGCTATCCCAAAATTTTGTTTCTGGATGTTGGTGGTGTTTTGTTGACAAACGGCTGGGGACACGAATCGCGCCAGCTGGCCGCAAAAATATTTGAAATAGATTATGCAGAAATGGAAGCCCTGCATAATCTCATTTTCAATATTTATGAGATCGGAAAGATCACGCTGGACGAATACCTGGACACGGTTGTTTTCAACCATCCCCGAAATTTTACCCGGGAGGATTTCAAATCTTTTGTTTTTTCTGAATCAAAAGAACTTCCGGGCTTGTTGGCTTGGCTGACAGAATGGAAGCATGGATGTGGCCTCCGCATCTTTTCTATTAACAATGAAGGAAAAGAGCTGAACGATTACCGCATCAAAAAATTTGGTTTGCACCGGTGTTTTGATGCTTTTGTTTCTTCCTGTGATGTGGGAATGCGTAAACCTGACCCTTCTATTTTTAAATTGGCTATGGGGATTGCCCAGGCAGATCCGCAGCAATGTTATTATTTTGACGACCGGCCAATGCTGGTAGAAGTGGCACGAAGAACAGGCATCAACGTGTTTCAGCATAAAGATTTTGAAACAACTAAACAAATTTTGGAAAATATTAAATCACAATTTTAATTAAAAAAAATGCCGGACACAAAATATATTTTTGGAATGATCGGACTCGGAACAATGGGTCGAAACTTGTTGCTGAACATGGCCGATCATGATTTTTTGGTGGCAGGATATGATAAAGATGCCGACAAAGTTGCTTTGCTGGAAAAAGAAGGCGAAGGCAAACCGGTAAAAGGTTTTAAATCCCTGCCCGAATTTATCACCAGCTTGCAAAAGCCACGCGCTTTAATGATGCTAGTCCCCGCAGGAAAAATTGTGGACAGTGTTATTGAAGACCTGATCCCGCTGATGGAAGAAGGCGATATTATTATTGATGGCGGAAATTCACATTTTACAGATACCAATATTCGCGTAGAATATCTGCAAACCAAAAAATTGCATTTCTTCGGAATGGGGATTTCCGGAGGGGAAGAAGGCGCACGAAAAGGGCCAAGCATGATGCCGGGCGGCGATAAAGAAGCTTATCAGCATGTAAAAAATATGTTGGAAGCCATCGCAGCCAAGGTAGATGGCGAACCTTGTGTTACTTATATCGGTCCGGGTGCTTCTGGGCATTTTGTAAAAATGGTACATAATGGGATCGAATATGGGTTGATGCAGCTGATTTCTGAAACCTATGAAATTATGCAGAAAGGCTTGCAGATGGACGATCAGTCTATCCAGGAAGTTTTTGCAAAATGGAATGAAGGCAGGTTAAAATCCTATCTGCTTGAAATCACCAAAGATATTTTTGCTTTTAAAAAGGATGGTACCGACCAGCTTCTTTTAAATGATATAAAAGATGAAGCCAGGGCCAAAGGGACCGGCAAATGGACTTCCCAGATTTCTATGGACCTGGAAATTCCTTTGCCAACCATTGATATGGCTGTTTCTATGCGTGATCTTTCCAAATATAAAATTTTGAGGATCAAATTGTCCGAGCTTTATAACGAAGATCTTCCTATGATGGCAGAAAATAAAGAGGAGTTCCTGGAAACCTTGGAACAAGCCTTTTACTTCACTACCATGATGACTTATACGCAGGGAATGCACCTGCTGTTCAAAGCTTCATTGGATTATCATTACAAATTAGACCTGGGGGATATTGCCAGCATCTGGAGAGGCGGCTGTATTATCCGTTCAGAATTCTTAAACGTGATTACCAAAGCTTATCATCACAATGACAACCTGGAACTTCTTTTACTGGATGAAACTGTGCAAGGGCTGGTCAAAGAAACTGCAAACAGCATTCGTACCGTTGCTGCTGCGGCTTCCAAATCAGGGATTGCTATTCCGGCCTATGCTTCCTGTTTAGGTTATTTTGAAGATTTCCGTACCAAAAACATGCCATCCAACCTAATTCAGGCGCAACGTGATTTTTTCGGTGCGCATACTTACGAGCTGATTGGGAAAGAAGGCGTTTTCCATACGGAATGGCAAGCAATCCCTTCTGCAAAAACCAACAACTGACCATGCTTCTTTTATCCACCTATTTTAAGATTAACCAAATAATATGAAATCAACTAAAAATCAGCCTACCGTTTATGTGATTTTTGGTGGTACTGGAGATTTGAACTGGCGAAAAATCACGCCTGCCTTATACAACCTGTTTTTGGACGATTGGTTGCCGGAACACTTTGCCATCATTGGTACAGGCAGGACACAGCTTTCTAATGATGATTTCAAAGAGAAGTTATTAGACGGTATCAACCAATTTTCCCGCAGCGGAAAAGCCAGTCCTGACAAGTGGAAAACTTTTTCTGATCACATCGTTTATCAGGCGGCAGATTTGAACAATGCAGAGACTTATAATGAGTTTGGCAGCCTGATCAAAAATTATGAAGGCGAATGGCAAGTGGAAGCTAATGTGATTTACTATCTTGCTGTAGCACCACAGTTTTTCCCGATCATTGCAGAAAATATTTCCAAAAGTAAATTGGCCACAAACCCCGAAAAAACCAGGATTGTGATTGAGAAACCTTTTGGCCATGACCTGGAATCTGCAAAATCCCTGAACCAACTTCTGCAAGGCATTTTTCAGGAAAAGCAGATTTATCGCATAGACCATTACCTGGGCAAAGAAACCGTACAGAATATCCTGACTTTTCGTTTTGCAAACTCCTTGTTGGAGCCTTTATGGAACCGGAATTACATCGAACATGTGCAGATTTCGGTTACCGAACAATTAGGCGTAGCCGATCGCGGCGATTATTACGAAGGGGCAGGAGCGATGCGGGACATGATCCAAAACCATATTCTACAGTTGCTTTGCCTGGTTGCGATGGAAATACCGGTCAATTTTGATGCAGATGAAATCCGCAACAAAAAAGTGGATGTGCTGAATGCCATGCGCCGTTTTACAGTAGAAAACATTAAAAATTCTGCTGTGCGCGGCCAGTATGGCAAAGGCTGGCTAAAAGGGAAGGAAGTTCCGGGTTATCGCCAGGAAAAAAATGTAAACCCGGAATCCAACACGGAAACTTTTGCTGCTGTAAAATTTTTTGTGGACAATTGGCGCTGGCAAGGCATCCCTTTTTATGTACGTACCGGCAAGCGCATGCACCAGTCGGCCTCTGTTATTACCATTCAGTTTAAAGATGTCCCGCATCCGGTTTTCCCTGCTGAAGCAACCGAAAGCTGGCAGCAAAACCGTTTGATCATCAGCATACAACCAGAAATGAGTATTCGCTTGCAGGTGCAGGCAAAACGGCCGGGTGTAGATATGGTAATCAATACGGTGGATATGGTTTTTGATTACAAAGGCACATATGACAACCAGGCTCCGGAAGCTTACGAAACGTTGTTGCTTGATACGATGCAAGGTGATCAAACTTTGTTTATGCGTGCCGATCAGGTAGAAGCAGCATGGGCTTTGATCATGCCGATATTGAATGTTTGGGAAACCAAAAAAAGCTCTAAGTTTCCAAATTATTCATCGGACTCCTGGGGACCGGAAGTGGCAGAAGCATTAATTGCGCGGGATGGTTTCCACTGGTTTACGCTTCCTGTTAAAGAAGACTAAGTATGGAAAATTTAAAATTAAATATTTTTCCAACCGAAGCAAAAGTGCTGAAAGGCATTGCTGATTATTTTATTGCACTCGCAAACCAGTTTATTGCCGATAACGGATTGTTCAACGTTTCGCTTTCCGGGGGAAATTCTCCAAAGAAATTATACGAGATGCTGGCTTCGCCTGATTACAATAAAAAAACAGAGTGGGACAAAATCTATTTCTTCTTTGGTGATGAACGTAATGTACCTGCAGATTCTCCGGACAGCAATTTTAGGATGGTAAAAGAAGCATTGTTTGATCCTTTAAAAATTGCTGCTTCACAAATCATTCCGGTGAACACAACTTTACCTCCTGATGAAGCTGCCGAGGCTTATGCTTCAGCCATTTACACTCATTTTAAACCTTATAACACTAAGTTTGATCTGATTTTGCTTGGTTTGGGCGATAACTCCCACACCGCGTCTTTATTTCCGCATACACCCGTTTTGCGGGAAACTGAAGCAACGGTAAAAGCTGTTTTTTTGGAAGACCAGCAGGTTTACAGGATCACTAAAACCGCTCCGATGATCAACCAGGCGCATCATATTGCCTTTTTATTATTTGGTTCGGGAAAAGCAGAAGCCGTAAAACATGTGCTGGAAGACGACCGAAATATAGAAGAGTATCCGGCACAATTGATCAAACCAGAACACGGAGACGTGCAATGGTTTATGGATGAAGCAGCCGTAGTTTTACTTCAGAATAAATATCCCTGATACTGTTTTTAACACCTCTTTTTTGATCTGATATTTAGAAAAGCGATAGTGTGTCAAACTATCGCTTTTTTTGTTTTCATAAACAAACAATAGTTCTGCTGGCACGTCTCTGCAACACACACAAGCTCAAACTAAAAATATGAGGTTCGAAAATAAAATTTGTTTGGTTACCGGCGGTGGTTCGGGTATTGGCCGCGCTACTTGCCTGCGGATGGCATCCGAAGGCGGGACGGTGATTGTGGTTGACATCAATGAGCAACACGGAAACGATACGGCGGAAACCATCCGCCAGCATAAAGGCAATGCTGCTTTTATCAAGGCAGATCTGGCTGTGGCTGCTGACATTAAAACTTGTGTCCAAAAGGTAGTGGATGAATATCACCGGATCGATGTGCTGGTGAACAATGCTGCTTTTATGACATTCACCAAAATTGTTGACCTCGAAGAAAGCGACTGGGACAAAGTTATGGACATCAACCTAAAATCTGTTTTTTTATTTTGTAAATACAGCATTCCGCACATGAAAAATGGTGCAGTTGTAAATGTGAGTTCTGTACACGCTTTCCAAACCACACCGGATGTATTGCCCTACGCCGCTTCAAAAGGCGGCATGGAAGCTTTTACCCGTGGTTTAAGTTTAGAATACACACCCATTCAGGCACGTTTTAACTGTGTGGCTCCAGGTTCGGTAGATACACCGATGCTTTGGTCAAACCCAAACATCAAAGATGGTGTTGAAAAAATGGAGGGGACTGTGGGCAAGCCGGAAGAACTGGCAGCAGGGATTTGTTTTATGGCATCAGACGAAGCTTCTTATGTAAACGGAACCACTTTGGTTATTGATGGCAACCGGTTAGATATTTTATAGCACAGGAGTTAACCGTTATGAAGAACAAATTTATGTTTGCCACCGGCATAGAAAACAGTTATCCTACTGTTTTTATCGATGGAAAAAAGATCAGAGTGGACGAATTGGAAAAAACCGGACATTACCAAAGATGGCAGGAAGATTTTCAGTTGGTGAAAGAGATGGACATTGAGTTTTTACGCTACGGGCCGCCTTATTATTCTACCCACATAGGGCCCGGACAATACAACTGGGCTTTTGCAGATGATACTTTTGCCCGGCTAAAAGAACTGGGCATTGCCCCGATTGTTGATCTTTGCCATTTCGGGGTACCGGATTGGTTGGACAGCTTTCAAAACCCCGATTTTCCGCAATATTTTGCAGAATATGCTTTGGCTTTTGCACAGCGTTATCCTCACCTTAAATTTTATACACCTGTAAACGAGATTTTTGTTGCCGCTTCTTTTTCCGGCCAATATGGGTGGTGGAACGAAAGTTTGGCCAATGATAAAAGCTTTGTTACCGCTTTAAAACATTTGTGCAAAGCCAATGTGCTGGCCATGGAAGCGATTTCTAAAGTTCAGCCTGAGGTTACTTTTATCCAAAGTGAATCCTCCGAATACTTTCACCCGGAAGATCCTTCCTGCTGTAAATTAGCTGATTTCTTAAACCTGAAGCGTTATTTGTCGCTTGATCTTTCTTATGCGCATTCCATCAAAGTCCCACACTACAAATATTTGATTGAAAACGGAATGACCGATGCGGAGTATGAGTGGTTTATGGACAATAAAATCCGCGGTAAATGTATCATGGGAACAGATTATTATGCCACAAATGAACATATCGTCCATGCGGACGGTTCTACCAGTGCTGCCGGAGAAATTTTTGGTTATTACGTCATCACCCAACAGTATTACACCCGTTACCGATTGCCGGTGATGCATACGGAAACCAACATTGCCGAGCCAAATTCTGTTACCTGGCTGCAAAAAGAATGGGCAAATTTGTACCGATTTAAGCAAGACGGCTTTCCGATTGTCGGTTTTACCTGGTACGGTTTGCTGGACCAGGTAGATTGGGACACAGCACTAAGGCAAAATAACGGCACGGTTAACCCTTTGGGATTGTATGACCTGAACCGAAATATTCGCCCTGTCGGCGATGCTTATAAAAAACTGATCAAAGACTGGAAATACGTTTTGGAGGACGAAAGTTTCGGCTTAAATATTCTTTCCTGATTTTTACCTGATAAAAGAAGCATCGCCTTAACAATTAGAAACTAAAACTGGCATCGGCATCAGGGTAATTTACCTTGGTGCTTTTTCTTTGGCTGCCGATGGTAACATGCATCATATTGACCTGTTCGGGATGTTGCTCATACAACAAATCATTGTGTATCGTAACTTGTTTAATAGGCTCAATACCTTTCACTTCAAAATAACTCCAGGCAGCACCTTCCTGGATTTCGTAACCAACATAAGTGTAGTTTAATAATTTTCCGTCGGCCCGGATCAGCAAATGTTTCTTCACATATTCGTTGATCAGCTTGTTCATCTGCACTTTATCTTTAGGCTTGATCACATCCAATTGTATGTGAAATTGTTTTTCCAATGCCTTTTCCAAATCATCAGAAAACATCCGGCAACTGATTTCCAAGGAATGATTAGTTGGGTTTTGTTTGATTTCGGTAACGCTGACGAAGAACGGATGCAGGAGGTTAAACCACAATATCAGCAACAAGTGTAACATCATTGAGTCTTTAGAATTTATCTTTCAAAAAAAGCTATAATTAGCCATAATGACAAATGCTTCTTTTATGGCCCTTTTTTATGATAACTACCACTAATTCAAAACTTAAATAAAGCTTACATCTTATGAACAAAGTAATTTTCTATTCCTTTAAAATTGAAAATATAAATTTCCATTCGGCAGGAAATTTATCTACCAGTACACCTTTTGTTAAGAATGATGCAGTTGCCAATCTTAAACAGCAATTGCAAGATTTAGGTTATAAAATGGCTGCGGACAACAGTCACAAGATTATTAAAATTGGTGCTGAGTTGTATATTGAAGGAATGGCTTATCAGGGCGAAGACCCGGACCATAGGATGATTGCTGGTTACTTCAATCCAACACGTTAATTTATAGAAAAATATACTTACGGATGCTTCTTTTATGCCTGATTTCTCATTATACTTTCAATTAGGTTTACAGCATATTTGCGATTGGCAAGGCTACGATCATATTTTATTCGTAACCGTGCTTTGCGGAATTTACCAACTTCAGGAATGGAAAAAAGTGCTTGTTTTGGTTACCGCTTTTACCATCGGCCATTCGGTTACGTTGGCTTTGAGTGTTTTTAATATTATCCATATCAATACTTCGCTGATCGAATTTTTGATTCCGGCAACAATTGTTTTTACTGCCTCAAACAACATCCTCAGAAAAAATACGTCGGAAAAAACGATCAACCTAACTTACTTATTAGCTTTGTTTTTTGGGTTGATCCATGGTTTAGGCTTTTCCAGCTATTTAAAAAGCTTATTAGGAAAAAGTACCAATATTATACCGCAATTATTTGCTTTTAATGTTGGTTTGGAATGCGGACAAGTATTAATTGTAATTTCTGTATTACTTTTATCTTTTTTGCTGATCAGAATCTTTAGGATCAAGTCATCCAACTGGAATTTTTTTCTATCTTCGGCTATCTTTGGCATTGCATTGATGATGTGCATAGATCGTTTTCATCAAATTATTTTTAAATGAAGAAATTTTATTTAGCCATTTCCTGTATTTTCCTGATCCATGCTGCTGTCCAGGCGCAATACGACAACAATCCGAGCTCTAATCACGGCAACAAGTTTGAACAATTGGGCACGATGATTTCCGACCCGAATATGTACCGTTCTGCTTCCGGCGCGCCCGGCCCGAAATACTGGCAGCAACGTGCCGATTATGAAATCAACGCAACCTTAAACGATGATAAACAACGTTTGGACGGCACAGAAACCATTACTTATTTTAACAATTCTCCTGATCCGCTGACTTATTTGTGGCTGCAATTGGATGAAAACCAGCATAAAAAAGATTCGCAGGGCAGCACAACCGGCGAAAGCAAAATGCAGGACAAAATGAGCTTGCGCCAATTGCAATCCATCATGGGCAATAACCTGGATCTGGGCGACCATGTTTTAAGCGTGAAAGATGCAAACGGAAATGCTGTTCCTTTCACAATTAACGAAACAATGATGCGCTTGGAATTGCCAAAAACCTTGCAGCCCGGCGAAAAATTTAAGTTTAAAGTAGCATGGTTTTATAATATTTCCGACCGTTTGACGATTGGGGGAAGAGGTGGTTATGAGTATTTCCCCGAAGATAAAAATTATATATATACGATGGCGCAGTGGTATCCGCGGATGGCTGTTTACAGCGATTTCCAAGGATGGCAGAACAAGCAGTTTATCGGCAGCGGCGAGTTCGCATTGGCTTTTGGTAACTTTAAAGTTAACCTGAATGTACCGGCAGACCATGTAGTTGGTGCCACCGGTTTATGCCAGAATTATAACCAGACTTTATCGGCAGCACAATTAAAACGCTGGAACCAGGCGCAAAATGCAAAAGAACCGATAGAAATAGTTACGCTAAACGAAGTAAAACAAGCGATGAAAGGCCATGCACTGGCGCGCAAAACTTGGGTTTATGCTGCAGAAAACGTGCGTGATTTTGCCTGGGTTTCTTCCCGCAGGATTGTTTGGGACGGCATGGCAACACAAATTGAAGGCGGCAAAAAAGTGATGGCGATGTCGTATTACGGGCCGGAAGCTTATCCGCTTTACCGCCGTTATTCTACCAAGGTAGTGGCGCATACGCTCAAAGTTTATTCGCATCATACTTTTCCATATCCGTACCCAAGCGCTATTTCTGTAGAAGCATCCAACGGAATGGAATATCCAATGATCTGTTTTAATTATGGCCGTACCGAAAAAGACGGAACATATAGCGAAGCAACCAAAAACGGGATGATCGGTGTGATCACCCATGAAGTCGGGCATAACTTTTTTCCGATGATCGTGAACTCGGATGAGCGGCAGTGGACCTGGATGGACGAAGGTTTGAATACATTCTGCCAGTTTTTGGCCGAACAGGACTGGGACAACAATTTTCCATCTCAGCGCGGCCCCGCCTACAAAATTGTGGATTACATGAAGCTGCCAAAAAACGAGCTGGAACCGATCATGACGAACTCGGAAAATATTGCCCGTTTTGGCCCGAACGCTTATGCAAAACCATCTACTGCTTTAAATATTCTGCGCGAAACGGTGATGGGCCGCCGGTTGTTTGATTATGCTTTCAAAACTTATGCGCAACGCTGGGCTTTTAAACATCCGACACCGGCAGATTTTTTCAGGACGATGGAAGATGCTTCTGCGGTTGATCTGGATTGGTTTTGGCGCGGCTGGTTTTACGGGACCGACCCGGTAGATATTTCATTGGACAGTGTGAAACTTTATACCCTCAACACAAAAAACCCTGAAATAAACACGCAATATGACCGCGCACAGTTTGACCGTAACCTGCAAAGTATCAGTGCACAAAGAAACCGCGAAGTAGGAACACGTTTTGCAGTGGAAGCAGATTCGTCTTTAAAAGATTTTTATAGCAAATTTGACCGTTTTGCCGCCATGCCGTTAACGAAAGAAAGCTATCAGGCGATGTACAATGCTTTATCTCCCGAGGAAAAAAACTTTTATGAAAGCAAGAACTATTTTTACCAGCTTACTTTAAGTAATAAAGGTGGTTTGGTGATGCCGGTAATTTTGGAGTGGACTTATGCTGATGGTACAAAAGAAACAGAGCGGATTTCTGCTTACGTATGGCGGAAAAATGAGCAAAAGATCACCAAGGTTTTTGCGAAAACAAAGGAAGTAAAATCGATCAAATTAGATCCTTACCGCGAAACTGCAGATATTGACGAAGACAATAATAGTTGGCCGCGGACTTTAACGCCAACCCGTTTTGAGATCTTCAGGCAGCAAGCTTTGCCTCGTGGCGCTACTTCAGGTACAAACCCGATGCAGGAACAATCCATTAAAAAACAACCGTAAAAGAAGCATCGGTATAAATCAGATCTAAAAAAAGGAAAGCCGGAAATTGAATTGTTCCGGCTTTTTTGCGTCTGCTATTTCTATAAAAAATTTAAGGATTTTTCAGCTTTAATGTTTTAAAGTATCTTTAGGAGGGACACTATTTTGAATATTATTGGTACTGTCACCAACTCTAACCGTATCCTGCCGCTCCATGCCATAGTTTTTATGTCTTTCGTCACAGGCTGTTACACTTAGGATGACCAGGGCAGAAAATAAAATAAATTTGTTTTTCATGATGCTTCTTTTACCAGTAAAAAATTAAGATAAATATTGTTCAGTTCCATTAACCAGTATGGAACAAAAAGTTTATAAATGGTTGTAAAGTTATTTACAATTAGCGGATAATGGTAACATATCCGCCATAATTTTTTGTGCCGTCTTTCAAGTTCAAAACATAATAATAGGTGCCTACCGGTACTTCCTGCCCGTTAAAGCGGCCGTCCCACGCTGTGCCATATCCTGAGGAATGGAACATCCTCATACCATACCGATTGTAAATGTCCATAATGCAATCCGGATAACGATCCAAATTTTTGATGTTCCATACATCGTTTACGCCATCATTATTTGGGGTAAAGGTATTTGGAATGACCGGGATTTTTTGGATACGGATAGAAATAGTGTCTGTTGCGGTACAACTGTCTGTAGAAGTTACGGTAAGCCGGTAAGTAATATCATCCGGCGGCGTAGCAACCGGGTTGGCAATGTTTGGATTGCTTAAGCCTGTAGTCGGCGTCCAGCGGTAAGTTAAAATTTTACCGGTGATCTTTGGTGAAAGCTGCACCGGATCACCTATATGCACCAGCACTTTATTTCCGGCAACAATCGTTGGGGACGGGTTTACAATAATGTTTTGCGTAATCGAATCTGCGCAGCCACTGGTAGAAGTAAATACATATTTAATGGGGTGGACACCGATACCAGCCGCAGCAGGCGAAAAAAGACCGTCAGCACTAACGCCTGAGCCGGAATAAACGCCTTTACCGCTGGTACCGCTCACCTCTCTGGCTTGAGTGAACAAGAAAGGGGAAACTTCCTGGCAAATACTTCCTAAAGCACTAAACACTACTTTTGGGGCGGCATTTATGGTAATGGTTTTATCGATCATGTCCATGCAGGTAATACCGGAATAAGCGATCATCCTGATGGTATAAGTTTTGGAAGCAGGCGAACTGAAAATGTCGTACTGATGGACATACCGTTTTCCTACAGCCGGGTTTTCATCTGTCAAAACTACGGCAGGCTGGTTTTGGTAATCAAAATACCAGTCAATCCTGGTAATGCTGCCAACATCTACCGAAGACTGGTTTTCAAAAGTAACAGGAATATTGCTGCAAATATTGCTGGTATTGATGATGTTAAAAGCAGCTTTTGGCAAAGAACCATTTACCTGGAAAGGTTTCATAATAGTTGCAGAACTGCCGTCAGCCGCAGTTACAGCAAGCGTGATCTGATAAACCTGGGCCTTGGTAAAACGGTGTGCCGGGTTTTTGGCAGTAGATGTGTTTGGGTTGAGGGCTGTGGCATCTGCATCACCAAAGTTCCATAGATAAGTTAACGTAACGCCTGTCCCTAAGCTATCTGCAGTCAGATTCAGAAATTGGGAGGACGGATCAGCAGAACAAACTTCCGGCAATTTAAAATCAGGTTTAGCACCGGGTTTAGCGATAACCGATTGTGTAACGACCGACTGGCAACCCTGATCGGAAACAACCGTGAGCGTAACTTGATAAGTCCCGGCTGCTGCATAGTCATGTTCAAAAACTTTTGTATCGGTATGTGTTTCGGTCTTGCCATCGCCAAATGCCCATATCCATTTCACAATCTTACCAGCAGCAATGGTAGAGGCATCTTTCAGGATCACCCCAAAATCTTTAAAAACAAAATTTGTATAGGTAAAAACAGCATTAGGCAAATTATTGACTTTTAAATATTTTTGGACAGTGCTTTGGCAGCCGCTTGAAGAAGTTGAAGTTAAACTTACCGTATCTGTTCCGGGCACAGTATAAGTATGGGTGGGGTTTTGCAGGGTAGAAGTGGAGCCGTCGCCAAATTTCCAGATCCAGCTTTTGATCACTTTTCCGCTGTCGGCACTGTTGTCTGCAAACTTAACCGTATCGCCGGCACAAACACTGGCTGGCATGGTAAAAGCGGTAACCGGCGCAGGGTAAACGGTAAAAGGAAAGTTAAAATGCTGATCGCCGAGTACACAACCACCTGTGGATGGCGGCAGATCGGCCACAATATCTACGGTATAAAGCCCTGCTTTGTTAAAAATTGCCGGTTTGGGTATTTTGTAAACATAATAAGGTTGGTTGTTGATGGTTGTATCACGGGCAACGGGATTGTTTTGAGTGATTACTGTGTTGGAAGGATTGATCGCCCAAACAATCTTCTGGGTAGGGACATTCAGCGTCAACTGTAAAAAGTACTGATCGTAAACGCATGCACTGGTAATGGATAAATTGGAAACAGGATCAACCGCTGTGGCCGTAAGCGTAGTGGCCAAATTTGTTCCCGCCGAATAGGAATAAGATTCTACAGGGCCAAAACCATAAGCAATTGCATTAAAACCATCATCAGCAGTCAAGTTAAAATTATTGGTGCGGTAACCATTCAGATTCAGTTGCATATAGGAATAGCCCTGCAGTTGTGGCATTGGTACAAAAGGTGCCGTTGGTATGGCGCCATTGATACGAAAGCTGGGCGCTGATGCTGTTTTTATCAGTACATTTATATACTGTTCGCTGATGTTTTCCCGGGTAGAGGAATATACTGTTATGTTTTTGATACTGTATTCAATAGGATTTAAAATAACCATATCCGGATCACCTAAACTTCCGCCACCGCTTCTGTCTGAACATCCTTGTGTTAAAGCAAACTGTGCCACACTGATCGGCTTATCAGCCGTAATACTTGCCGGTGCATTATATGGGTTTGGTGAAGAATAAAACTCGCCGGCGGCAAGTGTGGCGACAGTTGAACCGTTGATTTGAACAGTAGTATTGTCACTTGCGGCCACCACACGAATATAATCCCCCAGTGTTCTTTCAGTGGCAGCGTTGCTGTTTGGCGCTTTCATACTAAAAGGAATAAAACCATAAGTTCTCCCCCAGCTTTCTATCGGATAATTTTGCTGATATAAAGGATCTTCAGAAGTTGGCCTGCAAAAAGCATCACTGATTCCTATAGCGCTGCTGCCCGAAAACATGGCAAAACGTTTACAGCCGGATGTGGTTGGGTCAACGCTGACCGAAACACCCGAAAGATCGTTGTTGGACAAATATTCATATACGTCGCCTACATTTTTTAAGGTAATTCCACCAGCTACCAGATCGGTTGTCCCTCTTTTGATAAACACTTTTGTATTAGGTTCTGAAGCGACAACGGTAATATAGCTCTGGCCTCCGAAATTAGAATTTTGTGTGTAGTTCATGCTGTAATACTTCTGGCCTAATGCCTTGATCGGCAGAATTAAAGAAGCTGCAGAACGCGCGCCGGCAAAAATATGTGCATAAACAACAACATTGGGCTGCCCGGCATCTACCACAATATGGATAGCCCGGTTAGTAAGCACTCTGCCGCTCTCGGTATTATTGATATAAGCATTGGCACGTGGTACTTGGATCTCGGTAACGGTATTGGCAACAACCGTAAATTTTTGTGAATAACCGCCTACAGATACCGTTCCTGAAGAAGCCTGCCGGCCGGTAATAAAAATACTGATGTTGGCAAGCTGGGTAAGGCCATTAGGGACATGCGTAGGAAAAACAGACCAAAACTCTGCGCCTTCATTGGATACGCTTTGTGCATCAACCGAATTTAGGGTTGATAAACAAAGCATCAGCAGGGCCAGTAAAAATTTAGGTAGGTGTTTTATCATGTTATCCTTGCAATATAAGGCTTAAGTTTATAGCTGCAATATTATTCATAAAATAGCTACTTACGTAATTTTCGGACTATCAGGCTTTACGCTAATTAACGCAATATTTTACGGATATATTATTAAAAGCCAATTAGTTGTTTAGAAAATTATCTAAACTTATATCAGAAGAAATAGTTTAGGTTAAATTTTCTGTGCCGAACGATTTTCTGAGAAACCATAGCGTCAACGCATCTTGTAAAAACAGCAACGATTTCAATTTTGTCCGATTCTTTTGATCTCTTCCCCAAAAACAAAAAAACCCGATGCTTCTTTTACCACTATAAAAACAGCAACAATGGAATACAGGAGATTAGGAAAATCAGGTTTGCAATTAAGTGCCTTTTCTTTGGGAAGCTGGCTTACTTTCGGCAACCAGATAAAAGATGAAACAGCAGACGAGCTGATGAGTTTGGCCTACGAACAAGGCGTAAATTTTTTTGACAATGCGGAAGGTTATGCCGGCGGAAAATCTGAAACGGTAATGGGAAATATCCTGAAAAGTAAAAATTGGGACCGCGATTCATACATCGTTTCGAGCAAAGTATTTTTTGGGGCGGAGAAGAAAGGGCCGAACCGGATTGGCTTGTCGCGCAAGCATGTGATTGAAGCCTGCCATGCTGCCATCAAAAGGCTGCAGGTGGATTATTTAGATTTATATTTTTGCCATCGACCGGACAAAAATACGCCAATCGAAGAAACGGTTTGGGCGATGAACACTTTATTGCAGCAAGGCAAGATTTTGTATTGGGGGACTTCGGAATGGAGCGGCGTTGAAATTATGGAAGCCATCAGCGTAGCAAAAGAAAACCATTTGATCGGCCCGACGATGGAGCAGCCGCAATACAACTTGTTTGAACGAAAGAAGCTGGAAGATGAATACCTGTTGCTTTTCCGCGATTATGGTTTGGGCACCACGATCTGGTCGCCGCTTTCCTCTGGACTTTTGTCTGGAAAGTACAACGATGCCGACCCGAAAGATACGCGTTTAGGTGTTGCAAGTTTAAGCTGGTTAAAAGATGCAACTTTGGCCGAAGACCGCATCAACAAAGTAAAAGAACTGAAAACTATTGCCGATGAACTAAACGCTTCAATGGCAAAAATGAGTTTAGCCTGGTGTCTTAAAAACCCAAATGTAAGTACCGTTATCTTGGGCGCATCTAAAGTTGAACAGTTAAAAGAAAATTTAACTGCACTGGAAATTGTGCCTTTGCTTACAACAGAAGTTATGGAAAAGATAGAAACAATTGTTGGGACAAAACCAAAAATATCCGAATTATAAATAACTGTTTTAAATTGAAAACGTGCGGCAGGATAGATTTCTGCCGCAAATTTTTTTAGGTGATAAAACAAGTATGTTTTTACTTTTTTTGATTAGAACCTGAACAAACTTTAAGAGCTTGTTTGAATTTGTACAAGACGCTTTGGTATGCTCAGGATTGATGCCAATGCTTCTTTTACCCTATAAAAATTGGTTTCTGCACCGATTTAAATAAACTAAAACCAGATGCCTGCCGTTTTTTAGGTAATAAAAGAAGTATGTTTTTATTTTTGGATAAGGACCTGAACAAACTTTAAATCGGGTTTATTCAATTTGATCCAAGATTAGCGCAAGCTTGTATCTTATCATACCGAACTTGTTTCGGTATTTCATTCAAAAGCTGCAATCATAAACTATATTTTGAAATAAATTAAAGATTATCACTACAACAGTAAAATATCAATCTGGTGGGCGTGGACCATATCTTCCTGAGGCGACCAGGCAAAAATGGTAAACCGGCCATCCTGGGAAGCTACCAAAGCAACGGCATCGCGCTGATCAAACACAAACTGTGCAGCAGAAAGATGCCGGGTGCCGCCAAGTGTTGCCGGGTGGATAACGCTGGCGTCGCTTCCGATGATCGGTTCGGTGATCACGATCTGGTCCACCCGTTTACTCTTCCAGGAGCGGCCGATCTTGGCACCAAAAGCAAGCAGTTCATGGCGGTCATTGATGATCGTTGCACCGTCAACGGCTGTCAGCCCGCCCACACTGTCCACCGCCTGCCGAAGCATACTCTGCCACAACAACATGTTTTTTTCCTGGTCGTTTTCCTGCGTTAAATCCGGCAATCCGGAAAAAGCCGACAAAACGGGATAGGTAATGGGGTGAATGATAGAATCCTGCCATTCCTCCGAATCCGCCGGAACCACCAGCAGGGCACCGCCGCGGCCGTGGGCACGCATAGAAGCAGCCAGTTGCACCAATAGGTTAACTGAATTGCTCTCATTATAAGCAGAAGTAAAACCAAGCAGGGAATTGATGATAGGCGGCCGGTCGGGCGCATTCAGGTTTTGTTCATCCACCACTTTTATCTGGTCCCCTTTTAACGTGGCCACATTTACAAACTTTCCCAAACCGTCTATCCGGCGGTGTTTTACCACCAGCAGGCCCGGTTCTACCACTTCCAGCACAAAGCATAATCCCGGAATTTCGCGTGTGGTCCCCCACAAAAAAAGTTCCCCTTCTTCCAGCCAAACGCCTAAATGAATACCCGGCCGCTCTACCGCAGGGGCAAGCTTGGTCAGGGTATTGGTTTGAAATGGTAAACGGTGTTTGAAAACCATCGGTGTGCCAGCCAGTTCCGGTGGTAAAAAAGCCAGTGATATTTTTGGGGAATGTCCTTCTTCCCGCCCCAGGCTGGCCCAAAATGCCACATCAATAATGGCTTCAATCACATCCGCGGCAGGTTCGGGGGCCAATTCCAGGACATTATTTTGTCGCGCCGCTGTAAAATGCTGTTTAAAATGATATTCGACTGCAGCAGACACCAAGCGTGCTGCCTGATAGGTGGGCTGAGGGATATTGTTCAGATAGGTGCCGCTGTTGGTTTGTTCGTGGTTCATGGAGCGTAAGCCCTGGAATTAGGTTAAAAACCAAAACTAACCCTAATTAGGTTTTAGTGCAAGTCAACTGTGTCAGTTTAATGTTGTTTATTGATTAAGATTTTAACCTGCTAAAAACAGCATCAGGTATATTAGTTAAGAAACGTTCCATATTAACGCATTTCCTTCCGGCATCCGCGCCAATCCCTATTTTTGCCACCTTAAAAACTAAAACATGGCAGCAACAAAATTAACCATCAACAACAACGGTTCTGTAAAAATAGAAGGCGATTTCGAGATTGTGGACATGCAGGGCAACAATTACGGTTTGCAAGGCCGGACTATCGTTTCCGTTTGCCGCTGTGGCTTATCGGCCACCAAACCCTTTTGCGACGGTTCCCATAAAGGACATTTTGAGCATAATGCCATCGCTTTTGATCTGCCTCCCCGCAAAGTATAACCAGGTGGAAAGGTAAACTGCTATAAGGTAAATTCGAGGTTTAATTTCCTGCTTTTCCCTTCCGCGCTTGGCCTTTCCACCCTTTTCCCTTTCCGCCTTTTCCTCAAAAAACTATCTTTGCAGCCAAATTTATTCCGTACATGACTGCCTCAGAAATACGCCAGCAATTTTTAGATTTTTTTGTTTCCAAACAACATCAAATCGTTCCTTCTGCACCCATTGTGGTAAAGAACGACCCGACCCTAATGTTCACCAATGCCGGCATGAACCAGTTTAAAAGTATTTTTTTAGGAGAAGAAACAGCGAAATTTCCAAGGGTTGCCGATACACAACGTTGCCTGCGCGTTTCGGGTAAGCACAATGACCTGGAGGAAGTAGGCATCGATACCTATCACCACACGATGTTCGAGATGCTGGGCAACTGGAGCTTTGGCGATTATTTTAAAAAAGAAGCCATCAACTGGAGCTGGGAACTGCTGACCGAGGTTTACAAAATAGACAAAGACCGCTTGTACGTAACCTATTTTGAAGGCGACGAAAAAGAAGGCCTGGAAAAAGACCGGGAAGCGTACGATTTGTGGAAACAGTTTTTGCCCGAAAGCCACATCCTCCCCGGAAATAAAAAAGACAATTTTTGGGAAATGGGCGAAACCGGTCCCTGCGGACCGTGTTCTGAAATTCATTATGACAATAGGAGTGAGGAAGAGCGGAGAGCGAGGAGCGGAGCAGAATTGGTTAATGCGGATGATCCACAGGTGATTGAAATCTGGAACAATGTGTTTATGCAGTTTAACCGGTTGAAAGATGGTTCACTGCAACCACTGCCCAGCAAGCATGTGGATACCGGAATGGGTTTCGAGCGTTTGGTGCGTATTTTACAAGGTAAAAGTTCTAATTACGATACGGATGTTTTCCAGCCGCTAATTCAGTTTATTGCGGAGAAAAGTGGGAAAGTTTACGAGCCTCACCCTGCCCTCTCCAAAAGAGAGGGTTCTGAATATCAACCGAATAATCAGGCCGCAAGTGCAGCTAACTCCCTCTCCCCCGGAGAGGGCCGGGGTGAGGCTTGGAACGAGGCTGTTGCCATGCGTGTAATGGCTGATCATATTCGTGCCATTGCTTTTGCTATTGCTGACGGTCAGCTTCCATCAAACAACAAAGCCGGTTATGTTATCCGAAGGATTTTAAGGAGAGCAGTACGTTACGCTTATCAATACCTCAACTTGAAAGAACCTTTTCTAAATACTTTGGTGCCTCTTTTAGCACAGCAATTTAAAGATGTGTTTCCAAATTTGAATGAGCAGAAAGACTTTGTGCAGAAAGTTGTTTTGGAAGAGGAAGTTTCATTTTTGAGAACATTGGGCCGAGGCATTGATATATTATCTGGATATGTCAACCAATTAAAAGAGATTCAATCGATCATAAATAAGTACACCGAAGTACCATTTGGAAATTCTGATAAAAATAAATCCATTAATTCAGTAGGAGGAGGTGGTACTATTGATGCAAATGGTACAATTTCCAAAACTGAATACAATATAACGGCTAATGCTTCTGTTCTGGATTTGGCACGCCATATTGCTTACGATATACCTCATCTAACACAAAGCAGATATAATTTCAATACATTTCGAACTCTTTTAGATAATAAAATAGAATATCACGAAGCATTTAACACCTTAAAGAATTACATAAATCAATTACCTAAAGAATTAGCATTTGTGTTATATGACACTTCGGGTTTTCCCATCGATTTAACTCAGTTAATGGCAAACGAAGCAGGATTAAGTGTTGATATGAAAGGTTTCGAGAAACTTCTCCAAGAACAAAAAAACCGTTCCCGCGCAGCAACCGCAATTGATACCGGAGATTGGGTTGTTTTAAAAGAAGACGATACCGTAGCATTTACCGGTTATACCGAAACAGAAACCATTGCCCACATTGTTAAATACCGAAAAGTTAAAGCCAAAGGAAAAGAGCAGTTTCAATTGGTGCTGGATAAAACGCCTTTTTATGCAGAAAGCGGCGGTCAGGTTGGTGATACCGGCGATTTGATCTTCCCGGACGGTGAAATTATCCCGGTTACGGATACCAAAAAGGAAAACGGGCTGATCGTGCATTTTGTGGATCAGCTGCCGGAAGATCCTGCTGATGTTTTGACCGCTTATGTTGACCCGGAAAGAAGGCTGAATATCGAAAGCAACCACTCGGCCACGCATTTGCTTCATGCTGCTTTGAAGGAAGTTTTGGGCAACCACGTCAACCAGAAAGGTTCATTGGTTAGTTCGGAATATTTGCGTTTTGATTTTTCGCATTTTGCCAAAGTAAGCGATGAGGAAATTAGTAGGATAGAAGTAGTAGTAAACCGGAAGATCAGGGAAAATGTAGGCGTTGTTATTCAATCCATGTCGTTTGCAGAAGCTTCACAAACCGGCGCAATGGCTTTATTTGGAGAGAAATACGGCGATGTAGTGCGCGTGGTAACGATGGACGAGCGTTTTTCCATCGAGCTTTGCGGCGGAACACACGTAAAAGCAACCGGACAAATTGGTTTCTTCCAGATCGTTTCAGAAAGTGCCGTGGCAGCAGGTGTGCGGCGGATTGAAGCGATCACCGCAATGAAATCAGAAGAGTTTATCCATCAGCAAAACGAAGAAATCAAAGCTTTAAAAGAACTGCTGAAAAACCCGAAAGACTTGACCAAAAGTTTGGAAGCTTTGCTGGAGGAAAACGCTTCCCTCAAAAAAGAAGCAGAAAGAGCAGTTTTGGATAAAATCTCCGTCATCAAAAAAGAACTGGCCGCAATGCATACTTCTTTTAATGGCATAAACTTTATATCGGAAGAAGTCGAATTGCCAAACGCAGAAGCCGTAAAAAGCTTGGCTTATCAAACCAAAGATATTGTTGCCAACCTGGTTTTGGTTTTAGGTGCGATCATTGACGGAAAACCAAATTTAACGGTGATGATCTCCGAAAACCTGATTAAAGAAAAAGGACTGGATGCGCGGGTTTTTATCAAAGAACTGGCCAAAGAGATACAAGGCGGCGGCGGCGGACAACCTTTTTACGCAACCGCCGGCGGTAAAAACGCAGCCGGATTAAAAACGGCTTTGGAGAAAGCAAAAGATTTGATCCAAACCCAAGTATAAAAAACAGTGATAAAAGAAGTATGCGGTAATATGGTATGCTTCTTTTATGCCATTAAAAATCATTTTTGGCTTTGTCCAATGCTGCGTTATTTAACTATATTTAATAGTTTTACGCCCTTTAACCAAAAAGTACAATATCCTTAATGACGATAGAAGCAGCCCGGGTACACGCAGGATATGAAGTAGTTATCGGTTTAGAAGTACATGCGCAACTGGCAACAGAGAGTAAAGCTTTCTGTTCGGATTCGGCGGCTTTCGGTGCAAAACCCAACCGCCATGTCAGTCCGGTTTCGCTTGGCCATCCGGGCACGCTTCCTTTCATCAACAAAAAACATATTGAGTTTGCGGTTAAATTAGGTTTGGCCACCCATTGCCAGATCAGGCAGTACAATTACTTCGACCGTAAAAATTATTTTTATGCCGATCTGCCGAAAGGATACCAAATCACACAAGATGCGGATGCCATTTGTCATGCTGGTTTTATCCGCATAAAAACAGCATCAGGCCAAAAAGATATTCGCCTCAACCGGATCCACATGGAAGAAGATGCCGGCAAAAGTATCCATGATCAAAATGATGAAAACACGTTGATCGACCTGAACCGCGCTGGTGTGCCTTTGCTGGAGATTGTATCCGAACCGGATTTGCGCAGCGGGGAAGAAGCACATGCTTACCTTTCCGAAATCCGGCGTTTGGTGCGTTTTCTCGGTATTTGCGATGGCAATATGGAAGAAGGAAGTTTGCGTTGCGATGCTAATATTTCGGTCCGTAAAAAAGGCACAAGCGAATATGGGACACGTTGTGAAGTGAAAAATCTCAACTCGATCAAAAATGTACAAAAAGCCATTGAGTTTGAAGCATCAAGGCAGATTGATCTGTTGGAGTGGGGGGGAAAGATCGAGCAAAATACGTTGAATTTTGATGCAGATACCGGCGTAACATCTGTTTTACGCAGCAAAGAAATGGCTAATGATTACCGCTATTTCCCTGAGCCGGATTTGCCGCCGCTGGTTTTAAGTGAAGCTTATATTGAAGAAATACGGAAAAACCTGCCCGCCTTGCCTGAGGAATTGCATGAAAAATATACTACAACGTTAGGTTTGAGCGGGTACGAAGCGAATGTTATTACGGCCGACCACGATTTAGTTTTTTATTTTGAAGGGTTAATTAAAGAAACTACCAATTATAAAGCGGCATCACATTGGCTGATGGGCAGCATCAAATCTTACTTGAATACGCATACTGTTTTTATCGGTGATTTTTCGGTAAAGCCAAAAACCATTGCCAATATAATTGCTTTGATCGATGCCGGCAAAATCAGTCATACTGCGGCGGCACAACAGCTTTTTCCGGAACTGGTCCGTCATCCGGAAAAAACGGCAACTGAAACAGCAATTGCTTTAAACTTGTTTATTGATCAAAGTGTAGAAAAATTAGATTTGATTATTGAGCAGGTTTTACAATTGCACCCGCAAAAAGTATCTGAATACAAAAAAGGCAAAAAAGGCATTTTAGGTTTGTTTATGGGTGAGGTGATGAAGCTTTCCAAAGGAAAAATCGACCCAAAAATGGCTAACCGGGTTTTGGCTGAAAAATTAGAAAAATAAAATGAAGAAATTATTTCCCCTTGCAACCCTGGTTGTTGCCATTTTAAGTTCGTGCAAAAACCAAGATAAGAATGCGTTCAGGATTGAAGGTAAAATAGAACATCCGGCGCAGCAAAAAGTGTATTTGCTGGAGGCTGATTCTACCAATGTCCGTGTGGTTGATTCGACCCAGTTGAGCGAACAGAATGAATTTGTATTTAAAAAAGCTGCGCCATTTGCCAATTTATATAAAATCAAAAACGGCGAACAGGAGTTTGACCTGATTGCTGAAAACGGAAACGACATCAGCTTTAAAACTGATCTTTCAGACCCAAACCATAACTACACTACTACCGGCTCGGAAGATTCTGAAAAGATTAGGGAGTATAACCGCATCAGCAATATTTATACGGCTAAAAACACTAAGCTGGCCAATGAATACCAGGAAGCTGCTGCTGTAAAAGGTGCCAACCCTGATTCTGTGCTCAAAAAATTCCTGCCGCAGTTTGAGCAAAACATGGCTGCTTTATCCACAGAAATATTAAAATTCGTGGATGCCAATAAAAATTCACTGGCCGGTTTTTATGCAGCCATGGCTTTGGACCAAATGAAATACGAAAAAGAATTGGTGGCTTATGCTGATCTGTTGAAAGGAAAATTTCAGGGAAACCAGGCTGTAAACCAGTTTGTAAAACACATGGAACTGATAAAACCGGTTTCGGTTGGTCATCAGGCACCGGATTTTTCTATTCCCGGGACCGATGGAAAGCCCGTTAAATTAGCCGATTACAAAGGCAAATATGTAATGCTGGATTTCTGGGCTTCCTGGTGTGTGCCTTGCCGAAAGGAAAATCCGAATGTGGTAAAACTGTATCAGCAATATCATTCAAAAGGGTTAAATATTTTGGGTATTTCTTTAGATGAAAAAAAAGATGCCTGGCAAAAAGCAATCAGTGATGACCATTTGACCTGGGCGCATGGCAGCGAACTGCAGAACTTTAACGGTCCGACTGTGCAGCGGTATCAGGTGCAAGCCATTCCATCCAACTTTGTGTTAGATCCTTCCGGAAAAATCATCGCCAAAAATATTACCGGGAATGATTTGACAGCTTTTTTTGCAAAAACTTTTGCTGCCGCCAAATAGGTTAAATCATCATACATTTACAATTACTTAATCTAAATTTAATATCTGCATTCTTTTTTAGCTTCTACATTTACAGAAAATTAAGACAATGAGTAATTCAAAACAAAAAATCCTGATTGTTGATGATGAACCTGATATTTTAGAGCTGATCGAGTACAACCTGAACAAGGAAGGTTATCAGGTTTTCGTAGCCCACAACGGACAAGAAGCCGTTGCAGAAGCGAAAAAAGTTTTGCCCGACCTGATTATCCTGGATGTAATGATGCCGAAAATGGATGGCATAGAAGCTTGCCGGATCATGCGTACATTGCCGGAGTTTAAAAACACTTTTATGGTGTTTTTGACGGCCAGAAGTGAAGAGTATTCAGAGATTGCAGGTTTTAATGTTGGTGCCGATGATTATATTGCCAAGCCAATTAAACCTCGGGCTTTGGTCAGTCGGATCAATGCGATTTTACGCCGGAACCAACCTTCGGAGGATAGTTCGGATAATAAACTGGAAATCGGAGACCTGGTGATCGACCGGGAAGCGTTTATGGTTTTTCAGGCAGGGGAAAAAGTAGTTCTGGCAAAAAAGGAATTTGAGTTGCTGTATTTGCTCGCTTCCAAACCTGGTAAAGTTTATACCCGTGAAGCTATACTGAAAAATATTTGGGAAGACTCTGTAGTTGTAACCAACCGGACCATCGATGTACACATCCGCAAACTCCGCGAAAAATTGGGTGAAAATTATGTTTCGACTGTAAAAGGTGTCGGCTACAAATTTGAGTTGCTGTAAAATGCCCTAAATCTGCGATATTTGCGGCAGATGAAATTGCCAAAATTCCAAGACCTGATCTTATTTGAAAACCCTGACCTAATCGTAGTTAACAAACCTCCTTTTTTAAGTTCTTTAGATGAACGGGAAGGCGGCGAAATCAACCTGCTTCGTTTAGCGAAGCATTATTGGCAGGATGCCCAAATCTGCCACAGGCTGGACAAAGAAACCTCTGGTGCTTTAATCATTGCCAAAAACCCTGAAGCTTACCGTTCCGTTTCCATTCAGTTTGAAAAAAGGAAGGTAAAAAAAGTATATCATGCCATAATCGATGGTACACACGTTTTTGAAAACCTGTTTATCGATCTCCCTATTTTAAACGTGGGCAAAGGTAATGTAACCATCAGCCGGCAAGAGGGCAAACGGGCTGAAACCTGGTTTAATTCCCTTCGCTATTTCAAACATTATACTTTGGTGGAATGTAGGCCTGTAACCGGCAGGATGCACCAAATCCGCATTCATTTGGCCACGCAGCGTGCTTCGATTGCGGGAGATGAAATGTACAAGGGCAAACCTGTGCTGCTTTCGGAACTGAAGAAAAAATACCGTTTGGGAAAAGATCAGGAAGAACTGCCTATCATGAAACGCTTTGCTTTGCACGCTTATGAAGTTACGTTCAAAATAAATCCCGAAGAAGAAATTACGGTACAGGCACCTTACCCAAAGGATTTTGAAACGCTGCAGAAACTGCTGGAAAAATTTGACCAGTAGTTTTTTGATTTTGTTTTAAAACTTATCGCATGAGACATAGTCACATCATTTTTATAATTTATACCCGGTAAAAGAAGCATTGGTATATCCTCTTTTATAATGACGAAAGCCTGACTGACGAGCTTATAAATTATAAAATAATATCAGTTGAATTATCGTTTCAATTATGTACTAAATATAATACAGATATTACTTAAATCAAGTAAATCACCGCAGTGTTAAAAACATTATATAGTACGTTTCGTTAAACAATTAATGGTATGTTTGAAGCTTTATTTAAAAGTTTTCATCCTGCCGCTTTACTTTTTCAAAGCTGACTTTCTGTTAGTTTAAGCTTTATACAAATTATGAGACAACTCAAAATATCACAATCCATTACCAACCGCGAATCACAATCGCTGGATAAATACCTTACAGAGATCGGTAAAGTAGATCTCATTACAGCACAGGAAGAAGTTATCCTTACCCAAAAAATAAGAGAAGGAGACCAAGCCGCTTTGGAACGTTTGACCAAAGCAAACTTACGTTTTGTGGTTTCTGTGGCAAAGCAATATCAAAACCAAGGCCTTACTTTAGGCGATCTAATCAATGAAGGAAACCTGGGCCTGATAAAAGCAGCTAAACGTTTTGATGAAACCAAAGGCTTTAAATTTATTTCTTATGCCGTTTGGTGGATCCGCCAGTCTATCTTATCTGCTGTTGCCGAGCAGTCCCGTATTGTACGTTTGCCTTTAAACCAAGTTGGTTCTTTAAGCAAAATCCGTAAAGCATATTCCCGTTTAGAGCAAGAGTTTGAGCGCGAGCCAACACCGGCAGAATTAGCAATCGACTTGGAAACGACTGAAGACCGGATCGCTGATTCTTTGAACAATTCCGGCCGCCACGTTTCGATGGATGCGCCTTTTATTCAGGGTGAAGAAAATACTTTGCTGGATGTTTTACAGCATGGCGATCCGGCTACTGACAACAGTATGATCCAGGAATCGCTTTCTATGGAAGTTATGCGTTCATTATCTTCTTTGCCAGAACGGGACCGCGAAGTAATTATCCTGTTTTTTGGTTTGGGATCAGGAACACCACAATCTTTAGAAGAAATTGGCGAACGTTTTATGATTACCAGAGAGCGTGTCCGTCAGTTGAAAGACAAAGCTTTACAACGCTTAAGACATACTTCACGCAATAACGTATTGGAATCTTACCTATAATAATTTTCATAGCTAAAGTTCTTTTAACAATTATTATATGGCAGAACAGGAAAAAAAATCAGGCTCAAAAGTTATAGGTATTAGTTTGGTCGTATTAACACTTCTGGTCCTTGCAGTAATTATTATTTGGGTAACAAAATAGCTTAAACTAAAGTATTTCAACAAAAAGCCCTTAGCAATTTGCCAAGGGCTTTTTTTATGGATTAAGATTTTATCTGGATAAAAGAAGTATCACAAAATATCTTCTAACCGGTAGTGCACTTAGGCAACATTAATGTTGAGGTTAGTAAGTTCAATTAAACAATGCAACAAGAGCTAAAAAAATAAACCTGTTAGCATACACTAACAGGTTTGTATAGGAAAAATTATACCTTTGAATTGTACATAAAAGGAATGTCCTTCGCCATCACGGATACTTAAATCTTTGTCCAATTCTTTTACTAAGTTTTGAAAGTTTGGCTTGTTGGAAATCGGTACGGATACAATTGATCATACTTCTTTTATGAGCTAAAAATTAGAGTTTTTTTCTTGTTTTAGGAGAGTTAGAAATCCGAAGCTCAAAAGGCTGAATTTCAACTCAGGAATAGTAAACTTTTTCGTGTGCCTATTTTTTTGTCAATTAAACGAGGCTCTAAATTCCAACGGTGATAAGTTTGTTTTGCTCTTAAATATTTTATTAAAAGATTGCGGATGTTCAAATCCTAATTGATAAGCTACTTCTGCAACAGTTAAATTACTGGTAGATAATATTTCTTTTGCCTTTTCAATTAGCTTGTTATGAATGTGTTGCTGTGCGTTCTGGCCAGTTAAAGACCGAAGCATATCGCTTAAATAACTTGGCGAAACATTTAATTGTTCTGCAAGGTGTTGAACAGTTGGCAAGCCTTTCATCAAGGCCGTTTCATTGTTAAAATAGTTGGTTAAAAGAACTTCCATTTGTTCTAATAAATCATTGCTTGCTGCCTTTCGGGTGATGAACTGCCGCTTATAAAAGCGGTTGCTATAATTCAACAATACTTCGATGTAAGCAATCATTACATCCTGACTAATATCATCTATTGTTGTTGTGAGTTCGTTTTTGATATTTTCAAAAATAGAAACGATAGTTTGCGATTCAGTTTCCGAAAGGTGCAAGGCTTCGTTTACTGAATATAAAAAGAATCCATAATCTTGGATTTTTTTCCCTAATGGATAATTTCTGATAAAATCAGGGTGGATGAGTAAACTATATCCCTTAAAATTGGAATTGGCCTCGATACATGCAAGCAACTGATTGGGCGAAATAAAGATCATTCCACCTTCATCAAAATCATAATAGTTTTGTCCGTATTTCATTTTCCCCTGAAACTTTCGGGTATAGGATATTTTGTAGAAGTTGAATATATAAGAAGGTGGAAGTTTTCTCAGGGCTGTTTCAATTGCACCAAAATCAACCAAACTGACTAAAGGATGAAAAGGTTTCGGTAAACCCAAAAAAGAATGCATTTCTGAAATTGAATTGAAAATAACCGGTGCTTCTTTTTTTTCTGTCTTCATTTATAAAGTTTTAAGGCAGGTAAATCCAAACATTAAATTTACCTGCCGAATTTAAATATATAAATACTTTTATTTGTCAAAAAACATCTTGTCAATGTCTTTTCTGAATTGCTCATTCCCCAATTTTAAACGTTCGTTATACAAATATTTAGCATCATTACCTGCCACGTATCTTATTTGGTCTTTGCCATCTGTGGCAGCTTCATAAACAATTGATGCGATTTGTTCGGGAGATGATAAAGTCCCCATTTTTGAGTTATTGGCAAAAACTGAAAATGTTTTATCTAATAACTCATCATAAGCTGGATGTTTTGCTAAATCAAGTGAACGACTAACAAAATCAGTTTTTGTGCTGCCTGGTGATACTGTTTTAATCCCTATTCCAAATTTTTTAATTCGAAAGACATACTTTCACTCCAACCTTCCAAAGCCCATTTACTTGCATGATAAATGGAGAAGAAAGGAAAAGTAACCAATCCGCCTATTGACGTTGTGGAAATAAAAAGCCCGCTTTGTTTTTCTCTGAAATGCTTTATAAAAGCTTGGGTAACCCGCATTACACCTAACAAATTGGTTTCGAGTTGTCTTGTAATCTGGTCATCAGCCATGCCTTCCATTGGCCCTGCTAAACCATAACCTGCATTGTTAAACACGACATCAACAGGCCCCAACGCAATTGCTTTTTGTGTTGTTTCCTTTATTTGATCCAAGTTTGTAACATCCAATGGCAGCAAGGTAATATTGCCAATAAGATTTAATGTCAGTTTCTGGGGGAAAATCCCTCGCCTTTAGGCGAAGACTTTAGTTTAATATCTTTGGGATGTGCAAAACTATCGGAAGACCTCTCATACGACGTACGATTGTAAATATCATGTAG
>JAABUP010000261.1_pt1 | contig 117798 bp, 135 predicted proteins | sample 5559201 | NCBI WGS metagenome assembly JAABUP01 (sample SAMN10711887, study PRJNA513373) | rock metagenome | isolation source: Antarctica rocks | place: Antarctica
AGCAAAATTTTCCAGCTCTCAGCTACAGCTCAGCCAGACGCAACCTGTAACAATTTTGTACCGAAACCGACTCAAAATGCATCGCATACTCAGGCGTGGTCCCCGAGCCCCTGCTCACACACGATCCCTCGCGATCACGCTTCAGATTTTATTTTAGACCATCGGATTAAGGAAACAGGTGCACACATGTCAGCGTCCGCACGCACGTGGGAGGTTTTACGAGCCGTAGACTGCGCTGTTCGCTGGAGGCGCAGAGCGTGCCGTTGCTGACAAAAGACAAATCGGGCGGGAACTACAGAGAGGTGCTAAATTTTGGGCTAAAGTACACGGAACATATGCAATATATGTTTATATCTATTTGACCTGCACATGGAGCTTCGGCTTACTGCTGATTGCACCTGTGACTACAAGCGAGCGTGCGCGCGTCTGATGTGATAGTGGCATTGGTTGTTATTGCTTACCCGGATTGCTCTTGATCCCAGCTTGTCTTGCAACCTTCAGCAAGCCTGCATGCATGCCTTTTGGCACGTTCTTGCTGTCACTTTGACGCGCACAGTCGTAAAGGATGGATCACTACTTACCTGGTCTTACACCAATCACAGAAGCTTTGTGACTGCATGAAGGGTTGGCGTTCAGACGCTCGCGTTGTTTGCTGCAGCATTCTCGTATGATCTTGCAACAAACGCACAAAGAGTTTGTCCGCTTGAGCTCAGCAGCGGCTGACTTCGTGACTTAGACAGTCATGAACGGCATGCAAAGACCTGGGCAGCCTTCTTCCGGCGAGCCTGCATGGAATGCGACACACATGTAGGCTTTGCTAACCTCCCCGCCTAGTCCCAGTACTCGCAGAGCCTTCGAGACCATGCCAATATGCAGGCTTGATGTGCATATCCTTGACTACCTCAAGAAGCGAAATCTGCACGAGACAGCGTCCTCGTTTAAGCAAGAGTGCAAAGTTTCCGAGAAACCTCGTGGTGAGTCTTGTCCTGCTGCATCACCTGATAGCACAAAACCAACTTTGAGTACCAATGCCAGTCTATCTGTTTTTGCAGCCATAGATGCTCCGTCTGGTTTTCTATTCGAGTGGTGGACTATTTTCTGGGATATCTATATAGCCCGCACAAACCCAGCTTTTTCAGAATATGCGTCAACATACTCCGAGGTAAAGGCTATGCTGTGGATGCACCAGCCTGACTGTCCACGTCTTTGCTAAGCACTGCACTCGCACAGTCACAAATCCATGGCTATGCGGTATGCATATAGCTTGGCTCTTGTCGTTATCTATGTCTACTTCTAATTGCTTTAGGCACAAAAGGCCAAAGGACCTCTTCGGCAGCAGCAGCACCTTCAGCAGCTGCAGGTTCAGCAGATGCAACAGCAGATGCAGCAGTCCATGCTGCAGCGTCAACTGGTATGCAGCCAGATATAACAGCATGAAATAGCTGTGCCTTTCCATCCTCAGAAGCCCTACAGTGCTTTGTGCATCATCGTGTGTCAAAGCACATGCCATGCATGGCATCTGCACGCCTAGCTGAGCGACTCTTCATAAATTTCCACGCCATCAGTGACGTGGCGCAGCATTCTCACTGGTCACCTACTAATATCAGCAGCCACATCAGCAGTGTTTTGGAGTATTTTGCCACAAGCTGTAAGTGCACAATCAGCATCTGCAATTGCGCTGCAGATCAGAGAGAAGAATCTGCAACCAGAGCATGCAGCGCAACTGGCTCAGCATATTACATCAGGGAGGATCAGGGTTTCTGAGCTAGGGAGCCTTGCCAGCGCAGCCAATCAGGAGCAACTGGTACATCCCCTGCACTAGTCATGACCTGAGCGTGTATTCATCTTGAGAACAAATTGCATATCCTGCCGCCTTGGATGGCATTGTGCACCATCACAGTCACTGCTGTGACAAATGCAAGTGGAGGTGTGGCAGCAACAGTCTGGTATCTCCTGCGTCGCAATTCGAATCCATCAACTGTTTGAATCGTGCAAACATTGTTTTCTTCGTTATGGACGTCTTGTTTGATTCCTTTGTTCCTGTCATGCAGTTAGCAAAGCTGCAAGACAACCGCATGGGCTCACAACAGCAGCATCCACCCTTCCAGGTGTGTCCCCGACCTTCACGCCCTGTGACAGCTCGTTTATCAATGGAGTCATTCACAATCATTATTTCTATAAGGCCTCACAATTGGCTGAGCCTCTCGTTCTGCTGCAAAACCTGAGCAGCCTGTTGATGCCATTGTGAGTGATCTGCTTGCAATGATGCATGGTCTGTTGCCTCTTGCCAAGCACATGTTTTCAGTAGCATGTTGTACCAGAACGCAGTCATTGGCTCTGCATGCCCAGGACTTGCCATGTTATAAAGCAGCATATGCCAGGACATGTTATGGCCCTGCTACCGCAGCTGCTCTTGCTCTGGCCATGACTCATTCCTGCAACGCAGGGCATGCAGGTGGATGAGCCTTCCAGAGGGTCCTTGGGTTCTTTGGCGAGCCCGGCTCTTGACAGGCGGCCAGGCAGTGTAGACCCAGTGCAGCGTCACCAGCTCATGGCAGCCTTTCAGGCTGCTGCTCAAAGATCCTCTGATCAGGTGTGTGCCTATATGCCCTCTGTACCTCTGTCGACTGCTCTGGGCATCATGCATTGTTTGGACCAGTCTGCAGCAGCAAGCAAGATGTGGTCTTTGTGGATCGAAACAGATAGCTGCCACACTTTACAACAGCAGAGCCAGTTTCAACACGTTTCTGAAGTTTGAGCAAGCAAAATGAGATCTATGGTGCATGTGCTGTGCCATCGTCATTGTTTTGTTAATTGTGATCATCAGTTTATTCACATCATGGGAGGCAGCACACACACGTTTCCCATGTTTTGATTTCTGTCAAATTGTTTCGTCTCTGGGCTAAACAGGCTGCACATTGTCTGCAATAGCAGGCTAGCATGGCCAATGACCAAAGCCTGAACCAGCTGCTGGGAGGGGTCAACCCTCAGACCCCTACAGCTAACCTTCAAGGCAACCTCCCTAACCCATGGCCCATGTTTGGTCAATCCCTTGCTCAGAGGGACTTGCTGCCTGCTGGTGCTGCTCCCTCCATGACCTCACCACAGGGCATACCACTAGAGTTGCGTCAGCAGGCGCTGCAGAAGCTGCAACAGCAGCAGCACCAGCAGCAGCAGCTGCACCAACAGGGTGCTGAGCAAGTGATGTCTGGGGGTGTATCAACACAGCCTGGATCATCCAGACAGTCATCAGGCACCATACAGCGTAACTTCCAATCACCTACTCTGGCTACACAGCCGCAGTCCCAGCTGAACCCTCACCAGCTGATTCTACTGCAGCAGCACATGCAGGTGTGTAGCTGACCTGTGCATTGCCAACAGAACTGGGCAGGAGATTATGCTGCTGGGATAACAAGCAGTGGCCTGTGGGATCTATGTATCGTGACTTGCTTATGCTAAGTGCACTGTTGCGGGGCAAACTGGCTTGCTTCAGGACACTGAGGACAACGTGTCAACTTGCTACAGTCTTGTTGTAGCGTGGTTGAGTAGATTGCAGTGACACCCAGCAGTGCAATCCACTTGAGCACCTTCTGAAAGAACTGTGACGGGTTGACACATCACATTCATTGTCTTGAAGCAAGCCCATTTGGGCGCTTTTCTAGCTGCTTGCAGCCCCCACATTCCCAGCAGATCTGCATGCACTGAGCCATGACTGCACATCTGTGCATGACTTTGTCTGTACCTGCAGCAACAGGGACAGCAACAGGGGCAGCAAGGCGCTCCCCAGCAGCAGCCTGATGCTGAAACACGGCAGCGGCTGCTGGCACATCTGGGGTCCAGAGCTGGGGTCATGTTGAAGCCTGGTCTACAGTATGATGGCTTTGGTATGGGCAATGGCATCTCACAGCAGGACGCAGCAATGGCGGCTGTTGCACTGCATAACCAGAACCCTGTTGGGCTTTCTGCAGAGGGTCAGCAGCAGCAGGAGCAGCAACGCTTGATAGCTGAGCTGGTGAGATGCTCTCCTTCGGTAATTAATGCGGCACAGGTCTTGCTGCAAGTGCTATGCAGATTTCAGCTGATGTAACAGGCAGCACCAACAGCACGTGTATGCACAAGGCAGCGATGAGTGCTTGCAGTGCTCCATTTTGGTGCATGCTGACAATATGCTCTAGCCAAATTGCCACTCTGCTCAGCCACAGCTTTAGTGATAAGCAATTTATGCCAACGTAAACTTGCTATCGGCAAGGCCAGTCTTGCCTCTCCCCAAAAAACTGTCCTGATCATGCTTAGAACCTTAAGTAGAAACACAAGTCTTACTTCAATGCAAGTCTCTAAGCTACTCTGCTTCAAGGCTACTTTAAGCTTTCAGCTGAAGTCAGACATGCCTGACCGAGTCACAACAGTTCCTATGAGAATGATTTGCATGACTGCTTGTGTTTTGGCACTGCAGCGTGCACATCATCAGCAGCAACAGCAGCTTCAGCAAGCTAGAGCTGGTCAACCAATAGGCATGCTGTCCAACCCCAACCTCAGTGTGACCCCTCATGCAAGTCTCAAGCTTGGCCCAGGCGACAGATCCACTCCAAGCATCATGGAGCTGGATAGGCAAATCGCATCTTCTGACTCAGGGCAGAATCGCAACAGCCCTGCCAATAGCACTGCTGCTGGCTCAAGCTTGCAGGTGAGCATTTGTTAGCCTTGCATGGGCCTGTTTACATTCAATCAGCCTTGTATTGCCTGGCTGCAACAAAGCTTTGTTCAATTTGTCATTCTAAGAGGCGCTTTGTAGACATCACTGGCAAGGTGTGTGTCTTTCGCACTCTGTTATGCTACATCAGAGAATCAACCCATATGGCACACCATGATGATTTGCTTCAAGCATATCAGTCAGCCTCTTCCAGGCAGAGTAGATGTCTTAGTTCCATGGTATTCCTTTGTCTTCATGTGCATCACCTTATCCTGTTGCAAGGGGGGTCACCTTAGTCAGAGATGTAGAGAGAGGTCTACAGAGAGTTACAGATATACAGAGAGTGACAGACATACAGGCAGGATGATACTAAAGCCATCAAGGAGACAAGGTGGCAGGGCTGTTTGTAAAGCCCAGTCAAGCTTCAACGCCCTGCTCACCAAACCAAAAGCTGTCAGATTGATGCATACTGAACTGAGAAATGTTGGCTTGGTGCAGAATGGCAGGGCCACCCCTGGGACCATCAGTTCTGGTCCCCGCAGGAGCAGCAGACCAAACGGCGGCAAGCCTGCTAGTGGGCTGGGCAGCAAGAAGAGGAAGCACAGCGCTAGCACTTCCCCTGGTAACAGCGAGTCGCAAGACGCCCTGGACAGCAACACATCTGGAGGTGTGCACTTTGCACATTGCTTCCAACAGGTGCCATGTGTATGCTGTTGAGGTCATGTTGCAGACAGGTAGCAACAAACATGGACTTTGCTGCTGAGGGTACAACCCCTCAAGTGCCCTTGCAGTCAGGTGAAGGGACCACTTGTGCTTTAAGCTGCCACCAGATGCAGCGAATCACATCTGCAGAACGTGGTAAGACACCTGAGTTTCACAGTACGCTCTGCATCATCTGCAGGAAGTGGGTCTCAGAAAGGCCCTGCATCCCAGGCCCCACCCCCTTCCAACATTCAGCCCCTCGGGGGTCTTGGCAACATGGCCACTCACTGGGACAGTCATTCCTTTGGCGGGCGCTCTGGTTCCCTCCTGACTGGTGGTGGAATGAATGCAGCAGCTGCAGCATTGGACTGCTCCACATATGGAATCTTGAACGACATCATGGGGGATGAAAGTTTGCTAGATCCAAGCATGCTGCTGAGTGGTGATGGGGACCCAACAGATGCCACATTCTTAGGGGTGGATGGGCTTGGAATGGATCATTTGAAAGGCTCAAAGCTGTCTCATGTCAAAGAACTGACTGACGGTCCTGGCTAAGCTGTCATGAGAGCTCGCCTGCACATTGCTGACCTGGAGTTTTGCAGCAAGTCCATACATCATTAGCCGTTTTTGCTTTTGCACGTAACCGCATCAATGATTTTGCACCCAGCTTCTTTTGACAAGATTTACAGGTTGCAAAACAAGCTATTTGAGAGGCAGCTGATTCAGCCGCCGTCCTTTTCCAATTCAGCAGTTCACAGCTCGTATGCTTTTAGCCTGTGTGTTCATCTACAGCACACCCTCAGCTGCCTGATACATTGCACAGACTGCTGGCATGCTCTGAGTATTGGTGTCCAATTTCGAGCCTTTCTGATCTGTTTTGCTGGACCTTGTTGTCTGGAGAGAGCCAATGCAAAAGTATGCTTGGTAGGTCTGGTCATCTACAGTTGGTCCTGTTGCATTGGGCTGCTTCCTCTACTGCCATTCGGTTGTGTACAATAGATATCTGCATGTTGAATGTGTCCTAAGTTTAGTTGTTTGGTACAATACAGCAGTGCCTGATTACTTGAGTCAGTAGTTTGAAAAGCTTTGAACTGTTTTGCTGTCACATATGGGACAGGATCGAGGCATGGCTTACAGTAAAAGGATTGTAGTAAGGCGCAATTCAGACGTGTGGTGAGGGTGTTGGTCAAACTAGTTGTTCTGCAGAGCACATACCATACAGGCTGCAGCTTTCTGTAGTCATGCGCAGTGTACATAATTGCACCCTATATGTCACCTCTTGGTACCTTGTTGCAAGAACTTGCTGAAGCCATGGTATAATATGCACTTGTATGTCACGACAATTGTACGATCATGCAAATGCCTCAGCTGACCGAATGGTACGTACCGGTACATGTACAGCGCTGTATCAGGCCCATCATTCGGAACGCTTTGTATGTAAAGCTTCAATAAGTGTCATGCACAGCTAAGTCTGTGTACCTAAAGGCCCATGCATAGCCTATTAGGGTGCATGTCATAGCCATGGGCTGCCGGATATACCACAAAAGTATATTACTCTTACTCTGCTGATATAGGTATAACCACTGACACAGTCTGCAATATCAGCTCTACATGCGTTGTGCTTGCGCTCGTGGCCGGCCGTGAGGACTGTCAGCCTCACCCTAACAGTCAATAACAGACGCCAGTATTGTCACAGCAGCTTCTTAGTCAGCGACTCTACTGTCCGTGACTGTAAAAATAGCCTCCGAGATGCATTTCAATGCATTGCGCAGCCTAACACAACCTTGCTTGACTGCATACTGTATCCGATGCAATACCCCTATGACCCAGGCACTTTACCAAGCTCTGCAAATTAGTGTATCCTTGGGAAAGTGTATCTGAGATCCAATCTATCAAGGATACCACAAAAGTATGTGGCCCTCATATGCATGGGGGCTCGATCTCTCGTGTGTATCGTTGTCAGCTCCGAGCTTTTAAATCGGGATTGAGACAGGGATTCCTGAATTTCAGCTAGCTTAGGCGCGTTTGGTTGTTTGATTTGTCGCTGCCCTGCACCTGGAACCTCCAAACGTTGCCTGGGAATGCGCACGTCATGACCGTGCCTGCAATGTTTGGTCCATAGACGATGCGCAATCCTGTACTACCGCTGCACCGCAGCCGACGGCAGAGAGAATATTTCCTGCCCCCACTTTCAGCTCGGATCATACGACCGTGCATAGTATCGTTTCTGTTCATCACTTTGCTCACTTTCCTGGCAGCCTTCTCTTCTAGACATTGTTTTTGGTGTTCTACTGGCGGTTGCCCTTGGCCTAAAAGCCCCACTTCCTGGTCAGCACCAATATCCATCCGCGCCGTACCAAGCGCGTCGTGGTCCTTCCTGCACGGCAAGGAAGGAGAAAGGGATGCCGTCCTGCACGTGCAGAATCTATGCTCAAGCCCCGAGCACGGAGTGTTTTATGTTGACAGCCCAGAGCTTGCTTCGAAAAGCATCCCAGCAGTCAATGTCGTTGCCTCTGCCCCAGAGCTGGACAAGCTGTGGTCTCCAGCCAAGCTGTCCAAACAGCAACTATCATCTCCATGCTTCAGATACCTTTCCAACACCACATTGTTTGTCATGGGCACGATCTGGAACCATCACATGTCTCACTACTATATCAACAACGGGATGCCTTTGCTGGACGTCATGAGATCTTACTTCAAGGACTGGAAGTTCGCAGGGGATTGGATGCAGACCAAGAGGCATCTTGCTGTTACTGCTGGAGGAAACAATTTTTTTGAGGCCATCAACATCTTCAAGTTTGAGGAGATGTACAGCGCACAGCCAGAACAAAGAGCTGAAGATGATGCTTCGTCAACAGCTATCACATGCTATGCCAACGCTGTCATTGGATTGAACAGCACCTGCGCACACAACTTTTGTAAGAATCAGCATGCAGACAAGCACATTTACAAATTTTTGCATAAGCTTGTATGGCAACAATACTTGACTGCAGCTGATGCAAAGAAGGCCATAGCTATAGAGCAAGGACAGGTCACACAAAGACAGCATGCCGTCATTGTGCAACGTAAGCACAACCGCCACATGGTCAACATAGATGCTATGGCTGCTTCCTTCACAAAGTATGGCATTTCCAATGAGATCGTGCACCTTGAGAACATGAGTTATCGTGATCAAGTAAGGCTATTTGCTCTCAAGGCCACAGTTATAGTGGGGGTGCATGGCAATGCTATTGCACATTTTTTGTGGTCTCAGAGGAACACATTGGTAATTGAGGTGTTTCAACTGGATTGGCATTCTGACTGGCAAGAACTGATCTTGAAACAGATGGCAAAAGCTGAGCCAGCACATGCTACTGACATTCGCTATGCTAAGATAGAGTGCAAGGACCAGTCATGTTCAGAAGGGTTGAGTGGTTTGAATGCTAATGTGAAAGTGAATATAACAGCTTTGGACTCCATTATTGAGTCTCACCTAGTGTCATGATCTACATGTAGTATGATGTTTTTCTGTGTGACCTGTGTCCGGCAACCTGATTAGGGGTTGCTCTATAGTAGACTGTGCTCCAAACTGTATAATGTGAGAAAACTGTTTGGTGTTGTGACCAATTAATGACGGGACCTGACACGAGACAACTGCGACTGGTCCTGCTTGAATGTGATCATTCAATGTCAGCATTTGATTTGCCTTTCCATTAGTAATGGATATTCTCAGAGCCTGATACATCAGTCATGCATATGCTTTCACTATCAGTCACTGAGTGCAAGTGCAATATGAACGACCAGTTACAGGTGCTGTTTCTTTCATAGCTACTGTTCTTGCACAACGTATCACGCGCGCTCGTTTGACGCAGTGAACAGATTGTTGTGCACGTTTCGATGGATGTACAGAATGCACCAATGCCAATGCTTCGCTGATAGCCAGTAACTTACTTAATGGCAGTAAGTGTCAGTGATAATTGAATTACTCTTGTGGGGGTGCACATGCATGAGTTTTAGTCGATGTTGCAATGCGCTTACTCTTTGTCCAGCATATTAGCATTGTCACTTAGGTTTTTCCATGAATGCGGCCTCTGTGCTTGTCATTAGCTGCAGTCAGTATGCACTCCAGGAAATTATTATAAGGCATGTCATGAGCTCATTGCATTTCGTCAACAAGTGATGACTTGTAACTACCCCTCAAGAACGGCTGATAGAGCTTCTCAAAGAACAAAGGCTTGTCCTGATTGAAACGAGGATCAAAGCCGGTGATGACTGGCACTGACTCCCATTGCAGAGCTTTCCGTAGCCTTTCCAGCTGCCTTTGGGCTATATTCTGGTCGTACACGACTCCCTTTGACAGTGACAATGATAGCTGACCATCAGCTTGAGTAGGCTTCATTCGAGAGCTGGCTCTGAGATCCACAATGTTATCGTCTGCATGCATAAGACACTGCCATTCTCCCTGATTAAGCATGATATGATGCAATCCCCAGTAACAGTATGTTAAGGCAGCAAGTGATGTGCATGGCGTTGTAGAGGCTGTAAAATGCTCAGATACAGTCCATCTGGGCTATAGCACTTGGCTTTCATGCAATGTGAATTGAGCACAAGTCTGACTGCATTGGCATGACTCACCTTTTAAAAACAAGAATTCAGCATCAACTATGCTTGCTCCTCGGCCTTCAACAAACTCATTGGTGCCAAAAACCAGGTGCAGATACTCTGCAGATCCATCTGCTGCAGTATGACGCTCTGCTACTGTGCCATTGAAAGCTAGAGCTGCAGATTGGTCACGCTGGAATTTTGGCTTTTCTGGTGGCCTGTTCCCTGCAAGTAAAACTCTCTCCTGTTTGGCAGCAATTCATTTCTTCCAAATTGACAATGGTTGGATAAGCACAGATTTCTGCCTTGCTTGGGCGTCTTGTGATGGAAGCAGGTTTGCAAAGTTTAGGTGTTTTTGTTGTTGTTTTATGGAACCAACATGGAAAGCAGAACTCAAGACCAAATGCCAAGATTATGTCAAGCACAGGTGGCCCTGAGCTGAGGCTGAGGCTATGTCAAGCTGCATGCATCCTGCTGTGTAGACACAGATTGATACACTTAAAAAACAAGAGGCTTGCTAGGTATAGACAGTTCTCTGGCATCAGGCAGCAAGCAATCTGTCACCTGTCAGTGCTGCCTGGAATCCTTTGAAAATGAAGCTGACTGCATCTGTTCTGGATATACCAAATGGCTGCTGCAGTAGAGCTGGCTCAAAGTCGCCACCTAGCAGAAGAAGCACACATCCTGAAGGTATATTGAGAAGCTGTTTGCAGCTGTCATATGCTGGTCTGCAATGTAGGATCCTATCAGGGATCCGACCAGATATTTCTTGCCTGTGGCAACTGCAACCAACGAGTTCATTGCAGCTTCAGTGTTGGCTGTATATTGCCAAGGAGCCATAAAATGGTCCTCATCCTCATTCTGGCTGCTGACACAAGATGTACTGCTCAAAGTGCAAGCATTCAACGTCCCATTCAGCTCTCCTATGCAATCTGTGCAAGATCCGATCGGGGGGGCTGGAGGGAGCTCCGCGGCTGCGCAGCTGCTGCTATAGACGAGAAGAGGGGCCAGCAACAACGCAAGCTGTTTCCTGCAAGCATGGCACACCGATCACATTTCGCAACAAGGTCGCGCCCTGTCACCATGCACATTCAAGTACATGCATGCAGGCATGCATGCGGTCGTTCGGCATCAAGGCAATACCTGATAGCCACAAGAGGAACAGCTGCTTCGCATGTAACGCTTGTGGAAACAGGACAACGAATCAGACAAGTGCTTGGACGACCTGTCTGTGACCTCACTCTGGTCGGCACGGGCGTGTTTGATGTGCACACTTTACTACAGAGCATATACGTGGGTCGTGCTTTGCACGCTCCCTGCTGTCTGGTGCTATGTTTGACCAGCGCTTGATCTGGTGTGGAAAGAAAGAAACCAACCTCAGCAGGCAACAGTCCCAAACAACTCTGTTCCTGATAAAGTCACTCTTCGGTGTATGGGCGCTTCCGTTGCGTTATGCGTTGCTGACTTGCAAGCGAAGCTTCGACGATACACCACGAATGCCAATCTTTTGGGTGCGCAATGCGAAGACAAAACGGCGAATTGCTGATGCTCCGAGAAGAGCGCCATGAGTTGACCAAATGCCCAAGAAGCTAAGCTAACCGTTCTTGTCTAACTCCGACATGCCAAGATGCGCGCCCCGGGGCAGAGGAGTGATAGATGTCTGCAGTGCTGAGTTCTGAGCAACCTGGCTGTGCAAACCAAGCAAGGCTTGTCCAAAAGTGCCACTGTGGTGATCGCTGACCCATGGCCTCGAAGGGCTATGGCATCACGCAGCAAGACATGGTGTGTAAAATGGCATTTTGGACTGTCGCAACCCCGTGTTGCTTGCGCGGCAATGGACTCGTTGACCACCTGGCTTTGCTGCAGGACGCATCAAGATTGGTATTTGTCTCGGTGCAAAGCGCGAAGCCTCGAAGGTCAGTCACATGGACTGTTGTTGTGCTGCACAGTTTTCGTCAACATCGCAAATGACCTTGTAATGCCTACTGTGTAGGAAAGTAGCGGTTCCTGTCCCAGATGGCTACACATGGCAAGACTTCTTGCAGCAGGTATGTCCAGCCATGCCACTAATGTGATTGTTTTGGCGGGCACAAACTTACTGGCAATGCACTTACGCTAAAGGTACAACAGAAGCTGAAGTTGACCTCAGTTGAGAGCGTCTCCTTAGCATCGGTACGTTTGCCGAGGAAAACCCAAACTTGCCTTTGATCATACGGCATAGATGCAAGGCTGGTCGAACTCAGCATCTCTTGATATGCAGAGCGGGGAGCAAATAACAAATCTTGATGATTTGCAAGATATTGACGAGCTGCATGTTGTAGAGGTGACGCATCATAACTGCCATCACTGCCCTTGGGCACTTGCATCAACATACAAATTGCCTCACATGTGTTGGTCCCACTGTCACAGTGAAACAGGCATGGACATCAAAAATGATCCTGCCACAGTCCACCAGCTGGCTCAGTTTACCAAGCGCTTTGCCCATCATTTGCCAGCATCTGCACGTCAACCACTTAGATTTGAGCAGACAAACACCGAACAGCCCTTGACAAAGACAGTTTGTGCAGAAAAGATGGGTCTGCCCTTGTCATTGGGAAGTTTTCTTTGAGACCCATTATCGCAACCATGCTTCATTGCAATGTTCATGTCTGATGCAGGGCAAGGCATCAGCTACTGCTTCAAGCTCATTCTCCATTGAGCATCCTCCAGGCAATGGGCATGCAGGCCCCAGTGGCAATGGCCACTCTGGCCCCTCTGCTGCCCAAAGCCAGTCTGCAAGAGCCGACTCAGGTTCAGCCCAGCCCAGCCCTTGCATACACACTTGCCACAGCCGCGTTTGCCTTGGAAGCATGTGTTTCTGTTTGCCCTTGCTTGGCAACTTGGAGGGGCTGAAGCATTTGTGTCTGTTTGCCCGTGTTTGGCAATCTCCAGAAACAGCTTTTTCGTTTCTGGTCATGGCTCGGAAACTGTGTTTGGAATCCTCCTGCCAGTATGGCTTGTTCACAACATGACTCATCTAAGTTGGTGCCTGTGCTCATCACTCATTGTCACTAGGCAATCTGCAAAGTCGGGAATAGGCTGTGTTGCATGCAATGCAGGTGCAAGTGCCTCAACTTCACAGTCGACCCCCTTCGCCTCACCTCCTGCTCAGAGCTCAAAACGCGGGGTGCCGCCAGCAGTCCCCCTTGCGCAAACAGCCCTGGTCGGTATTGCTTTCCCAAGTGTCAGAAATTGCTTGCCTTTCTGATTTCTGCACAGTTGATTGGCCAGCGCAAGAAAACATTGCGCAAAAAGCGCAGTGTCAATGTGAGGCATTGTTGTGTTGCATCTGCAATGCAACAGTAGCATCTGCAATGCAACAGTAGCATCTCTGCAGTCATGCCTGCCTGCAGTCATTTGTCAGCAAGCCATGTATGACTGCACAGACAATGATTGCCTGCTGGGCCATTCATAGCATGGGTCCTATATACTGCATGCTGTCGGGTTACACAAATAGAAAGTCAGCCCACAGGCATCACCACTGTTGGTGCTGCATGACAAAGACACGTTGCCTGTCATTACTAACGCATCTCCCAGCGCCTGTGACTACACACGCTGCATCAGCATATGTTTCATCAGAGTGAGTAAAATGGCACTTCTGCAGTCAGATCGACACAGAATGACTGCTGGAGAATTAGATCCCCAAGGATTGGGTGATGAGGCAGATACAGAACCTGATCAGGACAACAAGTACGTCAAAAGGACTGGTTCTGTGAAAAGGTCCCTACAAAGGGTGATGCCTGCCATCTTCCAGCCAACTCTCCCTGTTACTACAAGGTACAAACTTGTTGCGCCATGTACAGTTCTTGCACCATGTACAGTTCCTCTTGAAACATGCCTGTCTTGCTACCCTGCGCTGGTTGTGTGTTTGCTCTTGATGCTTTTGCCAAAATATGCCATGGCTTCAGAGGTTGTACATCAGCCAGATGCATGCCTCTGCAGCACCTCTGATCAATATGCTTCCAGCAATGCAGCTGCAGTCAAGCCTGGCGAAGTCATTTCAGTCTTTAGCAAGCTCACAGGTTTGCATCAAACTGCTTTGCTATGCCTGTTTCAGGGACGTCAAGGGTGGAAAAGCAGGTTCCTCAAGTGCGCAACCAGCCAGACGCAGAAGGCGGCGGCAGCAGATATGTTCTTTGCGCAACTTGCTGGTATTGATTGCACTGATAGGCACACTTGGCACAATGCTTTTCCTGTACAGCAAAGTGCAGCCTACAGCCCTTTGATTTGAGGTACAACCTGCAAGCTAGACCTCACGCAGGTTATCCACATTTTACACATAATATACCAATGTGGGCTTGATGCTGCTTCTATTTGCCCTAAAATGGACTGCTGCATGCCAGAGTTGAATGTTGCCGACAGGCAGACCATGCATAGATGGACAATGCTAGGCATAATGCCATGAGCAATTTGTATACCACTCCCGCGGATTTCGAACTAGCTTCAGCATGTATGATCAAGTGCGCAGGATGCAAGCTTTTGTCATGACAGGCCGTTGCCACTGAGGCACAGCACATACGTATATACACATGCTTGTCTGATCTCTTGCACCTTCTTGTAGATTGAAGCATCATGATCTTACCTACTCAAGGTCATGTGTGCAGGTACTTATACATATGCATGCATGCGTATTGACATAGGATGCGGTGATACAATCCATAAGAGCAACATTGATCATTGCGAGTGGCTGCAGAATGGCATTTAGCCCTGGCACAGAAAGATGCTACATGTACAGCCTATGAGAGTTGCCACCTTGAAGTAAAGCTCGTGGGGGGGATTTTGAGAAGTTGCTGCTCCGTACATTCGCTTAGACAGACAATGTTGGGGAACAGTACTCGGGATTGCCTTGTTTTCAAACGTTGACGTTCGGCGTTGTGCCTCAGCGAAAATGGCTCGCATGCGCTCATGCTACGAGACTTGAACATAGTATCCGGAGTGTGCTTCGTGTGCGCCGGCGAATTGCAGAAGCTGAGGCAAGTGAACCTCCGCATCTTGTATTTCGCCGATCGGGTCGTCGTCTGCACACGAGCTTCACAGTGCGCAAAACAGCCTTCTACCGGGCAGCCTTCCTGCAAAATCTTTTGACTAGTGGCAGGTATTCCGCTCATGTCAGAACCAAGCGAGGAGTTTGCTGTGGCTCTCAAGGAGCTTCAGCAAGTGTCCGAGACCATCAGGCAGGGAGCAGCGTACTTTGAGGCACAAGCTCAGTCAGGACAAGCAATTGCCAGGTACAGCAAATGACGGTTAGCCCACTGGTAATTGTTGCTAGCTCCACGGTGCAATGTTTGACAGGACTGCATTTGTGTAGTGTTACAGAAGGCGCAAAAGAATATATCAAGGAAGTTCTACCAGCCACCACGCAGCATCTCCTGAACGTTGCTGACATTGTCGACGGTGCTGTTATAGACCAGACAGCTGCAATTTGCCAGCTCAATAATGCAAGCAAGGCTATGCTTCAGGTATGACTCTTGAATCAGCGGCACAACTTGATGTACGCTAGTGATGACTCCAACTTTCTGTTGTACTTACGCAGAACATGCTTGCGGTCCAAGCAAGGATAGAAGCGCAATATCTGTCTGCCCTGCAAACGCCAATATCTTATCACAGGTTCCCAAAGATTTACAACCCTATAGGCAGGTTGTGAGTGGTGTTGCTCAAATGGACTGCGTTCCTCACTCTGCATTACGATCAAGATGAATCCAAGCATACAATGTATCTTTTCGAGATCTGCGATTCATATGCTGCGAGTCTGACAGGTCCGTGAGCAGGCAGAACAAAATAGTCTACTACTCATCATACACCTAAATTATGCAGCATTGGCACATTGCCAGCTGTACAGGTCACCATATGATGTATCAGCCTGTGGTAATGTTGATGTTGGTGCTGACTCAATTTTGTACTTTAATTTTGCGAAATGTCCTGAATTTATGTAATGACCTGAGTAAACTGCACCTTTTCAGGATCAGTTACCCATACGCCAGCAGGAGCAGCAGTTCGTTCAGTCATGGGCCAATAATCAAAGCAGATAGAGGTGAACTTCAGCTGTATGTGTGCAGTGCCAGTGTCACATGTGCTCCTGCATGTGTGATAAGGCCTGTCTAGACCTGTCTAGAAGATTCACTACATGCATATGTGTAGTATGCCTGCATACTTTGCTGCTAAGGCTGGGGGCTCAAGCATTGCACATGACTGATGTCTATGATGTTATGCTAGTGAGGTATGTGTCAGGAATGCTTGAAGGTTCATTTGGCAGTGTGTATGCTATTGCCTGCTTGGATTTAGTGGTTAGGACACTTTTTAGTCAGGACGATTCCAAGGTAGATAAGCAAACTTCAGAGTGCTAGTTCAGATAACATAAGCATATTTCAGACATATCTGATGTAAGGACTTCAGACTGAATCAGGGTGCCCTGAAACCAAATTTTCTGACACTTTCAGACATGGCTGAAGTAGTCCTGTTAAGATGAGATCAGACCCATGGCGCTTGTAAGTTTCTTAATCAAGCGTCTTCAAGACTGCTTAGGGGGTGAACCTTCGTCAGGGGAGTGACTCCATTCCTTCCAGGCTGAGTTGCGTTTGGAGGTGTTTTGAAGGCGTCTGAGCTTGTCTAAAGCTGGCTGATTGTGGGCTTTTTTTTCAAATTTTAAATCCTGATAAACAGGCCGTTTGGACAGGTTCGGTTGCAACGAGGATCAGACACACATCAGACACACGTGCTGAGGAACGGTCATATTCTGTTATCACATATTGATCAGGCAAATCAGAGCAGCACTTAGAAGAGGATCCAGACGCATGGTGAACATGCTTTTACTGTGTTGTGTGTGCTTTATCAGCAACAAATTTGACGGTGTCCAAATACTGCAGAGGTGATAACGATTACTCACTGTTGTAGTGACATCTCTGTGAGACTGAGACGCGCAGCCACGCCCATCCATATGCTCAGTAGTGCAAATAGGTTTTGATGTATAAGAGCAATCATGAGCAACCTGACACAACCAACAATCTAGCTGAACTGCACAGAGATGGGAGAACAAGCATCACAGCTTGTTGGCAATGAGCAAACATCCCTTGATCAAAACCTAGCACTAAAATCCTGGGCACGAGGAAGCTCCAAGCTCTCTAGCTGCTGCCATCTGTCTTGGCACATCTGTCTGCATTCTTCTTCAACATTCTGCCAAGCCTGTAGTCTTTGTTTGTCCCAGCCAAGAAATGGTTCATGCAAGCTAGAGGTTGTGATGTCTACCAGCAACTCTGTTAACAGAGGCCACTTTCCTTTGATCAACGACTTGATGACAGTATCATCCACAACCTTGAAGCTCACTGTCAAGCTCTCCAGGAGCGGCCAATGTGCGCGCACCAACTGTGAGGCAGCCTCAGGTTCAAAGTCGTTGAGACTGATCTACACAGCAACACCTAGCAGGTCAGAGCTCTGAGGTCTGTAGTCAGACTAACAAAGGTAAAGTCATGCATCATGATTGTGGTCATCTTCAGGGCAGCAGCTTGTGTGCAGCTGCTTGACAACCTGCCTCAAGCAAGCAAGCATGACCAACTGGTTGCATAGAGTCTGACAAACAGTCTGTGAAAATCCCAGAAGCTTGTCTGAAGTCATACAACAGACAAACTTGAGCAGCATGGAGTGACAATGGGACCGTAACAGGGATCACGAGTGACAGAAGCCAAGGTGAGTGCATTGCGAGCAGAGGGTGAGGTCGCTTTGAAGCAAAGTCTTTGATGCAATGCAGCTGGTGGCTGCTGCATGCAACATATTGCTCACCCGGAGAGTCTTCAACAATGGCCAGTCAGCTTTACTGAGCTCCATCAGGACGCTTGTTTGGTTGAAACCATTGTTGGTGAGGCACAGCCACTCCAGCAGTGGCCACTTTGCGTCAGACAGGTGTGAGATGGCTTTACTGCTCAAGGGTTCTTCATTGTTGCACATGTCAAGCTTCTTTAGACAGGGCCAGTTGCCTTTGCTTAGGTGAAGTAAGGCAGCCTCATCCAAATACAGCCTGCACAAGTACAACAAACTGTGTGAAAACCAAAAGTTTATTGCTTTCCCAATGTCTAGCAAGATGTCCAATGTTCGAGCTTGAAGAGCGCAAATAAACAGTAGCACCAGATACTGGAAGGAATGTGCGCGCTGCCAGGACAAGTAGTAGATGCGTCACCTACAAAGGTACAAGCGCTCCAGCAAAGGCCAGTCCCCCTGAGACAATTGTGCCATGGCATCTGCTGCTAGTGGATTGCCGTCCAGCCGGATTTCTTTCAGTGCTGGCCACGAAGCTTGGACAAGCGCACTTAGATATTTGAGCCTGTTATCTGACAGGTCAACTGTCTCCAGCTGACTCCATCTGGGCTTGCTGAGCTGCCGTAGGCTGTAGTGGTTCAGATTGCTATTGTTAACGTGCAGGTGCTTGAGTAATGAACACTGGCTGGTATCTGGCAAATCCCTCATAAGGTGCAGATAATTTTGGTTCAAGCCCAAGGTTTGCAGACACGGCCATTTGCAGCAGACCAACATGACCATTGCTGATCCATCAAGACAAGTGTCATTAAGGTTGATTGCTTCCAACTGCGGCCAATCTGCTCCAGCTAGGTACTGAATGCCTGGAACGTAAATTCTGTTGCCTGCCAAGGTCAAGCTCTTCAGCTGCAGCCAGCTTCCTTTACTCAAGGCTGCCATAGACTGCGTGTCTAGCTTGCTGCCGTGTAGCTCTAGCTTCTCCAACAAAGGCAAGTGGGCATCAGCTAGGTATACCATTGACGTAGTCAGATTGTTGCCTGCCAAGTGGAGAGACTTGAGGTTTGGGTAGGGCACCGCCAGTAATACTCTAGCACGGCATGAGTCTATCTTGCTGTAGCTTAGACTCAAGCTTTGGAGCTGAAGATGTGTTGCCTTGGCTAACTGGGAGACAGACTGGACGTCCAGAGTCTTGCTGTATTTGAGGTCAAGATGTATTAAGAGCGGCCAAGCCCCTGTGGTGAGCACCCTGGCATCGTGGCAATCCATGGCACGTCTGATCTTGGTGACATACTCACGTACACATTTGCGCAGAGATGCGCAAGATGCCAATAGCTGTGCCAAGGTGACAACTGGCAGGTGCTCCAAGAGCTGTGGGACGTGGCATACCAAGTCCGCTAGCATGACCTGCACGCAACAGCTCAGTTGATCTTGTTTATTTACGAAGCGTCGGAAAGGTCCTTAGATGACACACTGGACCACAGTATGACTCTGTAGTTCAGAAGTCCAACATCGCAAACCGTACTCACGATGTGTGGCAGTAGCAGCAGCGGCGAGGTGGGTGCAAGGCATGCGAGTCACAGCAAGCGGGTAGCAGCCTACATGAGCTTGCACATGCTAATCATGTTGTTAACTTGAAGTGGTAAGGGTCGACTCAAAGCAGAGCTTCGCAAAGTGCCGTGACTTGCCGTCAGTGACCAGTTCTCAGAGATCGAGTTGGCTCGAAGCTTGGGGTCTGCACCAGGGTCTGCACCGGGGGGCACAGGCGTGAGCAGGGGACTCACAGGCCTTTCAGCCAGCTTCAGACAAGTTCAGACGCCTTAAAAACACCTCTGAACACAATTCAGCCTGGTCTCATTCCATCATGTGTTTGAACATTCATGTAAGATGAGGCGACACAAGAATCACCCTGATAATTTTTGTACAGCTAGCAATGCAGCTTTGCATGACGGGTCTAGCTCCAAGGCATGCCTATATGCAGCTACAGCTTGGTCTGTTTGACCTTTTGACCTGAGCGCAGTTGCCAATCTACAAAACCCCTGCATACACAAGCCCATCTTACTGCAGTTTGCGGCGTGCACCTAAATTGCGAGCCAAGTGCAATATGTCATGACCAACAGCATGACGCACAAACACTGACCTTGCTCCAATCAGGCACAATTGTTGTGCATGCTTCTGCATCTTCAAGAGCTTCATTCCATCGTGCTAAAGACGCATTGGCTGCGGATCTGTTGCTGTACATAACAGCCAAAGGATCAACAGCGCTACTGAGCGTGCCTGCCATGCCACTGAGAGCCACCTCAGTCTGCAAATTGATGGCCATCTACAGCAGCATTGCCAACATATTCAGACGCCAGCAACCATAGCGCTACAAAGACTGCGCACACTTTTCACATCATCGCGTCGAGTCTCTGCGTAACAACATTGATGTGTTGCTGCCTGCAAGTGCAACCCAGTATCAGCAGGAGTATGCCGTGCGTATTTGGTTACGTGCGTTCTACAGCATTTTACCGTGTACAGCTGGACAGCCTGCTGGTGCTCGGCCCTTTGATACTTCTCATTGCCTCTCTGCTTGGCTGTTGCAGCTGCTTGCGTCCACACAGCTTCATCCTCCTCATCACTCAGCTCAGCCTTGTGAGTACCATAGGCATTTTGCGCCATTGAAGGTGTTGGCAAGGCATTGCTGGCAGGTGATGATGCAGATGTGCCTGTGCAGCCAGATCCAGTCAGCAACCCAGACTCTGTGAAATGATGTCAAGCATAGACATGCTGATTCGCCAAAGTAGAGCAAAGTGTCTGTGTTTGCATATCACAATGTGCAATTTCATTTACAGTGCGGCCTCTGTCACACAATGCTGCACAGCTCTATGCTGAAGTCATCCTTTGTGGACCATACTGACACTGTGTCATATGTTTCCATTTACTTCGCCTTGTGCCATCATCATTCATCATGCATGTTGTCCAGCTGTTGTTGCGCATTGCGTACATGTTGCTCCGTATATGCAACTAGAAAGCATGAAACTGAGCTGCTGTACACTTGTTTTGCCCTAGCAGCTGCCATGCACCAAATGACATGCTACTGAAGATCATAAGTATTTGACCCTGACAAAAGACCTGGACTGGAAAATGAAACAAGAACTATGATGAAGCAAATGCCAGCTACGTTCCAGCATGACACTATACACCTTCAAGAGTTTAGACACACCTGCAGGTGTGCATGTGAAGGGTCTGAGCAATGCCAAGCCAACAGGCTTGGGCATCCTGTCCAGCTGGTGTTGACAGGCAGTCATGACTTCGTGCCTCTCCAGCAATGCTGCCATGTTGATGCCTGCCAGCTGAAGCAGCTCACGCACTGATCGCATGTCCCAACCACTCTGTGCCTGCCCTCTCAGCTTGTTGACCTGAAGCCAGCATTTGTGCATCAACCTGCCCACCAAACAGCCCAAACTCATGTGCAGTCATCATTGGGTACAACAGTAAAGGATCATCTGCACTCTTGAGCAAGAGCAGCAAGTCTGGCATGTCACCAATAAGCATGTAATCAACCGTGCAAAACCCCTGTTGTCAGGAGCGTGAGGCTGATCAAGCATGTCAATGTACAGGCAGGACCATCTGTTGCAGAAGTTAGGCATAACATGAGCTGTCCATGAAGTCAAGCAAGGGATCACGCTTAATTGCGGAGAGCGCCCACTCCAAGTGCTACATTGGCTTGCACTCTTCAGCCTGCCATGGAGAGCCTCAAGTATTTGTCCTGTTTACGGTACTTGCAGATGCTTACATGCTGAGCAAGATCAATCTGGCGTGCAATGTTGGCATGTCCGAGTGACAGTGCTAAGCTCCTCGGGCTCTGGCTGCTCATGTCAAGGAGCGAGCCACTTGCGCAACCCATGTACAGCAGCATCTCTGCAGCTGTAGCTTGGCCATGGCCGGCAGCTGAATGTAGAGGTGTGCTGCCACCCTGATTTGGGCTGTTTGCATCGGCCCCCTGCTGTAGCAGCCAACCAACTGCTTCGGTGTAACCCTGCAGCATCAGTAGTAAGCCTTGAGGCGGCGCGCCTGTCATGACAGGCTGGTGTTGTGGGTTCACAGCCAGTTGATGAGGCTGGGTGCAAGCCCGTGCAACCTCTCTAGTTGCGGCTGTTTGCCTCAGCGTCTTGACATCACAGCCAAATGACTGCTGACTTGCCCTGCAACATCATGAAAGGCAGGTGAGATGCCATCATTACATGCTGCTGGTGTCAACTTGGATGCAGGTGCCCGTTGCCCCCATAGGTGGGGCTGTCTTGACAAGCTGATTCTCAGGAGAGGTGAGGGGATGAGGGGGAGGGACAGGAGGGAAGGAAGGGGAGGAAGAGGAGGGTGGGGAGAGAGAGGAGGGGGGATGGTCTAGTATGCAGAAAGAGAAAAAAAGCAAGGTCTGTTGTGATGGTACTGAACACCTTGGCAGCAGCCCAGTGAAGGGCTGTATGGCCCATCAAGGCGTATGATGTGCCTGCTCCACTATACGCCACCAGCTCTGCCTTGTGCTTGCCGCTTGCCTTCAGCAGACCCTTCATGCTGTGTAGCTTGCCATACCTTGCAGCGTCCAACCACCTGCACAATCAGCCCAGCTTCAAAATCTCCAACACTATAACAGCAAAGCAGGAGGGAGCAAAGATGGGCATGGATATGAGCAGATCAGGCAGCATTGAAAGAGTGTGCACTCACTGCGCATCTTCGAGACAAAAGTCCCCAGAACGCGTTGTGCACAGGGTCAAAGCAGCGTCAGTGCACGAGCGCTGCACAGTGATGAGTGCTCACGCTTTGCCATGCTCCCTGATGACTGAGGCTGCTGCGGTCAAATCCCCTGATGTGACTGCATATGCATCATCGCAGCTGTCACTCGTCAGGGTGACAGTGCTTGTTGCTGCTGCTGCTGCTTCTGTCGATTGCTCATGTGCTTCTGCATTAGCTGCCTGCACACTCTGGACTGATTCCGCCTCCTCAGGACCAGACTTTGTCTGTCTGTGTGCATGACAGACAGAAGGCTGGTGAGAAGCACGGGAGGCACTATGTGCGCTCTGGGTGACTTCTGCAGCATTGTGCACAGGGGGATGCTTATTGACCCCAGTTCGGATGCTGCTGCTTTGAGAGATGCTGGTGGGTGGCTGAGTAGACTCTGAGGATGGAGCTGCTGCAGCTTGATGTGTGATGTTACCAGTATCAGGAAGGGATATGCTGGCTTGATCTACAGTAGCTTCACATTGGCTGCTGTCTGTGAAGAGCGCAGCAACTGCCAGCCATTTCTTACTCTCGGCAACCTGCTGAGCAGTCTCGCTGGAGCTATCCCGTGCATACACTGCACACAGTGCAGCATTTAGTGAGAATAAGCTTCTGAACCAGGTGCCTGCTAAAATTGTTGTGCAGAGAGGGCTTACTGCATCAAGACTGTTGAAGCTGACTTAATAACTGATACAAATGATCTACTGTACATGCTACTGCTACTGTTGATGAAGTAGCAGCAGACTGAGCAAACCTGCATTTGGCAGACTTTGTAGCATGGGCACCAATGTGTGTTTGTGAATGTAGCAAGCCACACAACAGACCAGAATGCAGCTTACTTTGCTTCTGACACACATTTGCTTTACCCAACAATAGGATTTTTGGCTTCGCATGGCTTTGCAATGCAGGCCAGAAACTGTCATTACCTTTTGTTGCTGACTGATCTAGCAGGAAGAGAACAATGTCCTGTTGACCATTGGCAGCTGCAGCATGAAGAGGAGTACTGTCCTCAGCATTGAGACAGTTGATGTCTGCCCCTTGCTGTAACAACCATTGCAAGCAAGTCAGGTGCCCTTTTGCAGCACACCAGTGCACGGCGGTATGCCCAACCCCTGATCCCTGCAAAATCCCAAGAGATCCTGCTGATTTGAAGTGTTGCTGGTTGGAGTCTTGCGCTGCTGGCTTCAGATTTGGGGTGTCAGAAAACAGAATCATCTTGTATTATATGCAAGCTTGCATGCTCTCTTGTGCTGAAAATGGCTGGCTTTGTGAGTTGCTGTACCTTAAAACGTAGCAAAGCAGGGTTCTCCTGAAGAAGAGTAGCGAGGGTGTCAGTCTCTCCTAGCTTGGCAGCATTCAACCACTGCGTTGCTTGTTGGTTGCTTACAGATGGCGCTCCTTGCATGCTGCACATCCACAGCAGGTTACAAACTGCACGCGCAGTAACAGGGCCGGTAACACAGCGCATGCCAGCAATACCACACATCACAAACAGGCAGGTAAATAGTGTTCTTGCAGACCTACCCGTCTGCTCAAAGGAGCCAGGAGCGGACTGAAGCAATGCCTGATACCTTTCTCAAGTGACAGCAGCTAGTTTGTCAATACTAGTATATTTCGCGGAACACGGTATGCCAACCAGTGCGTTTGGGCTGATCACTGATCTACAAAGCCGAGCTGAGTCAGAAAATCAAAGTGCTCTTGCAGTGATTGCCGACTGGAGTGCCGTGAAGTTTGCCTACAATTCTGAGCACCGCAAGAGCGGGATGCGCTTGTCGCAGCAGGCCGGGAAGTTCTACAGTCGACCTGTGCGACCGGCCACGTGCCTGCAAAAATCACGGTGCTTGCGTCTGGAGTTTCTCCATGACAGCAAGTCAAGCTTATCCAGAGGCGATCGTGAGCGTCGTCACAGCATCTCGAGCTGTGAAGTTGCTGTCGCTGCAGCACTGCACTGCACTACTATCAGAAGCGTTTCCGGTCACATTTAGTTTTCTATGCATCGTGAAAGACTTTTGACCCTCAGCTGCACAAAGCTCTCTTCACAGTTCTCGCTTGCGCCCGGCATAGGGCGTCATGTAGCATGATAGCTTCATAAGTGTTCAGTGGGTTGAGTACAGCAATGGCACCCAGATTCATTGGCCTGTTGGCTGACCACCATCCCTGCATCTTTCCGCCGGAGACTACCTCCTTCACTGGAGGGAGACCCTGTACAGAAAGAGTCAAGGTACTGTCTATTTTCAGACAGCTTGATTTGGCGTCATCGTCTTCGTCGGTTCTCACGACCTGCTGCGTCCCTTGCCAGCGTTGACCTTCATAAGACCACCCTGTGTCAAACTCTATAAGGTGTTGCAGAGTCGTGTCGCGGGGAACTTCCGTGATGGCTTTGAGACAACCAACCTGTACAAAACAGGCACATTTATACCCCCTTTCGCGGTTTCAGGCTTGACGGCGCGAGGTAAGCTTTGCCTGGCATCCATCCCCAAAATGTACCCTGTGCTGGACCTGCCGTTGCCCAAACTCAGGTTGCATGACCTTCCTATACAGGCAATATGCTCTCCAGAGGCAGCGAACTCCACAGGCGAGCAGTGAACAACTACTCCAGGATGGAGCTGCAGGTAAGGTCTCTTGCACCTTGCTTCAAGACACAGGTGTAGACGCAGCGCACCTTCATACATTCTAACTACTGTAGCCATTATATCAAAGCTGTGTCAAAGCTGTAACCCGCTCCCGTTCTGCTGCCAGGTCGAGTATGCTGAGGACAGCAGGCAGTGCTTGCTGGCCTCCGGCAAGGCTGACAACCAGAAGGGCAGGGGCAGTGTAGTTGGCATGATGCGAGGTGCTGCAAAGGGTTTCTTTCAGCAGATTCGTGTTGCCAGGCCACACAACCACTTCTTGTGATCCAGCTTGCTTTCATGTTTGTGATGATGTACCATATATCAGTGCAATGTAATGATAAATGTGACCAGATATAGAATACGAGTCTGCATGCATAGGCACTCTATATCATAGCATCGAACATGCCTCAGATTCTGCACTGTTCTACAGACATTCGATTGGTGCATATCGCAAGACCAATCACAGGCGATGCTTTCTCCCTCAATCGCAAGGTAGATCATGCATGCCAACCTGACGGACAGCAAGACGAGATCAGTCAGATGCCAGTAACAGCAACAAACACTGTCATCACATGTGTTGTACAATACACCAAATGCTGCGCACAAATGGCAGAATCGGGTCAAATTGCTGACCTCAACACTACTACTGACTAGACATGATACGGTCTGCATGAGCTTTTGCAGCATCCATAGCTTCAGACAGCTTGTGAATGTGTGGGCCCTGGCCTTGAGCAACTGTTGGCTTGCCCCCGCCCTTGCCTCCAAGCAAATCCAGAGCGGCCTTCAACCATTCGCCAGCAGGCATGATTTTGGCAAGGTCAGCTGGCACACCAGTGTACGCAAGCGCTTTGCCCTTTTCTGCATTGCGCATCAACAAAACATTGCAAGCTGTGCACATATCAACAGAGCCACCGGGCATTGATGTCACTGAAAGCATAAACAGTATTCATCAAGGGAAAAGGTGATACAAGAACAGACTCCAGCCTCACCAGGCATACATGGCTTTCACTCAAATACTGTAAATGTGAAGTTGCAGGAAGTGCAAAGTTGCTACTGAATCATGTCTGAACAAAGTCACTGGAACCATCACACACAAATTCACAGAAGGTTGCACCAAAGTTTGCGGATCTGTCACTTGGTAGCGCAAGACCTAACGCACTTTGCCACAAGCCTGTCTTACCTTGATCAGTACTGAACATGATGACCGGCAGCTTGGGATGTTGCTTCTGGATAGCATTCCAGGCTTCAAGCAGGGCTTTGGGGTCCAACCCCACATCCACCCTCATGACCCCAAACTTCTGCCCTGCGGTCACAGCCTTATCCGCATCTGCCACAGCTGCTTGTGTAGCGCGCTGCTTGTTTGCAGCAGCAGCCTTCTTTTGTCCTTCCAGGACTCGTTTCTGGAGAGATGCCAGCTGATCCCGAAGAGTAGCTTTCTGCGCTGCTGGAATTGGTGCTGGGTCAATGGTCTGCAGGTGCAAACGGTCAAGTTCAATGCGATGACAACCATGGTAACGTTCCATAAAGGCCGCATATGGATATAGAGAACAATGTGTCCTGTGTTTTCATTGCTTTCTCTGCATCATGTGGGCAAAGACAGGACCTAGTCTAGGCAGCAGCTGTGACCTGCTCTGTGTAAACATGCTCAGCATCTGAGGCCAACTTCTGCTTTGAAGTCGGTGCAAGTTTGCTGAGTCAGAGACAGGTGTGCTGCAGAAGGTTGCATCTTTCAGCCAGATTTGAATGAGCTCACCTGCTTCAGGGCAGCTACCTCTGTCTCCAGCTGCTGCCCCTGCAGCTTCTGGGCAGCTGCCAGCTGGTTGGCCAGGCCCTCACCTTCCTTGATGGCTGCAGCTGCCTCCTCGCCTGTTACAGCCACAATACGCCGTATGCCCTGCAACACACATCATGCCTCAGCATCAGACCTTCCTTTCGTCCCTTCTCCCCCCCCCCAGCCAGTGGGCAATGCACCTCCTTTGCAACAATGTGTTGCGACCTCGAAGCTCTTCTCAACCCCAAAACAACAATTTTAATTCAGAAATGTCCATCCTATAGTGTCCCTTCTCCAGCAGAAATCTAAACTCACAACTGCCTGGGGACAGTAAACATGCAATTTTACATGGGGGCGATGATTTAGTTGTGTTTATGCTCAGGCACCCATCCAGCAGGCTCCTCGTTCCTGCAGCATGCGCAAGCACACAGAAGCAGTGATTGCACTGCCCGCAGCAGTGTCACCTTGGCAATGCCCTCCTCTGATATCAAGGCAAAGGCGCCAGCATCTGTGGTCTTCTTCAGGTGGGTGCCTCCGCAAAACTCCACACTGAACTGACGATTGCTGTCTGCTGTAGAGTTTGACAGCAGCTCTTCTACAGACCTGCCAATGGAGACTACCCTAACAGGGTCAGGATAGACCTCGCCAAAGACTGCTCTCAGACCTGCACATAATGACAATAACAATGAGATTGATGATGGTGATGATGATGATAATCATGTGATCGATGATGATGATAACAACACTGATAATAATAACAATAATGATAATGATCACAATAATAATAATACTACTACTACTAGTAATAATAATAATACTAATGACAATGATGATGATGATAACAATGCTGATGATTATGAATATGCCACCAACAAAAGTAAACGGGTTATGGGCCTAGCCAACAGGCATCCCTTAAGACAGGCTTGTTCTGAGTATCGCAGATGTAGTGGATTGACATCCTGCATGTGTCATAAGAGTGGTAACATACTGCATGAGCATGCATGTGCATCTGTGCTTGCTCATATGCAATTGGTGACATAATGCTTGAGCTTCAATCCACAGACAGAGCATCTGCATACGTGTTCTCCCTTAACTACATGCAGAGAAACAGGCAACAATGATATTGGCGATGATGAGATGACTGTGAACCTTTTGGCAATAAAGTGCTTGGCACAGTGATGTTATAAAAAGTAGTAGCAGTAATGGTAACAACACATGATAATGATCATCACTTAGTCCAGGGGTCAAGACAGGCATACCATTGATCTTCTGCGCCTCCTCCAGTGACACCTCCTTGGAGTAGACATGCTGCTCTTGCTGCACTGCCTGGCGACACATGCCCTCAACATCCCCTAGCTTCTGTGCATCAATCACGCCATTATGTGAAAAATCAAACCTGGAGAACAACACATGTGGCTTGTTGGTCTCTGTCACAGCATCATGTGAGACAGTCAAACTTGCAAGACAACAAACATGGCTTCCGTGCTTCTATTACATCAGTATGTGTGCAGTCATATCTGTGATGCGACACAAACATGGCTGCTGTGCTTCTCTCTTGATCCAATGTATGGGGAGTTGAATCTGCACTTTCACAAACAGCTGTCAAAGCTCAAATGGTGATGCCCTTATGAGGTGCAGCCTTCACATGCTCATGTCCTGATTGCTTGCACAAACTTAGCTACCATGGCCCACCTGTCATGCTGTTACATAACGTGTTACGGAATGAGTGCATTTCGAAATATTAGATTTTGAGGGTTTGATTTTCTCATATCCATCAAGGTCCACGTGCGCAAAACAAAAGGCACACCATGCTGTCTGTCCCAGTAGCAATGGTGAGTAGCTGACCTGACTTTGTCAGGCAGAGAATTGGTGAGTCACTGACCTGAGTTTGTCAGGCAGAACAATGGAGCCCTTCTGGTGCACATCATCCCCCAGCACCTCCCGTAGTGCATAGTTGAGAACATGCGTGAAGGTGTGGTTGGGCAAAATGCGCTGCCGCCGCTGCTGGTCTCTCTGGCAGACCACCTTGTCGCCGACTGTGAATGCGCCATTGGCCTGACCTATGTGAAGCACATAGCCTGCAGCAACCTGCGTACCAGAAAGCTCTGTGAGCGTACAATCTGTGTGTTTATCATCACAGAATGATGCCTTGTCAGCCTGTTTCTGAGCATGCAATCTGTGTGTTTATCATCATGCAATGATGCCCTGTCAGCCTGTTTCTGAGCATATAATCTGTGTGTTTATCATCATGCAATGATGCCCTGTCAGCCTGTTTCTGAGCATGCAATCTGTGTGTGTATCATCATGCAGTCATGCCTGGTAGGCCTGGTTCTGAGCATGCAATCTGTGCTCAATATCATGCAATCATGCCCCTTTAGGCTTGCCCCTGAAATTCCGAACAAGCAGACCACCAGGGAGATTCAGCGGTGATGCTGAAATAGAGGAGCAGCCCACAGCTATGGAGACAGATCCACAACTAGCCAGAGATGCCAATGTCAACTGGTTGGGCATCTTACACAGAATGTCATGTTGCATGCAGCAATATCAATTTCATGCAGCAACATCAGTTTCACGATCATGGTGAACAATGTACCCTGCAACAGCAACCTATACACTAGAAGGATCCTGACCCAAAACAGTGCGACTATGAATGTTTACACTGAAGGTGAAAGACACAGTCCATCCAACATATTAGTTCCCATGCATCAGGGCTTCGTATAATCAACCCCAAGGAGCCCCACATACAAATGCTCAGACACACAGATGCACAGACATATACACCAAGAAATACAGAAATACAGATAGGCAAACCCTCAACCCAAAATAGACCAACTGGCAAACATAGCAACTGGTCACTCACCTGTGTGTCTTGAACCTCAAAGGTATGGCCTGAAGAAGAGGTGAAACTGCCAACATCAGCCACCTGTCCTCCCTGCTCGGCATAGAAGTTGGTGCTGTCTAGCACCAAGCCAACAGGGCCTTCACACCCCTCACTGCTATCCACAAAGCCACTGCTGCTCAGAATTGCCATCACCTTGCTCTGCATGGCCACCAATCTATGTTACAGATGAGAGCACTAACCGAAACTGCTCATGCATGTTCCTGAAGACTAATCAATCAATCAATCAATCAATCAATCAATCAATCAATCAATCAATCAAGCAGTTTACATCTTCTGGCTTTTAGACTCACCAGGGGAACCAACAGAGTCTGTTGAACAGACAGTAAGTGCACAGACTCTGAGAATGCTGCGTTCGAATGCAACAAGTCATTCAATGCTGGGCCACATCAGGGTCCAAGTTTTGTGTTGAAAGTCTGCATTGGAGGGAAAGTCATTGCTGCAGTCTGTTGATCAGGTATGATTGTTGCCAGGCTCCCAGGAATGTATAAGGCATTGATGATGCAAAGGGGTTAGAGGAGAGTCCTAGGCGGCTGAGCCTGGGACTGGAGATGGACAAGGCATTGATGATGCAAAGGGATTAGAGGAGAGTCCCAGGCAGGACTGAGTCTGGGACTGCAGATGTTCAAGGCTCAGAAGGGCCGTATTGCAAAAAGTCACAAGCTTCTGGACAAGCTTGCACGATACATGGGGGCTTGTGGAGATCTGCGAGCAAGGAAGCAGCAGCCCATGCTTGGAAAGGAAAATGAGTTGATGCTGCTAGGCATTCCAAAGTTGAAATGCTTCAGGTGAGATATTAAGTTAGCCTGATGTTCAGCAGTTTAGGCTGGAGGTGTACAAGGCTTCAATAACAAATAAGCATGATTAAAATGCTTTCCAGCGAGATGATGAGCTACATACGTGCAGGACAAGCCTTGTCTTGCCAGCAGCATGATGAGCTAGGTACGTGCAAGACAAGTCTTGGCTTTCAAGGACCTGACTGCAGGAACTTACAAGCGTTGTGGACAGGTTTGCAAGACACACCTCAATGATGAGACTGCTTCAGAGAGACAAGACTTGCCCCGCACGTACCTAGCTCATCATGAGCTGGAAAGCAAATTTATGCTTATTACTATTTGTTATTACCTCAATGTCTTTGTCTTGGTACTTGGGAGCATCTTGAGTTCGGCCCACCCCTGTGTTCTGAAGGTGAGCTGTGGCCTCCGCTTGGAACTTGAGGCTGGTTGCTGCTGTGCTCTTTGCCCCAGCCTGCACATTGTTACACGCTGTAAGAAAAAGCCACTGGTTGCTGCTTTGCTCTGCTAGCACCAGCCTGCACATTGTTACACGTTGTTAGCAGAAGCGTAATGCCACTGGCTGCTGCTGTGCTCTTTGCACCAGCCTGCACACGCACATTGTTGCGCGCTGTAAGCAGAAGCAGAATGCCGCTGGTTGCTGCTGTGCTCTTTGCCCCAGTCTGCACATTGTTACAGGTTGTAAGAAAAAGCCACTGGTTGCTGCTGTGCTCTTTGCCTTAGCCTGCACATTGTTACATGTTGTGAGAAAAGGCCACTGGTTGCTGCTTTGATCTTTGCACCAGCATACATTGCTACACGTTGTGACCAAAAACAACTGCACATTGCAGGGCTGCACCAATCCCAACTGTATGTTGCCGGGCTGCACCAATCCCCACTGTGCTTCTGCTGTCACATTACAACACTGCTTTTGTTGTTGCCAGCTGCCACCTCAGAAGGGTCCCACCATGAACGCTGACAGGCTTCACTTCACTGTGTCTGCTTACACTGGGAGTTGTGCATCTTTGCGCTCCCTACTGACTCTCTATCGTTTACATGCATGCCTGCCTTCCAACATGCTGCTTGATTTGACAGGATTACCTCAGGATTACTTTCAGTGCTCAGCAAGGCATCTGTGGTGTTGGGTCCCTGCTCAAGAACCAGATTGCGTACTGCTTTGCTTTGCGATTGGGAGCCATAAACAAGGTGGGACGAAGAGTGCTGCTACCAGGACTGTCCATGGCATTTTGAAGCTCGTGCGGCAAACAATCTGAGAATGGAATTTGCGTTGCAGATTCAAGACTCACCCTGGAGCGCTCCCTCTGCTGGTCCATGCACTTGTTGAAGCCATCAATGCTGACTTCCAGGCCCTGTTCCTCAGCCATCAGCTGCAATGCACAGAAATTCCCATTCACTGTCATGCAGTGCGCCTCGTGTTGCAGCCTTGGTTGACAAAGGGTGAAGACAAGCAAGCAAAATTCAAGAGCAATGCGCAGCAGCAGGTCAGTCACAGACTGACAATCAAAGACACATCCCATCTACGTGATGTTTGCTGAGGTAGGTCACAGACTGACAATCAAGACACATGACACCTACATGATCATAGCTGAAGTAAGTCACAGACTGACAATCAAAACGCATGACATACATCTACATGATGTTTGCTGAGGCATGAAAGCTCAGCAACAGGTCACCTGCCACACACATTGGTGCAGTCATGGTTTGTCAGCTACATAAACATGACAACCAGACGGCGCAAACGCAATGTGGGCTGCGCAACTCTGTGCTTATGCTTGGGCACACGTGCAGCACATGACCTCGCTGTCACATGACTCAGAGATTGGTCCTCACGTCAGCATGAGCATGACTTGATCTTCTAGATGCAGTATCAATCAGCACTTTCTTGGTTGATGTCACAGTGCTGAGCTCATCACAGACCTGTGTTAGGTCAATTGGGAACCCATAAGTGTCCCACATTTCAAAGGCCACCTTGCTGTCTATGTCCTTCTGTCCCTGCTTCTTGGCATCAGCAGCAGCCCCCTTGAACCGCTTGATTCCTTTGTCTAGGGTCCTGTTGAAGCTCACCTCTTCTTCGCTGCATCACACCCGGTCTGCATGTTGGTCTTGACTAACAGGCATGCAGCGCACATACATGAAGTGGTTTTACATGTCAGCAAGACAGGCAGCTTGTTTCAACAGCTGCATCATTCATTTGCTGGTTCATACTTATGGCGCAAACAGTTGGTCATGCCATTGGTTGTGAGCTATCATCACTGGCAATAGCACATGTACTTTGAGCCGATCCTATGATTATGAAGATGTGGTGCTTGAGCCCAGCAGACCTGATGACATCAACAATGTGGTCCCTCGCCTTGACAAGCTCGGGATAGAAGTGTCCCATGGAGGCAACCACAGAATCCACCAAGCCATGGAAGAACCCTGCAGGAGCCTTTAGGGTATCCTGCCCATACCGTACTCCGCGCCGCAGAACTCTGCGCATCACGTAGTCCCTGCCTGCATCATGACACCAGCAGCCATCAGCAAGCAATGCAGCAGCCCTGTGTGTAAGCCATTGTTTTGTGTCACTCAAACTACTGCCCACAGCCACAATTGCTGCTGACTAAGCCGGCAGCAATGACGGACAAACTGGCTGCAAGCAAAGGCAGCGTCAGCGGCAGCAGCATCTGAGTCAGAGAAGCACCATCAGATGTACCCCATCGGACAAGCAGCAGCTGCAGTCAACAGCAGCAAGTGCTGAAACAGAGCGTTGCCAAATGCAAACATCAGCATTGACAGACGGCAGCAGAAGCCGCAGCAGCAGCAGCGTTTGAGTCAGTTTAACAACCAGCACGAGCACAACAGGAGCAAACAGGATGAACATCTCCATGTGCAGAGTGTCCTCCATTGGCAAGGGCACACCACAGAGCACAGGTATGGATGGAGCAGCAATCATTGGCATGCATGACAACACCTTCTTGGCTTCACTGCTGTGGTCTGGTGCACCAGCAATGGCGAGGCGCAACAGACAGACAGACACACTGACACAGCAGCTGCAGTGATGACTGACATTCAGTGCCATCTTCACTGCTTGGGTGTGCTCTGTCAGCAATGACAAAGCAGAAAGTCGGGCTGCTGTGCTCTGTCAAGCAGAGGGTTGGGATGCTGTGCTCTGTCAGCAATGACAAAGCAGACAGCTGGGATGTTGTGGTCTGACAGCAATGACAAAGCAGAGTGTCAGTATGCTGTGTCAGCAGTTGTCACCTTCACTTCCCGGGCGTGCACCATCAGCAATGGCAAAGCAGAGGGTTCGGATGTGGTCAGCAACCACCCTGTAGGCCATGTCGCGCCCCCCCACGTCCTCTGACCCCACCTTGTCCGTGTAGGCCTCAGCCCCGGTGACCTTCTGTATCTGGGCAAAGATGGGAGCTGCAGGCAGGCAAGGGCAAGGCATCAAAGGCAATGGCAAGGTTCCATCAATTGCAAGGGCAAGGTCCCATATAAGGCAGGGGCAATGTTCCTATCACAGGCAAGGGCAAGGCAGCACAGGCAAGGGCAAGGGCAACTTTCCATGATAGGCAAGGGCAAGGTCCCATCAAAGGCAAGATCACAGGCAAGGGCAAGGTTCCATCACAGGCTCCCATCCATCAAAGGCAAGGGCAAGGTCCCATCACAGGCAAGGGCAATGGTCCCATCAAATGCAAGGGCAAGGTCCCACCAAATGCAAGGGCAAGATCCCATCACAGGCAAAGGCAAGGGCAAGGTCCCATCAAAGGCAAGGGCAAGGTCCCATCAAAGGCAAGGACACACCCTGAGCATGCTTGTGGAGTTTGGCATCAATGACAGAACATGCTCTGCACATTCCCTCCTGGTTCTTTTCATGCAGCAGATGATAGAGCACAACATCTTTGGTGACTGAGAGAAAGGCTCACCAAACACGTCAGTAGCGTAGTTAGATATCTTGTCCTGTAGAATGGATGTCACACGCTCCATACCCATGCCTGTGTCCACGTGCTTGGCAGGCAAACTCTTCAAGCTTGAATCTGCCTCCCTGTTGAACTGCAACTCACACACACACACAGCTTCCAGCCTGTGCAATGCTTGCAACCCCATGCAGCAGTGTTCAGTGTCAAGTTGCGGCATCCTGGCTCTCATGCATGTGTATAGATCTTGGTAGGCAAAGTTGGTGTGTGATGAACCAAGCCATGAGATTGTGTTGCGATGCACTTGCAATGCGGCAAAGGCAGCTTCTATTGAGAGCACATTCTCTGATGAGGCCTGAGGCTGTCGAGCTGCACATGCAGAACAGCGCGATGGGTCTGCCCTTTGTGAGCAAGGAATCTGTCAACACTGCAGAGGTGGTTGTTAACCCACCAGCTTGGTTACGGCTGTTGCATTTATGCTGGTGATCTAGCATGAGTCAGCTCATCTGTGATCATGCCCCATGACAATTACAACCAGCATGAGTCAGCATGATTCAGCTCACTTGTGATCATGCCCCATGACAATTAACCAGCATGAGTCAGCATGAGTCAGCTCACTTCTGATCATGCCCCATGACAGTTACAACCAGCATTATGACCTAGCATGAGTCAGAACAGCGTGACAGCTGGATGACTCACCTACATCTCAAGAGCCAATGGCCCCTCATGGGGTAGGGCCTTAGGCTCGGCATAATTTGTAAATCTATGCTGGCAACCATCGAGCTATGCCTTGTACAATAGGCCTATCATGACTAGATAAATGACTCACCTGAATGAACACAAGATTCCAGATCTCCAGTACGTTGGGATCATCCATGTTGACCAGGTCAGCAGCATCTCGGCCCCCAATTCTGTCATAGTGGATCTCTGTACAGGGCCCACAGGGCCCTTGGTCTCCCATCTCCCAGAAGTTGTCCTTGGTCCCGAAAGGCAGAATGCGCTCTGCTGGCAAGTACTGGAGCCTGCATTGCAGCAGTCTTGCAGTCCAGGAAATGCGGGGAGAGGGGGTCGGGGGTCAGGGGGGGAGGGGAGTGCTTGAAGCAAGCTATGTAACAGCTCCAATGCAGCAGGCTTTCAGGTCTAGGACGTCTTTGGAGAGGTCTGAAACCACCTATGTGACAACTCCAGACCAGAAATTGCTGGAGGGATGCTGCAGCAAGCGACATAGCAGCTTCAGGCCAGACATCGCCGCAGCAATGCTACAGCAAGCTATGTAACAGCTCCATGTCATTTGCCAGGCGAAGAAAGGGCTTGAGCCCTACATGTCAGACTCTTATGATGTGCCAGCACGTACTGCAGCATGCTACCAGGCACTGTAACTGTAAATGGCAAGCCCTTGAGGTACACTTCATGCAGCAGTGAGTGCTCATTTGGAAGTGACTCAGAGCAAGCGCTTGCAAATGCATGCAAGCCTCCTGCACTGAAACACGGCAAGTGCAGCATTGATCCAAGTCACACCATCCTAGCCCATGCTGAGTCATGTGTACATGCAGTGCAGAGGTGGTGAGATTGAGTCAGGGTATGTGATTGACATGTTGTTTGTACCTGCAGTGCAAGCATCAACCATATGCAAGGTACAGTACCAAGGTGAGGGCTCACCAGATCTGCCTTGCCTCTTCATCAGGCTTCAGCCCTTGCTTCTCATCACCTCCAAAGTAGGTTGCGTACAGACGTTCACCAGCCAGCTTGTACACAGACTGCAAACAAACCAAAATTGAAAAGCACGTCACCAACTCTCAACAATGCAGCTTGTTGCATAGTGGAGCATTGAGAGAGACAAGCACCTGGTGCATCAAGCACATGGTGCATGCTTCAGTTGTACTTAACCGTGTTGCAAAGCAGTGCCATACCAAGGGCCCAGAGAAAGGTATGCTCAGCATTACATGCATGGAAGAACTAGATGGGGAGTATGTGAAGAGCCATGTTGTGAGGGTTGCATGCACAGGCAAAGTGAGATGCCCATGAGGGCTTGGCTTACTGTGAGCAGTTCCCAGGCATACCCAATAGCTTCCTTCTTGAAATAGTCTCCAAAGGACCAGTTGCCCAGCATCTCAAAGAAGGTGTGATGGTACACATCCTTACCCACATCGTCCAGATCGTTATGCTTACCGCCAGCACGTATACACTGCAGCAGTGAGTCACAGCTGACTGAAAAGAACACAGTGAGTATTAGTGTGGACAAGGTACAATAAAAGTGTGACAGCAGATGCGAGCATGGATGCAGCATGCAAGCTGAGATACAGTAAGCAGCATACCGTCAATTGATGCACAAATCCATGTTAAACCAAGAATCTGATGCTCTGATGCATCTGGCCATAGTTTACCGTCAGCATCTACCACAGAAGGTGCCCTGATGCAAAGATGCATGTGAGTATTGCACCGGTGCTCCAGCAAGCGAAGACACAGGCTGCTTTCTTTCCATGATGAGAGCAAAAGTCACTGAGACTGCATGCATAAGCCAGGCTGGCTGTATTTCCTGCCATTTTCTTTCTGTTGCAACCATGTGAGCACATGTAAAACCTTAGCTGACCTTCTGTGAGTCAGTTGCGCTCTTGAGCTTGGCAAAGTTGCTGTTGGGGTCGACAGTCCCCAGGAAGATTGGTTTGAACTGGTTCATCCCAGCATTGGCAAACAGCAGGGTGGGGTCATTGTGGGGGACCACGCTGCTGGAGGGCACTTGGGTGTGGCCCTTGGTCTGGAAGAACTCAATGAATGCAGCACGCACCCTGTCACCTGTCCACAGCAAAATCGCCCTGTCACAAAAGACAAGACAAGCAAAGAAAAGACTATGCCTTTCGGCATCAATGTAATGAGAAGCCAAGTATTATACAGGGCTGCCCAGGGGATCACCCTGTCACTCATCACCAAAGGGGCAATCCATTAAGGGCAGAGGATAAAAAGAACCACATGCATGCAGCATGCACCATGTCACCTGTAACAGCAGGAGCACTCATGAAGTGCAGACATGTGAATTACTCAGGGCATGCAGCATGCAGGCTGTCATTTGTCAGCAAAGGGGCAGTTACGCAAAGACAAAGGTTGTGAACAACTCAATGAATGCAGCTCTGTCACCTGTCAGCAGCGTGATAGCTAAATCAACCGAATTGATTATCCTGCTGCTCACAGGTGACAGAGCAACAGCATTCATGGAACTGTTTACAACCTGTGTCCTTGAATGACCACAAGGTGCAGTCAGAAGCATGCAAAGCTGTTGGGAGCATGTTATACGACATTTTCACTTGAAGTCTCCGCGTGGGTTTAGTTGACAACATGCGTCAGGCCAAGATGGTCACAACATACAAATCAGAGACAAATGCAGGGATCATGGCAATGCAGCCAGAGCATGTGGTGCGCCTGACGCATGCAGATCAATGTACGCAGGAAGAGCACGAACAAAAACCGCATGACACTCCAGGCATTCCTCAAGTTTGACAATGAGCAGATATGTATGCTAAGTTTCAAGCAGGGCCAAACCTAGAAGTACATTTCAGTACAGTCATCCAGCTATGGGTGTGTCTTGAGTGGGACAAGTAAGGAAGCATATATATGAACATTAGTACAGGATGTATAATGGGGCAGAGAGGGCTTGAATGGAGACTGACCTGACCAAGGCTGAGCAAACAAGTGGCTTATGGGGGCGAGGGGGCTGGACCCCTCACCCCACTTGTTTTTGCCTGTTTCACTGTAGCTGTATGCTTGCTTGGGAGGCTGCAGCTGACTGCCGTAGACCTGTAGAGACTTTGGCTGACCCAGGATGGTCTGTACATACCTGTTTGTGACAGGATACTGCTTCTGCTTTGATGCATCAAACACCTGCGTACATGTAATGCAGATCGCCCAGGATATGGAAAGATTTGCAAACAGCTGTTCATCAGGCCTGCATGTTGCGAACTTGAGGTGACATTGACCATCATTGTGGCATGATGTTTGCTACGCGTTCATGCATGGCGTAAGAAAGGCATTGTTTATGGATTCGCCGAAACACACCGTAATATACAGAAGCAGCAGGTGGGAGATGACCACAAGGTCTGCAAGCGTCAGGCTCTCCCCAACAAGGAAGGTGCTTGACTTCAGATGAATTTCCAGTGTCTGTAGAGCTTTGTCAAAATCTGACTTTGCTGTTGCAACTGCTGTGGGCTCGTTAGACCGCAGACCAAGCATGGGATATGCCCAGCTCTCTGCCACCTTGTCAAAGACAAGAGCCCAGTCAATCCAGGCATCAATGAGAGCTCTTGTGGTGTCTGTAGCATCTGTGGGCTGTGGGTAGAGGGGGTAGCTGGTGCTCAATGAAGCAAGGTATCTTGCAATTGCTGAGCTTTCGGTCAAAGGTCCTTGAGGTGTTTCCAGCACGGGAACCTGTCAAATGCAGAGGCCCTTCAAAACTGCGCATTCATCAGTGGCATCGAAACGGCCTCGAGTGTCAACGCTTACTTTGCCATCTGGACGCAAACCAAGCATGCGCGGGGTCTGACTGCTTAGACCCCATGTGTATGGGGCCTTGACGATGTTGACATCAGCGTGAGAGGCAACAAGTTCGCACTTCGCTGCCCGCAACCCAGTGCCCCACAACCTGTACTCTTCCATGTTCGGCCGTGCGAGTCTAGCTGATCTGCCTTGTTTTGGGTGCTGCAAATCGCAGCCAATGCCGAAGGCAATTCGGATCAGTTCACGATTTCTGCAGCGTCGATTTCAGGCGCGAACGGTGCCACCCTGTCAGTGACTAGTAGCGACATTGTCTCGAAAGTCAACGTTTTGTGCCAAACCTATCGGCGTATCGAGAGTTCAAAGCAGGGTTTCTCGCTACTCAACACCCTCAAGAGCTTTCGACAAGTTCTGCCATTTGCAGACTTACGGAAGTCGAACGTTGCCAATCTACGCCACTACTGTGTCCGCATCGACATTGCATCCCCTGATCTTCTTGTCTTTGTGAAGTGCTCCCGTCCAGTCCGGGCAACAGCTCCGTGCCAGCTCTGTGCCACAAGGTCGCTAGTGATCGTATAGCTGACCCGTCGCGCTAGAGCAACAGCAGCACCGGCATGGCTGATGATGGAGATGACTATGGAGGAGGGTGAGCATTCTAGCGGTTGACAACGGCTCGCTTGTGTCGCTGCTCCTGTTTGAGCCTTAGCATGAGTCTGCAATACTCTGTAGCTGACCTCAGACTTGCGGCGGAATAGGGCTGATGATGTTTTTGATGAACCTGATGAGCCTGATGATGTCCAGGAAGAAGTACGCCTTTGTCCTGATTTGTGTGGGTGATCTGTGCTGCCATGTTGCAAGGCTTAACGTCTGCACTTTTTGTAGCTGGAAGAAGATGGCGATGCTGAAATGCCTGATGCCGGCGCTGGACCAGACATCATTGACGGTCCTGCACAGCCTTCAGACAGACCAAAAATAACTACACGATACATGACAAAGTATGAAAGGGCTAGGATACTGGGCACGCGAGCCCTACAAATCAGGTGACACTCAAAGCTTCTAAGCTGCAATTTTCTTGCATGACTGTCAGTGTGCTCAGCGTAGCTCGTCTGGCAGATCTTCTGGGACTATCAGAGTTTTCTCGGACAGCTCTTGCTTTGTTCAACTGACACAATTTTCTGATTTGTCCAGCATGAATGCACCAGTCATGGTTGAGGTCGGAGGAGCAACAGACCCACTTGAGGTACTCACTGCTGATACAACAGTGTATGCATTGTCACCTAGGAACACAGCCGTCAAGCCCATGTAGCAACTGCATCATGCTGCTGCCCTGCATACCCCTTAATTCCAGAATGCATGCTTTTGAATGCATCAATTGAAAAGTGTACGTTTACAAGGGGACAATGTCAGCACATCACAGCATTGCATGCCAGTCTTGCTCACCAAGCAATACGTTGCATTTGGACACAGGACCTGCTTGCATCATCTGCTAGCAGATGCAACCTGCCAGTTAGCCAGATTTGGTGCTGCAGATTGCAATCATGGAGCTGCGCAAGAAGAAAATCCCTTTCACAGTGCGCAGATACCTTCCTGATGGCAGGTGTGCGACAACAAACTCTTTACTGGCCTGGTTTGTTGTGTTACACCCTGTGGAGACACACTCGTGCATGCGTAAAAGAATACACCTTCCTGACACAGACTTTCATTGCAGCTATGAGGACTGGAGTGTACAAGAATTGATCATCAGCGAGCGATAACAGCGTGTGCTTGTGTGCCACATCAGCATGCAGAGGTTGTGTTCACGCAGCAGCCGGATCCAGTTGCATACCCCATGTGAGTATGAGCAAGTCAGTTGCTGAGAGTCTGTTGCATCTGGAGCATCAGCAACAGGTAGTGCTTACCTGCTCTGACGATCATACTGACAGCCCAGCTTTCCTTGAGTCCAGATCTCTAGAGGACAAAATTCATGTAGAGGTCATTGGGTAATCCCTGACAACCTGTGGCTTTGCCAGCAGCAATCCAGCATTATCTGTGTATTTACTTTCTGACTTGAAATCGAGCATTGCTTTTAGAGCGGCTCTGTTCGACTTCCGATTTTCCAAATGTCACTGCAATGTCAAGCAAAGCACTGGTGGTATGCTAGATGCTTTGTGGCTGGCAGCACGTCTGTCAACCCAAGCTCAGCCCCCTCTGTAATACAATACTTCTGACACATGTGGTACTTGTAACACATGCATGCATATGCAATTCCTACATGCATGCATGCATGCATATGCCTGCCGACATATTTTGCAGTGTGTTCACTTTCGTACACATGAAATTGATCCTGACGGCTTACCACAAGTGCGTTTCGGAATTGGCGTCGAATTCATACCACCAATCAGAAGCATGCATGCCATGATTGTGATTTTGCTAATTTTGATCAATATGGTTTCGGAGCGAAGCTTTTTTTTCTGAGTCCTGTCAGACACATCAGTGGCTTTGCACCGCCTGGTGCTGGCTGACCACATTTAACACGATATCCAGATGCACCTATTCCAGTTCTGCCGTTTGGACATGAGTCTGCAACCATTGTCAGCATACTGCCTGACGTGACATGCTGCTATCTCACCCGTTGACTGAGCACACAAGTGTCAACGGCTGGCGAAGTCCTTGTGCTCAGACCATCTTCGTGCGACGTTGTGGCAGGCGGCCTACTGAGCGATTGTCCAGTAGTTTCGCACGGGCTTCTGCCACCAGCCCTGACGTGATCGTAGTTGGAGGAGGTGCAGCAGGCCTTACAGCAGCATACTTTGCAGCTAGTGCTGGAGCACAGGTGAGGCTGCGCTCTTTTGTCCATTCTGGAATCGAGATTTTTGTTCTGTACAGTATGCCACAGGGAGCATTTTCAATACGAAGCAGAAAAGCTAAACTTACTTGCAAAGATCCAGCCTGGCCACGTGTTGCAGGTCACAGTACTTGAAAGAAGCAAGGAAGCTGGCAATAAGGTGCTGATCTCAGGTGGCACTCGCTGGTAATCTTCACATGATCAAGCTGTCATGAAGCTCAATCTGTGTGTCCAGAGTGCTGTCTTGTCAAGGCAGTGTTTGCTGTATGCAGCAATGTGCTGCCGATGCATGTGGACCTCAACAAGGACTATTTCACTGAATCCAGCAGGAGTGCTCTCAAAGCAGTCTTTGCCTCTTGGTCCCTGGAGCAGTGCAAAATCTGGTATGCTCCGCTCAACTATGTGCTGTTGTGACAATGTTGACATATGTCATTTTGCTCATTGCCATCAGAAAGACTTGCAGAATACTCGTTCAAAAGCATTGCCAAAGCTCTGGGTTGCTTACACTGTTTGAGGCAGTCTTGTGTTTGGTCTGCAGGCTTGAAAGCTCAGATCACATAGGTATCCCTCTGGCCCGTGAGCTTGCTGACAGCAAGTACTTCCCAGTAAGTAACTCTGCCAAGGAAGTCAGAGACAAGATCCTGCAAGCTTGCCTGCAAAGGGGTGTCAAGATTAGGTAGGCCTGAACTGACATAGTATGCCTCTCTGTCTGTGCTGGCGCACAAAGTTGTGTCACCATGTCATGATACCATGAACGAAACTGTACCAAATGCCTCCTGTCGCCTTTCACTGCTAGCCAACCCAATGTATGTTTTGTAGGTACAATGCTGGTTTAGAGAGGCTGCAATCACAGGACAACATGGGGTGGCAGTGCAGCCTTGCTGATGGCAAAGTGCTTGAAGCAAAGAGAATCGTAGGTGACCTGCAAAGTCTTGTTGCCTTGTTGACCAAAATATCCTGATGCTATATCAGCTGTTCCATGAAGGCGTTTGTGTGCAACATGCACTGCAGGACAAGCCGTGCTGTGCTGTGCTGTGCTGTGCTGTGCTGTGCTGTGCTGTGCTGTGCTGTGCTGTGCTGTGAACCAGTCAACGTGTTCTTACACCTTAAGTTGTATTCCAGCAGACAAGCTGTCAGCCCTGAACTTGTCTGCAGGTTGTAGCAAGCGGCGGTCTGTCTTACCCACATCTTGGAACAGATGGCAGCGGTCACAGGATCATGTCAAAGCTTGGTCACAGCATGCAGCCCATGTACCCAGCCCTGACACCCCTCAAGGGACCCCACCCAGGAGGGCAGCAGCTGGCAGGTATGGCCTTTGCCCTGCCCTGCCCTGTGGTCAGATTGTATCTTGTAGTGCAGATGATTGTCCCAAAGAAAAACACTTGCAAACATGTGCATTGATCTGCTTGTAGCCTTTGCAGCTGTGATGCCGGCAGGTATGCTCAAATGCAGCAGACTGACGCATTGTGCAACAGCTATTGACATGCCAGCAACAGCTGCACCCAGCCTCTCTTTTCACAACTCAACAAGTCATGCCACATGCAGGTCTGTCATTGTACAGTGTGGAAGCTGCAGCAATGGTCAAGAATACACAGAAGGGTAAGAGGAAGGCCACAGCGGCAGCACGAGCTGGTTTGCTGTTCACGCACAGGGGGTACAGTGGGCCTGCTGTGCTTGACCTCTCCCATCACGCCATCATGGCAGCCACAAGAGGGTTGGACAAGCCAGGTATTGCATCTGAAGGAGCATGCTTGTGATGGAACATGTATGAAGCATGTTGCTTGTTGCTGCGTCAAACGGGTTGATCTGCACATACGCCAGCTCAGTGACTGCTGCCAAGCTTTTTCCCTTATGGCAGTGCCTCTGAGTCACCAACGTAATGATTCCAAGCAATACGAATGATCAAGTAGTGAAGCAAATGCATGTCTGCCTTGCAGTCATCAAAATGAACTGGACAGGTCAAAGTGTGGAATCATGGCGGCAGCTTCTGGATGGGTCACAGGGGGGTGCAGCAGGAGTTGGGGCTGTCTTGCACAGGCAAGGCCTGCCCAAACGACTGGCAGATGCCCTTTGCCAAGAGGCAAACGTGACTGGCACACCTTTGGCACAGCTCAAGAAGGTGATTGCTGTGAAGCTCTGGGTTTCACAATCCTATCTGTGCTGATCCAACTTTTGCTTGGCTAGCATTTTGATCTTCTTTCACGAACAAAAGCAATGATGCAAATCTTGGTGTGTGCGACAGATTGATGGCTGATGCAACAGCAAATACAGCCAGTGCCTCGTCTACTCTGAGTGAGTAGCAGTATCACCAATGCCAGCATGTTGCGAGACAAGTATTGACACACATCATTTTGAAAGATTTGAATACACTGTAGTGTATTGCAGGCAGACCGAGTGAAGCTGCTGGAATTGCTGACAAGCTATGCACTTCCTATCACAGGCCATGAAGGCTGCCCAAAGGTGTGTTGTAGCTGACAGCACAGAGCATGTCATGCATACACTTGTGCACAACATTGGCTTAACCTTGCGCTTTCACTTGGTCTGAGAACTTATGGTATCACTCACACTGGGGTTATTTGGCTATACATCTTTCTCTCAATGGTGCGCTTGTGACGTTTGGCAATTTGTCCATGTGATATTTGCCCCTTTGTTGACTGGCTAGGCTAGTATGGTGTCGCGGCAGCAGTCGTTTCGAAGTTCACATTGTGCATCGGATTTGGTACTCCTTGCAGGCAGAAGTCACTGGTGGAGGCATTCCGCTGTCAGAGATCAACTGCTCAACAATGCAAAGCCGCAAACTTAAGGGTTTGTACTTGTGCGGCGAGATTTGTGACGTTTTTGGCCGCATAGGTGGCTTCAACTTTTACTGGGCTTGGTTGTCAGGCAGGCTGGCAGGTATTTCTGCTGCCCTAGATGCATGAAAGGTCAGCACCAACGTCAGCTGGTGTGCAAATGGTGTCCAAGCAGGCTTGCTGCAGTCCAGCCTGTGCAAACGATGTTATAACATCTCGGCTGAAAGGGTTGCATGGGATTGAACAGAAAGTCTCGCAGCTGTGTGATGTACGTATGGACTCGATCATGATAAGTGCACTGCTATATTAATGCACAGGGTCATGGAAGCACACATCAGTTGAAGCATCCTTCACGCAGTCAGGTGTGCTGGGGGGAAACCTTCAGCGACGACGTTGCTCCTGTCCTGCGCTGAGCAGCGGAATTGCTCAGGAGCCTGCTGCAGAATTTATCCGACCACCGGCCCGGCGCGAGGACGGTTCGTTGCTTGCAAGAGTGGCCAATGTTGCTGCGAACTGCCGTCGCATACCACCTCAAAAATAAGAGGTGCTTTTCGCAGACGACACCAGGAAGCGGACACGGGTTGTTGATTTGCAGATGGACAAAACTACTCACCCGGTTGCCATGGCGCAGACAGCCTACCGTACAACTGTCTCCATTACTCACCATGCTCGTAGGCTTCCATTACTCACCGGGGTCGTAAGCGTTTTGGCCAGCGTTTTGGCTGCACCTCGAGTACAGACCTGAGTGGAGACCACAGTCTCTTGACAATCCACACAGAGTTCACGCAAGGCTCAGGACCTGGCAAGAGACGAGTGTTCGCCGGCAGGTGCCGTCAAGATAGCAGCAGCCTGCAGGTGGGCTACAGCGTGAGCTTGGCACCTTTGCACCCTGAAAGTATAGCCAGGAGCCACATGCCGGGGGAGTGACCGCCTACAAGACAAAATGATTGCTCCTCACAGCACCGTCAGCCCTCGGTTGCTGACGGTGCTGTCGGTTTTCTGCTTATGTAGCCCTCCGGAGCCGGCAGCAAGAAAGGCACCCTGCATGCCGGTGCGTTGTATGCCCTCCCACACGCACCGCTCCTCATCGCACGAGATAGTTCTGATTGTAACCATTCCTGCTTGCTCGCAGAGGGCTGAGCCTCCTGCTGCCAACATCACCGGCGGCATGAAAATGTTTGACCGCACGCCGGCGCCTGTCCGTGGGAAGACTAATCTCGCCCATGGGCACCACGGTCAGAAGCGGGTGAGACTCTTGCCAAAGACCTGCTTTCCATTTTTCGTGACGCCAAGTCACAGCCGAACGTCCTGCTTGTTGTGACATCAGGTCTCTCCGACATACTGCTAAGCTGGGTGTCTTGCAGGCCGCCAAGACACCCGAGTCTGCCGATTCTGAGGAGACTATGTCATCAGTGCAAAGGTGACCTGCAGCTTCCTATGTGTTGCCCTGTTGTCATGCTCCTGCTCAACTCAGTTTCCGGACTATAGCCACCTGGTGCTTGGTCGCGTGCCAAACATATATGTGTTGCCACCTGCAGACCCAAGAAGAAGGGCATCCGAGCCAGGTTTGATGGCAAAATCCCCTTCAAGAAGGCTGACTATGTTGTGACATCTCCTGCGCCTCCTGACGTATGGCACAACTTGACACCTTGCATAAATTTGCTCCACCCTCATGCCACAGTTCCGCTTTGCACCAAATTTCAGTTCAGTTCATGTTCACTTTGTTCTTGACTGTCTTGTTCATTGTGGTGCCCTGTCTTTTGAGCTACGCTAATGCCTAATGCATAGCTCAGCCTGGTTGGCTGCTGCAGGCTGGAGTACCTGCTGACCTTGTGGAGGACCCTTCTTGTGCAACAGAAAGCAGGTCAACTCCACTTCCTGTGTGTGCACCCTCTGTTCGTCGCGCTTCTGATCAAACCAACATGTTGATTGCAGCCATGTCAAGCTTGTCCACAGCGTGTCTTGTTTGTAATGTGTCATCATTCATCTGCAGCCCAAGGAAGAAGGGCTTCTTTGCCAAGGTCGGTGGCAAGATGTCTTTCAAGAAGGCTTCCCCTCCTTATGACTCATCCACCAAGAAACAGGTTAGGCACGTTTCCTTATACTGCCAAGCTTTGCTGTCCTTGCTGCCCATACCACGCTGTGCTGTGCTTTGTGCTCTAAAGTTGTAGCAGTCATGTAGAGCTCATTCATGATGCCTCTGCCAAATGTACTTATTGCTCAAGGAGTTCCCACCTGTTTTGCCACAAACATTTGCTAAACCTCACACCATGATGTTGACTCAATACATGCTATGCTATGCCTCACACCATAACTTGTGGACACAACTCGACCTGTAAAGTTGGCTTTGACTGCAGGAACAGACTACTTCATCTTCGCCACTCTCTGATTCACCCCTGCGCGACCCTTCCTCCTCCTATGACGTGGAAGCTGGTCCTACATCCAGCCACATCAATGGCCAGGGGGTAAGCTACACTTTGCCCCCTCCAACCCCCCCTCACACCCCCCCCCTCCCTCTCGTCACACCCTCTCCTCACACCCTCTCTGGACTCTGTTCTGCCTCACCCAGCGATGTTTGCTCAAGGCTTTTGCCAAGCTGATTTCAGCGGCACCATGTTTGTAATCTCACTTTGACCCGGTGTTCTGGTGCAGGGGGGATCGGTGGACCCTAGAACTGGAGGGTCTACTGTCAACCCTACAGCTGGAGAGTCTACTTCAGATGCCCCCACCAACAATGCTACCCAGGTTCCTCAGGAGGTGATATTGCAGCTTTGTTGCCACTGTTGATGCTCGTCTGACTTCATTTGCGCATCATACGCATGACACGACTCTGGAGGTTGTATCAAGCCCACAAATCTACCCCATGCCTCACATCAACAAGCTCTTTGCATGTTATGTGACCAGTCTGTGCATGTTGAGGTGCATCATGCTGCTGGCAAGACAAGACTTGTCCTGCACATATCTAGCTCATCATGAGCTGGAAAGCGTTATTATTGTGATTGTTGTTGTTGTCATTGTTATCAGTAGTATCAATATCACTATTACTGTTACTGTTGTTATTGACATGATCATTAACCTGAATGATTGACATTATTATTATGCTGCTAGCACTGTGGGTGACAAATGGTCAAATGCAGGACGTGTCTTCTGACCTGGGTATGTCTTCCCCCCTGGCCCCAGCTGGTCGCCCCTCCAGGCTCAAGAGGGGGTACCAGCGGCTGTGCAACAAAGCGTCTACGCTGAATCCCTGGCGCAAGGTAATTCTGGGTTTATTCTGTACCTTGCTTTTCGTGCTTTTTGCCACTTTACAACTGTCTGTGTGGCTCAGCAGCGCAATTGGGACAGTTCTTACCTGCAGCTGCAATGACTACATCATGTCTTGCACTGACACACTGTAAGACGTGCTCATGCAAAACGTCATAGGTGTTGGGTGTATGCAGGCACGCTCAGGACCACAGTCTTCTAATCGTCCCTCAACTACTCCTTCATCTCCATTGGAAGACCTGGAGGCCCAGTCCACATCTTCAGTGGTGGACACCTCTTCACCATCATTGGTAGACCTGGAGGCTGTCTCATCATCTTCAGTGGTGGACCTGTCTTCGTCTTCATCGGTAGACTTGGAGAGTGAGTCATCATCTTCGGTGGTGGACCAGGATGATGTCATCCCCAACAATGTCGGTGGAGCGCCAATGTTGGGACAGAACCAGGCTGGTCAGGTGAGAAATCATTTCCACCTCATTGTTTTTGCATTGGTGGGTCAGATGTGCAGAGCCTGGTGGTTTTTTTCAAAGTTGCTTTGCACAGTGCTTTGATTAGGCAGAATGTGTGCTGCAGCTGTGGCAGTTGGTCAATTAGCATGTTGGTATGCTCCAGGAACAGTCTGCATGATTTGGCCTAGTTGATGTTCTAGGTCTGACTGTTGCTGCCTGCCATGCAGCGCGCCTGTTATTGCCTGCAGGTTTTGGTGCAACTTTAGGTTTTCAGTGTTGTTCAGATCATAGGCGCAGGCTTTTTTGACAAGTAAAAGTGATTCTGCATGGCTCCTCTTGAGTTTCACATTGACATCACTCTTGCACACCTCTTCCTGTGTAGGAGACAGTTTGCAAACACCTGCTTCTGCATTGCCAACATTGCTCTGACTGCACCTGGGCAGCCCGGTATAATACTTGGCTTCTCATTAAATTGACCCCGAAAGGCGTAATCTTTTCTTTTCTTTTCTTTTCTTTTCTGCTCTGACTGCTGCTGTCTTCAGATTGGGGCTCCAGGCTTGCAGCATGTACCTCATGGTCCTGACTACATGATGGCTAGGGGTCAGCGCATCGTTCCTGGGGCCCCTCTGCAGACTCTCTTTCAGCAGGGGCTGGAAGACACTGCTCCTTGGCTGCCAGAGCCTACTCCTGCCTCAGAGGTTGATGTTGTTGTCCCTCTGAACACAAGGATGTGCCGCTTTGGGATTTATGTGAGCTTCTCCGCCAAACTTGCCTTGTGTTGATTGTGACACAAGCTGTGATGCATGTCAAGCCTTGGGATGCTTTGCTGATGTGCAGTGAGTCTTACAACACAACAAGTATTGTCATTTTAATGTTTGAAATAGCTTGTTGCTTGTGTCATGTTTGACTGAACGGTCCCAGTGGAATAGCATTCAATGTTGTTGTAAAGCCAAGCCAAGTTGTTGTTGCATGCAGGTCCTACTTTTATGTTTAGTATACCTTGTTGCTTGTGAATATATGACTGAATGTCCCTGGTGGCATAGCATTCAGTGTTGTTGTGAAGCCAAGCCAAGTTGGTGTTGCATGCAGGTACCCAACTTTGGCATTGTGTCTGAAGCCAACTGTGAGCAGCTCATGAAGGCTCTCCATATTCCCCTCCAGGCAGTCCCCACAGACTTGGACCACACCCTCAACAGGGTTGCTCAGGTATGCCTCAAACCTCTTTCACTGGCTTGACAACATCTCAAGAGCATGCATGCAGACACTGCTGTGTGTGCAGCTTTGTGCCTTCTGCATTGTGTTGAGCATTGCTGTTTGAAAATGCACTGTTGAGGCTCATTTGCTGGGTCTACGCAGGCGTGCCAAGTCATGATGCACATACTTTCCTGGGCGTGCTCTCCATATGACGTTGCATTTGGTGGGACCTTTGGTGTTTTCCCCTTGACACCTCAAGAGAAGATGAGGTCTCTTGTGAAGATCCACACCCGAGCAGCCCCTGGTGAGGAAGATCAGGAGTGGAGGGACTTCATGGCCAGGATGAGAGAGCTTCATCATGGTCATCATCATTGGGATTTGCAGGGTGAAGCCTTTATGGATAAGCGATGCTACCACTGCTAGTAAGTCAACTTTCAGACCAGCCCTGACAAGGAAGTCATGTTGTAGTTTGTCCTGTGTACACTCATCAGGTGTATGCATCTTTACACATGCTGATGATTGACTGTTGTTATGGCAAAGTACCAAAGTACCATTTTTGCCAGCCCTGACGTCACACATGCACCATTTATTCACCAACTGTGTGACTGCATTGCGCTTTGCTCATTGTGCTCATTGCACTTTGCCCATTGTGCCTTGCTGCCTAGCTTTGTTTGGCATTTGACTGTGAACAGCACTGCAGACCTCTTGTCATTCAGTGTATCTGACAATTTTGGGTACCACTGCAGCTTGCACTTCGACAGTGGAGAACGTGAGGAGACTCTGGAGGGTGCCGAGACCATCCCAGTCAATGAAGTGTGTGACTTGTTCTGCAAACAGTGTGTGTGTCACGAAAAAGGCAAGGTGCACTGTGGGCACTACCCACTGTGCAAAGATTGTGTGAAGCTGTTTTGGGGAAGGACAACGTGTCCAGTGGGTCACACCTTGTACACTGGAGACAGGGCTCGGCCACGCCGGGCATATGAAGATGCCAGCAGATGTGCTTTTCAACGTGCGCAACTTGTGTAGGACACACATGCAGTGTCCAGCCTGTGGTGCTTGTAACAACTATACAAGTTTTCTACTGCGTATTCATATGTTTATGTGCTATGCTAGAACATTGGCCCCCTCAAAGCTGTAATTACCTCACCTAGTCCGTCATCACTTTGCCATTTTAGGCTGACCTGTCTAAACCAGGCACACTAGTCCTGTGTCATGGTGGCAGCAATTGCGCGCTATATGATGGTCAGCAAATCGCTTCTACATGAAGTCAGCAATGTGAAAGAATCTGCAGCAGCTGCATTCAGCTGCCTAACCTTCAAGAAAAAGCTCATTGCGCATGATCAGGCTGGGACAGCATTGTGGTCATGCTGGCCTACGAAGCCTATTACGCTGTAGTAATGGCATCAGACTGGCCAAGCGATGATCCTGCCACTGGCTTTGCTACAGTTCCTGTGAAAACCTGCTGGCATCATACAAGCCCAGAGGACGGTTTGCAGCTCTGTCCATGTCAACGAGCTCCTGCTTCAAGCCCTTGTAAGGCAAACGCAGCTCTTTCAACAGAATTCTGTAAGCATGAACTGCCACTTGGCAGCAACTGGTGTGTGCTTTGCCCATCTACATAGGTACATATTTGAATGGATGGGTTGTAATGTAATGTAATGTGATTGGCAGTAAGTCACAGCTAGGGTGGTAAGAAGGCTTGTTACATCTGCATATGAGCCACACTGTGACAAATACCATGTCAGCAGCTTGCAATTGTGTTGGTCCTTGCAAGGAGTCAAAATGATGACAGGACCTGAAAATCGCACACCGTAAAAATTTGATGCACATAGCTGTTTTCAGGGTGCAGTGCACTGCCATATGGATGCATTAAGATTCAAGCCTGGTGTTGCTCCCCATGATCATGCCAAAATGCTCCAGGCAAATGCAGATGCAACCACAGCAAATCCATCAGGCACTGTGCCCCAACAAGCTGTGGTTTGTGTCACCTTGTCAGTGTGATATAATTGCCTGGTTAGCTGAACCGTAGAAAACAGGCGCATTATTCCATTCTAACAGTGAAATCACTTGCACGGTTGCTCCTGATTTTCATCAGCAACTCCTTCCTGCTGTCAAGCCCAGTGTCTCAAATCAGATTGCACTGCTGTCAGTTGCTTGACCGCTGAAATTGGGCTCATTTTCTTGAGCACTTTCAGGCTGGGGCAGCATTGTGGTCATGCTGGCCTGCAAAGCCTGTAATGCTGCTGTGATGGCACTGAATTGGTCGAGCGATGGTCCTGTCACTGGCTGTGCTACAGTTCCTTTGGGAACGCTGCTGGCATCAAGTATGCCCACAGGAAAGCTTGCAGCTCTGTTCTTATCAACAAGCTCCTGCATATTCATGCACCAGCATTCACGCCTGGCACACAGTAAGAGGAGCCCAAGGTGAAAGCAGGTCTCTTTCACACCACACTGCGACTGCTGCCTTAGCAACGTCATTGTAGAGCGATGTCACACTGCCATGTGCATCAGCATTTCATCTGGGTCGGTGCACAGCAGCGGCAAGGGAGGAGTACATAGTTATTGCTATTGCGACACCTACAGTGTGCTGCTGTCACAGGTCTTGTTAAAGAATTCATGCAAGAGGCATACAAGAGCAAAGTGATGAACAAGAATGTGACCTGCAGAAATGCTGGGGCGGGTGCATCTGAAGCGTTGTCCCATACGTGCTCCCCAGGATTCTGACCTTGCACAAAGCGCTGCATCTGACCCTCACAGGCAAAGTACACCACAGGTTGCCTCTGATGATAGCAGAAGCCCTACAAACCAAACACCCTTCATCAAGCATGCCATGTCAGCATGAAGTGCTAGCTTTTTGAATCTGCTCGTATTCTGCAGGTGTGAATGAAGCAGGCTGCATCAAGCCACATGCACTCTTGTCATCAGCAGACGAGGACTTCATCCATGATGCAACACAGTCAACAAGCGCTGTCATGCTATATCACAGCATGTGTAACAGGATCGCCAGTCAATGTCAGCTTCGAGTTTGCAAGTCTTTGCTGCGAGGTGCATCACTACAGGATGCTCAAAACACACCAGATGTTGATCCAGCACCAGCTCGATGGGCTTCTCAGCTTCCGAGTTCCAGGTGCGAGTCACCTCGCCAGCATGTGAGTACAGAGCGCCCTGGCCGGTCTCAGCAGTGAAGGACATCCACATATTTCCATTTGGGTACTGCACAGACCCCGTCCCATCTGCCTCAAACATGACTGCTGCCAGGCCTGTGCTGCGGTAGGTAGCTAGCAAGCGCATGCCACCCTTCTTGCCACCTGCCCAGCACAGGTGGTTATCAGCTTGTTGCCAGGTTTGTGTTGAATGATGTTGACAGACAGATGGTTGGGCATTGCACGCAGTCAGCGCCATCTGCGACAAGACTGATTGCAGTCTGTGCTGCAATGTGTGGCCTGCAGAGCAGAGGATGTAATGCTGTCTGCTTGCATGAAGAGCATATGTGGTGGTCAGGGCACGGCATCATTGTGGGTAGCTAGCCATGGGCATGCTGCCTTGCTTGTCGCCCTGCAGAGCATAGTATCCAAGACTGCTCCTTTCTTGAGTGAAGATGGCAGGTGATGGTGGTCGTCAGGGCTTGTGCATTGAGCCAATCTGGGTGGCTAGCAAGGGCACTCACCCTGTGTTGCCACCTACCGGGCATGAGCAATGCTGTTGAAGGAGCATGAAGGAGCAACAGCATTGCTCATGAACAGGCAGTGCACAGCTGGCTAACACATCAACCTGCAGCACCCACGGAATGCATCACACGACCAAAGAGCTGGCCATGCGGTGGAAGCTACAAAGGTGTATCAAAGCATGATGCTGCAGGATGTTATTGAGCCCCTATTACATGTTCTCAGGACGTCTCACCGGTGTTGTCTGGGTCAGCAGAGACAGCAACACCCTCCATGGGGTACTGAGCAACAGCAGAGCCATCAGAGCGCACGATGATGGCCTGATGCTGTGGGATGTCATTGAACCCTTGTTACATGTTCTCAGGACGTCTCACCTGTGTTGTCTGGGTCAACAGAGACAGCAACACCCTCAGTGGGGTACTGAGCGACAGCAGAGCCGTCGGAGCGCACGATGATGGCCTGATGCTGGCTGGTGTGACCATAGCAGCTCTGATAAACCACTTCAACTGGGCCAGATTCCTTCAGCTTGCCTGTGCCTCTGAGAGTCGCTGTGCCTGAAGCAGTGATGTGACTGGTCTGATTTCTTTGCTTTGTTTCTGTGAGTGATGACACTTTGTGTGGTTGTAGCAAGATGTCTGTGCCATGCAAGCTGACAACAGGCTTGTTTGAACAGCAACAAGATTCTGTTGATCATAGGTGAGAGCTAGTGCTTGCAATGGCAGTGTGTCCATGACATCAGGCATGATGTCACACAAACTGTGACAGCAATAAAGGCTGCAATGAAGTGCAATACCATTGAAGGTGACAGACTACATGCACAATGGGCTGTGAACAGATGTGTGAAGGGCATCAGCCTTCCCTCTGACTTAGAACCAAAAGGCTTATCTGTACTTGTGACAAGTCACGCAAACTTTCTTGCGTCAGTGTGCAGCAGCACAGTCTTACCATAGGGGTCCAGGGGCTTGTCAAGCCTGTTGCCATGCTTGTCAATGTCAAACTTGGGAAGCTGACCTTCAATACTCTCGAATCCTGTAGGTCACCTTTGCCTTCAGTATTTCATCCCACACACATTGTGAGTGCTGGGTGTGATAAAAGGCAAACCAAAAGGATGGTGTGGGCTGGACTGACAGTGCTTGAAAGGTATTGCAGCAATGCATGTCGAAAACAGCGTTGCCATTGTGCTGCTGCATGAGTCAAGATATAGTGCATGAGTCAAGATACAGTGCATGAGTCAAGATAAGGTGCATGAGTCAAGATCTAGTGCACGGATCAAGATCTGGTGCACAGTCAAAGCGCTGAATTGATACTGAGCTCAGATTGAAAGTATGATACATCATGTGGCACTCGCCATGTCAAGCACAGCAGAGGCTTGCCTGTGGACATATCAGAGCTGCCACTCCTCTGACCAGTCACCCTGCCCACTGCACCTATCTCTCCGCTCTTCTTTTGCCTCAGGCCCGTGCTCTTCGTCCTCAAGCTCTGCAGCCCTTTCCGAGGTGAAGACGGCAGACTAGCTCTGGAGGGCACTGCTGCTGCGGCTGCCCTGCCAGTTCTGACAGACGTTGCTGGTGAAAGTGTGGTGTCTTGCTCCAGCACAGCAGCAGAATCCAAGTCTGCAGATGGCATTTGGGCTTGCTGTGTGCTGTAGGCAGCTGCCGCTGTCCTGTCTGCTTCTGACACTGCTTGACCATCCAGTACCTGCATGGCATGAGCCCTCACGTGGCGTGACAGCCTGCTGCCAGGGTCACAAAGGCCGATAGTAAGCACCTGCATCAGCGTGTGATCCAAATGCTCATGCCCCAGGCCTGTGATCAATGCCAAAATATAAAGTGGCAGAACCTTGTAACCTGATCATTAAAGAAGCCATGCATAGCTGCCAAAGGCTCATGAGATGCCAAGCCAAGCTATGCTTTCAGTCAGGTCATGCAGTGTCACGCAGTGTCTCCACACCATGGATGAATGCTGACAAGTGGGATCAATGCAGGGCCAACCTGCAAGGATGGTATTGCAGAAACAGTGACTGCCCTGTGGTCTTCTTTGAGGCTGTTGCAGACAGGATTTGGAGCCAAGAAGAGCACAGCCAGTGATGGCAAAGTGGTGAGAGACAACAGCTGAGAATGACTGGCTATCTGATTATGCTGCAGCCACAACTCCTGCGAATTCAACACAAGGATGTATGCGCTTTCAGCTGCTTTGCTGCTGCTGCTGCTGCTGCAAAACGTTTGGCACAAGTTGCTGAGGCGCAACAATATGCAGTCACAGTTGTGCAAGGAGTCTGGTCATACAGGTCAAAAGCAGATAGGACTGGGACAGGCTTTTGCTTCACTGAGTGACTGTGTCTGACAATGCTTGTTTTGAGGATGTGACGTCGGCAAAACTGTTGAACGCCAGGCATGTGTCTGGTGAGTTTGATGGTGGTGATCAAGCTGCAACCAAGCTGCAATAGAAGCCATACCCTCAGACTTGTACAGGTAGCCAGTGAAGCTAGCTGTGTGATTTTGTTATGGGAGGCTTTCAGCACCTGCAGGCCTGCTCTCAATCAAGTTAATAAATCAGTGCTGTTGCCAGATTGAACTGAGATATGCAAGCATGTTTTTGATTCACCTGTAAGACTGCTTAGAGGCTTCAAAGACTTCACACTGTTGTGAGACAGGTCCAACAGCTGTAGCTGAGACAGCTGCAAGCAACAACAAATCAGGGATTCATTGTACAGCAACTAGGACCAACAAAGCGCCCTTGCGGCATGGAGCTTGGCAGCTGCACTTCATACCAGTTGGACTCCGTCAAGTGACACTAGTTTGTTAAACTGCAGTAGCAGTAAGTCTCAGATCAGAAACGTTGGCAATTGTTTGCACAGCGCTGTGAGGTCGCATGAGACTCACTGAGACATTCGCGTTCACAACATTCGATGCTGAGCCAATGGCGGTGATATCCTCAAGTCCCTGAGATACAAAATTGGCTTCAAGCAGTATTCCAGTACATACTGATAAACCCCGTGCAACGCTGCGTGCCCGCGGTCTACTTTACCTTGTGTGAAAGATGCACCTCCTGCAGATCTGTCAGATTACCGCCTAGAGCTGACGACAGAAGATCCTGCGCACAGCGTACCAATAAATCCAGTAACAGTGATCACAGGCTCTTATAGAGTCAGTGGCCTCTTCATCTCACCTTGGCCTGCAAGGCCATGCCGCAGTTCCCTCGTTCTGCTGATGATCAACCTGATGGGCGCAAAATGCGGGTGCGCATGCATCAGGCAATCTGAAACTGGAAAGAGAGAGCCATGAAGAAGAAGGACAGTTATGGTTTCGGTGCAGCAAATCTAAAAAACCCTAAGGCGGCTGTCTAAGGCGTTTCCTGAGCGAAGTTGCATCCCTTTGCCATACTCCATTTGAGCGGGGTATAGGGCTGGACACAATGGTCCAGGAGTTGGCTAGGGGCATCTCCGCCCACGGGCGCAGCAGGTCATACAAGAGGAGAGGAATTCACTTCCTCAAGAAAAAGAACAATGGCGAGTTCCCAAAGCACGAGAAGAAGCAAAAGACCGAGGAGGCACCCAGCAAGGCTCCCAAGTTCTACCCCGCAGGTGCACACCAGCAGCAACGTCATGCGCTGACTGAGATGCTCAGGCTGTAGGATGCAACCTAGCTGACTTTGATTGCTTTGGCTCAGACGATGTCAAGAAGCCTCTAAACAGGAAAGCGGTCAAGAAGCCGACCAAGCTGAGGGCAAGCATTCAGCCTGGTACAGTGCTGATCTTGTTGGCAGGCAGATTCAAGGGAAAGCGATGTGTTTTCCTAAGGCAGCAAGAGTCTGGTCTGCTATTGGTGACTGGTCCATTCAAGGTCAATGGAGTGCCATTGAAGCGTGTCAACCAGGTGCAGACCTCAGCCTACCTTATCAGCTGTTGGCTCGCCTCTGGATCAACAGGCTCAGCGTAACGCAGCAGACATCATTTTTCAATTCAGCTTGCCCAGCATGAGTTACACTCTAGTAGTGCGACGCTGCACTGTGAGACATCAGGCACCAGCTGTGTCATTTGACTGATGCTGGGCTGATGCTGAGCACTTGCTGCAGGCATATGTCATTGCTACCAGCACACTGGTTGACATCAGCAAAGTCGATGTCAGCAAGTTCGACGACACCTACTTCAAGTCAACTGAGAAGAAGGAGAAGAAGAAGAGTGAGGATGGTTTCTTCGGCGATCAGACAGAGGAGAAGAAGGAGCTCGGCGCTGAGTATGTCGAGAACCAGAAAAAGGTAAACTCGACTGCAACCCCAATATTGGGTTTCTGCTTGATGCATATTTTGAACTCGCTTGCCGTGAGTTCTGCACTGCCCTGGAATTCTATTGTGATCGTGTGCGCATATGGGTGGTGCTGTTGTACGCAATGCTTCGCATACATGCAACAACAGTATCATCCTTATGTGCACACAAACACAATCGAATTCCAGGGCAGTGCAGAACTTGTGGCAAGCAATGGCATTGCGCATCATCTGAAGAAAGCTATCATTCCCTTTGCTGGCACAGCTGTGGCATCACTGAAGAATACACTGCTAAAACCTGCTGCTGCCAATGTTGTGAGATGCTGCGTATTAACATTCCAACTGAACTTCTGGAGTGACATCATGCTGTCATTCTTCACCTTTGAGTCCTTGGGGAGGAACCTGGGTGTCCCCTCTGAGTGGTGCCAGCTACTGATCAAGCAGTCTACACACTAAGCCTGGGGATTGCTATGTTTGTGCTCATCTTGGTGGTATTAGCCACGGCCTTTGACTGTGACTCCATTTTGCCATCAGTCCTTGAGCTGTGATCTTTCTGCAGGTTGACGCAGCCTTGCTGACCGCCCTCAAGCCTGAGCTCAAGGGATACCTAAGCGCACGCTTCAGTCTGAAGAAGAATGACAGGCCACATCTGATGGCCTTTTAGGCATTCTATATGTAGCTGTACCTTCTTCTGACGAAGAACCTGTAACATACTGGAGTTGCAAGCTGCCAAAACTGTTGTGCACCAAAGTATTAGCATGCTGGCAATTTACATGTTGCCAACCAAGCAGTGGCCAACCAAGCAGTATTGGTGAGTTCGTTACCAGGCTGCCTACGCATACTGCATGCTGCTTGTTGCAATGCTTGGAACTACCGGTGCATATGCAGGTGCGCTGCATGGTATGATCACAGTACTTGCCAAGTCATAGCAGGAACAGGGTTGCTGTCAACCAGTCAGCATCGCACTGACATGAGAGTTTTCTGGAAACAGCGCGTGGCATAATGAAATGTGTTGGATAAAGTTGACCGCATCACAGCTGAGCAGTGACGTGGGCAGCATTGCTGTGGCATCTGCAGCTCATGCCTTTGACATTACATCAACGTCAGCTTGTTGCGATGCATAAAGACAAGCATGCATTCCGCAGGTCAGATGCGCTCATGCACAAAAACGCTGCCTTGTGCAGCAGGGTCACCAAATGTAACTTCACTGATTCTCAAATCACCAGGTTGACCAGAGTTCTCAAGATACAGCTGCTTGTAATAGTTCTGCTCACTTCCCAACAGTGACTTCCGCTCTCCCTCCTTTTGTGTGTTCTACAAAGAACATGGCAGTGTTAACGCCTTTTAAGATGTCACAAAGATTGTTATGGCAAGGAAGAACCCTTGTTTTGTGTTCTGAAAGGGACCATAGCAGTTAGGACAGCTCTTGCTGTGCCCTTAGTTTGCTCTCTTGTCATTAACATATGTTGTTAGTGACTGCCTGAGTAATAAGATGAGAACATACAAACTGTGTCAGGCGATGCTGAACAATGCATGCTGATGAATGTTGTCAACAGCAGAGATAGGCAAGATGCCTGAATGCATAATTAGAGGTGCACATGGTTGCAGATGAGCTAGCACAGCATTCACTGCTTTGCCATACAGCTTATCCCCATCTTTGAGTTGCAGGCATACCTGAATAGGTAGAGAGAAGCCAGCTATCTTCAAGTCCAGGTAAAATGGGGGCCCAATCAGCACTGTATCATCAGACTTTGGGTCTTCTTTGGCCGCAGAAGATAGGTACACTTGCACTGCACCATTGCCAATGTTGATCAGGTTTGCTGCTCGCTCCTTTTTCTCACCGCCAGGCTCACCTGCAGTCAATTGTTCACACTTTCACCTGCAATACATGTTAAACGTACATGATCAAGATTTGGAGAAAGCCAGGTCTTATGGTGCATGCAGGTTTGCAGAATGCAGCAAGCCAGTACTCTGACCACAACTTGCTTATGGCATTCCAGCAGCTTGTCAGTATCGCTCACAAGTCATGTTCATTTCAAGCTGAGTCTGCCTGGGCCATGAAGGGCATGGAAGATGTCATTCACCAAGCAGCATCTCACTTGGCAGTGACTCACCTATGCGCTGCTCACTATAAGATGGCAGAGGGTTTCTGCGTGTTGCTTTTGCTACCTCACTATTTGATGAAGCCCACAGCAGCTTCCATTTGCCAAATAGCTTGTCTGACTTGGCTGGTGCTCTTGTGGGATTCTGATCTGACAGAGCCCGCAAAGCCTTCTCTACCTCTTCATCAGACTTGTTTGCTTTGATGGCTGACAGCAACTCTTCACGCAGTGCCTTGTCACCTGCATAGGCTTATGGGCTTGAGTCTCTGCAGCTGTAGCCAATTTCAGCCTCTTTGAGAGGCATTGACCAGATTTGCATGTGTGTTGCCAGCGTTCCAGTGGAACTGCATGAAGACATGGTTCAGCTTTGAGGCATTGGATTGCACATGCAATATATTTGCTTGAATGTACCTGTTGTGGCTCCCCATGCTGGCTGTCGCAATAGCAGGCCAGCCACAGCTGCGAGGACTGGCACTGATAGCAGCTGTCTGCGGTCGAAAGGCTGAACCGCTGCTGTTTTCTCTGCACGTACATGCTCCAACTGCTCGAACCGCATAGGGTATTATGTGTCGATACATATTTGGCCTACACACACCTGACTCTCTAGACGCGGTGATCACGCGCACGCATGTACGAGATCGGACAACGCCCGGGCCAGACGAAAAGGGCAACGCCTGCTTGACGCAACAGAACACAGATGCTAAGTCAGTTGCTGCTTGACTGTCAGGTCTTGCGGCGCCTGTGGCGACACAGGCAAGTCATGCAGCCTGTCGACCCGACCTGTTTGCGCTGCAGACAACCCGCGTTTGTCGGTCCCGTGCAGGTAGCGAGCATGTTGGCGTATTTACGGTAATGAGCAGCAAAAAGTCTTTCAAAGCTGCCGGTTTTCGAAAGTGCGATACAGGCACTGCAGATTGTTTGCAATTCCATGACAAAGAAGATGAACGGAACAGCTGACATGTGGCCGGTAATCAATGGCCAGAATTCTCTGCACTCTGCTCTGTACTGACGCACTGCCAACTTCAGCAACGCAATGAGGAGCATCCAAACATTGGCTCGGTCAGCACGTCTCCAGTAACAAGTCATTGCAACAGGCTTCCTCTCAAATCCAATATACAAGGCTTGTGCACAGTCACTTTGCTGCAGTACCAATTGCAGTCTCAAAATTGTTTGCCAAATGGCAACTTTTCAGTAAGGTCTTGACTTGCACAACTTGGCAGGCCTAGTCAGCAACACTAGCATTCTCCATGTTGCAGCTTGAGCCGACCAGTCATGTGGTACAACGCGCCGTCTTGCCACACTCAATACAATACCTCATCATGAGAACCTGATTCCCAGTCTGCTGACACCGTTCTTTGCCCTGAGTGACCCCAACATGCCAGTCTACTCTTAGGCAGGGTCCTTCTGGCCTTTGAAGTAGGTAGTGGGAGCAAATGGCATCTTAGTAACTGTTGCATCATTTGCTCTGCCACGCACGACCACCTTGAGCTCAGTGCCAGCCTTGCCATGCTTCTTCTCCACGTACCCCATAGCAATGTTCTTCTTCAGAGTCGGGCTGAATGCACCACTGGTGATCTCTCCAACCTGCAGTGGACATCAATGCAAGCTGAAGATCTTCCAGAAGTTGCATCTCCCAGAAGTTGGCCTTGGTGCATACTGCTCTGAAGTACTAGCAAAAGCTTTGTCTGGTTTGACCAGACAAATACATCCGCATGAGCGCTATTCCCCTTTGTGTTGCTGCCTCATGCTGATTGCACTTTCTGTGCCCTGTCTCCAAAGTCTATGCATGCCTGCTATGGCTTGTTGCCTTTTTTGGGCCTCTTTGAGAAGTAGCGTATGCCTGGGTGAGGGCAGATGTCAGATGAGCTTACCGTTTCACCATCTGCAGTTTGGATCTCGCTATGTTGGCGTGCAGGTGCGCCCTTGGAAACAAAGCCAACTCGCCTCTTGGACACACCATCTGCCATTTGCTTCTTGATCACCTGCATAATGATCCTGACTCAGCTCAAATTGCAGAGGACGATGTCAACAGGAATACTTGTGTTCAAAAGCAGTTGTCGGAAGTTGCACTTGCATCAAGCAATAATCACAGATGCAATTCAACAACTCCAGAAGCACCAACATGCACAAACTGCATCTTGCATGACACCATTATGCTGCAACGCACATGCATGCCAACAACAATGTGCCCATGACGCAAGTATGCTGAAACACAGATGCAGGCCGACAACAGTATGCCTATGACTCAAATCTGACTGTACCTCTCCTCCAAGGAAGTCACATGCATCACGGCGTCGCTTGCCGATGGTCCACTTGAGTCCTGCTTCAATGGGGGTGATGTCCTCATTCAAGTCATTACCTGCCGGCAAACAGATTCACTATCATGAAGGGGACTAAATATATAGCCAGTCATGCAGAAAGAGTGTATGTACTGTCCCACAGTTTTGTGCATACTGTAACAAATCCACAGAATCAGAACGGAGACTGGATTATATGCTGCAGCAGGTCCACAGAAGGGTCCCGTGTTTTGTAACGCATTCATGTTCAGTGTTTTGCGGTAGCTTGCACAAAGCTAAGCACATCCATATGCTGTGCATTTGGAGGGAGATCATTGCATAACAGGAAGAACATGGGAAAGGGCAACCCATGTCTCCCTGAGCTACCCTGCTATGCACTGATCAGCCTGCCGCAGAGAGACCCTTCTGGACTGCAGTCAGCTGCTGCAGTGGAGAATTTCTGTTGCTCAAGCAGAGGCCAGTCTCAAGATTGAATGTAACTTCAACCAGCCTGGTCAGCCACAATTCACTTCTACAGTTACTCCTTCTGCAAACTTTGATCAATTACAGCAACATACCAGACAAGCAGAGGCCAGCCGTAACACAGAGAACACCCCTACAGCACAGCCTTGACAGTTTGAATTTGATGCGTACAACCAGGCGTTACTACAGTTACATACCATAAAGGCAGAGGCCAGCCTCAAGACGAAGGGCATCTCTGGAGCCCAGCCCTGTCAGCTTCACTCGCTCACTCTCCAGCAGCTTCTGCGCCAGCTCCACAGCGTGGCTGTCTGGCACTGAAATCTCAAAGCCATCCTCACCAGTGTACCTGCAATTAGTTACCTATGCAAGTCAGACTCTGGCAATGGATGTAACCAACCAGACCAGAGCATGCCTGTTTGCCACAAGCATAGGGCACCAACATGGGACACATATCTGGGCACAATCACCTGCTGCACACTGTATCTGTGCAGATCAAACAATGTCAGATTTCTACTGTCATGCTGAAAAGATAGTGGAATTTCTTTTGGTCCTGCACAATCATTGCATGATCCTAGTGTGCTATCACGGTCATATAATGGTACTTGATCAGATGCAGGAGGGCTGAAACCACATGGATGGTCCGTCTGTAATCTTGTGCACTTTAGCTGGCAGGGGTGGTTTTGAGATCTGTGAAGGCAACATGTACAGCAAGAATGGCTCTGATCAGCACATCACGGGTTTAGATAGACTACCAGGATCAGACAGCACACCCTGCAGGCAAGTCTGAAAAGGCAGAGCAGCGGAAAGGAAAATTAAGGAAGACAAGAGGGGAGGGCAAAAGTGAGGAAGAAAGCAGAAGGGGAGAAGGAGAAACAAGATCCACAGAAAGGAGAGAGCTCTAAGTGGAAAGCGAAAATCCCATAGTGACTCACCCTGTACGTGTGAGCCAGCATGGGATTCCGGCTATGTCCAGGATAGAAAAGTTGCTGAAGTAGAACTTGTTGAGGTCCAGGTCTTTGAGCAAGGGCTGCAGAGTCTCATGGGCAGCAGGCCCTTGCAGAGCCAGCAGAGATCTGTCATCATGAATGATGAAGTCTGCCTTCTTGCCTTTGCCCTGCAGGGTCGCAATGAGAGATTTTCCATTAAGTTTAAATAATATTAATTACAGTAAGATGTCTGCACACTAACATTTCATGCTCCCCTTGTGTTCCCCCATGTGCAAAGTGCATGACTGCATCTGTCCTGTGGCAATGCATCTGCCTAATTATCACCCATGTGAGACCCAATTGTGACTGCAAATATACTTACAGGGAGCTGTAGCACAAGCTAGTTCGGCAAACATGTTGGCTGACAAGTGGGTGCAGCTTGCTACTACATGCCTACATATGGGCTGCTTGGATCAACCATCAACAATGCAACGTTGTATGCGGATGCCTCACATGACCATTCCCAATGCAAGATCACCAACCTGGAATTTCTTGACATGACTTTGGATGTGCTCAATGTCTTTGTCTCGGCAACCGGCGTTCAAAACAACATAGATGTCTTCGCCATCTACCTGGCACATTTGCAGTGACATGAGATGGTGAGGTGGTGCACAGGGATGCCTAGACAGGGCTTCTTATGTTGAATGAATGTTGATGACATACAGATATCAGTAGATGGTCCAAACATCATATGCTTGCGTAGCATTGCAGGCACGCTCTGTGCAAGTCTTTGGCTGCTGCAGCAACACAGCATATGTAACAGGATGCAATGCATGTTCTCATAACACACCTTTGTAATGACGCTGTCATCAATGATACCACCTTTGTCATTGGTGAACACACTCAAAGTGCCTGTACGGTCTTCAAGACTTGCAACATCACCAACAATCAGTGACTCCAGGAACTCTACAGCATCCTTGCCCTGCATGGCGTCAGCCATTTGAATTTGTCCCCTGACAGCATGGGCTTAGGCATAGCACAGCAGGTTGCCAAAAAGCCATTCTGTGTTCTGTGCCGCTGGCATATCTGCATCAGAGTACCGCCACATTGATTTGTGTACTCGCATGCAGAAGCACATTCGCACCCGGAAACTGGCCCCGCACATATGTGCGACGTCGAACAAGGCAGCGTTCTTTCTGCAGAAGATACTGGAGTCCATTATGCTTTCTTTGTACTGAATGGGCATTGACCAGCCGGCAAAAGGCACCATTTTTCCTGCGCAAGAAGACTGGCGGACTAACGACGAAGGCTACACTTGCGGTCGAAAACGATAGGCGTACGATCCACAACATGGGATCAGCCACGGATGCTACTGTACAGCTCTGCACGGAAGTACTCACCACCGTTCTCCACATGGAAGGCATGTAAAGGCGTCTTGCGAAGATCGGCATCATCAGCGAAGCCTCTACGACCGGTGGCAGTCGGCGCAAACTGACTGGTACATGCTGCGCCGGAGTTTTTCTGCAGCAACGTCGAGCATGAAGCCTCCAGCCGAGGCAGCAGCTGCGACAAGCCTTGCCTCATTATGCAGGACTGTGAACAGGTCTTTCCGCGACAGTTGTCCCTGGAGAGACTGTAGTAGAGGTAAGGTTGACCAAGATCGAAAAGCCCTGGGCGGAACTCGGGCCGGCCCTAGCTAAACGAACGACAAGGGTCGCAACCGAACTGCAGAGAGGTCCCAACTTCTTGACCGTCTTCACGGAGCGCTAAAGTGAGCCGACAGTTACAGACTTGTCACAATTTTGCCAGCGGACTTGTTCGGTAGTCGTCAAACATTTGGTCGGGTGCCATCGTTTGTTCCGTAGATAGACGTCACCCAATATGCCAAGCCGAGGGCAAATGGGGTACGTGACCAAGACGCACTTCTTGAAACAGACGCATCTGGGCAGCTTGCTGGAACCCGCCGATCCTTCTGAGGCTGACTTCACAGCTACCAAAGGTATATCCGCAGCCTGGCCTGTGTTCTCGCCAAGTAAAGTATCTTGCAACTTCAGCAGCACACCCGCATAGGCGGACATCAGTGACGTACGGGGTTACATCTTCGATTCGGACAATGTTTTTGTAATCTCTGTCGTTGTGGATCACGGGATCCGGGAATTCAATCTGGCGTTCTCGACTGTGACAAGCGTTTATGGCATGGGCATTGAACCGGACTGACCTGGGCCTTTTGCCGTGCAGTCGTTGTCACTATCGGACCCAGCTGTCAAGATGTGGAGACCCTGTGTCTGCTGCTTCAAGCCGGGGCTACATGTGCCCGGTGTGACCTGACAGTAAGGCTTCTATATAGACCTCTGTACAGCCTCAGCTGTGCCGCCGTCTCAAGCTGTGTGAACAAGAGACATTTCCTCAGATACTCACATTTTGCGTTTTTGGCGCAGTGGGGAACCATTGACTTTCATCGGCTGTCACTGAGAAACCTGAATGAAGCCATGAGAAAGACTCGCAAGTTGTGTGCAGTCATGCTAGACACAACAGGGCGAGAAATCATGGTCATGCGTGAGCATGAGATTGATGAAAAGGGCTGGCCAGAGCATGTAAACCAAATGGAGGTCAAGGAAGGCCAGAAGGTGCATATACTTCACTCATATGTGGTCTAATCTCCAAGATTTGCTGTGCACACAATTGCTGTTGCTTATATGCTTGTTCAACACGGTCAATTTACACAGATAAAGCTCAGCATGCACAGACAACACATTGTCAGATGTACACTGCTGATCATGGCAAAGCACGCGCTGGGTCAAGCTGACTCAACCTTGGGCATCGGACTCCCATTCTAATGCAGATACTGTGAGCTAGCCTGTCATTTCCCCACATGGTCTATCCTCACACAAACATCACTGTCATGCATGCAGCTCAACAGCTCAGATGAGTCCAAAAAGTGGAGTGCCAGGTGTTGTCACCTCCTAGTCTGTCCATTTTGCTACTTCAACTTGGCAGATTTGTTTCCAATTCGGCTGTTGTATGGACAAAGTGCAGGCCATCTGGGCTCAAGATGAAGCAACAGCACACTTCAAGCGCTTTCACCCAGCATGCAAAAGCTTGAATACTTGCAGGCTTGTCACTGATTGCGTACTTGTTTGTTTGAATGCAGATCATCATTACTCAGAATCCAGAGGCAGAGCCTTCAGACGAAGTGCTGCCTGTGAACTACCCCAAGTTCACCAGCATGATCCAAAAGGGTGACATGATTTTCATTGGCCGCTATCTCGTCACTGGATCAGAGGACTCATCCCTATACGTCAAAGTAAGCTCAAGTCTGATGCTGTGTTGGTGTGCCTGTGCGTCAGGGTCAAGCTCAAAAAGTACTGAGTAGCTCTGATCGCACATGATCCTGTCGTACTAGCCACTGGTTTACACTTTGAATTTGCTATCATCCGTCTTGGGTTGTCTCATAAGGTACAAGCACAGATTTCATGCGCTGAGCAGAGCTGTGTTGCACAAAATCTGCCTTGAGGTGATATGAGTGTACACTCAGGTCGCCGGACATTTCCCATGCCACTGTGTCTTTGGTAGGCATTTGCATTGATCTGTAGCGGGGCGCCTACAACATGATCCTTTTCTCTTTTTGCGTGTCAGACTGACACTGTCACTGTCCCTGAATTATAATCTGGCTGTTGCATGCTGAGGTAAGCTGACAGAGTGAGCGCGCACTGTAGTGCATGCACAAGCAATTTATGTTTGTCAAATCTCAAAGAGAAAGCGGCACAAAGGCGGCTGCGTAAGCTACAAGCAATACAGTATGAGCCTTGTGTGCGTGTGAAATGCAAGACAGGTCTTGGCTCATGCATGGTTGAACACTGCAGGTTGACAAAATTGAGGGCGATGATGTATATTGCACAGCCAACAACCATGCCAACCTCGATGGATTAGTCACCATCTTCCACACAGAGCGCAGCTCAGACACCCTCAACAATGTCCAGAATGATCTACCGATCATGACTGATGAGGACAAATCCAACATCAAGGATCTGTCACTTGAGTTTGAGGTGGACTTCATCAGTCTGAGCTTCGCACGCTCTGGAGAGGACATTCAGAGCGCCAGAGAGTTCCTAGATTCCATCAACATGACAACTACCAAGGTATTGCTGCGGTTCCTTTGTATGTGCATGTTTGTCCTTGTGCGAAACCATGACAAGACTCTGCCAGAATTGCCTGGGTCCAGATGTAGAATGTGCAAGTCACTGCCAAGATGCCTCTGAAGATGAGAAACATGAAAAATTGCTGTCAGTCTGTCAGGGTCCAAGTATAGGCTGTAGAAGCAATTGTCAAGTATGGGGCTTGAAGCTGAATGACACCACAGGCTGCACAGAAGAGTTTAGGGTTCATGGTGTACTTCTAGGGTCAACGTCCAAGCACAAACCTTACACTTGAAGCTGCTGCCTTGTACAAGACTGGGCAGTCATGGATTCACGCAGGTCATGCATAGCACCCATGCAAGATCTGCTTGTTGCAATGCTGTTCATGTTCAATCTCAGCTGTGAGCAATGCTGTGCATTGTGGCCAGACATTAGCTCAATTCGTCTTGTTCACCAGAATGACTTTTAGATGAACAGCATCTTCTGGTGCACAAGGCGAATTGAGCTAATGTCTGGCCACAGTGCAGAACCTTGCTCACTGCTAGGGCTGAAACAAAAGGGATGGAAAAACCTCCATACACTCAGGCTGTGCAAAATAAGATTTGTACAATATGTGACCAAGTCAATGTGAAACTTGATGCTATACAGTGCATCATGAAATAGTATGGGTTGTGGGGCCCGGGGGGGTGGGCTGCTCCAGACCACGTGAGATCACAAATTGAGACCATTGCACAACAGGCAGACGGCTCGCAATTACTGCATATCACTTGCATGGCCTCAACAATCTGCTTGCCATGCAGTCGATTGCCAAGTGTGAGACAAGGCAGTCCCTGTTCAACTTCAAGGCCATTGCCCAGGAGGCAGATGACACACAATCACTGCACACCACAATCTCAACACTCTGCTTGTCATGCAGTTGATTGCCAAGTGTGAGACGCGGCAGTCCCTGTTTAACTTCAAGGCCATCAGACATCAGGCAGACGACTCACAATCAATGCACATCACAATCTCAACACTCTGCTTGTCATGCAGCTGATCGCCAAGTGCGAGACGCGGCAGTCCCTGTTCAATTTTGACAATCTGTTTGCCATGCAGTTGATTGCCAAGTGTGAGACGCGGCAGTCCCTGTTCAACTTCAAGGCTATTGCCCAGGAGGCAGATGCCATCATGCTGAGCAGGGGTAACCTGGGGCTGGATGTGCTGCCCGAGAAGATGGCCCTGGTGCAGAAGCATGTCATCCAGCAGTGCAACATGCTGGGCAAGCCAGCGATTGTCACTCGTGTTGTGGACACCATGGTCTCCTCTCCTCGCCCCACCAGGTATTCCTTTTTTTCATTCGTTATATTACAGTCTAGTGTGGTTGACACCATGGTCTCTTCTCCTCGCCCAACCAGGTATTCCTTTTTTTCATTTGTTATATTACAGTCTATTGTTATATTACAGTCTGGTGTTGTCGACACCATGGTCTCCTCTCCTCACCCAACCAGGTATCCCATTTTTCCATTATTACTCAAAACATCTCCCTTATGTAGATTACATGAGACCACCAGGTTGACAGCACGAATGAAGCGGGTGGAAAGGCTGCGGTGAAGCTGCATGTACACATTTGTACATTTGTACTCACAGAGCCACCTGTGATACACCTGTGGTTTCAGGGCCAGGGTGTCTGATGAGTCACAACTGGCTCCACACCATGTTTGCACATGTATTTTCACACATGTGGCCAATGCAACAACAGACAGTGGTGACTACAATGCCTGTGGTGACTACAATGCCAGCATGCATGCTTGTCAACTTCTACACCAACTTGCTTGACCTGCATTTTGCATTTTGCAGGGCGGAAGCTACAGATGTGGCCAACGCAGTTCTGGATGGTGTTGACTGCATCATGCTGGGAGCTGAGACTCTGCGAGGGAAGCACCCAGTTGCAACTGTGGAGACCATTCTCCACATCTGCAAGCAGGCTGAAAAGGTCTTTGACCACAACTACCACTTTGAGACTCTGATGCGGGTAAGCCCTGCTCCACCCCTTCCTCTTCTTTCTCCATCACGTCAGTCAAGCTACACTTTCTCAGTCGAGCTACACTTTCTTTCTGTGGAAGCCTTTCGGCGTCACTTTGATGAGGAGCCAAGTATTATACCGGGCTGCCCAGGTGTCTGCGGGACTCATCAGGAATGTCAATCAAATATGACTGGGAATCAACGAACACAGAGCACTCAATGTTCAAAATGCATCTGGCAACAGAGCACCAAATGCAGTGGACAAGGAGGGTGCCAGCATACCCACTGTCCATGCGTGTGTATGTACACGCAGGCAGGCAGGGGTTCCTAACACTTGTGACTGTGAGACATTCCTGCAAATGAGCTTTCATCTTGAGTGGGGGTGCTTCTTGCACCTCCTGGTCAAACCTGCAAGTGATTGCTTTTGCATGTTCACTATGTAATGCTGCTCAACGCTGCTGTCGAGCAATACTAGCAGACTGTCAACTGCCCTTAAAAGCCTTGCCCCTTTGCAAGCGGGTCACGGCAGCTCCTCCCAAAACAAAGGCAAATATGTACAGCGCACGATGTAGTATTATGACGCTGTTGGCAGAAACAGACATCTTTTGAGTGCATGTTTGCATTGGCACTGCAGCAATATCTGAATGCTGATGAGTCCCAATGTTGGTGACATCTTACAACCATGCAATTGGGTGTGAACGGTCAACTGCTCAACACAAACTGCATTGTTTCTGCAGGAAGCTTTGGATGCTGATGAGCACCCAGACATGATGGACTTTTCAGACCACGCTGATGGCCTACAGCGCGCAGACTCAGATGTTGCGCATAGACAGGCCAGCACAGGTATCTTCATGCAGTCATTGCACAAGTAACAGGAGTAACTGGCAGCAAACGCTGCAGTGTTGATAGTTGTCTTTTTGTGACAATGCTGGTGAGGCAACATGAGTGGTGTACGATATACTGAAATTTTGAGCAAATTACCAATCCTTCTCTGTAAGGCAACAAGTGCTGTGTAGTGATTGTCTTGTTGCAGTGAATAATGACTGTTTGCTTGAGCACTTCACCCTTTCATTTGCAGCATTTCACCCTTTTAGTTTGAACAGCTGCATACACATATGCTTGATTGTGCATCACTTGAATGTACTTGAAGTATGGCTTGTACTGTCAGCTTCCTCTGAGTATATTCTTGTCTGTTATGTTTTTCAGGCCGGGTGCCAAATGGGAAGTTTGGTAGCACGGCTGGCCTGGGGAGCACGTCTTCTTTGGGCGCAAAGAGCCCTGTCATGTCCAAGCTGGAGTCCATTGCTTCCTCTGCTGTGAGGGCTGCTGACAAAGTCCACGCCTCCCTCATCATTGTGTACACTCACACAGGTGAGACTGCCTGCGATGCTTGCCTTTTGTTGCTATTGGTCTGCCTTTTGGGCTAAAGGGCAGCACAGGTGAGAGTGCCTGCGACGGTTGCCTTCTGTTGCTGTCGATCTGCCTTTTAGGCCAAAGGGCAACACGGGTGGGAGTGTCTACGATTCTTGCCGTTTGTTATCGTTGGTCTGCCTTTTGGCCTGGCTTGCTAACGGGTAACCAGCCTCTGTTGATCTGCAAATCCCTGAGCAGGGGAGAGCTAAAGCCTGCTGGCTTCTGTGCTGATAGGGACGCTGGTCCTGTGCATCTACCCCTGCTGCTTGAGCCAATTATGCAGGCAAGCACGTTCATTAACATGCTGCATCAACACTCTGCCTTCTGACATCAGCTGCTGCCCTTTGTCCATTTGGGAGGCTCAGTGGCAGCAAGGGATTGTGGATGGGAGGCATTGTGTCTTTTGAAAGTGATGCTGAGCATGCTGTGCTGTGGTGTGCAGGTCACACAGCCAGCCTGGTGAGCAAGTACAGGCCATGCCTTTTAAAAGTGATGCTGAGCCTGCTGTGCTGTCCTGTGCTGTGCAGGTCACACAGCCAGCCTATTTTGAAAGTGATGCTGAGCATGCTGTGCTATGCTGTGATGTGCAGGTCACACAGCCAGCCTGGTGAGCAAGTACAGGCCGGCCATGCCTATCCTGACACTGGTCATTCCTCAGCTGAAGACAGAGTCTATGAAGTGGAAGCTGGAGGGGCGTGCTGTGGCTCGCCAGTGTCAGATCAGCAGATCACTCTTCCCTGTCTTGGCTGCTCCCTCCCCTAGCGGTCAGTCTTCTTCTTTCTGTGCCCTCCTCTTCTCCCTGCCCTGTTTCTTCTTCTTCCATTTCTTCTGTCTCTGTTTCTTCTTCTTCTCCTCTCATCTCTTCTCTCTAGTCTGTTGTCTTTCTTCTTGTCACTCTTGTTATCACTCTTCTTGTCACTCGTCTTCTCCCTCTTATCCTATCTTGTCTTTTTCTCTTGTCTCTTCCCTTTTCAGCTCACCTTGGTTTGTCTTCTGCTCCCTGCTGTTTGCCTTTCCTCCTTCTCAGATCTTCTTGTGTGACGTCAGAGCCATGCGAAATCTAATCAACAAAGCTCAGTTAGCCGTTCTTTATTGCTTGTCAGCCAAGCCTGAAGCGGTTTCAGGAGGGTCATGCAAGAAGAGGCAGCACTGCTGAGCGAAAAAATTCTGGCCCCTGCAGCTACTCCTGTACTTCCCCTCATCACCTGCAATCATGTGCATCAGCTGCCTTGCATTGCACCAGTCAACGTACATTGCTGGTATGTTCACTGCCAATGGAGACAGCTGCTCAGCACTGTGCATACCTTACCTCCCAGAAAAGACAATGGGTGGGTGGGTGGGCGGGGGGTGGGTGGGCGAGCGAGCGAGCGAGCGAGCGAGCGAGCGAGTGAGTGAGTGAGTGAGTCAGTGAGTGAGTCAGTGAGTCTGTGAGAGACCGAGCGCTTAGTCAAGTGAATAAGCAAGCAAGAGAGTGAGTGAGTGAGCGAGCGAGTGAGCGAGGGACCAAGCAGGCTGGTCGAGTGACCAAGCAAGCAAGAGAGTGACTGGACAGGAGAATGAACACGTGAGTGAATACTGCAGGAGAGACGTTGCTGGAGGAGGTGGTGTTGATGAGTGCGAAAGTGGGACTAGTGAAGCCCCGGGACCACATCGTGTGCGTGCAGCGCATGGGCGAGTCCTTCGTCATCAAGATTGTTTCTGTGAATGATGAAGGGGACGGTGTTGAGATCATCAGGCCCAAGTCTCTGGAGAACCTTGTGCGGGTGGGGCTTCTGCCCAGAATGTCTGACCTTTCACACCGAGTTTCGAGCTGCATACCTTCTGTGCGTTGTGTGACTGTGCGGGACATGTGGACAGACGTCAGCCAGCAGATGAAGTTACAGGGTGGAAGTCTTCTGCACCTCTTGCAACCTACACCACTATGCATGGCTGGTCAATGTGCACCGTCACAGTACGAGTAAACAAGGACTGTTTGGTTGATGGCCACAGCAGCTCTGGCATCCAGTTGTCAATCATTCCCACCTGCCTGTCAAGGGTGGGGTTATTTAACATATCTGTGGGGCCCATATGGAGGCTGCTGCTGGGGAATACAGCAGCTCTGGCATCAGAACTGTCACAGATCATGTACACATCTGAGCTGTGTCTCATGTGCAGGCCGCTGCTGGGGCTCACGACCATGAAGATGTCAACATGGACACCTATGGCAAATCCAGTGGCTTGGACAAGAACGCTCAGCCTCAGATTGCTGGCAACCTTGCGCCACCAAGCGAAAGCAAAGCTGCCAATGGAGAGTCTGATACGGTACTTTTCCTTGTTTGCTGCTCAAGAAGCACTTGATCACACTTGTGCATTGCACGAAGTGGTTGAAGCTGAATGAAGAAGTGATTGATCACACTTGTGCATTACATGAAGTGTTTGAAGCTGAAGTGCATTGTCATATGTTATGCATAGAGCATACTTGCCTGAACGCTTGTCTGTATATTTTGGCTGCAGCAAGCAGAAACGAGTGTTGTGATGCTAGCCTCTAGCTTCAATGCAGCATGATGTGAGGAGTGATGTGATGCAGGCAATGCATTGAATCTTAGCAACTCGCCATGCGGGTGGTGACGCGTGATTTAAGAAAATCCAAGGCAAGCATTTGGCATATAGATTGGGACGTAGGGCCTGGGCAGCCCGGTATAATACTGGGCTTCTCATTAACTTGATGCCGAAAGGCGTAGTCTTTTTTTTTCTTTTCTTGGGACGCAGGTCAATGCAGTACATTGGCCTGCAGCTTTGGTGCAGAGTGTGATGGTGCAGCTATCATATGTGTAGCAATCAGAATGCATGCTGTAGAAAATGCTAGTCACATGAGCTGATGTGTCTGCTTGCATGCAGGCGGTCCACTCAAATGCGGCAAGCAAAGGCGCAACGAAGGAGACTCCTCATCTGGCTAACCTTCCCACCAAGCAGACCACATCTGTAATCAATAGTCTCGAGCCTGGGCATGAGAAGAAGAAGGCAAATGAGGAATAGCTCCCACATGGGGTGTCAGGCTGGCCCTAGCAGGATGGTGGGGTGGCGCAGGAATCTAAGAAAGTGCAGACACATGAATGACAGTGTAATACCAGAGAGACTTTGACAGTGAGGGAAAGAGTCATGCAGCAGAGCATGCTTCAGATCAGAGCAGGGACGAGCTTACTACAGCAGACATTGAAGGACCAAGTTCTGCTCAAGTCACTAAAGAGCAGCTGCATACGGGCGCTCATAATAGCCAGACACTTGAGCCACAGGACGTGTCTTTGTTTTCGGTCGTCTCAGATACCCCAATGGCCATATGGCCTTGCAGGGAAACATTGCTGTGTGCAGTGTTGTGATGCTATATAGAGGATTATGGTGCTTTTCAACAATGTTGATGTCTGCATGCATGCATATGTACTAGAGACACATTCTTTGGCAGGATGGCATGCAACCTAACTGTTCTGTTTTCGGACCGCTCACTTCTGTAGCAAGCTCACGCACCAATATGCAATGCACACATGTGTCAGTTTAAGGCTAGTATATTCATCATTTGTTGTCCCTGTCACTTGAGCTGTAAACATGCTGTGCTGCAAGTCTCCTGTTCAAAGTCTGGATCATTTTCGAAGCTCACTGTCGTATTCAGCTAAACATACAAGTTTGCATGCACACTACATAGATTAACTGGTTCAAGTTCGCATTGAGGGTGCAGCATGGAACTTCATGGATGCATGGGATACCACAGCACACACATAGCTGTGAACGGTCTCAATAGGCAGCATTGTGAGGCATTTCCTAACAGTTTGCGGCTCCTGCTCTGTTGGATCATTTGACCCGTTTCCCCCTTAGGGATGCTCTTACACTCCTTCCTCCCCTTACACCCTGTATGCTCTTCCTCACAAGACCTTCACACGGGCAGGAGCTTTGCATGAAGCTCAGCTGCAGCTGCATCCTGCACAGAAACATAACATGCTTGTCTGCCAGTGCTTCACATGCAATGTTCCTAGCATTCCATTGATTCATGCCAGTGGCATACGACCTGGCGTGCAATCTGACTGTTGATCACTCTCAAAGCAATCAGAACATCTGCAAATTGCACGGCAACAGGTGTAGGCTTGCAACAAGCCAATGCATCAGAGTGCAATGCTCTCTCAAGCATCTAGTTTCTCATTGCAGCCACACAATGGTGTCTATGCCCTTGACTGAATCAAGAGGTGCAATATGACAGTGTTCTTGCCTGCAATCGCATTTCCAATTCCTGCTGCAAGTAGTCAATCTCGCAGCTCATCACTTGACAAGCATGAGTTTGTAGGTCAGCATTCTCTGAGCTGATCACAAGCCTGCTCAGGCTCTTAGCTAGGTATGGGAGGCATAGCTGCAATCTTCTCTCCACCTTGTTGCACAAGGAGCCTATACAACAGACATCCTCTGTACTACACCCCTGCCAGGACATGCATGCTGCAGCACACAGCCTTGTATGACTGCGTACAGCAGTGAGTCAATATGATCCCAGCATTCCAGTGGGCTCTGCGAATCAATCAAGCTTTAGAGTGAGTGTTTGGAGCCAATAGTGGTATGTTAAGGGAATTTGACACTATGTAGCTAAATGGCAGCACAAGCAGAAGTGACAGTCAGCATTGTGATCAAACTCTTTGTCATCTTGGTAGGCCATGCTGCAGTCTCTGTGCGCTATCAATATGGTTATGAGCCTGCAGGCATGCTGTGGTCCCACAATGAAAAGCTGTATTGTCATGATCTTGGACTGTAACATGCAGCAGGCTGAGAGTAATTTTTGAATATGCTTTTTGTATGTCGTCTGTGGTCTGTGTGCAGTTTGAGAAACAGCCCTGCTGTGAATGCTTCTCACCATGAAAGTGGTCTTTGAGCTTCATGAGGGCATCTTCAAGTGCGACCTTGATCATCTTTGCCTGCACAGCATTCAGGCAACTTGACAGTGCTGTAGTGCAGCATGCAGAATATGTCAGTAAGTCTCAAATACACACGCTGTTGTCCTGTGCGCCTGTGGTGAACAAGCAGCTGACCCTGTCATTGTTGCAACAATATACTGTGTATGTTTTCAGCACCCAAAAGCAAGCATCAGGAGAGGAGTGCATTTGTGGTTGAATCTGCAAAGACCCACACTGATGTCATTCTCCTGATGTGTTGTTAACCTCTTTTTGCAATAGCATATTGACATCAGTCAGGTCACTGCTGTAACATCAGTCAAGGCCAGGACATGCTCATGCTACACCTCAACTAAATGCAACCAGCATAAGCCACAGTACGTTACTGCACGCTATACTATACATACCTCTGTCACTGCAGCCAAAGCTGGGGCTTTCCCAGTTGTAACCTCGTGCTTGACTTCACTGTTGTACAGATGCAACACTAGAGCTGAAATGTCCTGTGACAGAGGGTCACTCTTGGCTCCAAAAGACAAGGTGATGGCCCCTGATGGCAAAGCCTGCACCTGTAAAAGAAGACACAGAAATGATAACGCCCTTTGACATTGATTGACATGATTACAGGAAAAGGCACAGGTTGGGGTTGCTGCATCTTCACAATCTTGAGAGCGCAAGACTGGCCTCGCTGGTGTCTTCCACTAAGCAGTGCAGAGAGACAAAGACTGTCGGGTTGTTGTGCTATGCATTCTGCTTGGCTTTTCAGGCAACATTTCAGTCCTACATGCTTAGCTCACATGAGTAGCTACACCAGCCCCACAATGCATGATCACCCATGCACCACATCATTACTGTGCCCCGTTATGACTGCCTCCTGAGATTGCATGCAAAGACAAGTGTACTCATCGGCAGACTGCACAGGTCAGCAACCAGTCACATGTGGACATGCTAGCCTCAGTCACAGATGCTGCTTTTGTACATAGAATGTGAGTCTGACGCCATGTTCATGTAGATGGAAAGCGTTGTATTGTTCACCTCAACGTCTAGGCCAAAGTTCTGCCAAGAGAACTTCTCCAGGGCTTTCAGGCAGTTGTCAGGCGGCCTCTGTAGCAGTGCATAGTTCTGGAACAAGTACACCTGAGCATTGCCTGCAATCAGGTGCAGCATACCGAAGCTTTCATGACTGTAAACGCACGAGAGACATGACATCTTGAACTGGCATGATAATATGTACATCCAAATTCTGAATGCAAACCCAGTCGATATGTTATCACGTGGTGCATTACACATCTACAAGAAGGACAGGGGTTGTTTTTTTAGGGAGGGCAGGTTTGTGGGGTGGACTTGTTTGGGGAGGGGGCTATATGGGGGGGGAGGGGGGTCTCAGCCAGACCAGACATTGCCTGCGCACACTGATTACAGTCACCCTCTGTGGAGCTTTGCTCATGCTATCATGGCACAGACCGTTGAGACTTGGGACAGGGTTCGTTTGTTTTACTGCAAAACAACAGCAATAATTGTTTCCTGAAAGGTAATCATTCAGAGAGGGTTGAGAAGATACCTGGGGGAAGGACATAGCCAGCAAGAGGGGATGGCACTTGGCTGTGCAGCACCAGGCCCACTTGGGCAGTCCACTTGCTGCGCTGTAGCATCACTCCTGCCTGCTTACTGCCTGGACCTGCCTTTGCTGCATCTGCCCCTGCTTGGCCTACACACAGGGTACACGTTTCAGTGCATGAGCACACTGAGGCGGTCACCATACGCCGTCCTGCCTTGCAGTCTAGGTGTAGCTCTGTACTCAGCTCTTTAGCTGTAGCTCTGTACTCAGCTTGTAGGCCTGCAGCATGATGGCAGCCGTGGGTATTTGCGCTACTGTCTGGTGGTTTCAGAGCATATCAGGCACAACGCAACATACGGTTCCTGAATGCCCCATGATGGCATGGCCATTGTCATTCAGAGATATTCACCAGCCCATATATCACACACAGCAGCATGAATTGGGGTGGCAAGTTGGGAACAGGAGTTGGTGTTGCCGTTGTGCCTGCCTGGTGCCAGGCAAGGTTGCTGTGGCACACTCATCGGTGTCATCAGCATAGCTGCGCATAGAATGCAATGACCTGTTGATAATGCAGGAGCATCAGCTGCATATTAATCAACCAATGCAGCTTTCCGACCAATGCAGAATTCCAAGAGGCTGCAGGACCAAAAGCTATGCCACTTGTGGTGCTGTGGCAACTGGATACTCAATGGGCACGCATCAAGACCATGAGCTGTGCTTGGTAAGGTGCCCTTGTAGCAATTTCAAAACTGACAGTGCTGGACCATGTTGTGCTGTGTGTGATGTCTGACTGCACAGTCTACCTATGGCAATGGCCAGCTGAGGCCTCCTTTCTGGCTGATCCTGCACCTCGTCTTCTTCACACATGTCTGTCTCATGTGGCCGCCACATGACGCCGTCCTGATCTGTCATGTGCATGTCTTCTGCATCGTTCCATTGCTGTGGATGCTCAGATCCTGCAGCACTATTTTTTGCTTCGGTGAACAGACAAAGCTTCAAAACTGCAGAGCCACAATTGTCACAGCATTGCGTCTGATTGTTGTGAACACTTGTTGGGTCTCAGCAGAGTTACAGACTGCCAGTCTACTTGCAAGATGGCAGCTCCATTGCACACAGAGCAATGACGTACAGTCGATGCAGCCTCAGACCAGAAGCATAAGTCTGCACCGATGGTTGCATATGCTCGTGTGCAGTGCAATGATCCTCTGGGTTGTGGGTGTGGTTGGCCCATGAAGGCGCCTGACTGCCCACATGGCCATAAGGATGATCGTTAGCACCAAGTTGTCCTGACCTGGTTCATAGCCCATCAGAGGCTCATCCTGCTGAGAGAGCTGCTGCTGCCATTCCTCTTCACTCTGTGGCATTTGCATGCGAAGCTCCTGTTGCGTATCCTGTTGTTGACGCTGCTGCTGCTGCTGCTGCTGCTGCTGCTGCTGCTGCTGCAATGATAGGTATGGCTGGGGGTACAGTGCACGCTGTGGTGCTTCATACTGCTGGTTGTGCATCATGTGTGGCGGATGCAAAGCATTGCAGGCGGGCTGATCATCCACCAGGTCTGACTCATGCATATAGTCACTGCACGACGGCTCATCAGCCTGCCAGCATGCATCATCTGGGTGCATGCCCGGCTGCTGATGCTGAAAGTGACTATTGGCAGGCTGCATTTGGTGGTAGGAGCAATCGGGACTCATTGGCTGCGATGGCTCATGACTGCCCATGTAATCAGATGTCTGCTGAGCGGGATCATCCTCTTCAAACCAGGCTTTCAATCCTGCAGATGGCACATTTGCTGATGACAGCCTGCAGAACTGGAGGTTGTTAACTCAGCAGATTGTCTGGAAGATGCAGCATCCATGCAGTGCAGACAGCAGCATGACTGGCATGCCTGCAGGATAGACTCGGCAGCAGTACCTCATAGACTTAGGTGTGACAGATGTAGAGTTCATATACAGGAAGCATGACACATACAGGGCGCTCAGAAGCATGTCTTGGCAGGTGCATTGAATTTGATTCTCACCTTCAAAGAAGCGCTGCTCTGCCGTCATGTCAGACGGCAAGGGCTCAATCTCATACTTCAAGGTCACACTCCCTGGCTTCTCTGCCTCTTCATTCCCCTGGGATGCACATATCAGCTCAAATGGTGTCCCTGGCCTAGCAGAAAGGCTGCAGCACATAGTCAGTCATTTCAGATGTGTGTTAGAAATGTTGCATCAGTAGACCATCTAGGGATGCTCTGCAGGGAAAGAGTCGCTCCATATACCTAGTTCATCATGAGCCAGAAAGCGAGATTATTATGATGATTGTTGTCATTGTGCAGTCACTATCACACAGTCAAACAGAATGATCAACATGCAAAGCCATGCTCTTACATCGTGTTCTGATCCTTACTGGCAAAGCAGGCGTGAGGTGGTTTGTGAGGTGTGAGCAGGGCCAAACAAACAACGCAATGACAGTTGAGCACACTTCTAAAGAGGTTGGCACACCTCTAATGCAAAGCCTTTGAGACGTAGCTCCAGGTATGTCCTTGGAGCTATCATGCTGCTGAGCTCTAGGACAGCTTGCACGCAGTTGATGACATCCTCAGCATGTACTGCATCACAGCAATGATAAAGAAGTTGAATACAATCAAGCCTACATGCAGAGCAGCACAACACCTGCAATTCCTATCTCACTGTAGTACATCTATTGACATTGCAGCAGTTTAGAGCATGTTTGGCAGATTCGCCCTGATGCATGTAGACAGAGTTTTGCAGCAGAAGAATAGCTGCTTTCTGAGAGACTCTCTGAGCATTCAAGTGAAGGGGGTACGTTGCTGAACAAGGACTGTAGCCTGCATCTGCATGACAGCCGTAAAGGTTCAAAATTCAACTCCTTGCAGAGCAAATGTCTAGTATCTGAACTACAACCTGCGTCTTTGTACGCAACTTGCAGACAGCAGTAGCAGACAAAATCATGAGGTATGTACCATTTGACAACAGCTGAAAGCTGATCTCGCTGCCGGCAAACGGTAGCCTGCTTTGTTTGGCAACGGCGGGAAGCCTGGCAATAGAGACAGCAGGGTTGCTTGAGCTCTTTGTTCCAGACGTCACCTTGTACACCCTTATGCTTGATTCATGCATCTCTGCAGCCACAGGCATGTTCTCATGACACTTGCATGCTGTCACATGAAGACTATTGGTCAGCTAAGAAGTCATATTTCAGTGCTGAGAGGCAGTCATCAGAAGCATGAGTAGTGCTACAAGTGTGAGGGTGAACCCACCATGGCAAGGGTTTGAGTGGTACCTGTGCTCTTGACCACAACCTCCTGCTCGCATATGCTTTCTGCACCATTTATAAACAGGCCACTGAAAGTTGTCTTGAGAACCTGCACATATAAAAGCAGGCCTGGTGACTTGAAGTCCAGTTTGCCCCTGGGGATCAGGGTCTTGTGGCATCACATTCAGGCACAAGTTATGTTGGCATACACCAGCATCATCATTAGCGGAATTGCGCGCCCAGCATGAGTAAGATATGCTGACTGACCTTTGTGTCATCAGGTAATGCCTTGCCAGTGTCTGAGACTGAGGCACCAATACTTGATGGCTCTCAGCAAGCAAAAGAGCGGTCAATGCACATCAGTCAAAAATATGCAATGTCTGGCACAGTGTGACTCACTGGTAATGCTAACTTGCGGCTCAGCCGTCAGATGACTATTGTTCCTCAGTGTCACTGCTACTTGCTGCACACTTTGTAAACTGCTGCTAGGCCTGCAGGCTGCCACAGCCCTGGCCAGCAGCTTGCTGCATATGCTGTAGATGTGTTGACAGCTGTCTGATGCCATGCTCAGAACAGCCTCGCAATCTGGACCGTGCTCTGGACTGTATCTCAGACGCTCTCAGGTTGCTTCTGCTACGCAGCAGCGGCTGTGAGCCAGTTAGTGCTAGCGCGGCAGAACGACAGCAACGCTGTGATCAGCGACAAGGTGTAGTCATTGCGAGCGTGTCGTCTGGTGCTGTCTTCATATCCTATCGACAGATGCTTTGCCATCGCAGCGTGTCTACAGTAAACTTCGAAGTGGCCACAGCTCTTTGAATTGGAAGGGCAATTGACGGAATGCGCAAAGAGTCGGAGTGCGTCTCTGCTGTCGGCGTTCATGAACAAGGCGTTTTGTCCCAGACACAGGCGTGCTGGAGGTGCCTAACTTCTTGTGCTTATTGTAGATCAGCGTCATGTCGTTCTGGGGTACCGAAGTCAAGCCCGATAAAGTCGTGCCGTTCGTGCCGCCACCTCAGGATGCTCGACTGCATATATCACAAGCGTGCTTGGCACCCGGTGCAGGTCAGTATGCGATACAGCAGTCATCTTCACTTTCAACATCTGAAACACAAGCGCTCACAGCATCACGCAGTGTCTGCTCTGAGCGCTGTCAGTTCGTGTCGGAAGTCTTGTATTGACTGGTAACTTTCCGTAGGTGTCGGAGCAAAATCAGCTCTGAAGGTCAAGGTTCAGGATGGTCCCGAGCTTTACGTATGTCGCCTGACCGAAAGTCGAGCAGATTTCGCAAACTTGGACCTCGTGTTGGACGAGTATACCGAGTTCACAGTAGAGGGCGCCGCTCTACATATAACCGGTATGCTCAATACATTCTGACATTGCATGACTACAAGCGCATCTCGTCAAAGTAGCATCTGCTGCCACTTGCTGCTGACTCGCGCCTTGGTGCATTTCTGCACTTTTTGCTGCAGTGATCACTGGCTCCTGTCATGTGATATGTGTATATCGAAGTGTGCAGCAGCAGGAATCTACTGCCTTTGGCAGTGAAGCTTGGGCTTGCAATTTGTCAGTTTAAGCTGGCATTTGCAGGATATCTTATGCCCGAGGAGCAGATGGTTGAAGAGGAAGAAGACGAGGATGATGAGATGGATGAAGAGTACACACCTGAAATGGCTGATGAGCTTATGAGGCGAGGCTTGATGCTTGGCGGTGGGTTGATCAGCATGCCCTCTGTATTCAAGAGCTAATATACAAAAGTAGCCAGTGATGTGTGTGCGCATCATGTTCCATGTATGCTAGGCTTCTTGTGTTGTGAACGAGTGTTGTTTGCCAACCTTGTTCTCATCTTTTGTGCCATAGCACATCCACTTGTCGATTGCCATACTGCTCATGTGTCTGGGAGACACGAAGCATCTGCAAATGATATTCTGCATCACATCATGTAAGTAGCTGACTCAAATTTTCAATGTGATACGCAGACAACACAGAAGAGTACGACTCAGAGGGTTCTGACTCAGATGAAGACGAAGAGTACGGAGCAGGCCTCAATGGCATATATGCAGGTGGTGACTCAGATGATGACGAAGAAGAGTCAGATGACTCTGACGAAGCTGACGATGGCTTTGTGCATCGCTCCAGTGTGATCATTGAGGAGGTCAAAGACGGCGAACATGATGTTGCCCAAATTACAACCACAACTGTACCAAAGGTCAGCCAAGCTCAGCTAAGCAATATTCACCACTGTTGCGGTCGTCCTGCATTACCAGATTACGATGCAATCCATGTGCTCTGAAGGCTATAACGTACACAACTGTTGCTTCTGTTCTTGGTCTGAGGGCTAGTCAGTTGATTGTGTGTCACTACATCTTCTCTGTCTTTGCTGATGGTCATGCCTCAGCAGAGTCTGCCATGCCTGCCCTTGTGCAGACAATAAGGTGGTGCTAAATGCAGATCGAAGACCCAATGCTTGAGGATCAACAACCTGCGGCGCAGTCCAGCAAAAAACGCAAAGCAGACCCCTCCAAAGACACCCCTGCCACCCCTCACCCCAAGAAGCAAGCAAAGGCTGAGGCAGATTCTCAGGAGAAGCCTCGATCTGCCCCTGCATCTGCACCTGCTGCTGTCACCACAAAGCAGAAGAAGAGTGACAAGGCAGCAGCTGCTGTGGCACCTGCCAGTCAAGTCGCTGCAGCACAGAAGCCAAGCAAGGCAGCTGCTGCATCAGCTGCCGGAGCGAGTCAGGCTGCAGCTGCAGAAGCAGAAGCACCTCTGAGTAAGTCTCAGCTGAAGAAGCAGAGGAAGAAGGCACAGGAAGCTGGTTCAGCAGCTGCCCTAGCATCTGATGCGCCAGGTACACATGTTCCTTACATGTGTTCTGCAACCTCACTATTGATATTTGAAGCGGTCAAAAAACCTTCCCAAACAAACGGCTATGCAGCAATGTCTGCACTTCAATTGATGAGCCTATGCCTCAAGTACATGTTTCTCAGGTTCAAATATATGTGTTCATCTCATTTGTATGGCCAGAGAGCCTATGCTCAGCAGCAGACGCTTCTGCAGGCAATGCATCTGGCCCCAATATTTCACTTATACATTTCTTCAAGCTGTATCACTGATCACCATGCTGTTATCCCCTGCAGTTCAGGCTGCTCCTGTACCAGCGGACAGTGCACCCAAGAAGGGAAGCATTCAGAAGTGGGAGAACGGCTTCCAATTGGAACGGCTGGCAATGGGCAAGCCTGATGGGAAGCTGGCCAAGCCAGGGAAGAAGGTTGTGGTGAAGTACAAGGGCAGCTTGGCTTCCAATGGCAAAGTGTTCGATGAAACCAAGGGCAACAAAACCTTCAGCTTCAGGCTAGGTAACACCTTGACTGATATGCTGATTTGCTGGCATCTGCTGCTGCTGCTGCTGCTGCTGCTGCTGCTGCTGCTGCTGCTGCTGCTGCTGCTGCTGCTGCTGCTATTGCCATTTGTTCTTCTGTCGTCAATAGCTGTTGTCACATTGCGAGCACTGCTTTTGCATGGTGGCAGGACACAACTATGCAACAGATCATGCACGTTCCCAACATCAGACCAGGAGGCTAGGTGCATACCCTGCTTGACAAGCTGGCTGCACCAAAGCCTTAGCATGCCATGCATCAGACAAATGCACTTGCATTCAGCCAGTGCTAGAACCGTTGCGATGGTCCAGCAGTGCTTGCTGACAGCCCATGCGTTTGTCGACTCCTTGCTGCTGTATGTAGGTGTTGGTGAGGTGATCAAAGGTTGGGACAGGGGTGTGGCTGGTATGAGGGTTGGGGACAAGAGGAAGCTGACTGTACCACCTCAGATGGCATATGGCACAGATGGGATCCGGGGCGCTATTCCACCCAATGCTACCCTCAATTTCAGCGTTGAACTGGTTGATGTCAAGTAGATGCATTGCATAAGAGATGTTGCATAAGAGATCAGTTAGGTAAACCCAGAGAGGGTCACAGGTGGTTTCGTGCTTTTGTGCTCTGTTGCTGTTGTGGACTGTTGCTTTAGGATGACGCTGCTTGGCAGCTGTTTGCAATCCACATTCATGTTGATGTCAACGACTTTTGCCATTGGCAATCCTAAGGGCCCGTTTCAATCCATGCTTGACGCTTGACATGGACTCACGACATACCATCCTTGCGATAGACCATCCATGATCTGTGATGATGAAGGCACAGATGGCCTCATGTATGAGTTAAGCTGTCACAAGAGGTGGGGCTGCGTGAAATGAGCTGTTACAAGAGGTGGGGCTGACAACATTCAATGGACATCTCACAACGATGATGAGCTTGACTTAATATGAGCTTAACTCATCATCGTTATGAGTTGTCCATTGAATGTTGTCAGCCCCACCTCTTGTAACAGCTCATCTCATAAGATGATGGGGTGCTACATAGGACAGCTTCATGAAATGCACCTTCATATGCATCTGGAGCTTACCAGAATAGAAATAAATGCTGTTTGCTGCAGCACGCTGGCACACCCAAGACATTTACACCTGAAGTCTGCTTTCCAACTTCTTGCCACCGATTGCAACCCAGATCACAACCATAATCTAAATAGCATGTGACAAAACCTATGCATACCCTTCACAGTCAGGCTCCTATGCACCTTCAATGCCAGATCTCTAGGTTCAAACTCACTGTTAACAGGGCAACTTTTTGGAAACACACGGGCAGCTGCACATGTATAGCTTCAAAGCGCGAAGTGTGTGTAGTGTCAAGACCGCAGACAGATGACAGACAAAGGTCGAAAAGCAACTTTGAAAAAGCCTCACTGCCTCCAAGTTGGTTCTGTCTGCATTTGCAGTGTACACATGGAGGTCAAAGCTACTGTGTTTAACTTCAGAGCGCCACCTGTCAAAAGCCTTCTGTAACATTGCACCTGATGCTGCCAGCAGTCACTGACCTACTGTACAGCCCAGTTAGGATCAGCTAGCACAGCCTCCAGATGCTTTACATCCCATTCCAAAGCTTGCTTGGGAGTCATTCTATTCTTTCTCAGCTTGGACTGAAGTTTGCAGAGGTGACGATTCACCCTTGACTTGACATCTGACAACTGTCCTTTCACAAGCTTTACCTCAGCAGCAGCTAGCCGTTCAAGCGTGTCCTGCTGCCTGACTGCACCCGCCCTTTCATTTGCCAACAGAGTCCGCAGATTTTCCCGGCTCTTTCTGCTTTTGGCAATGCTCATTTGGCGCTTCCGTTTCATCTCACTCAGCTTCTCTTTGAATTTGAGTGCTGCGACGACCTGCTGCTGTTGATGCTCCTCCTGCTGCTGTTTGTGAAGCTGTACAGCCTGCTGCTGCTGCTCTACTGCCTTTTGCTCCAAGGCAAAGATGTGCTCCTGCTGCTTTATGGCCAGGTCAAGATGGCTTTCTGTCTCCAGTCTCAACGCCTGCAGTACTGCTGTCTCCTGTGCCAGGCGCTCCCCCTTGTCTGCTGCATCTTGCTGACTCTCCTCCAGCAAAACCTTCTGAGCATCCAGCTGGGCCTCAAACAACTGCTTCTGTTCATTGAGCAGGTCTGCATCGTGATTGACCTGAGCTGCTACCTGCTGCTCTGCCTGCTCTGCCTGCTCCTGTGGCTGCTGCTGCTGCCAATCTGAGTTGCGTAGCGTGAGCAATCCAGTAGCCCCTTCTTCCTCTTCATCAGCTGATGTGCTTTCCTGTGCCTGACCTCCGACTGCAGGAACTAACTCCTGAGACTCCCGAGGCGATTTTTCTGCCACCTGAAGCTCTGAGGTGACTGTGTTGATGTCTCTGTACTGCCTGGGCTTAGGGACACCTGCAAGTTCTGGGGTCTGCAGAGTCCCCAGATCAGGATCCTGCAAAGCAAAACCAGTTTGACTGACGATGACATGAGATTTCTGGATCTGGCAGATGCATGCTGACTGTGATACGACACTGCAGAAATCATAGCCAGGGGGTTTGTTCGTGCGCAACTGCAGCACCAAAATGAGTGCAAGGCCGGCTGCTTGCGCAAACAAAAAGCTAATTTGCTAGCATTAGCTCTGCTAATCAAAAAGCCCACATAACAGGGATTGATATGTCAACCTTCATGACTGCTGGTGCATTGCTTCAGTGCAGCATGACTTGATGACAGTATGTCATGCAGGCATGATGTCCTTAACATCTTTCAGAGCATTCAGGACAAGATGAATAGCTTTGATGATGGGACACACCTCTTGAAGTACAGACTTGCGGCGCTGACGCCGACTGCCCTTCTGATGCACATCCGCTGAAGATCGTTTGCGGCTCCTCTGCACACACACACGCACACATCAGTTTGCTGAGCAGACTACATTGTGCGTAACTGCAACCAGAGTCTGTTTGGTGCGCCAAGTGTTTGCGTTCTGCTGCCGCATGGTGGAACATGGGGAAACTGCCCTGCCTTGCAGCTTGCGCGTGCCAACAGACAAGGGCTTGTCTGTATACACTACGCCAAACCAGTTCCACCACAGAGTGCAGCAGCGAGCATCATCTTTACAGGGCAGGCAGCAGCAGCATGCTAACTGCTCGACAGCAAATGATGGCTTGTGCATCAAGCAGGCTGTCCATTTGAAACCCTGAGGCACAACGACTGCTATCAGTGCAAGCCAAACGCAGAAGGTACCTTTGCAGTTGGCACACGCCCAAATACGCGGCCATTCCCCTCCTGATCCTCAGGCTGATTGGGATGATCCTCAGGCTGATTGGGATGATCCTCAGGCTGATTGGGATGATCAGAGCCATCAATGGGACTATGACATGGTGCCTCGCTGATGTGCTCTTCTGCCACAGGCGCTGCTAACTTCTTGCCTTTGTCTCCAACACAGCTGGTCCCCTGACCTGGCAACTGCTCTGCCTGCTGTGGCTTGTCAGCATTTCTGCTCTGATGCGTTTCTCTGGCGATGATCTGGGTCTCAATCTGTGAAGGCGGTGCAGCAGGCTCTTCAGGGTTCTCCTGGCTCTCATTGTACATGGTTGCTAAGCGATTGACCACAGCAACTTTGCATGCTGCTGCTTGTGCTGCTGTGCATGACTGTACCATGTCGCTGTGAGTTGCGCCTGCTGACGGTACTGCTGATGGTACTGCTGATGGTAATGCAGACGGTACTGCTGACGGTGCTGCTGATGGTATACTGGATGGTACACTGGATGGTACCTTTGGTGTTGCATCAGTCGGTGCACGATGACCAGCATCTGATACAGCCATCGAATTTGCATGGACATGTGCCTCTTCCCATGCTGCCCTCCTTGCGAGTACCTCAGGAGATGATGTCGCCGTGTTAGCTTGAATCTTGCTCTGCATAGACCCCAACTGGCTCAGTTGATAGACCCACACCTCAGTGAGGATTTGACTATAGCATGTTTTAGCAACTTACTGCAACAAGCATTTGACATTGACTATGCCATCATTGACTATGCCATCATGTATACATTTGACAATGAATCACACAGAGATCCAACATGCAGTAGTGACGATATATTGTGTGCTTGCAGAGCATATACCATAGTTGGCACTGCATGACTGTGACCAGGTACTTACTGCTGAATTCCCCCTTGCTTTGCGTGGATAGCACCATGTGCAGACCATGCTGTCACCAGCTCTGGATTCGCGCCATCCAGCTGCCACTGCATGGCCGCCAACAATGTGTTGTACATTAGGTCGGAGCACCTTGATCTATCCTCAAGAGTGCATTTTGACTTAGAACAAAGACTCTCCCAGACTACTGTTTCTGAGCTCTGAAGGTATATCAGCATTGTGGATGTGATCTCAGAGTGAGGCTCACATGCACAATATGCATGTCTCAGCGGTTCACCTTGAGTCTGGCAGACAGCACATGGACCACCTTTCACAGGAAACTGTTTACTTCGATGCTTGCAAGCTGAACAGAGAGGGTTGACACCAAAGATCCCACCAGTCTTGTGCTTAGAGATTGCGCCCTCTATAGTTAGTAAACGTCATCACAAGACAATCAAGTCAAGCGAATAACAAAAGCGAACCATGGTCAGGCAACAGCTGCAGAAAGCCTTCAGGCGGAGCCGTACCAGTTGTTTTGCAGACTCGGCATATTCCCATAGTGACGCGCGACCGGTCGAGGTGCTGCTCGAACAGATCTCAACCTGGCAGATAACGTGTAGCTTTGAGTGAAAAGACTCAAGACAGTCTTAGCAAGTGCTCAAGGATTGGATCATGATACCTCAAGCAGCCGCTGTACTTTCGTGAAGATGTCGATGACGTTGTCAGCACGCTAAACCGCTGCACGATGTTACTCACCTGGATGGCTGAAGTCAGCGAATTTGATCGCACTGTCGACCAGTTCTTCAGCCTTGAAGAAGCTCGGTACTCGATCTGCTGTCATCACCATGGCATTGCTGCACGTGTGTGTTTTCGTGCTGTGCAGAGCCGGCTTGCTGCTCTTGATTGGTCTCGGAGCTCTGTAAGGCAATTTTGGCAAGCCTGGCAATACACAGCAGCAACAACATGCATATGCTGCAGCAGCAGCTGCAACATTAGCATGCGCAACAACCATGAGCAAATGAGCAAGACGGCCATGTATTGAACTGACAGCAGGATCATTCATTGCACAGCAAGACCTCATACTAGCGACGGCAATGCTGCAACTGGAAAATGCGTACTTAAATGTTGCAAAACATGTGGCAGCTGCAGCAACACAAAGCATAACTGCAATTGCATTCAAGGGCAATGCCATTATGCCAGGACATGCAATTGTAAGGCTCTGCAAGAGCACTGGTACGTAACCTTAGCAGCTGCAAAACATTGCAAGAGCATCAAATGGCATCTAGCAGCAGGTGCAACACATTGAAAATAGTACCTCATTGAAAGCAGCACCAGCGGGTGGAGCGCACTAGTAGCCACATTTTCTTCCCTAGATGTAACAACATCCAGCAGCACGATGCAGCAATGTGATCACACCTGTAGAAGCTTGCAGCAATAGCAAACTGCATGGCAGCAGTAGGATGCAGCATCAGACAAACCGCAATGTGTAGCTGTTGCAGTGAAAGCAATATTGCTTGCTTGCTTGCAAGCATTTCAGACGCAAGCAAAATTATCGTGGGGCCGCGTGGAGGGCAGCGTATACGTAGAGGGGCAGCAGTTCCAAGACGGGCACGGCCCAACAACACATGGAGCAGCAGCACTGTGCAACAGCACAACATTACTAATGTACATAGATAATGTACCAGTACTTGTTCACATCAGCTGCATTGCACAGGGGCTTGTGCAACAGCTGCAAGAATGTGTTGTAAGTATCTGCTGCAAGAGCTGCAACAGCCATGCAACAGCCATACAACAGCCGCAGCAAGGGCCACAGATCTGTTGGGGCCACACAGCCCAGCGGCACCTCAAGGGCCTCAGAAGCGCGCAGGTAAAGCGGGCTTTATGCTTATGACAAACCCTCCTTTTACAATTTGAAACTGTCGTGCCTGTGGCCATGCTGCTGTCCACGAGTAAGCAAAACATCAAACAGTTTATACATGCTTCAAATGGCTGTTCAGCAATACCTCTCACGACGTCACAGACTGCACACTGGCCTAACTTTTCTTCAACGCAAAGTTTGCAGCGGCCGCTCAACAGCCGCTCACAAATGCAGTCAGCCCGTGCGCTTCAAGGTCTCCTGTTGTGGCATTACAAGCTCCTTGAACAATCACTGTTCCATTAGCCTGCACACCATTGTTTGATAGCTGTCAGCTGCAGCTTTGCATTGAATGTCAACTAGACAAATCTGATCAGTTTGTCTTATGTGTTATGCACACCTTGTTATGCACGCGCATGCAGGCAAGTTGTAGTGGGCTCCTGCTGAAATGAAATCAATCAGGACGGTGCTTTGAGCTATAGATTCCCATATCTTTTTCAGTTACTGTAGCTCATTTGGCTCACCCTGAGCATATTAAGCAGGAACTGTTCATTAAACGCACTTGGAATGTAGGCAAGCGGCGTGCAGCAGCATCTGTACAATGCTCACCGTGTCTATCACATCCTCAATTGCAGAGGCACAGTTGCCCTGACCTAAAGCTCCTTCACCACCATTTGGAATCGGGTCATAAGAGATAGACCCCATACATATGTAGCCAAAAGCGCGATATGCGCCATCCTCCAACGCCCAATGCATAGCAGTGACAAAGTCTGCAACTCAGCACCATGAACATACATCTGCAACCTCAGCTAGCAATGAAACAGTAACCTGGGTACTGATTCAAGATTGCAAGCATGTACATGATATATCCATCATGATCATATCTGCAAGCATTGCAGGGAAACACTGTGATGGACTCAAATATGCCATTCTGGCTCACACAGCTGGTCAGTCCAGTACAGATCATCAAGAGGACATTGTTGTGATGACTCATTTTGGAGCGTGCACGCTCATATGGCAATATTGTGACAATTCAAGCTGAAGCAATGCATGATGTTCCCACCGTTGTCAACCTCAGGCAAGGCTCTGCTACTGAACATAGGCGGGTCTCCGTCTGCTTGTGGAAGCTCCACAATTAATGGCACACCGCTGGCATTGAGAGCACCAACCAGGTCCATGGCATATTGATCTGGGCTGTTGCCATGAGAGTTATAGTACTGTGCAGACTCATACATTCCTTCTGCATAAGGTCCTCCTGAACATCAGCATGACCATTGCATTTCTAGATCGCAGCTGCAGGCTTGAGCCACGCTGAACGTCGGATTGAAACGGACAACGCTCAACAAAGCCTTGATGCACATGCATGAAGGTTGGCCAGCTTGATGGATCCTGTTATGAATATCCATTGATGCAGCGTAAGAACTAGCGACTAGCTGCGCACCTCTGGTGAAGTTGAAGTTGTACCCTGCCACACATCGCTGTTGTGATATGCAGCACATGACGGCCAACAATGCAATCTTCATTGCAGTCCTCAATGAGACATGACATGACACACAGCGCATGACCACAGCGCTGCCTGCAACACCGCAGCTGCAATACGAGGGCGTCACGACTAGGCGGGGGTCCGGACCGTTGCAGCGAGAGCAAATGTCGGTTGCAAGCTTGTGGTTAAGATTTCTAGAGGTGCGTGTGCGAAGTAGGATGAAGCTGCGCATCGGTCTCCTAGCAGTTATGCGACCCTTCGATCCGCTTCCTGCTCGCCCTCTGGCAGTGGCCCTCTCGTTCCTGCCGAACATGTGTTCATGGAATAATTGCTCAGTCACACCATGACCACACCTGCTCCGGTTCAAGCATCTGGACCAGCGAAAGTCATCTGATAAAAGCACCTGGCAACAGGAAAGAAATACGAGGGCACGTTTTCACTGCTGGCAGATGTGTATGCAAGCAGTGCAATGTTCTGCAGGGCGCGGGCAACAATGCAGGGGGAATACTCTAGGCTGTACATATCATGGTCTTGCTTGTGTGATCACTGTGCATCAATTGGGCAAGGTGAGTACAACCCTTATCAACACAACACAAACATGCAGACACCCTGTGCTCCTCCACAACAAAATGGCTCAGGTCTGACACATATCATTTCTGGCCAGCAGAGGCTCAAGCAGCAGGTGGGCTGTGCTCCAGAACAACAAAGCAGGACAGCAGGCATACTCAATTGCAAGAGAAGCAATGTGCAAGGGAGAGCAGAAGCCAAGGCAAGCAGTTACTGCAGTCCTCTTCATCAACTCATGCCATCTGTGTGCTTGTCACCACGCTGCTGTGTGACACTTGCAAGTGACACTAGCGCTGAAGCTTTCATGCTAGTTGTTCAGATGTCGGTCAAGCATACCAGTCTGCTGGGTGTCAGCTTGTGGTTCATTGTACCAAGAAAGCCTCTCCAAGGTAAGCATTTCTTGGTGAGCAGTAGACCTGTATCTGGGTAACCCGCTTGACTCAGCATGTTGTTTGATCCAGGCTAAATCGTGCTATTCTAGTCTTGATGTACACGGACTTATGGTGCAGCGCTGTAAACATTGATGTTGATGGGTTCAGCAAAGAGCATGATCACGACTGTGTCAAAGCTGGGGCATGCAACCTGGCTGTTTGCACTGTGTCAATTTCAGCAGGAGCCAAGCCACCTGGTCTGGCTCCGAGTTGTTGTTTCTTGATCATCTGTGTCAGCATTCATGCAAGGTCTATGGTGCTAACTGCTTTTGTAATGCAGGTCTAATAAAGACTCTTTGCGGCTTCTCTGCACACAATTGCCAGCATCTGACGCAACCACTGTGCTGGCATGAAATGTGCCTCTTCCCATGCCTTCCTCTTTCTGAGTGCATCAGGAGATGATGCCTCCTTGTCAGCTTGAGTGGCACTCTGCATACACCCCAACATGCTCACTTGCTCAACCGCACCTTGAGTGAGAATTTGTACTTGTGCCTTTTGACAGTGTTTGATTTGACATGCAGCATCTGCAGTGTGTCATGTGCTCGCAGAGCAAAGACACTGTCTACATTGTTGTTGTTAACAACAGCGGCATGTCTTCGACGAGACCCAGTCACTGCTGGAAAGCTCAAGAATTGGAGATGTGACTGGAGGGCGCCCACTGACGCTGGTAGTCAGAGTAATAGCTTGTTGATGACTGTGGATCTCATGTTTACATAACTTATTGTTAACATAACTTATTGCATTTCACAGGCATTGCTGGGCTTGCGCCATCCCATTGCCACAGCATTTGGGTTGAAAGCATATTGTGCACCAGGTTTGAGCAGCTCAGTTTGAATGCGGATATTGCACTTGCATTTAGCTTTTCCTGCCTGGATTTCTGAGCTCTGCCTGGATACTAGCATAGCAGATCTGGTGTCACTGCTATGCTATCAGAAATGACTTCAAGAGCTTGTCTCGACAGCGTAAGTTCAACGGAAAACTCCTGACATATACCAATTGCAATTGCTTTGCAGTCTCAACAATACAATGTAGTGATGCTCGAGCAGTAACATGACATTTAGGGTGACGCTCAGTAAGGTGTCAGCGTGGTAGATTATGTGCAGCTCTGACTCAAGTATGAAGCGGCAAGGGCTCGAGCTCTAATTTTTGATACACTGATCAGCTGCTGTATCAGTGTGACTGGGTTAACCATGCTGTCAGCATGCCACACCCTGTGCCCAACTGGAACGGTGGCTGGAATAGCGGCTGAAATAGTCCCCATACATGCAAGTCACCGTTACCTCCTGTTCTAACACCACAAACTCGTTTTGCGAGCGAGTAGCCTACTCCTGTCTGGTCTCTCTCACCATGTTGCAGAACGCAACGACTCGCAACTCAAAGTCCCGCGGCGACTGCACTGCGCAGCAGCACTGTGCAACGTGCATTGTGCAGTGAGTGAGTTCTACTTGCATCAAGACTTAGACACAGCTGCAATGACATATGCCTTGCATCGTCCATGTCCCATTGCAGTGGCAAGCTTGCGAGCCACATTAGTCATTACGAACCTCAGCGAGGAGCCACGGCTCGTGACCTGGCTCGTGACTCACAAGCTCGGCCATTAGTCATATGCTTGCCCAAAAAAACTGCAATGCTTGCCCAAAAAAACTGCAAAAAAACTGTGCAGTGCTAACGCTTGTCTATCTCACTTGGGAGTTCGTCTTGCTTCCTCGGGTAGTTGTTTTGCCTGCCACCGAGAACTCGACGAGGAATCGGTGTTTGCAGACAGTATGTAGTGACTGATTCGCTTGGACCTTAAGCAGATGGCCCCAGACTTTGCAGAACTTGCGACACAGCTCGCTCGGGTGGCAAACCACCCCCCTGTTACAGCTGCCGTTCTGCAGCAGCAACTACAGCAGCAGTCTCAGCATCTGCAGCAGCAGCTACAGCAGCAGTCTCAGCAGCAGTCTCAGCAGCTGCAGCAGCAACTACAGCAGCAGATTCAGCAGCAGGTTCAGCAGCAGTTTCAGCAGCAGTTTCAGCAGCTGTCTCAGCTGTTCGACGAGCGACTTCACTTGAGGTGTGTTCGAATGTCTGTCTTATTCGTATTGTGTTCGGGATATGTGAACGCTGTTTTGTGTTGCAGTGAGGCCCGGCAGCAAGCCAGGATGACAAATTCCTTAGCTCCTGATGAGACAGCACTGGAAGTTATCCTTGATGCAAATGGTGCTGCGCCTCCACATTGGCCTGCAGGTGCAAGCTCAGCACAAGTCAGACAAATATCGGGCTCGCACATCAACCAGATCCTGCAGTTTTACCACCTGTCCACCCAGGGAACTGTTTCAGTCAGAAGGCGAAGAGTTTTGATACACCTAGGAGTCCGAATCTGAGACTTGAGTTAATGCCATAAGCTGGTGTATTTTTGTGCCTCCAGCTTATCATGGTATCATGACTGTACTTTTCCAACTGCAAGCAAAACCATAGGGTATTGGTCTTTACCTTCAGAACATTTTGCTGACTCACGTCGCAAGCTTATAACTCTCAGCACCTGTCAGCAATGCAGGTAGACATGCAGAGGAACACCAATGGGGCATTTGGCCACTCACCTAGTCTCGCATTGGCCAAGTGTGCGTGCTGCATAATCTCCTGGCCATGGCCGAGTGTTTTGCAACTGCCTTAGTACAACACCATGAAGTGAATGGTGGTACCTTGCTACACACATGCATGAAAACAATAAAGTACCGTACTCAACATATGCTATCCAATTATCTATCAGTCAGCACATGTTTGCAGCAACTACTGCTACGCATCGATGGTACCTGCATTGCCCTTGCTCCCTCTTTGTACCACCTGCTGGAAATACCTTTCAGTGCATTAGTCAACATTTTCAGTCCTCATATACAACTTGAAAAAGTGTTACTATAGGAGACAGTTTTAGGTACTGCCTAAAAACTGGAATGGCAATTGGGCCCTGTACCCTTAATAACACATGTGATATAGGCTGACAGATAGGGGCTGGTTTGAATTCCTTGAAACACTGCCTTTGGAATGACCTGCTTCTGAAGGAGTTTCTCTGAAGGGGTTTACATACACACATGACTACATGTTTGCAGTTGCTTTTGACTTCCTTACATAATCACAGAAAACACAGGATGGATGTGGTTAGTGGTCAGACACACAAATATATATATGCTGCAGTTTACTCAGCATGCGAAAGATCACAGGGAAATTTTCCAAATCAGAGGGACTTGCAGGCAGATAGCTAGGCACTGCATGCACAGCTGTTGGCGGAGACGGGCTATAGTGGCCCATCGAACGATGTGTATAGATAGTGAAACAACTGTACCAGACTGCGTCCATGTGCACACTGCATTGACGTGCCAAGATGTCTCCATCAGACTCTGTTAGCAAAGCCAAGACATTTATGCTATACATGACTTGATAAAAGACAAGTTTCCTTGGCTGCCTGCAACCTTGAACACTCAAACAACCCATGAACCACAACACATCACACCAACATAGCAGCAGGTGATTGGAGATCGGTGTAGGCAAGTCTGCACAAAAGGCTATCCCAAGCTTTCAGGTGCTGTTCAGCAACACAAATGACAGGTACTATCGTCTGTCCTTGGACAAGCTACACAAAAATGACAGTCTACACATCAAATTCTGGGCGTGCTTGATTTGTCCAGCCAGATCAGCACTGAAGCCAGCTACAACGGCAACATCTCATTGGGCGCAGATACCTCCGGTTGCTGCAAGTCTCATGCATTGAGTGCTGATGCATAAAGATCATATAAGATACTTTGGGAGAAGCGGCCCTGGACCATCTTTATCAAGTTTGATTTCTTGTTGATGCATGATGGCAAGTGCTCTTGGCTCCTGCTATACAAAATGGCACATTCTGGCTTTGCTTTACGGAGCGCTGAAGCGCATGGTGTTGTCCAGATCTGCTGACCGATATTGGGGGAGGGCATGTGTCACAGGCTATCAGTAGCCACGCCCACATTGCAGCAGAGACCCTGCCCCAAGAAATAAGCCAAATATCTGCAGGGCAACAGAATTAAGTAAACCATACATTGTCCTGAAAGCCAAATAGCAAACTATGCGTGGAACTGTCACTGTTCTGACTCACAGCAGCACTGCTAAGTGTTGTCTGCCCCACATATCTGATCTTGTATATGCCAGGAATCTGCAAAAAGAAGGAGAAGCAGGCAGTCTTAGACGGGCAACTGCTGCATCAGCCCCTGCTTGGACTTGAGCAATGGATCAGAACCAACCTTATATCTGAAAGCTTCAAAAGTGCCGTATGCTGCCCCTGCCGAGCAGCACAGGTACAGTCAAGCACATTTTGCGTCGATGCGTAGGTCCGCAGTGAGTAGTCACAGCACACCGCACAGCACTAATACCTATTGACGCTCCAAGTGCGCCTCCCATGGCACAACCTGTGCCGACTCGATTCAAGCAACGGTTGTCCATAGCTGCGGTCATGCAAGTGATGAATACTTGAGCATTTGCAGGCACCGTGAGTGCACTACAGAGAGGCTTGCGGCATGCACATGACGCAGCAAGGTAGGTCAAGAAGATGAACAGGCCGCTGCAGGCTTCCTCTCTCACTATGAGAGTCTCACAGTCGAAGCTTGAAAAGCACGATTGCGCTGCGTGATCATCCAACATGCCAAACAAAGATCCAAACAGGCGGCCACCGACTCCAAAGGTAGGTCGTGTCAGCTGACTTCAGTCGGCCACCAGCCTGCCAGATCGTTGTCAGCAAGTGTTGTTGACACTCAAAGCTCGTGCCTCTCTCTCACAGGAACTCTCGGATGCGCTGAAGATTGAAGTGGCCCTAGTGCGTCAGTGGTGTGGGTGGATCAGATCTGATCAGAATAGTGTAAGCACAGTAGATCAGACCAGATTGTGTTAGATAGGTCAAATTAGCTTGGAATACAGCAGACTGGGTCAGATTAGGTTCTGGCAGATACAGCTCACTGATTGCTGTGACTGCCTGCTGCTCATTCAGCCCTGCAGCTGAGAATTATGAGAGCTGAGGCCATGGGAGACAGCCTCACTCTGCTGGCGAAAAGCCACTACGTTCATAGCTGTAGTACAAGCAGATGTTGGAATCATCACTGTATGAATTGACATCAGTACATGCAGATATACCACTGTCAATACCTGCCACTATGTTCCGAGCTAGAGTACCGGCAGATACTGGAATTGGCATGTGTGAGGCTGACAATAACAAGTGCACAAACATCACTGTCAAAACCCTCAATGACATTGATGAGTGCAGAATCTGAAACTGGTATCACTGCAGATACTAAACTGTATCCTCATTGATGTTAGAGGATACAGTATCAGTATCTGCACTCATGATCAGTTAGGGCAAATACTTCAGCTGGGACGTTTGTGCTATTTGTCTACTGCGTGTGTCCATCGCATGTGTCTACTGCATGTGTCTACTGCATGTGTCTACTGCATGCATGTGTCTACTGCATGTGTCTTCTACATGTGTATACTGCATGTGTCTGCTGCATGTGTTCAGTTGTGATGCATTCTGACAGGCAGATGAGGAGTTTGTGGACATGCTGGCCAGCATCAGGTCTGGAAGGTGCAATCCCCAGGGCAGCCTGGTGGAGCAGCTGCAGGGCCGGTGCGGCCAAGCCCTGGACACCTCTGATGGGATTCTGCCAACCAAGGTAGGTCTTGTTGCACTTGTATGCACACCGCCCCGGTCTTGCAAAACCCAAGTCCTCCAATCCTCTTCAAAATCCTCTTCATCGATGTGGTTGTGAGAGGCCACCAACCTGAAGCTGAACAGGCACATGAGCTGAGAAGATGACATGAGGTCATGAGAATGACATGAGCTCCTGAGATGCCATGGGAAGAAGCTCACATGTGGAAACCAGACTGAGATGATGCCTACATGTGTGTCCAAAAGCGCCCAACAGCAGTACATCACACTCTGTGCCCCCTTGCATGCTCCTTGCCCCCTTGCATGCTCCTTATGGTCTTGTCAACAGTCAGCTACATGCAAATCAGTAAGGTCAACATCAAGCGGGTTTGGAAGGGGGGGGGGGGGGGCAGCCAGGTGCTCAGCCGTCGGCAGCCTTGTCACACTACTCAAAGTGATAATCTACCATCAAGGAGCTCTGGTTACCTTCTGTTACGGCTGTGAAGTGCAGCTGCTTGGTGAGTACACAGTGAAACAAATCTGAGCGACAGTTGGAGCTCCTGCTCGATTACCATGGGACCCACAACACTAAGCCTGATAACAACGCTAAACCTGGCTTACAGCTCCACATAGTAACAGTGCTAAGCGTAGTGACAGCTCAGCATGGTAACAATGCTAAGTATAGTGACAGCTCAGCAAGGTAACGACCCTCAACATGGGAACAAACCCAATCATAGTAGCGATGCTTGGTATGATATCCAATGCTGAAAAAGCTGACACTGCTGATGCCATGTGCAGCTGTACACACACAGGGAGGATGTGGACCTGGTGAACAGCCAGCAGCTGCAAGCCTTGCCTGCCCAGCCTGTGCGCTATGTGGCCCAGGACTCTGGTCCCAATATGGACCTGCTCAAGACTGCATGCCCGGTCTGCTTCCCTTCTGCTGCCTTGTGATGCGCCCAGATGCTTTTGCATTTGCTTTTTGCCTTTGCATTTGCCTTTGCATTTTTTTTTTGGCCGGTGCCTTTGCCTCTGCATTTGCCTTTGCGTTTGCCTTGATGTAGCAGGAGGCTGAATTTGCACCCAAGCTTGTGCTGCTGCCTCCTCACCTCTGCCTGATGTTCCTTCTGTGATGCTGTTGGGCCGCTGTTGACCTGTGGGGAATCATTGGGTTGTGGTGCTGAGGCAAGCATTGTGTGAACGTGTTAACACTCCGGCACTGCATGTTGTGCTGCTAGCCGGCAGAGAGGTGTGGCATGACATGCATGATGCACACAGCAAGTTCAATGCATGCTGCAAAGCCCAGCAGAGGGCTCTCAATTACACCAGGATGATGTGATCCAGTCAGCATTGTGCAGCACCCCTCAGTCTTTGTTGTATTGTAGTGTTATTATAAGTGTTTAAGTATATTGTTGTTATTACTGTTATTATTGTACCATGTATATAATGGCTGTTATTGCAGTAGGCAATCATGACCTGGCAGGTTGATGTTGCTACAGTCATGACTTGGCACATGCTCATCTTTGCTTTTATGATTTGGCAGGTTTCAATTGCAGTCACGTCTTGGCAGATGGCTTGCATTGCAACCACGTCCTGGCACAACACAGTCATTGCAGTCGTGCCCGGCAGGCTGTAGTCATGACACCTGTCAATGCTTCATGTGATGCTTCATGTGATGCTGATGTGGTGTTGTGTGTGCAGGCTGTAGTCATGACATATGTCAATGCTTCATGTGATGCTGCATGCCATGCTTCATGCCATGCTTCATGCCATGCTGACATGGTTTTGTGTGTGCAGGCTGTAGTCAGGACACATGTTGAAGCGTCATGTGATGCTTCATGTGATGCTTCATGTCATGCGTCATGTGATGCTTCATGTCATGCTGACGTGGTGATGTGTGTGCAGGCCCGGGGAATAGTGGAGTTGAAGGAAGGCGCACAAGTCATGTTGATTCGCACCCTCAGCACCAGCAGGGGGTTGGTGAATGGATCCAGGGGGGTGGTAGAAAAGTTTGTTGGGGGTGCTCTCAAGCTGCCTGTCGTGCGCTTTGCAAACGTGAGCATCACTTTGCGCTTAGGACTCCATTGCTGGGTTTTGTCATTTTCGCTGTAGAAAATGCGCTGATGGTCAGTCTGCACTAGACCTTTTCTGGCTGCTGCAATGGCCTGCTGCAAGGACCCTCTTGTAGACCTTGTAAACTTGTACAGATGTGCATGCACACCCGCAGTGATACTGTTCAAGGAGGGACAAGAGCACTTCCGATTGTTGAGGTTTTTGCAGGGGGAAGTGAAGACGGTGGGGAGGGAGAGATGGGTTCTTGCGTCAGGGGGACGCATCATGGCAGTCAGGTCTCAGGTCAGAGACCCCTTACCCCTCCCCCCCCCCCATCTCATCACCACCCTACCTCACCCGTCTGCCCCACCTTCAAAGCCCTGTGTGTGCCAAATGACTGTGTCATCCAATAATAAGCTGACTGTTGTTATGCTGTGGGAGGTCCAGGACCAGTCTGGCTGTGAGCTGAGATGTGCTGTCAAAATCTGCCTGTTGTTGAAGACATGTCTGTTATGTCATGTTCATGTAGATTTCTTTGGACTTGGGATGGGCCATGAGCGTCCACAAGAGCCAGGGTATGACCCTAGACAGGGTGGAGGTGAATCTGGAGAGGGCTTTTGAAGCAGGCATGGCCTATGTGGCTCTTAGGTAAGGCTTACTCATCCAACATGGAATGCTTCTCAGAATCAGTCAAGCCTGCAGGAGTGTATTTGATGCAATGAAACTTTGGCAATACACTTGTTGGTCTCATTTTGAGCAGGCTGCCCAGAGCGGGCATGTAACCAAGGGCCATTATGTGTTCAAAGACAGCTGTATAAACTGCCAACCCTGAGTAGCGTCAATTCAGCACTGCTGATATGCCATGCAATCCAAGGTCCATTTTGCAATGCTGTGCAGTGAAGCACATTTGAACGCAAATGAATGTTCATAGCTGCAATGCACTGCTGTTTTGTCCCCCCACAATTGCATCATCACGAGCAGAGCATTGCTGGCCTGCAGTCCTTCTAATGCAAACTGTGGCTTTCACATGTCTTGCCTCACCCTCTGTGCTTTCTTTGATGCAGCCGTGTCAAGTCGTTGCGCGGGCTTCGACTGCTTGGGGGCATCAGCAGACAAGCGCTGGCAGCAGATGCCAAAGTGCTGGCCTTCTACAAGTCTATGCTGCGGCACCTCTGCTGATCTGCTTAGCTTAGCCTGATCTTTTTGTTCACAAATAATCACGAGCTTGTTGCTGTACTGTGCCTACATTTGCATCACTAGATGGCAAACATATCTACCCCTTATCTGCTTTGTGTTTGTTGAGCACGTCAGCTCAGAATGACTGCAGCCCATGGGCAACAGCCTTATCTACCTTACAGCTTATTGTTTGAGCCCTGCCCAGTCACAGCATGAGCAACAGCACATCACATACCAGAGTAGCAGCACTAATACTAAGATCACTTCTTTTCTGCAATGTTATACATCCACTTCCACAGTGCTCTGCATAGCTATTTGACGTAGATCAACAATGTCTGACTCAGCAGCTGCAATCTGTCATATTTTGAACAGCGTTATGAAGCAAGACAGCGTCATGTGATGCGGTAGGAGGCGTGTGGTGACAAGCACAACCTCATTTCAACATACGCTGCAGAGCTCTCAGAGCCCCCATTCTATACTCGTATTTGGTGACTAAACCCTCCAAAGCACGGTTTTCTACATAGCCAGTGATAGGCAAGTTGTTGCACTCTGAGCATGCAAGCTCTCCTCCCACAGTCTTGCCCTTCATCAAGCAGCCATAGCAGAAAGTGTGTCCACAAGGGGTGCACACCACAGGGTTCTTCAGTAAGCTGACACACGCCATGCAGGTGTACAACGCCTCCTGAGCTTGCTCTGTGTGCACCAGCTTGCTCACAGTTGCTCGCAGCTCCTTCTCTTGCTGTGACAGCGTCAAGGACTGTATCTGACCTGGCACCTACAGCCACACAATGACACACTTCTTTCTAAAGCAGGTACCTGGTATGATAAAAATTCAAGTTTTGTTTGTGGTGAACATTGATGCACGCACGCTGAGTCAGACAGGCACGTCTGGCTCACAAAGGAAGCTGGCTGGCAAGTATGGGGGCTTGTGCGGGGACTGGTCGCCAACTGCTGTGATGACATAATGACAGCAGGAACAGTGTCACAGCAAACTGCTGTCTCCGTGCAGCAGAACACCAGCAGCATGTCTGCATGCTTTTCATCTCTATGCAGATGTGACAGCATGGCAGGGTTTGCATGTGTAGCATCATCATTCACACCACCACAAAGCCCCCTGTCACCATGAGCATGATTCAAGTCAATGAATGCACGATTGCATTGTGGTAGAAATGTTAGCTTGCTGCCATGACTTCCATGATGTGCCGCTGGCACATGCAGACTTATGCTCAAGCCAATCACCTGCCCACTGCCAGATGCAGCTGTGGCCATCTCCCCCTCTGGGGCCACCAGCTGCTCTTGCAGCTTCTCAGCCAGGTACAGGAAGTGCAGGCGCACATGACTCATCAGCTTCACCAGGAAGTCTGCCTTCTCCGCATCTGTCAGGCTGCGGTCTATGCCTGATGCTGGTGCTGGGTTGTGCAGCTCTTGCACTGAACCTACCTTCTTCAGATGATCCTCCAGTGCAGCCACATCATCTGCAGACAGGAACAACACAGCCTGACACTGTAGTCTCTCCACATTGCGCACAGTGTCACTGCATGAGTTGCTTATGCACTGCACTGATCATGAATATCAGGGATGACTCAGGAAACAGTGATCTGCCGGCTCAGCATGTGCGCCTAACTCAGGGGCTTTGTGAGGGTAGGCATGTCTAGCAGATCATGTCACATGGCCATGATGAGCCATTCAAACACGATATTGTTTTGGTTTCACATTTTCAGACAGGTCCCAGCCTGTCAGCATGCTTACATGATGATTGTGGCAACTGATGCAAGCATTGTCGGCTGTACTACTGTGCCTTGGCCCGTCACTCAAGGCCAGCTGAAAACCTGCCTACTTAGTGTGACGTATCAAAGAAATAACCTACTCTGCATCTTTTCAAGGGTCCAAAAGCCAACATGGGCACACGATGGCCCTTTATTATGCAACATCAAGCTGCACACACTCCACAATGCATGCTGAGGAGAACTCAGGATCTATATATCTATATATAACCCTAAACCATTAATATTTATTGAGAAAAAAAATCAAAACCTTCAACCCTAAATAGGGGAGGGATGATACCTGCCATGCCTTCAGCAGTGTCCAGGGCTTGTCTGACGTTGGACACCAGGTGTGTGCTGGCGGCCGTCAGCATGTCCTTGCTCTGTGTCAGCTGGGCGATGTCTCTGTGGGCAGTCTCTCCCACCTGGGCAATGCGCAGCTGCGCCTGCACCTGCTGGTTTGCTAAATCCTGTTTCAGCTGCAGCTGCGCCACCTGGGCCCTCTCCAGCTGCCTCGTGAACTGCAGCATCAGTCATCATCACACATGTACAGCATCAGTCATCATCAGATCGAAAGCAGTGAGCAGCAGTACCAGTCATAAGCATCAGTCATTAGCATGGGTCATCAGCAGATTGAAAGCACAGTGGGCAGCAGTGCATGCACCCACTGTGCTTTCAAGTCCCTGCTTTAGCCTTATTTGCACCTGATAACCTTGTCTTCAATATGCATACACAATTTAATAAACAATGCAAGTCAACCCAACAAACTGAATGGGTCATGACCACCACACACATGCACATTATGATACACACAACAGAATACGGGGTTACACAGTAAATATCTGGATCTTCTCCACTTCCATGATTGAAACACATAAACATTACTATACACACAACAGAATACAGGGTTACACACTACATATCTGGATCTTCTCCGCTTCCATGATTGACACACATAAACATTACCATACACACAACAGAATACGGGGTTACACAGTGATTACCTGGATCTTCTCCACTTCCATGATTGAAACACATAAACATTACCATACACACAACAGAAAACGGAGTTACACAGTAAATTCCTGGATCTTCTCCACTTCCATGAATGAAACACGTAAACATTACCATACACACAACAGAATACACAGTTACACAGTGATTACCTGGATCTTCTCCACCTCCATGAACGAACACAAAAACATTACCATACACACAACAGAATACAGGGTTACACACTACATACCTGGATCTACCATACACACAACAGAATACGGGGTTACATAGTAAATACCTGGATCTTCTCCACCTCCATGAGGTCCCTGGTGGCTTGCCTATCAGCATCACAGCAGGCCTGCAGTCGCTTCATTTCAGATTCCACCCGCCCCAGTTGACCCCTCAGCCGCTCCTGCTCTGCTGCTGTCTCCTCCAGAGCCTGCTGCCTGATCTTGGCTATGTGTGCTGCATATGTGGGTGCCTGCCTTGCGATTGCCTCCTGTAAAGGAAAAGGAACAGTTTACGCTTTTCAGCGATCATAACGGAAGCTTCCTAAGGGGGCAGCCCGAAGCTATTGCCTCCTGTAACACACATTGATGCAAGTATCCTGAATTGTTGGACATTGGAGTTTATCCCCCAAGGACACACTGATGTGCCAAGCCTGGAAAGAAGCCTGATGCGCTGAGAGTCAAAGCAGGTACAGTGTACTCCCAAGCATTGGTGTAGTAGGTCATGCAATGCATCAAAGCCAGGTACAGTGTGCCCCCAAGCATTGCCCTTTTTATCATTACTTTTTTTGGTCAGTTGAGAGAATAGCCGGTTCAGTCCGGCATTATTGCAGACTTTATCAAGAGTGTTCGAGATTGATGAATAGCCCCCTTCAGGGGTGCCAGCTTTGCTGGCAAGGGGCTTTGCACCCCTTGACTGAGGTGCAATTGCAGGTCAATTACAAGGCAACAATACCCTGTGCGCTATTTATTCGCGTTTGTAGTTGGCTTCTTTCACAGCCTTGAACATACTCTGGATACATGATTCACAGGCATTAATCTGTACATCTGAGTAGTATCCGTATGCATACGACTCTCTACTGGGAGAAAATGATAGGATAGGCTGCCCCGGCAGATATGTCTTGCATATGTCGCACACGTCCCGTAGGTATTCTTCAGTTGTGTCGTCTGCCATGTAGCAGATAGTGTCAAGGGCATCCCCTCCGCCGGCAATAAAGATCGCGCCATCTGTCACCTTGAACACGGGCGCTCCAGCACGTTGCGGTATAGTTGTACATAAAGATCTTGAGCCGATCATAAGACTACGCATGGCACGGCGCAACATGACTACTGTAACGATTGAGAACAGGCCGGAAAGAGGAATGGAATGGCCTCCCATCAGGGTTTGAAGTATCCTTGCTAGGTCTTCGCAGATCTCACAGGCATGCATGTTGAGCCAAACAATGCATAAAAGCAAATATGCAAGTGTCTGTACTGCTCCTGTTGCTGTGCAGCAATGCCAGCTGCTCTTGCTGCAAGTAGGTTGCACGATCTTGGCTGTGTCAAATGTAACATAGCAACTGTCTGCTGTAGGACTGGGCTGGCTTGCTGGCACCCACATTATGTAAAGTGTTTCCCCTGTAGGGATACAGGCGGCAGATGACCTCTCAGTCATCTACCGGTTGAAGTGGGTCGGTTTGTGACCTTTTTTCGGCTCTAGCACACTGACATGCCAGTTGGACAGCACGCTGGCAGAGGAGACCTTGCTTGCTGACACCGAGGTTGCAAGGAGCAAATGAGTTCTGGAGCAGTGACTTTCATCAATACACTGCTATGAGCTTAGAGCATAGTCAGGAGCAAAACAGGCTTAAGAACAATAATGATAATGATCAGTACCACGTTTTCCAGCTCATGATGAGCTAGGCAAGTGAAGGAGAAGTCTTTTCTTTCGAAAGCAGTCTGTCTTGTGCATCCCTTTAGGGTCTAGCAAAAGCAGGCTTGCCTGTGTCAGTTTGTGGCTCTTCTGTTCCCCAGCCAGCTGAGCTTGCAGGTCAGCAACAGCACGCTCCAACAGCACCAGCGCCGGTTTGCTGGCTTCCCCTTTCTGCTTCTGGACCAGGGCCGTTACCCGCAGCACCTCTATGTGCCCATTCAGCCCTGTGATCTGCTGCTCGAGGAGCTCTGAGAGCTGAGTCCACCTGTCACAGCTGTGACTCACATCCTCCAAGACGGCGTTCACCCCCTGTGCAAGGCAATGTCCGTGTCATTGGGAAAGTGTGCTGATCATCCAAGCTTGAAGCCTTCGTTCAGCAGCCGCATATGCCGTTGATGACAGCATCCTAGCCAAGCAAAACTTGCAAGCACTGCTCGCGACGACATCATACTAGGGTACATGCTGGACAAGCACTGTAAAGTGTGCAAAATGTGACACAACCTATACTATCTGACTCACGTCACAGAAGAGTCGCAACAAGTTTCAGCAGCATTCTCAGCTTTTTCACAGTCAAGGCACACTAGTTTTCTGTCCCACCTGCTCAGCCTGACTGATTTGACGCTGCAATTTGGGCTCCAGTGCAGCCAGTCTTTGGCATGCTGCATCAATGGCAGCATCAGCAGCCACATGGGCTTCCAGTCTGAGCCTGTGGGCTTCTGCCACCTGGCCATGCGCTGCCTGCATCTGCACCTGCAGGCCGTGCACCTGCTGCTGCAGCTGCTGGCACTGCAAGTCTGCTCTTGCGCGGTCCTCAGATGACCGCTTCTCCTCAGCTGCAACAGCAGCATGAGTATTGGTGGCTGTCAGGCAGTCAGTCAGGCGCTTGAGACCAGCAAGGAGATGCTGAGTGGCGATCAGCAACACCCAACTCTCACTTCAAAGCCTACTGTAAACAGGTTTTGAAGTTTAAAGTGAGATTTGGGTTTTGCTGCTCCATGAGGTTGATGCTGTATGATGTGCAGGCATATGAAACCAAATTGGGTTGGCGTTGCATGCTGCAGAAGAGCAGCAAGTGCTCCTGTGGCTCAACGGCCAACCACGCCATTTGCCACACTTTGGGCTGGCGGATTATCCCCTCGGATTGGGCAGGAAACAGCATACACCAGACTGACAACACAAGTACATGTGAAGGGATATTTGCCTGCCAGCTGCCTCTGCAGTTTGAGCATTTCCTTCTTGAGGTCCAGGGAGTTGTCATGTGTCATCTTCTCCAGCCGCTCTCCAGTCGCCAGCATCTGGTTCTGCAGTCTCTGGTTGTCCTCCTGTAAGCGCTTGCTCTGCTGCTTGTGAGACAGCACATCACTCTGGTAACTCAGCACCTGCATCAGTCAGGCAAGCTCTCATTGGTGACTGTCACAGACACAGTCATGTTCCATAGTCAGCTCATCACCATTGCAATGGTAGCAAAATGATTGGGCTGATGCTCTGGGGACAAGATCTACCAATGCTCAAATCCCCACATCTGCAGCAGGGATGACATAAGGAGCTCATTATTTCAGCAGCAGACAGAGAAAGATGCGCCAACAAGTCCATGACGAAGAGCTGAATACCAATCTGCAGCAGGTGGACATACTAGTCACAAGACGCACTCAGAGCATTGTAGTCTTGTGAAGTGCAGGCAGCATTGTGAGGAGCACAGAGTGGCATGCAGCAGGTGGACATACCTGCTGGCTGAGAGCCTGAGTCTCCAGCTGCTCACAGTGCAGCAGGTGGACGTACTAGTCACAAGACTCACTCAGAGCATTCTGAAGTGCAGGCAGCAATGTGGGGAGCAGAGAGTGGGCATACCTGCTGACTGAGAGCCTGAGTCTCCAGCTGCTCACAGTGCAGCAGGTGCTGTGCTGCCCGGAGCTGGGAGGCCAACAGGTCATCTTGCACCTTGCTGGCCTGCAGCGCTGTCTCCAGGCTGCTGCATGTCACTCTCTGCTCCTCACATTGCTGCCTGCACTTCACAATGCTCTAGGAGCTTCTTGTGACTAGGTGGCACTCATGATGATAATGGCAATGATTTTGATAATGATTATAATAATAATAACAACTACTACTAATACGCTTTCCAGCTCATGATGAGCTAGGTGTGTGCAGGACAAGCCTTGTCTCTCCAGAGCAGCCTGGAATGATGGTGGCATCACATACTGCTGTGAAGGAAGCTAGTCAGTGCGTGGCAAACCACAGATGGATACGAGTGACCAATAGGACTGGTTGACATTGCACAATGGTGTAAGAGAAGCTCAGGACTGGCTGGCAACACATGTTGCTCTGAAAGGGCCTTGTGAATGACATTGCCTCCCCTGCTATGCGCATGTCCAGAGGATTGCTGCAGCTGGTTTTTTATGTCCTGATGATTGCTGCAGCTGCTCGCATCAACACATGTTCTGGGGCCAAAAGCGGCCAAGGCATGCGATTAGCTGCCGCCAGGAACATGTTTTGATTTCCCCTGTCAACAGCCAGTTGCTGTACAGCAGAAAGGCTCACCTCCACTTCCTGCATTGCTCTTCAGCTACTTCTGCATTGCGCTGCTGAGTCTTGCCTGCTGACTCTGCCTCCAGAGTCTGCTGTTGCGCCTGTAGGGAGAGTGCCTCGGCATGCTGCAGCTGTGCCTTGGTGGACTGTAGCTGCGCCTGAGTGTTGCCTGAGAGGGTCTTGAGGGCATCATACTGCACCTTCAGAGCCTGCAGATGCAAACCCGTGTATAGGAATGTTCCAGCAAAGGCACTTGATGAAATGCGGTTGGCACAGAGTGCACATGCACTGCTGTGCTGGCAATCTGTTCATCATCAGCCACTCATCCACACATGTGTTGTTCAAAAGGTTGATGCCAATTGACGCATTTATTGGCTGGTTGCTTGAGTCGTTCATTAACTGACCTGATCAAGTTATATCTTCATTTTTCGATGTACTTATTCATTTTCACACAGCTGGTACAATCCAACAGCAAGATGGGTGGCTGCCCAAGGGCTGCATGCCATGGCTCTGACTGCATGCTCTATGTAAAACATATGAAGTGCACCAGTGCATGGCCAAGATATGACGTTACCTCTAGAGTCTGCATGCCGGCATCTTGAAGGGTTACAGCCCCCTCAAAGTCTTTGCTGATACGATGCGACTTCTGGGTCTGAATCTCCAACTTGTCAGACAATCTGCGCAAGTACACCTATGTGTTTGTGCAGAAATGCAATATGGCAGCGTGAGATTGAAGCAGACAGGTGTGTAGTGAGTTTGAGTGCTGTACTGTATGACATGCTGTTTGAGTGCTGTCTGCTGCTGAGCAGCTGCAGCTGCTTCCACATTGGCTCGCTGCAGAGTCTTATGTAGTTGTGCTTCATCTTGAAGCTTGGTCTCAAGTTCCTGGAATCACACATTCATGGCTGATCAGCTTGACAGCTCAATTATGTTGAGACAGTGGCTTCCTCAGGCTGTGACATAACAGGCTGAGGAGCAGCAAACCTGGATACGAGCCTCAGCATTGCCTGCTCGAGACGAGGCCTGCTGATAATTGGCAGCGGACTCCTCAAGCTGGAGTCTGGCCCTTTCTAGCTCCAGAGTCAACTACAAATATGTGTGAGATTTCAGTGTGTGCAGGCAGTCCTGACGACGTCTCGCTATTTGCTGGGTGACTCACTTTGTCGCATTCTTGCTGCTTGCCGTGCATCATCTTCGATATGCTTTCATAATTTCTCTGCACAGTTCTGAGCTGTAGCTCAGTTGCATTGCTTGTATGCGGCATGTTGCACGGCGACACTTTAGCTTTGTTGGGCAGGTAGCTGTATGCCGGCTAGCACACGCATTGTCCTGCTGCCCTGCACTGTATGTTAGATCGTAGACGTGTTGCGGCAAGTATGCTGTACACCGATATTGACAATGATCAGTTTGATCATTGACTGACCTTCAAGGAATTCCGCCCTCAGCCCTTTCCTGATAGCCCCACTAAGAGCTCCGTCTCCAGTCTTCACCCTAGCTATGCCAGTGACATGTTAGCGCAGCTGCAACGACCTTGCCATTCGCATTCGATCCTGCACAGTGCCCCCTGCGGTCCGACAACTCGTCGTTTATCCTTACAAGGGCCGTTCTGTGACCGCAGAACCAAACGACTGATCAGGTGCTCCTCACCAGTCCAAGCTTCTTCTAGCGTGACTCTTCAGGAAGCAGACACAAAGCCTGCTGCGCCTGACGGCGCCGGTAGCGTTAGCGGTAACGGCGCCTCCCAAATGAGTGCAGCGGAAGGCTGCCTGCGGTTCATAAACTATGCTTGGACCCAGTTTCACGCTGTGGGTGAGCAATGCTGACTGTTAGTTGGTACTGAGGATGCAGTGTGCTATGCCCTAACTAGGCTGTGCTGTTGTCCCCTGCTTGCATCACTTCGCTTGCACCGCAACCAGTGTAGCCAGCTACTGGCACACTGTTGTGAGGTTCCTTCTGCTGCAGAGGAGGCCAGCAGACGGCTGGCATCCGTCGGTTTCCAGAAACTGTCAGAGAAGCAGGAATGGAAGTTGCAGCCAGGTGGACGATATTATTTCACCAGAAACTTGTCTACAATCGTAGCGTTTGCTGTGGGAGCTAAGTATCAGCCTGGCAATGGTTTGCATATGATTGGCGCTCATACAGACAGGTAGAATGGCATGCAAGCTGTGCATGAGCCAGTACTTTCTGCAGTGATGCAATCGCCCATACATGCAGAGAATAATACGCCTTGAACCTCTCCTGGTTACATGTAGACTAATGTTGATTAGATATAGTAGGCATTCTTCAGTTGGCTGCGCAGACTTTCAGCATGCGGCGTTTACTGAGTTCGTATTTGCTCAAACAGCCAAAGGCGTCGACAAACTGTCCGTGCAACGTTACAAGTGAAACCTCAATGAAGCCTCTCATGAGCCTGAAAAGTTACAACGGCAGGAACCTGCTGCACAACCAAATTTAGACAAAAGGGCGAGCTATCAAATCTTTTGACATCTGATAAACAGTTGCTTTGTGCTGCAGCCCCTGCCTGAAGCTAAAGCCTGTCTCCAAAAGCGTCAAGTCTAATTACTTGACAGTAAATTGTGAGACATATGGTGGTGGGCTGTGGCATACATGGTTTGACCGCGACTTGTCTGTTGCTGGCCGTGTCCTGGTGCAGAAGGGTGGCAAGCTACAGCACAAGCTGGTAAGCCCAATCAGTCTTGCAATTGAGTTGGCTAAGTCATTCATGTCACCGGAATTGCCTGTATGTCTTTGAGTTACAACATTCAGAGTTCTAGATACGCACTCATACTTTTGTGGGCATGAGTCACGAATGCACTATTGTGTTTTGCAGAGACTTGTCGCATGAGCCCAAGCTGCGCAAATTTGTCTTGATGGCTGTGTGTCACATGAAGTCATAATTTCAGCAGTCAAAACCTGGCATGATGTCTGCTTCTGGTGCACAGATGCACAGACTCAGCCATTATTCGTCTGACAGTCATCCCAACGCCTCAGCTGTGCCTTGCATCAGCTTATGATTGCATTCGCAGGTCAAAATTGAGAAGCCCATCATGCGTATCCCAATGCTGGCAATCCACCTGAACAGGGACATCCTATCAGAGGGCTTCAAAATGAACAAGCAGACCCATCTGGTCCCTGTTTTGGCATCTGCTGTCAAGAAGGCAGCCAATAAGCCTGCTGCCAGTGTAGAAGCCGATAGTCTTGTTGATGGGCAGAGTAAGAGGCAGAAGGTAGATGGGGCCGGAGATGCCGCAGATCAGCTTCCAAAAACAGCTAAGGTCAGCTGCTGAACACCCTCAGCGTTTGCCAGCACCTTTTGTTGTGCAGCAGTGTCTTGCCAGTTACCAGGTCTGCCAGCACCCATTGCGCTGTCCATCCCTTGGTCATCAAGATCAACTCCTTTTGCAACTTCCTTGACGATGTATGTTGAGAGTGCATCCTCTATTGTTGCAGCGAATGACCTGTGTAACAGGGTTCTCTGCAGATCTGAGACAGACAAGTAGCTGCAGTGCATCTGGTGCAAAGCTGACACCTCTGCTTCCCCAAATACATCCTTGCAGTTCTCAGCACAAAAGCTGCATTAGTAGCAGCTGAGACATGCTGCATGTCTGCACACCTGTTGGTCTGATGTGCATGTCTAATAGCTATCAGATCCCTTTACAAAGAAATGCTTGAATTAGTCCCCAGGCACTCTCCGAATTTAGGTTTTCACTACTGCATTATGAAGCATAGATTTCCAAAACAGTGTAACTTTCTTCACTGCCAAGGCCTGCTGTGTCTTTGACAGTGCTTTGGAACATGCTGCAGTTTGAGGACAAGCACCACAGTGGGCTGCTGAAGATGATTGCAGACCAGCTGCAGTGCAGCCCTGCTGACATTGTTGACTTCGAGCTGAATGTGTGTGACACCCAGGACGGCGTCATAGGAGGTATGGCCTTCATGTTCAGGCCTTTGTCTCTCTCAAACCCCAAAACGTCTGTTTTAGTTCAGAAACATCATCCCTACGCAATCCAAACTCAGAAACGTCTGGGGACAGTAACAATGTGTTCTGCATTGTGAAGATGTTTTAGGATCACTTGCTGTCCTGCTCTGTCATGTATCTACACATATGCATCTTGGCCCTACACATCAGTGTCCAATGTGTTGATGTTTGGCTGTGGTATGTCCAGACTTGCTATGCATGCTCTAAGGGCACAGCTGCCGGCAAATCGTTGCTGCAGTGTTTGCTTTAAACACCCTCCAGGTGTTGGGCAATGCACCAATTGTCAAGGTATGCTCATGACATGTGGCCTATGTTGACATACTCACATGCAGATCAGAAGTCAATGCTTCAGTGCATGCATTCACATCAGGACATACTGATTGCAAGCTGAAATCTGCCAGGAGTTCCACAAAATTGAGTTCTTCCTGCATCGCTTGTCAAATTTTGACGAGCAAACAAGTGCTTCCTAAAGTCAAAGTCACAGGGAGAGTTGCCAAGGCGGTTTTGCTTGGTGCAGGCATTGAAAACGAATTTATGTTCACCGGCAGGCTTGACAACCTAGGCATGAGCTACTGCAGTCTGGCAGCACTCTTGGACTGCTATCCCACTGAGGGCCACTTGGCTGATGAGTCAGCCATCAAAGCTATTGCCCTCTTTGATCATGAAGAAGTGGGGTCAGCTTCTGCACAGGGTCAGCAGCAGCAGATCTCTTGCATGTGCATTTCAATTTCAGCCTTGTCTTCAGTTCTTGCATCTGTTGGGCCACTGTCAGTTGCAGTCTTGTGCATGCTGTTTGATGTTGAAACCATTACATCCTCATTCCCTTGCAATCCTGCCTTACCTGTGATATACATGCACCTCATGTTGTCTGCACTGCTCTGTTGAATGAAGTTGAAACACGCAATTTCTGCGCTGCAAGGCTTCATGCACTGTTGCTCATCACAGTAGACTTGCAGAGGTGTTATGCTTATGCAATGACACTGCAAGCATCCTGTCACAACAGCAGTGTGTTCCTTGTGTCCAAAGACCCGGCTTGCTAAACATCAGTGTATCAGCAATCAATCATCAGTGAACCGCGTCCAAATGCTCAGCGTGAGAGCCCATGTTACAGGTGCGGGGGGTCCAGTCATGCATGATACCATTCACAGAGTAGCCAACATCCTGTCAAAGGGACAAGAAGGAGCTGTTCAGCGTGCCATTCAGAACAGCTTCCTAGTCAGCGCTGACATGGCTCACGCTGTGCACCCCAACTACAGCGACAAGCATGACGCCGAGCATGCACCCCTTTTCCAGAAAGGCATTGTCATCAAGCACAACCAGAACCAGAAGTATGCTACCAATGCAGTGACAGCTACCTTGTTCAGGTGAGGGGAGCTCACCTTTTTGTAGTCCGAATGTTGTTGCAGGAAGGCCGCATGTTCAGTCAGTGCAAGGCCTGCGTGCCAACAAGCTGTTACTCATATGCCGGGCTGACCATGGATCATCTTGCAGAAGTACTCACTTGTTCTGGCACAACATGTCCAGCATTGTGGTGCAGGTGACTTGTGGTGTACAATTCTTGACACAATGTGCTGCAGACCTTGTGCATGTATTAGTCATACTGCACGCAACTCCTGCAGGTGGTAAAGCAGTTGGCTCCCAGACTTGTTAACTGTGCTGGCAGGAACCTGGTGCAGAACCAAGCAAATGTCCACACATGGAGTCACCATGTGCAATGACATGGGCCCATCTCACATGCTAGCGCATCATATCAGTCATGCAGTCCTGTGCAATGCCCTGCACCTGTTTTGTTGAAAGAGCTGGCGCATAATTGGGGCCACACTCGCACACAGGCATCCAGCTTTTGTAATGACATGTTTCAAATCACCACACAGCAGTTACTCATTCCATTGCGATGCCCACTTACCTGGTGTGCAGAGAGCTGGCGCACAAGCGGGGCAGTCTACACAGGAGTTCAGTGCTCATAATGACGTGTTTCAGATTACCACACGACAGTGATGCACTCTGTTGTGATGCCATTGACCTGGTGTGTGCAGAGAGCTGGCGCACAAGCGAGGCATTCCCACACAGGAGTTCAGCATTCGGAATGACATGCTGTGTGGGTCCACCATTGGGCCCATCCTGGCCAGTGGCATAGGCTGCCGCACCCTGGACGTGGGGGCCCCCCAACTCTCCATGCACAGCATCCGTGAAATGTGCGGCACCAAGGTATGCAGTCCATATTCTTGCCCATGGCACATCAAGGATGTGCTTTCATGGCACATGATGAAGCAATTTGCATGGTACTGATCACCTCACAAATTCTGAGATGGGCAGCGTGCTGTCATTATCGCAATCCATGTTGTCATCTGCATGCATTGCTGCCGGCAGCAAGCAGAGTGTGCGTTGTAATTTTTGTAACTGCACAGCATTCAGGGGAGTTGCTGTGGCAGACTGCTAGTGGCTGGGTAACGGTCAATGACATGTGCAGCACCAACACCCCCAGTGCACATGCTCCTTCCTACACTACAACTGTCAGAGGCATAAGCGACTGTCTGATCATGGGACAGACCTGATGCATTGAAGGGACCAGCAAAACATTGTTGAATCTGCAAGCATGCACCCTTGACTGTCTGGGGTGGTTTTGCAGGATATTGAATACTCCTACGAGCACTTCAAAGCCTTTTTCCAAGACTTCACAGCCTTGGACACAAACACGGATTTCGACAGTCTGTCTCCTCCAAACATCCAGGGGACGATGATTGACACTCCGTGCGGCCATGTTCACTGATGATCATGTTACATTGCTGCAATCGTTGAGGCGCATTGCAGATGCCTTCGTATGCATTGCATGAGTTGTTGCATGAGGCGCCGACACACCTCCAAGCCGCACATTTAAGGTGGCTTGGAGGTGGTCGTGCAGCCCTGGGCCTGGTGTTGCTAAGAATAACAGGCAAAAGCTAATTAGTTCCCCGTCTTGAATGGTAACCTATCCAGTAGCATTGCTGCAAACAAGCCAGACTGTCATCTTCTGGACGCTTTCGAATGCCTGCTGCTGGATCTTGAGACTTGGGTAGGACTGTTAGTAGATCATGTTACTGCTTTTCCTTGATAGATTGGATCTCAGATACACGTCCCCAAGGATGCACTGATTTGCAGAGCCCGATGAAATGCCTGGATCATGTTACTGCTTTTGTTGTGCAATGGGTCAGAACAATTCACCAGTCTGGGACTGCAGATTTAGTAATGCAGGTTCCGACAGCTGCTGGCGTAATGAACGCGCTGGAAGCGGACACATTCGCAGCAGCTTTGGCGCAGACTTGCAACATATGCTGGAACAAACAACAGTTGCCCGCCGTAAGTCCCATCGACGATAATCAGCGACCTTCGCCGCGGCAGTCAGGCTGAGGCCTAGGCAATCAACAGTTTGCATCTCTTGATTGTCGACACGTAAGAAGTGCGTGCAACGCACACTAGGGGAATCAGGGACGAGGCGTAGACTCTCAGAAGTTTTGGCATTTGAAGGTGACACAAGCTCGCTGATGAAGTATCTCCCGCTGTGCACTGCTTGGTCATCGTCAGACCCAACCGCGCGTACTCCTGCACGACGAAGCACAGCTCGTGGCTTTCATGCGCGCGAGTGGGTCAGTCAGCTTCTCACGTCGCCTTTGTGATGCTGCAGGATTGACGCATGGAACATGGAAGAAAGTCCTGATCAGTCACCTGTCGTGCTTTTCACTGGTGACAGCGCTAACCTATCTGAGCATGTTACGCCACTCGACTCAAGCGTCAGAATGCTCGCAAGCATTTCGTCTGTATCACAGTGGTCAGTGTCAAGTACAGAGGATGGACAGCCTGGCAGGCGTCTTCTTGGTCGAAGCCAAAGTCAGCAAACCGCCGAACTTATCAGCAAGGCCAAGAAAGAACCACGAAAGCAACTTATCTTGGATGCCTACATGGACAAGAAGGTTGCCCCCAGCCAGACGCCAGAAGCAAACGCAGCCCGCCTGAGGAAGAAGCTCGAAAAGCTGTCTGCACATCCTGGTCTGGCTCCACAGGACAGCAAACAGGTCCTGCAGCGTGGCCAGCATTACATCCAGCATATGCAACCTCTCTGCCGTCAGAAGCTCAAGCGCACAGTCAGCTCAGCCGCAAGGGTCGCATATGAAGCAGAGCGGCAGTACAAATCACATGATGGTCTCTGCATTGTCCTGAAGTATATGCAAGATGCGTTGGATTGTCATCAAGGGCCTCAGGCTCGTGAGGGAGCAATGCAAAATGCATGCAATGATGTCTTGGCCGCACTGGCCTTCCCTCAGCCTGCTGCTTGGCAAGCTGAGATAGATTCTTTTGTTGCAAGAGGGGTCAAGAAGGCCAATACTCAGCCCGCAGGCTTTCAATGCAAAAAGACAGCTTGCAAGCTTAATCTGTCACAGTCAATGGTGGCAAAAGAAATTGCCAAAACATATTTTTATGACAAGGTTACCACTCACTGGAATCTTGGCGCCAATCGCGGTCACACTCAAGACAAGCTCCAAGCTCTGCTGCCTCTACTGACAAACACTGATGTGTTGACAGAAGTTGAAAGTGCAGCTCAGGCTTGTCAGCGTGACATGGAAGCCTTACGATGCCAGAAGAAAGCAAATGAAGCTCACCGGCGTCAAATGAGGCGTCACTGTTCAGCCTAAGTGTCACACTTACTGAGTCTGAGTGATTGACTCAACGCATTCTGAGTCAGTGTCATTCCAGCTATTTTTCATCAAGATTGTGTATTGTTTTACTGTTTCTAGTCTGGTAAAAACATGTGCTACAGTTTTGATGCTGTGTAGAGCGTATTTCATGTATGCTTTGTCATGTAGTTGTAAATGTGAGCCACAGCAACAGAAGCCAATGAGTGTGCGCACTCAGATGGATGTGTTGCTGCTGCTTGCCCTGTAGGCACACCCCTAAATGCAAGTTTTGGCATGACTTCAGTTTTACTTTCTACAGGCACCAACAGATTACCTGCATGCACAATTGATTGACTTCACTCAAGCTTATGAGGCATCCGTAGTGATCCTCATTCACATATGTATATGCCCGTGAATTGCATAGCTCAAAAGCTTCACTCCTAGGAGCTATAGCGTACATGTAGTACTTCAGACACTTAATACTTCAGTAGGGGCGCCAACGCCAGCCACACCATGCAATGCAATGCACCGTGTAAGTTCAACCTTGGTGTTGCCCAAGAAAATCAACCTATGCACTGCATGTCAGTCAGGTTGGGCTGTTTGTAACGTCTGTAACCCTTGTGTTGGTAATCAGTATTAGCCAGTGCTGCTCAACAACCCATGGCAACACGCCTACAGTGGCTTGTCTTTTGCATTATAAACACTTATGACTTCACTCATCAGTGCCTGCGCAATCATGTACCCAGCAGACCTCTTCAGTGTGTCAGCAAT
>JAABUP010000262.1_pt1 | contig 117565 bp, 176 predicted proteins | sample 5559201 | NCBI WGS metagenome assembly JAABUP01 (sample SAMN10711887, study PRJNA513373) | rock metagenome | isolation source: Antarctica rocks | place: Antarctica
GCGGAACTTGTCGAGCCAGCCACGGCCAAGAGGGGGGTGATTTGGAAGGGGAAGGGGATTTGGGGAAGGTTTGATCAGAAAGCGATTTCGGCGTATCTCGTCGGCCACTTGGTACACCATGTACGGCGGCGGTGGGTGGCCGAAGGGACGAACGGCGTATATAGTCGACCAGGCAGCTCTCCTCGTCGTGTGTGAGGCTTGACGGTACGAATGCGCCGTAGAGTACGAGTTAGTGAGACCTCGTAGTCGGTTTGAGAGGGTTGATCTTGAAACGCCGAAATCTTCTGCAAGCTTGCGAATGCTGGAGCGATCTCTTGCATGTATGTGTTGCTGTTGTCCGTAGCTAGCTAGAGCTAGCTCGAGAGGCGTCTGGGGTTGTTGCATGATGAGTTATGATGTGAAAGAGAGAGAAAGTGAAGAAGAGAGAAACTGCGGGAAATGGACGACGCGAGTGGCCAATAAAGGGGGGTGTCCCATTAATAGGGGAATCACGTTAACTTTCCCACGTACGCTGAGTCAGCAAGCCAAAGATGTTATCAATGCCACGTAAGTTCTTCCCAAGAGAATAGTTACCCGAAGCGGATTCCGGGTGACGAAACAGTGGAGTCCGCTAGCAAGCATGCGTTCTTCATCACTCGTCATCGCCACCATTCCTACCGCTGATCAGGCTTTCCTTCTGTTGGCTTCAGACTTCCCAGCTGTTTCGGGGTAAAACCCGATTAGGTGAGCGAGAATCCCTCTTCATTGGATGGGGAAATTCCCTCGCCACATAAACGGAGATGCGGGCGGGAAAATACATGAACACCCTCTCGCAAGATAAACCCGCTGAATTCCATATGGCAGTGTGAACCGCCTCGACGGCGTTTCATCCGCTTGCAACACCATCCCCGTCGACCTCCACCGACCGTGTTCAGCTCGGACGCGCCTGACAATATGAACGACCGCCAATCCCAGGAAGATACGCAAGCGCTCGCGCAAATCCTTGAAGGCGATCAACATCATTACCATCATCAACTAAAAGCTCCCGACTTCTCACACCACCATAAGAGCGACAATGATGGTCACCGACATGATGTGCACGCGTTGGACCTCCCTGTCGGTGGTGATGACGATGATATGCACACGGGTGGGGAGGAGGAATTGGACCTCGCATTAGGGGATATCGGGACGCCGGACATGGATGCTTCGGGGAGGACGAATAGCTTTGGGAGGCCGCCGAGCATCCGCAAAGGTGAGCTAGACTCTATCGCGTCTTGGTACATTCCATGGTCATCTACGGGCTAACATGCATTGTACAGCTTGCGATCTCTGCCATGCTGCCAAACAAGTGAGTTCCCACACCTCCAATAGCCGCGAGGAAGGCGTGTTGACGCGTCACAGAAATGCTCAGGCGACCGCCCCTCTTGCACTCGCTGCACCGCCGGCGGCTGGCAGTGCGTTTACGCTCCCCGTCAACGCCGACGCACCGTTCCGAAGGATCAGAAACTCACAAGCGCTACCCTTGACCCCTCTCGCAGCCAGAACCTCGCGTCGCTCGCCAGCACGCCGGTCCAATCTGGCAAGAAGAGGAAGTTGGGCCAGCGGGACAGCCAGGGCTTCGGGTCCGATGGGATCGACATGAAGACGGCGATGGGGATAGCTATGGACATGGGTCTGGCTGGGGAGGAGGAAGGGGAGGATCTGTTGACTATGGGGGACGAGCAGATGGTACGTCACTTTCGTGCGAAGATTGCGTTACAGTTCTCACTCGTGCAGCTCGAGTCCATCGCTATTGACGGTTATCTCGCCGACCTTCCCCTCGCGACTTTCGTGCACAACTTGGCATTCACCGCCGCTCAAACCAATGACACCAGCTTCAACGCCGAAGATTTCCCTTCTGGAGGCGATGCCGCTTTTCCGCCGGCTGACATGGATCAACACACGACGTCTGCGTTGCGCGACGCCATCTTCTCGCTGAACGAATCCAGCGGAGGCGTCGCTACCCATGGCGAGGGGGCTGGCGACGATCACCATGGCGGAGATGGACCGGATGATCCACAAGGCATGGATCCCCACCTCGCCTTGCTGGACCTCTCCCATGCTATGCCCGGGGAAGGTGGTCCCGGTACCGGCGGCAATGACGGTGGTGGCGATGGACTCAATCTGCCCAATCTCAGTTCTTCGACCTTCTCGTCTTCCGGATGCACCCACCCACCAGTCGTCACTCATATCCTCGCCCTTCTCACTCAACACCCACTCGAGCAGAAACCAGGCTCAAACACCCCGCTCACCCTAGCCGTCTTCGCTCCTCTCGCCCGTTCTCTCCGCCTCTTCCGTGCTCTATCAACTTGCACCACATGCTCCACTTCCCCTCGCGAGACACTCCCTCAACTAGCTCTCCTCTCGCGAACCACCACAATCCTCACCTTCCCCTTCCCACCCATCAACTCGTCCTCAGTCGGCTCGTCAGCCCAGATAACCGTCCACGGTGCTCGACTCTCCGGCACCGGTCTATCCGAGGCCATCGAGCAGCATATTGTAGGAGTAGTCTGGGACTCGTGGCGAGCGGCTATCCGAGAGATCTTCGCGACCCTCGAGAGGAAGGCACAGGAGATCATGACTCAATCGGCAGAGATGTCGGCAGGCGAGAATGGGCAGCCAGGAGGGAATAGTGCGGAGACTCAGAGGGCTGGGTTGATGGGTGCCATGATGTTCCAGGCGATGTCGAGGTTGGTCACCGCGATGGATGAGGTGGAGGGGAATTGAGTGGAGCGGGGAAGCCTGTGTGGGGCGAGGAACATACAGTTACGGTGTTTGTGTTGGGCCCTTTTCGTTGATTCGCTTTCAACATGTCTTTAGTGGGATGTAGGACATGTTAAGATGTTTTGCCTTAGTCGGGAACGATCGTCAAGCCAAATCTGCGTTTGTCAGGTTTTCCTGCCTAATCTACCGATTCATGCAAAGCCGTGTACATCCCAGCTATACCTTCGTCCACAACCTCCTCACAGCTGCACCATTCCATCGCTCCGTCCGAACCACCACTGCCCGCCCATCGATAGTCACTCGCCGAAGCGTGTCCTTTGCGCGGAACACTGTAAGATGCAGAACATCCCCATTCGTTGGACGGGTGTGACGCGCGGACATGGGAAAATGACGAGTGGCAGAACAGTCAGTGTCTGGCCCCAATCAGGTTGAAGACCACCCACGATCCCAGTCGTCCCTGAAATGTACATATGCGACCGTCTCCATCTCCTGCTCATCCTTCTTGACACCTGGATCTCCCCCTGGCCCTCCGGCCACGGAGAGCTCAGCGTCAACAGGAACCACATTCGTCTGTCTGACCGTGTCCTCAGGTTCCGCAGCCTTGTCCTCGGAGCGCCGCGCGCTAGGTGTCTCGATCTTCGGCTCGAGTGGCGACGGTATCAGTCTCAGTCTCTCCCACTTCTTCCGCTTCGCCTTGCATGGCTCATCGAATACATGCACCCTGCCGGATCAGTCTAAACATCTCCAACGATTAGGCTGGTCTCACAAGCTGACACCTGGATCTCGAGGAGGTCCCGTCAGACCTCCATGGCTAGCCGGATGCGACAGGATGTGGGTGAAATGTTCCGGTCGGACGTTCGGCGGGAGGTTGGATAGTCGGAGAGCGCGTTGGAAAGGAGAATGTTTTGAGCGGATGGACGGAGGGGAGGTGAGCTCGATTGGCTGTGAGATGATCATCAGGCTTGAATGAGTGATTTGATATCGGGTCTTCTCATGTCGTGTCCCAGAGACTGGGTGCTCGTGAACCTCCTTTATCCTCTCGTTCCTTTCATCACACGCCATAACGCGTCGCATCTCGGCAAAATCTGTTCCAGCTCCAAACTTCAGGTGCATTGGCCTGCAGATCGTCAAGGACCCGATGCGCCGATTTTCATCGTCGTGTACCTAGATCGCAATGCCGTGGAATGCGGCTCCCACCCCGTCAAGCAACTGAGCACTCCCCCTCGGGACCGACCGCCGCGCAGATCGCGGCCACACCGACTGCATCGCGCGCCGCCTTGGGACCATCATCAGCGGCCAAATCCACCTCCAGCTCGAAATCCGTCCTCGCCGAAGCTGAAGGCTCGTCCCACCTCAATTGGTGGCAACTCCTCTGCGTCTGTCTCGGAGGGGTACTGGCACTCATCCTCGGCATCTGGCTGTGGTGGAGGCGAAGGAAGAGGGGGAAGGAGGATAAGCAGCGGGCGAAGGAGTTGGAGGACGAGGAGCAGAAGAAGATGAAGGAGGCTGTGGAGCGGAAGAAAGGGAATGGTCGGTTCGGCTCGGATGAGAGTAGTGAGAGTGGGAGCGAGAGCTATGATTCGGTGTCGGATGGGGGGACGATCAGACCGAGTCGCAGGAAGAGGAATAGGAGAGGTTGGGATCGGCGAGGGAGAGGGAGAAGGCGAGTGAGCGATAGTGAGAGTGAGAGTGAGAGTGAAAGTTCGGACGTGAGCTCGATCACCTATTATCCCCGAACGAGGGGTCGACGGCGGGATGCCGAACGTCGGCGGCGGCGAGAAGAAGACCGGCGGAGAGAAGAGGCAGATCGGCGGAGAGAAGCTCGACGGCGAGAGGAGGAATCCCGGTACAGGCGAGATCGCCGCCATCGTCGATCCCTTACACCCTCTACATCCCCCTCCCCCTCACCCGAACGTACGCCTGCACCCCTCCCTAAATCAAGACCAAGGAAACGAGATGCCTTCCGCGACTCAGTCTTCTCGAGCTATGGTAGCATGAAGAAGGCCGCTGTCCGACTGAAATACGTCGAGGCGAAGACGAAGTTGAAGAAACAATTGGAGGAAGAGGAGGGGCTTGAGAAAGCCAGACAGGATAAGATACGCGAGGCGAACCGGGAAATCTTCAAGGACCGGCTGAAGACCGAGGAGGACTCGGCTGCAAGTAGTGCGTCGATCGTCCTTATACGAGATGCCCGCTGACAGCCACAGGTCACCCATTGCTGATACCGCCGATGAAGCGGCCGGTCACGCAGTCATCGTCGGGAGCAAGCGCCAGAAGTAATCCGACGCTGCCCACACCGCCGACTAGGGCTCGTCAGCATCCTGTCCGTCACATATCGCGGGAGGTCCAGCGTCAACAGCCTCCGAGCGATTCTCAGCGTCGCCCATCTCGTCAAGCGTCCGGGGACTTGCAGCGTCAGCAGCTCTTACACAACGATACCAGCCAGCCTCAACCTCGCCCTGTAAATCGCCAAGGATCGAGCGGACCGCATCTTCTCGGCCAAAATTCAAACGAGCTGGGCGACGAGATCCATCAGCTTTTCGGCGGTCCCAAACCCGCTCAATCTCAAAGTAAACCCGCGCCAGGTCCAAAAGTCGAGAATGAGTTCGTAGCAGATTGGCTCTCGCATCCTGCCCCGGCAGTCGATGTAGCACAACCGGTAAGAACGGATTCGGTATACGTCCCCGTGGGTCTGTCGAAGGACCGACCGACAATACCGAAGGGAGGATTGGCACCTGCCCCGCCTCCGAAAGCGAAGAGCTCTCCGATGGTAGCTAGTCCAGCACAGATGAGTACCGGTGCGAACAAATGGGCGGATCGGTTGAGAGCGAAGCGGTGATATATTGTCAAGTAGTAGCATAATCCGGGTGTATAGATGCAGGTGAATCGTTATATACTCCATGCCTAGAGAGTGCATCAGTTAAGCCGTAAAAGATGGCTGCGTACAAGTCATTACTCCCCTCGCATTAGCTTGAGCAGTTCCTTGACCTCTGGCGCATCCACTTGCAATCCCTCATCGCCCTCAACTGCCAAAGCGGCCGCGACATTCGCGGGCGTCTTCGATCCGCATAGCGGCGTGATGCTCCACCTGGCTGTCTTCAACTCCTGCCTTGAGAAAGGCAAAGCTCTTACAATTGACAGAGCTTGTACACCGTGGCTTCCGGCGTGAGGGATGACTGCTTCGCCAAGCTGAGGACAGAGGGATGCCGGAGCAGCGTGGGGGATCCCGACAGGGTCCAGAAAGATCTACAGCGATCGGCATAAGTACGTTGAGCGAGAAGGCTCCCTGCGTACTGATATCGTATCGAGTTGGCTTGGCAAATGTCGTGTACTAGAGTTGCGTCAGCGTACCAGTCAGGGGGAAGGTGACTCACTATCCCAATCCCACCCGTTGCCCTCGTACCACCTGCCAACCATCTCGTTAATCCTTCCTTTATTATATAAGCAAGTAATGGCTGACCTATTCTGCACCACCCCGAGCTTCAATCTCGCCTCTCCGATCATCCACTCCAACATCTCCGGATCATAGATATTCGAGACGCCTAAATATCGCACCTTTCCCTGATTGACGAGACCCTCAAGTGTCCGGTACGCTGCTAGAGTTTGCTATCCCCCAATCAGCTCTCATTTGGTGCTGAACGAGGAGCGACCGACCTCTTTGGTAGGTAATGGCGAATGAAGGACGACCGAGTCGATGTATTCCAATCCGAGGTTTGAAAGGGATTTCTCGAAAGACTGCTCGACTTGCTGTGGGATCGGTAGGTGGGGATCATACGGTAGGGGCTGAGATCTGTCTTGTCCGGCTATACTCGTGAATCTGCTCCTCATCAGCTGGCCGAAAGCGAAGATGGGAGGGGAGATGCTGGCTTGGTCTGGATGAACATCTCCTCGCGGGTGACGATCCCTAATGAGAACAGCTGGGAAAGGGCGGCTCCAACTAGATCTTCTCTTGGTTCGTTCAGCTGAGTCATCGGTTCTGATGACCGGCTCACCTGTAGTGCTATGATTTTATCAGTGATCTAGCCGAGAGAGGGCGGATGACATGCCTTTGGTTGGCAAGCGGTGTCAATACCTCGGAAGCCAGCTTTGACCGCTTGAATGACTAGGTCGGTAGTCCGTTCCTTCTTCCTACACATGTCGAAAGCCATAGAGGTCGTTCTGCTGCCTAGGAGGCCTGAAGGACATACCAGGCGGTTCCGTACATGATCTTCGGCATCGGTCGAGGCGGCATGATAGGCAAGTTGACAGGATAGACGGGTGGTAATCAAAGTAGACGAAGGCAATTGGAAGAGGAGGTCCTCAGGCCAAGAAGGTGACGGTACGAGATACACCGATATCACGGATATTTGGGGAGGATAACCGGGTGAAAGCAGTAATCGGGCTGTACGATGAAAGGACAGCGAAAGTGGAGGTCTTCATTGCAGCCCTGAGTGGCTCTTGATGTATTCTTCTCCAGTTCTACCGAACCACATTCTATGGCTCATACCCCAGTCCTAAATTCGGAGTATGCTATCAACATGCTGTTTATGTCTCTAGTCTCTACTTGATCCCAAGCTGAACCCATACGCACCTCAACCCGCCTACTCGTCAAAATCCCCAAAATCTCTCTGCCTTCAGCGAACCCACAACCCTAATTCCTTGATGGCCCAATCCCGACATATCCACCTCGCAACCAATCCACCTTGGCTGACAACCCATCCAGGCTTACATAAAGTTATAAGACATCGTCCCCGTGAACAAGTGACACCTTCGACCCCCTCGTTGGCGCTGCAATCCTGCCCCATCCCCTCGGACACACAGCCGCCACATGAATCGATATTCGGAGTCGTATCGATGCATTCGAATCTGCTTCGACCGAATGACACTGGGACCGGACAAGATGTTTCAAAGGCAGAGCAGAATTGAAGTAAACGGGGGTCGCGTTTAGTGTATTTCGAGCCGGAGGGTTGGGATGCCGTTGTACTGCTGGACGATGGGGCGGTGTCCGATGGGGAAGAGTCGGGATCTCCAACCCCCCGAGCGATCAGTATTGCGCATGATGGCGATGCGACGGAGCGACAAGATTCGGCAGAGGTCGCCGGGACGAAGCTGCGATCGGCATTGCTGTCAAGACCGAGAGCGGCGCATCGTTCTTGGGAGCAGGGATCGCGGTGTTCGCCTGAACTGCCTGAAGATACATTGTCGGCACAGACCACCTTTGGGACCAGGTGAATGCTCAGAACGAGGACGAGCAAACAGGATCAATGGAAGTCACCAAAGTGCCTGCCTAGCCCCTGACATTCTGCATCGCTCGACAATGGACAGCTAGCCGACAGGGAAGTGCCAGCTTGCGAGGTCGGTCGAGGCTCGCGAAGGGTCGCTATGGATGCAGCGAAGGGGAGGACGAGGAGGGCGGTCATCGCGCGGTCGACTTTCATTCTTGAGGTTTAGTACGATGGATCGGAGAGCTTCAAGAACGTGCAGTTGTATTGGACATTATGATGGTAAGACAGCGAGGCACTGCTCCTTTCTCTTAACGGTCCATATACCATGCCGTCTTCCAGTGGCTTGAAGTTCGATCACGCATCCCGTTGAGACCTCTTAGCACGATCGCAGCTCGAAGACCGAAGATTGGTCCCGCTCTGACCCCGGGTTGGACAACCGGGAAGCGGTAGTGACGAGAAATCGTGCTAGACGCCATGCTCAAAGCAGCTAAAGGAAGACTCGGCTACAGGGGAAGGCACAGTAGGAAGCTCCGTCTAGCTTAGCTCGCTGGCCAGGTCGTCGAGACGTGCGGGCCTTGAAAATTGTTCCGGTGTTCGTTCAACGACGTAGTAGTGACGCAAGTCTCGCGGCCGTCGCAGACGCCGACCCAGACTTGAGCGATATTTCGATTTGGACCAGATCCCCTAGATCCGGTTTCGCTCCTGCCGCACCACATGCTATTGGCGATCGCTGACCGGACTCTGGTGATCCACTGAGCTTGGCGACTTGGTAATTACCTCCATCATCATTCGTCAGACCTCATTCAGTGTGTCGTTGCTCAGCCTCCTTCGCAACCTTTTCCGCCATCCGCCTCAGCTTCCGCTTCTCCCTTCGCATCCGGGTCCTGTTCAACTTCCCTCCGTCTGCATGGCTAGGCATGTCATCTCCTTCGCCACCCTCACGATAGCTCTCTATGGTGTCCAAGCTCTGTCCGCGGCTGTCATTCCCGGTCGAGGACTCGTTCACGGATGCGTTCAAAAGGATCCGCTTGGCCTGGGGCGAGTCGAGCGCGACCGGTCCAGAGAAGGGGGACTCGCCTGATTTATCGGACGCAGCAGGAGGAGGTGGCGCCTGGATGCCCTTTGCGTTCCCGTCTTGTAGTTTATCATCAGCCGCATAATCAACATTCGGAGGGTCGAGAGTGTCATCGGAGATGGCACTCGATATGCCTGCTGCAGGCGGATCGAGTGTTGGGTCCAGGGATGGGGATGCGGCATGGTGGGCCTTTGCCGGGTCATGGTTCGATCGACGTCGCGAGTCGGGGCGCTTCGACGGTTTCTTCCTTCCCAAAAGCAAGTCAGGGTAGGCTCTCTGTTTGCTCTTCCCGACTGAGCGAGATCGGGACTCCTCTTCCTCATCCCCCTCTTCCGGCTCGTTGTCCTGTACCGGCTCCATAACATCCGCAGTATCCCCATTCGGCTTGGCCGCCTTCGCCAGTCTCTGCCCCAACGCTCCTAAGCCTGACCCTTTGATTCCACCAGACCCGCTGCCCCTCGGCTTGTCCAGAAAAGGATGGCCCATACCAAGTCGATCAGTCTCATCAAATCCAGCAGGCTTTAAAGCCCGCTCGAGATCCTCCCGTTTCGATACTTCGGATTTCTTCATCCCGAAGTCTTTTGGTATCCATGATTCGATGGAGTAAGTGAAGAGTGAGGCGGATAGTGCCAGCGATTCTGGGGTGAATGTGGGTCGATTGGGAAACTCATTGGGCATGACGTTGAGGGTCTCATGGAATTACGCGATTTACTGTAGCTGCTAAGTTTTATTGAAATATGAGCTGGCAATGTGAAAGAGCTTTTGAGGATAGAGTCGGCGCGAAGATGTCCGAATATGACACCGTGACACCTTATAAAGGGGGTAGCATATAAGCTTATGAGAAGCGCGTTTTGACTGGATTTCAGTCCATCTCAAGCGGTCGAAGCCTGTCAAGCAGGAGCCATTGCAGGACCGGTAAACTCGGTTCGGTCCAAGGTGAGACTGCTCTCTTTCACACGGATCGATTCTGATATTCTTAGAATAGCCCAACAAATCAGCTCGAGCATGAACTGAAATCCTTCCCCTCACCTCCTTTGACAGCTCGAGCGATGTCCCAAACCCCTTCCTCCGCCAAGCCTGGCATGTCCGGCTGGAAGCGAGAGACTTGGCGGCCCCAACCGACCAGCTCCTGGACGCCTGGTCAGCCTTCGAATGGTCGGGCTCAGCAAATCACACCCGCCTCTGCTGCTGGACCATCTAGGCATACGCCGCCGCCCTCAGCTTATCCAGGATCAAGCGATTCTCGTGCACCCGAGCAATCATCGTCGACATATCGATCTGGCGAGCGAGACGATCGTCGTGATCGAGACGATAGGGACGATCGAGTTCGAGTGGACTGGTCCTATCGCCCCGACCGAGGTGTCAGGCCGGACAGACCTGACCGTAATCGGGATAGGAATATGGGTGGGCGGATAGATGACAGCGAGAGGAGGTGGTCAGCTTGGAAGAACAGAGTCGAACCGGTGCGGGACGACGATCGGCGGCGCGGTGGCGATACCAATGGGGAGCGGAGTTGGAGTGCGTGGAAGGACAAGGTGGACAACGGGGACCGAGAGGATCTGAGGCAGCGAAGAAGGGACGACCGGGATGATCGACGTCCCAGGGATCGGAAGGGGGATAGGGATAAAGATGACGGAAGAAGCTGGTCGGCTTGGAAGGATAAGGTTTGGGACGACGATAGGAGGAGAGACGATGGTAGGAGGAAGGAAGATGACAGACGGAGAGAGCCAGAGAGGAATGACAGAAGAGAGGGGGGCATTCGGAGCGATACCTATCGACCCCCTCCGAGGACTCCATCTCCATCTGGATCAGGCTCGAGAGTACCTCCACCCAGGAGGGAGGATAGATCACCACCTTCTGGTGGGCCAGATCTGAGACGAAGCCCGGACTACGCCGTCGGGGGACGGCGGGCGAGTCCAGATTACGATGCAGGCGAGGGAGGTCCACGCAGGTGAGATTGTATTCCGCGAACAACCATCACCCGCTAATCTTAGCAGGAACCGCTCCCCGCCTCGTCGTAGTCCTTCACCTGATCCCGCTTTCGACCGGAAGCGACCGCCTCCGTCACCCCGGCTCTCCGATTCCAAGCGACAACGAGACTCTTCTCCCGCACACTCCATCATCTCGTCCCGTCGGCGCATGTCACTCTCTCCATCTCCTGATCGCTTCCCGCGAAGAGATAGACGATCACCTTCTCCTCGGCCTGCTGGCGATCGATGGCGAAGGTCCCCACCACCTGGCGACCGTATGAATGGTCTAGGAAATGGAAGAGAGCACGACGTTCCGCCACCGCGTCGGGTGCAGCCCGATTATTCCCCGGCCTCTCAAGCGTCTATGCCCTCAGCAAACACCAAGCCCAGCTTAGCATCTCAGTTTGAGATGTTCAGGTCAGAAGAAGCTCAGGTGTGGCGGAGGGACGAAGGACCTCCCTTCGGACTGGCCCCCGATGTGTATCCACCGGAGAACGCTCGAGGTCGAAACGGGTTCCCAGCCCCACCTGCGCATGGCAACGATGTCGGTGTTCACGGCGGTTTTCCCAACCCGCTGAACGAAAAACCTTCCACTATCAATGGCCATGAGCAGTACTCAGCCCCGAAGTCGAAGGCCCCGGCAGCTCGAACGCAAGTCATCGCTCAGGACCCGCTAATCACTGGCTCTGTCCGTATCGACCTGGGAGCAGGCTCGGTTAGCCCGGTCAAATCCGGCTGGAAGTCCATCTCAACCGCGCAAATGCCAAAGAGATCTGCCGTTCAGCAATTCTTCGAAGAGCCGAGTACCCCTTCGTCCAAGGAAGAGGCTTCCAAACCAGTATCGCCAGCATATGCCACAAACGGTCGACGTACCAGCGAAAGTCCAACGAAGCCCGGTGTCCATCTGCAGCGACCCGACATCTACCTCGACCAGATCGCCTCTGCCGAAAGACAGTATACGCAGCATTTAAGCACCATTGCGCCGTACATCAAGGCTGCTTTCACCCAGTGGTACGCGCAGGACGCGACGCCGCCACTGCCGGATTTCTTGGTTCATTACTTTGGTCGACCACCCAACGGTAGTGAGCTGCAGCAGATCCAGCAGTTGCTCTCTCTGAAGACGCAGCTTTCGAGAGACCAAGAGGAGTTACGGCTCCGCCACTCACAAGCGGTGAAGTCAGATTCCAGGGGAGGAACGTCGAACGGCTATTGGTCTCCACCACCCGAGGCGAGAGGACGGCGAGCCTCGAGAAGGTCGAGTACGAGCTCTTCTCGGTCGCCGGTCAAGATGTCCAATTATGCCAATGACATCCCTCTGCCCGACAGATCCCGATATCCCGGAGTCTCTGCCGAACCAGCACAAGAGCTTGCGCGGCCCGAGGTCCAATCGACCATCGTACAGCAACAGCTCTCGCAGGTTGCAACTGCATCTCCCGCAGTCGCGACGCCTTCATCGAATCACTCAGATGCCCAAGCTGTGTTAAATGCCTTGAGCACCAAACTCGCAGACGGAGAGACTTACGAGCGTCTTTCCTGTGTCGGTGAGGGGACGTATGGCAAGGTGTACAAGGCACGGAACGTCGAGACTGGGGCATTCGTCGCGCTCAAACGGATACGCATGGAGGGCGAAAAGGACGGATTTCCGGTCACGGCCATGCGGGAGATCAAGCTTCTCCAGAGTCTCCGGGACGATAACGTCGTCCGCCTACACGAGATGATGGTGTCGAAGGGTAAGCTAAAACCCCCTGATTCATGCTAATGAGCCAGGCTCGGTGTACATGGTTCTCGAGTACATGGACCACGATTTGACTGGTCTTCTCGCGCATCCCGAAGTCACCTTTTCGCCAGCCAATAGCAAATCCCTCGTTCACCAAATGCTTTCCGGCTTGGCGTACCTCCATCGCAAAGCTATTCTGCATCGGGATATGAAAGGATCGAATATCCTTCTAAACGCGCGAGGCGAGCTCAAGCTTGCGGATTTCGGTCTGGCCAGGATCTATCACAAGCGCAAGAGGAACGACTATACGAATCGGGTCATTACGCTGTGGTATCGTAGTCCGGAGCTTCTGCTTGGAGAGACGGTGTATGGTCCAGAGGTGGATCTTTGGAGTGCTGGGTAATTCATTTAACTAAGAAGTGGACTTTGAGCTTTGAGCTGATGGTGACAGGTGCATCATGCTCGAGCTGTTTGCCACGAAACCGGTGTTTCAAGGGAGCGATGAGATCCATCAGCTCGAGGTCATCTATAGCGTCTTGGGAACGCCTAGCGAGTCGGACTGGCCAGGCGTCAAGGAGTTGCCTTGGTATGAGCTGGTCAAACCAAAGGAGGCACTGCCATCCCGCTTCCGAGCTTACTTCACCAAGTCCGTTGCGTTCTCTCTAGTTTTGTATCTCTAGGCTGATGGAATCAGGTGGTTGTCCCCGGGAGCCATGGATTTAGCGGAGGGACTGCTGTTTTTTGACCCGCAACGGAGGTTGTCGGCAGCATCAGCTCTGAAGACTGGTTACTTCACTTCTGAAGAGCCAGAGATGGAGAAGCCTACTCAGTGAGTGTGATCCTCCGATTGAAGAAGATCGGATCTGATGACTCGTAGGTTGGCGGGTTGCGGAGAGCATCACGAGATGTCGGCCAAGCTTGATAGGCAGAGACGGCGGCAGGAGGGGAAGTAGGCATCTCATATCGTACTATTGCATAATTAAGCATTCACGTGGAGTCACGGACCTCCACTCTCGTTGAAGCCCTATTTCGTCCATCATTCGCTCGTCTGCGGATATCATCATCGAGATACATCTTCCTTCGATATATCGACCGAAACGATACGAGTCTGGGTTCAGAGATGCCCCGACACGTCCTACAGCCGCTCCCACGGGCATTTGCGGGCCATCGCGACCCTTCCGCACGGCGGCACGAGCTATCACATGATGAAGGGGTTTGGGAGAGGATGGATCGGGTACAGGTTCTAGGCAGTACTGGTGTAGGGCATCGAGGGTGAGCCGTGGTCCCGAGGGCCTTCAGCTTTGGTGCTATATCGTCTGAGATGGACTGCGGTTCTGATGGACGCACGGTTCAGATGCGTCAACGCCCTTTCCTGGTCGGACGACGGGTCAACCCTCCTCTCGGGATCCGATGACAAGCGGTGCGCCCCCACCCCTTCCTAGACTCTTTCACCAGATCTGAGAGCCTCACAGGATATGCATATGGGGCACCGATCCTTCCTCCTCCTCGTCCGCTCTGTCGGCCTCCCCTCACCCGCTCAAGCTATTAGACACCATCGCCACCGGTCACCGCGCCAATATCTTTTCCGCAAAGTACCTGCCCAACACCTCCACGCCAATCATCGTGAGCTGCGCTGGAGATAGTGTGGTCAGGGTGTTCGAGGTAGAGCGCTTAGGCCGGGCGGAGTTGGGCATCGGGATGAATGCGAGGGATGAGCTTTGGGGTTTGGATGGACCCGGGTCAGTAGTAGCTCCTCACCACGGAATCAGGAGAGCTGATCGGTGTGTTTGGTAGGGTGACGGTGCTTCGTTGTCACAAAGATCGAACGAAACGGGTCGCCACGGAGAACTCCCCGTTCCTCTTCCTGACAGTCTCGGAAGATGGTACGGTCCGACAACATGATCTCCGAAGACCGCATCGGTGTCAGGAGGAATGTCCGGAACCACTCTTCCATGCTCCGATGGGGGTTGACCTTTATAGCTTGTCTGTGAGCACGGTCGCCCCGCACACGTTCGCAGTGGCTGGCCGAACAGACTGTGCAAGTCCGCTAACCAGCTTGGGGAAGGCGAGCTGATGGGAACAGGCGTTCGTGTGTGATCGACGGATGCTGGCTCGGCAGACGCCTAGATGGAGCGGGAAGACCGTGGAGTCTGGGCAGGTGCACTGCGTTCGGAGACTGGGGCTGTCGGACGAGGCATGGGAGAGCGTCTCGCCTACAGGAGAGGGAAATCGGATGTTCGCGCAGGAGAGACATATCACGAGCGTCAAGATGAGTCCAGACAAGGCAGATGAGGTGAGACCATCCCACCCGAGCTGTGCATCCGATTTATGGAGTATAGGTCATCTGCTCATTCGCTCGACATTCCACATCCTTGTTCTCGACCTACGATTCCCCTGCATCCTCATCCATGCGAGCCCGCTCCGCATCGCCAACCCTGTCAACTCCGAACCGCGATGTGTTGAGACGGACGCACGGGGCTCGATTGTCCCCAGGGCCGTTTTCTAGCTTCCCGGACGTTCCAAGCGCCAAAGTGGGAAAGAGACGTCATTCGGAACTGTCGAGTGTGAAACCGAGGCCGATGCCTCATACTCGCGCTCGTACGGATGAGGAGGAGATAGAAGGGGATCTATCGCCTCCGGCTGTGGAGATCGTGATGGCGGATATCCTTGGAGAGGAGCCGGTGGAGGAGATGTCGATGAGTATTGGAGAAGGGGTCGGGGAAACGGTCTTACAGGTTGAGGAGCAGGAGCTGGAGATGGCGGATCTGAGAGATAGTCTAGGCGATGGGGGCGAAGATGATCGGGCTGGTACCGGTGGAGGCGCTCTTGAGATGGCCATGGGAGCGGCAGGAGGCATGAGTAATGGTCATCTCGAGCATGGAGGAGATCTGAATGGAAACGGGGAAACCGACGATCGACGGGAGTTGCGGATAGAGATCGATGGCGGTGAGTTTGGACATCATCTTGTCATAACGCCTTGTCTAAGTTGGTCGCATCGCAGATATCGAGCAGCTCCATCGGGAGATGGAGGAAGAAAGCGAAGGGGACGTGGACGTCTTCACCGACCCCTCCGGCGACGAGGAGTATGACGAGTACGAAGAAGTCGACGAAGACGACTTTGGCGAGCTCGACGGGGAAGATATGGCGGACGCCCCGAGGTCGGAAGAAGGCGTCTTTGCCGGAGTGGACATGATCATGCCGAGAAGGAGCTTCAAGGGAGCGAGGAATATCGAGACTGTCAAGGACTGTGAGTGTATTCGTTCTCTGACGACGCAATGCTGAGACGATGTGACGCCTAGGCAACTTCTTCGGAGCGAGGTCTGAGAAAGTATGTTCAGGCTCGGACGATGGGCATTTCTTCGTTTGGGATAAGGAGACGGGTCGACTGGATGGGATCTGGGAGGGCGATGGGCGAGTCGTCAATGGTGTGTTCGGGCCACATAACGGTCGGGTCGGAGCTGATTGAGGAGTAGTGATGGAGCAGCACCCGACCCTTCCTCTTGTAGCGGTTAGCGGGATCGATGACACCGTAAAGGTGAGCCACGTCCTCTCCGAGATCTCGATTCGATATGACCTGACATGTGATCAGATGTTCGCCCCTACTGCTCAGCGTCCCGATCCGTCCTACTCGCGCCTACATCTCCGAGACACCATCATCAATGCCAACACCCAACGACCGCGATATCGTTCCAGCGCGTTCGGCCGGGGAAGCCTCCTCCAATTCCTCGCGTCTCGAGGTCTCGTCGCGCGTGTCGAGGGTGCCGAGGGGGAGGACGACGAGTCAGAGGCTCTCCAGCAGTGTGCGACGCAATGACCCCCACTCAGCAAACTTGTAGCCTTACCATCTGTACAATCCAACGCATCTGCATGACATGTACTACCTGATCCGGACCGCACTCTTGCTCCTCCCATGTCCGTCCCTATCCCCCTCCTCGCCCTTCTTACCCACCGCCTTGGCCTCCCATATCTTCCAGAACTTGAGATTCTCATCGCTCGCCCCAGTCGCAACCGTACACCCATCCGGACTCAATGCAGTACTCAACACCCGATTGTCATGCGCCGGGACATCATAGATCTTCTGGAAGGAGGGGTACGACCAAAGGCAGATATTGTGGTTCGGGAACCCATGGGTTGAGAGGAGTTCCTTGGCGTGTGGGGACCAGATGAGGGAGGTAACTTGGGAAGCGGTGGGGAGGGAGGCTGTGCGGGCGCCGGTGGTGGAGGACCAGAAATGGATCATTTGGTCGGAGGAGCCACCGCCTGTGGCTAGGAGGTTGGATTGCCAGGGACACCATGCTAGTGCCTGGGCAAGTTTCAGCATGGGTTCGGAGCTTGATGAGGGATTGAAGTACCTTTACCGCGGCGGTGTGGTTCCGCTTTGTCCATTTGGCTGTGCCGCGAGGAATGCCGTCGCCGGTTTGCAGTACGGATTGGCCGATGCGACCGCTAGAACGAGTTTCAGCATCCAGTATAGGGCGTGGATGTTCGAACTGAGAGCACACTCACTCCCAGCAGTTCACGACGTTGTCATTCCCACCACTCGCCAAAAGCTGCCCATCCGATCTCCAAGTCAGACCGCAAACCTGCGATGATCAGCTCATGATGCTTGCGAAGATGAAATCGAGGCCCACCTCCGCACTATGCCCCACCAGCTCCATGACCTTATGCTTCGCCACCCTCACATCATGATGATAGATCGACCCGTCCTTACATCCAGACGAGAGGACGTGCCCGTGCCAACTCAGTGACGGGATCCGAGCGTTATGACCACCCATCACGCGCATCTTCTTGCCCTCTTCTACGTCCCAGATCTCAACTTCGCCTGCGTCGTTACCTATGGCGAGGTAAGATCCGTCGTTGGACCATGATACCGAGGTCACGGGGGTTTGCGCCTCGCTAATGGGATATCAACCGCATTGAGGCACACAATCAATACATTGTACTGACCTGCCTTCACCCAGGGAGGTAACACTGCCTGTCTCCGCATCCCAGACATACCCCATATCCCCCAAACCAATCGCTACCCGATTCGCGCAACTCCAGTCCACCAGGTTAAGGTAGTAATCATCCACGAAGCCCGGCGCGTCCAGCACTCTTTCCGGAATATATGGTGGCGAGCGCTTCTTGGCTCCGGTAGTCGCACCAGGCCCCGCTGTGGTAGTCCCGCGGCTAGAAGAAGCGCAAGCGTGGAGCAGGTAGTTCCGCTGAGCATCCAGGTGAGAAGTGGCGTGTGAAGCTGGGGGCGGAGCTGAGCGGAAGGAGAGGATTCGTCTATTTGACGCTGGGATACCGAGTGAAGCGGAAAGGGAAGCGGTGGTGTGGTCGGTCGTGGATGATTGGTCGACAGACGTGTCAGGAGTATGCGAGTCGAGAGCGAGATTGGGGAGTGTGCTTGAGGAGTGCGAGGAGTGGTGGAGCAAAGGTGGACGGGAGGGGACGAAGCGGTCGAGCTATATGTGTCATCGTCAGATCAGTGTTTGAGATGTCAGTCACACCAATCCGGACAAAATCTATAGGGAGATATGATGGGAGGAGGCGAGACTCACCTCGCGACCCCGATTACTCTCTCTTCCTTCCTTTGGCGTAATCCCGACTGAGAGATCTACACTGCCTTTCCTCGTAATATTCATCCTCCCCATTCCTTCTCGCAGAGACGCAAGACCATCATTGATCGATGGCTGTGCCGCTTTCAAAGGGGAAGAAGGGGTCTTGGTGATGAATGGGTTAGACCTGTGGTCATTGGATCAGTCAACCCTAGACAGTAGAAGAGAGCAGCTTACACGTTGCCAGGAATATTCGAGGAAGTTGTATCGGCTAACATGGTGAGCAAGTTGAGCTAGGATGCGCTGGTATTTGTGAAAGGGTTTAAACCGAGTATTAGATGAGGATCAAGTTGTTGCACAGAAAAGGAGGCTGAGAATTGGCATCAGTCACACCGGAAGGAAAACACTCGCGTGCTTTTTTGATCCCGTGCTTCCTTTTTCTCCGATTTGATTCCGAGTTTACCGGAGCTGAGATAGTGAACGCCGTGTCATTCTCGGTCATCCGGGTTACCAGTCTGCACGGACGCTATCATCTCGCTCCAAACCTCCAGCTTAAGATGACCCCCAGGCAATCAAGTGGCCCACTGCGAATGTGAGAGCCTCCCAGGGATCTGGTGGGGAATCTTCTTCCCACCGATCCTGGAGGAGACCGCTCGAAGGGGCCTGAGGTCAGCTGGCCTGGTGGCTGGATCCAAGTGGCAGTTCTGCTTCGACCCAGCCAGATCAAGGCGTTGCCAAATCTCACGCGCTTCCTCATCGCTTGGCTTTTCCTCTCCGACGGTGATTGCTCTTCTTCGCCCGATCCCCCTGATATCGCTATCGTGTAACAGCCCCCCATGCGCTACCCGTGACGATAATCCTCTACGCCTCCACTCGTCTGGGCAGGAAGCCGAGCGAGATCGTGCCGATCTTCTCCGTGCCCCTCGTCATGATGGCAGTAGCCAACTCCCTACTGCCGGGGATCCATCGAAGCACGCGCTGGTCAAACAGGACCGTCGTCGTCCTCTCCTTCGCCATAGCGACGATTGTCCCCATCTGGGCGTGTCTCGGGCTAGTGTTCCCGTGGCTGGACTCAAATCACCGAGGAGTGTGAATTCTATCGCCATTACCGGACTCGTATGTCATTGTTCTTCCTCACTGAAGCCGGCTGAGATGAACTGTTGTCCAGGCGTACGGTCCGTTCTTCAGTCATGCTCGAGCAGCTTATGCAGTGACTGTACGTCATCTCTTCCTCTCTGTCCTGCATCTTCAAGACTGCCACCCGTCGCCCCGTGAAGCTTACTCCACGATGTCTGACTGATATACCTAGGGCTACGAATCGAGCTACTTCTCCCTCTTCGCCCTCGCCGACAGGTCAGCGGCCTTCACCGGCCTCCTGGTCGGTCAGCGCACCGGAGACCTCAGCTACGCCTTCCTGCTGATCGTGGCGATGCTGCTACTGCCACTGCCCCTCCTCTTTTGGGGGTTGAGGTGGCTGAGGGGCGGGAGCAGGCGAGATCCAAGGCAAAGGGGGAAGGGGTTAGGGGTGGTTTGCCGGTGCCGCTCGATTCGCCGGCACTCGAGTAGGGGCAAGTCGGCGACACTCTTCAGTGCCAACAGAAGCGAGTATAGCGAGATCGGCTGCGTTGTAACGAGAGGAGATCGCCGATATCCGAAAACTGAGATCGGACGAGAGTGTTGGTCTAGATTCTTGACGGGTAGAGGTGTAAGATTGGAATCTCCGATGGAGTCAAAAATTGAATCTGCCTATCTCTTGGGCTGCAATAGGCGAACGAGCTTAAGGCACGCAAGGCCATATGCTCGTTCACTGGAATCTTGCTTCTGCTTCTCTTCTCGTCGTTTGACTTTCTAGAGCTTGGTGAGTCTCTCATCTTGCCCGCAAGCTAGCATCTGAGAGCTTGTTCCGAAGCATGACATTAGTAAGGGTAGTGGCTGGACCAGGTCCAACTACTCTAGCCCATCGCCTACAGCATGGGCTTCGCCGTACCTCCACCAACTTATCTATTGCCAACTCATCGCATGCACCATCACCACCTCGTATCCGTTCGCGCTCTTCATCTTCATTAAAAAAGGCTCCAGCTCCGCGGAAGCATGCCGCCCACCCACCTGGAGTGAAGGCTCGGAGAGACTCTGCTCCTCAGCGTAAATTACAGACATCTTCGGGTAGCCAACCCGATTCAGAGCGCGTCAAGCCGGTCCCAGCCCCGGTCGTTCAGGGCATCACTACCCGAAAGGTCATACCATCGAGGAAAGTAGGCGGTCCACTTCTGCACCCCATCGCCGTTGGGGACCCAAGCGAGGAAGTCATCCTACTCCCCGCGCCGGTCGAGCACCAGAATGTCGCCCCGCTTCTAGAGGACCTCTCTCAGGCGTGCCAGACCGGTGATCTGAACCGAGCCATCACAGCATGGGCTCATTTGGACGATTACCGCTCGACCGATCAAGTTCAGGCAGAGCATTTCGATGCCGTCTCTCAGCTTGTCGCCGAATCATGTAGGATCGGAGTGGACGGGCCAATCAGTTTAAATATCGGTGTCACGGCTCGGCAGGATCCGGAACGCTTCGGCCGGTTGGTGCAGATGGCGGCTGAGGCAGCAGCTAGGGATCACTGGTACGGGCTTTACCGATTGATGCTGGCGCTTCTATCAAGTGGACGACCATCAGATGCGATTCCAGCATTTGACAGGCATGAGTCTGTAAAATGGGAAGTACAGGGAAAGAAGAGGGAGGATCTGGTCAGTTGGGATCGCGAGAAAAGATTGGCTGCTCGGCTCGAGGGCAAGGGCTCGACGCCCCTTGCCGCGGTAAAGATTGCCGCTTTGACCATGACCAAACAGCTGAACTCGGAAAACATCTTGGGCCTCCTTCACTCAGGCGCTGATTATCGAAACATCCCTGATCTGGTCTACAAAGATCTGCGGAGAGCGCTATGGACGTTATCCAATCGCGAGCAATTCTTTACCGAATTTGATACGAACTACAGGAAAGTTCTTATGGCGATGATGAGCTATCATCCGCCAGCTCTCATCGAGCGGATCAGGACTCTTACTGTGAGCCATCGTGCAAGACCAGTCGATTGGCTGTATGGTCTTCTCTTGGCCGCCACCCTCGGCCCAGATCGCTATATACGACCTCTCGATCTCGACGAGATATTTGTCTGGGATCGTACCCAGCACTTTGATGTCGGGCTGGTGCCGGATATCTGGGGAAGGTTGCTTTCTCCCTTGCACTTTCCAATCTGCTGACAGCGTTTTAGTGATCTTGATTGATTCCTTCATGTTCCTCCAGCAACCGCATCAAATAATCGAGATGATCGAAACTCATCTGCCGGCAAGAGGCCTGCGGGTGAACAGTATAATTCTGTCTCATGCCCTACATGCGCTAGCGAAGATCAGCCTTTCATCAGCCCAAGCGGCGTCCCCGGAGGCGAAAGCAATCGCTCGAGAGTACGTCATCCGCAATCTTCGCCAAATCGAAGGCACCCAAGACGCCGCGGATGATCGCATCATGGCGAATCGCATCAAAATCCTTAGTGTGCTCGGCCGTGGGAAGGAAGTTCTTGACTTATACAAAAAGGCGTTGAGAGGACAGTTGTGTCTTGGCCCACGGGGTCAAGCATCTATCATCAAACATTTCGGCTACAATGACAAGATGGAACGGGCCCTCGAGGTTCTCGGGCAACACTTTCGCTTGGCAACCTTTGCACCGCCAAACAGCCAAACCTATACAGAATTTATGGGTTTGCTGGTGGGCAGGTGCCGGTCCCTCGAGCCTTCGATGAAGTATTCTATTTTCGTGAAAGCAATGAAGGTGAAGCCCAAAGACGTTCATCTCCTCCCCCACGCGCTCGGATTGGTCTTGGCTCTTGCGCTTGCAGTCGGGAAAAACGTCAACGGTCATCTCAACCTAGTCCTTCAGGAGCTTCGTACCGATAGATTTCGCGACTCATTTCGGGCCTGGAGCTTCACTCTCGAGACGATGCTGAATCATAAAAATCGATCTTATCGCGTGACCCGTAAGGCGATCCTCGTAGGGCTCATACTGCTCAGCGAGATCAGTGGACGAAGCGGGATCAAGGGATTGACCCCGAATAGGGCGAAGGCATTGTGGGGAACTGTCTTCCGTCATATCGCCATGGCTACCACGATTCGCGATGAAGAGCGAAGGCAGTACATCGACCGCGCCATCGAGCTCTTCCCGAAGCAATACGAGCCTATGGATATCAGGACGTATTTCGGCATCGTCGAGTCTTGCCTAGCTCGACGACATGTCGAAGGTAGAACTGAGAATGGAGGGATCAATGAAGCGATGTATCGCTGGAAGAAACTTCACCAACTCTACGCTCCTGTTCGTCCGGCTATATGGACGTTGATGCTCCAAGCTCTGGGCAGATCGAAGCGCTTGGACAAAGCGCAAGATCTCGTCGCCGATGCTTGGAATCAAATGGCCAGGCTTCCTTCGCACTTCTGGGAGACTGCAGAGGCGCTCAACCTGACGGAATCAGCCGGCATCAGGAAAGGAGAATGGCGGGCGATCGCTACTGGCCCTCTTGGAAACACTATAATGGACGACTATTCGACCCATTATTCGGACGACATGGCTGGGGATATAGATCCTGACCTCGGCATCGATGGTATCGATGGTATCGATGAGGACGATCAGGGAGAAGAGGACGGAATCTCATCCCAATTTGGATGATGCAACCGACGCTCGACGTCCCGCAACTGTATCCTTCCGATCCCAGGGGTTCATCGCGGCGATCGCGCTCCCCATCCAGCTTTTCCCCGCCTCCTCGATCTCTCTCGCCTCGTTGTCCTCTTGCTGCTTCTGCAGCGCCAGCCATCGGACGAATTCCGCAAGACCGGCCCACGCGAGGGAGGTGACGAACGCGAGCGTGCTCCTGCGTGGATCAGTATGCGTCCCCGTAACGACGCGCACTTACAGCCAGAATGACCCGCATGTCTTTGCCTGTGTCACATCGCCGGCAGCATAGATGCTCCGCCGCACGACGAAATCGACGACCATCGCTACGAGCACAAGCAGGACTGCGACCGGGGGAAGGAGGGATGTCCACCAGTGTACTGCGGTAGATTTTGCGGGAGGGAAGTAGATGAGCAAGGTGTTGGCGATTGCTAGTGCGGCGAAGAGGACGGCAGCTAGCGTTTTGTCAGTGCAGCTCAGCACCCAAGAAAATGCTGACCGGCGGCATGCCACATCAGAGCGCCATGGACCGGTGTCCAGTGGCTCGGCTCGGTCGTACCGATTACACACCTTCTCGAATCAGCTACGATTGTCTTGTGGCACGACCTACTTTTGACCAACTTGGCATGAACCCAGACCACCAAGATTCCATGTCGTCCCGTTTGCGTTATCGGAATACTCGACCGTCATCCACCAGTAGTTGGTCGTTGGACCCGAGACGGAGCCGAGGATGAGGAAGAGCACGACAATGACGGCGAGGAAGGCATGGAGGACGTGGAGCGGGAAGCGGTGGTACGACCTTAGTCGGGAGTCTTTGGGCATTGTTGTGCTGGATCCGTGGAGCGAGATCCGACAGTGACTCGGGGCCATTCATGGTGTGACCTGGTTTTGCGGTCAGTCGTATGTGAAACAGTGGGGCTTGGCGAAAGGAGGCAGAGGGGTGAAGTCAGAGAAAGGAGAGCTGTTGCAGCCGCATAGACGTGTAGACAGATGGAGAGCCTCGGCCAGAACGCCGGAGCGGAGAGGGGACCTCCCACCGGTCTGCTCTGCAACACGATCCTCACCATGAGTCCTCGCTTTCATGATGAATGTATTTCCCGGAGATCGTCATGCCCAGTATCTCCACCTCCAGCCATCCATCTCAGCCCGAGGAAGTCATCCCTCCCTTGGACGCCCCCATTCCCGACACCGCCTCCGACCGACCACCTACCGAGCTCATTTTGAAAGTCCGTCTCCACACTCATGACTCATTTCACCTCTCACACACCAATCAGAAGCCCGCACCCAACCGCAACGACCTCCCTTTACCTGCCGTGGTATTAGGTTGCGCGACGTTCGGCTTCGGTATCTACGCCGAGCAGTCTGCATGTTTGGGTCCCGAGCCTGTTCGGGTGGTGCGCTACGCTCTACGTGCGGGGATCAACGCTTTTGATACGTGTGGGTCACCCGACCATACTATACCCACCTTCCCACCCTCTCCTCCTCCCTCCCCGCTCTTCCCCTCTGTTGAAATCCCCCCCCCCCGCCATCATCATCCTCCATTCCCTTACGATGCGATGAGCTGAACGAGTGACAGCCCCATTCTATCACCCCTCGGAACTGGTCCTCGGACGCGCCCTCTCCCTCCTCGAAAATGAATTCCCGAGAAACTCCTACACCCTCATCACGAAGGTCGGCAAATACGGGGCGAAGGTGAGGGAACATGATTATGAGCCTGCGACGATCAGGGCTAGTGTGGAGCGGAGTCTGAAGAGGCTGGGTACGGATTATCTGGATGTCGTTTGTGCGTCCTCCCTCGTTCCTCTCCCCCGTCGTATTAGGAACGGAAATATTTATGGCGCATTATAGATCTGCATGATGTGGAGTTTGTGGCTTCTCCTTCTCAACCTGGGACATCAGGGCACCATCTGGACGCTCTGTCTTCCCTCAATCCCGACTCTGGCTCGACAAAAGAAGACACCTTCCACCTCGCACCGCCATACAGACCCCTCGGAGCGGGAGACGAGACGATCCTCTCCGCCCTCTCCGTCCTCCGCGACCTCCAATCACAAGGAAAGATCCGACGTATCGGGATCTCAGGTTACCCCCTCCCCGTGCTCCTCCGGATCTCCCTCGTTGCACTCCATACCGCCCCCTTTCAACCACTCGACATCATCCAGACATACGCCCACCAGACGATCCTCAACGATTCTCTCGCTCAGGGATACCTCGATACGCTGACGGAGAAAGCCGGGGTGGGACAGTTGATGAACGCCGCTCCGCTCGCTATGGGCTTACTCACCGATTCTGGGGGGCCACTTTGGCACCCACTACGACAAGAGACGGGTGGGATATTCGAGGCGACTAGAGAAGCGGCGGAACTATGTAGGGAGAGAGGGGCGAAGTTGGAGGTGGTGGCTAGTGAGTTTGGGTTCAGGGAGTTGAGGCAGAAGGATGGGAAGTTGGTGCCTGTTGTGATTGGGTGTAAGAATATGGATGAGGTGACGAGCACGCTGGAGAGTCATCGGGATGCGAACGGGGAGGTCAAGGAGGTGGGGAAGGAGGTGATGGCGATGCTGGAGAAGAAGGGGGTTAGGGGTTATAGTTGGGCTAATCCGCATGAGGATACGTTCCGGGATTGAAAAACATGCATCATCGCTTGGCACCGGATGGGACTGATGTCTCGTATACTTCTCTGTGGAGCTCCGCTCGAGATCCTGTCAGAGTGCCCCACAGCCAGACTAATGCTGTCTCTTGAGGTACGAATTGCCCGACAAGACGTTTGTAGAAAGAGTAGGCCGGGTACTGCAACATGTGAGCCGAAAATCCGGAGGAACGAGGGGGACACACCTTCCGTCCGGTGATCCACTCGGTAAGGGTCGTGCTCGCCAAAAACAGCATACTCAACTGAACATCGAACGAGTCAGCATCCAGACCGGTATGGAAGCCCGGCAAAGCCTGCTAGCCGCGGGAGGACGACCGACTCACCGCAAAACATGGCCCAAATACCCCACCGCTGACCCAGCCACTCCTCGTCACCTCGCTACTCTCGCCAGCAGCAGCTACGAACATCGCCTGATTCACCCAGAAGAGCTGCTCTGCTGCGAAGTTCGGGTGGCGCGCCCACTTGAACAGTCCTTTGGTCGGGAAGCCAGGGTGATGGGATCTCGGATACGCAGCAGGTTGAAGGGTGTTTGGACCAGATTTCGGCTTCGGCGGGTGGACCATCTCGGATGGTGGATGATCGGAGTGCTTGCTGGACTGGAAGGAGAACATCTTGTCGTCGGCTGTATACTCGATGATGACCAGGGTCAAGCCGAAGACAGTCAGGGATAGGTCGACGATGCTCAAGACTGGCGTGCTTGCTGGTGCGGACCGGTACCGAGCGGGAAGGAAGGGAAGGAAGGCGGAGTACGAGATGGATAGCGCTGGGATGGGTCCAGCGGAGAGCTCCATGGGAGGACGGACGAGGACGGAATGGAGTGGCAGGGCGAGGGAGAATAGGAGTAGTGGCTGAGCGATCGCTGGGCCTCACATCAGCTAGATCGCAAAGGGCTAGGCAAGACACACCAATGACGAATAGATGCACGAAGGCAAATAGCCATTTGGGGACGAGCTTTCGGAATTGAGTATATCGGTAGTCCTCCGAGGTGAGATCGTAAAACTCGCGTCGGATCGCATGGGAGAGGAGGCGAGCTGACCAGACGACCTACAATGTTATCAGAAGCTGCTAACGTCCCAGTCCGCATCTCCGTGATGGTCTCACGAGAGAAGGCATGAAGAGAGAGCAGACTTGCCTGGAGGAACATCATCACCGCCAACCTAGGAAGATTATGTCCATATATCCCGCTTCCCTCGTTCATACACGCCCAAAGGAGAAGCAGTCCCGAGTGTACAGGCGTGTAGAATGGCCATAATCGGTCGACCCAGCTGACGTTCCCGCTTATATGACCGAGGGTATAGATGAGCGGTATCAAGAGGAAAGTGAGGAGTAATGGCGGATGAAGGGGGTGAGTGAAGGGGTCACGGAGGTATGCTAATAGGGAGAGCTGAGGTTGAGAGGTATAGTGTAAGAATAAGGAAGGTGGGAGGGTCAAGAGGGGTTTTGGAAGCAAGGGGAGGTATGGCAGGAGAGGACGAATGGCGGGCAAGAGGAGTTTCGCTAAGGTAGAAGACATCACTCGGGGAGTTGAAAAGGGAGGATGCAGGATTCGCAGAAGTCAAGCGCCGCGGCCTGAGATCCGAGTACGAGTGACGATCCACCACGTGGTGAGGTTCGAGAATGGCGGAAGCTACCAACTAGGCCTGCTAGCTAGCTAGATAGGCGGTATAGTTTTCACGCCTTTCAACACTCCCCTTAAGCTGCTCGCCGTCTAGCTAGGTGTCGCTAGACCTCCACCCTGCACCGCCTGGCCTATGCGCAGCACCGCCGGGTCCGGGCACGCCCAGCGCCGTCTCCGTCTCCGACTCCGTCATTTCTCCCTTTCTCATCGTCTTTAAAGTCTCTGGGACTGCGACTCGTAGGGATCGAAGGTTGACGGCATGCTTCGGACCAGGGAGAGGCTTGTTAAGGATGTCCGCTCGCTGCTTCGCCGTCTCAACTTACTCCAGCTCGATCGTGCCCATCTCGATACGCTCGCGGATGATGTGATGCTTGATATCGATGTGTTTTGAGCGGGAATGAGTGGAAGGATTGGCTGAGAGGCAAATGGCGGACTGACGTGGAGAGTGATTGGGGCGTCCAGCTTGAACCCGAGCTCGCCAATTAGGCTTCGGAGCCCAGATAATATCCCTTGTAGCTTCGGCGGCAGCGAGGTATTCGGCCTCCATGCTCGAGGAGGCCGTTGTGGCTTGACGTCTTGAGCACCAGTTGATTAGTTGATGGGGGATCCGCTGAGGTAGCTGACGTGCCCCGTAGTCGACCGCCTGGTCGATAGGCAACCTCCCCAGTCCGCATCGCAAAACGTCTCGAGCGACCTGTAGCTAGTCGCCCCGAGAGTTATGCCCAGAGTGCGAGTATGGACAAGGTAGGAGACGACGCGAAGGGCGAGTCGACAATGGTGTTCGCTCGGACTTGACATATAGCGAGTCAAGTAGGACGCCGCGAAGCAGACGTCCGGTCTGCTGCAACCTGCGAGCCAAAGTAGGCAGCCCACCAGCTCTTGGTACTGCCTCGGTGTAGCTAGCTCATCGCCTCGCCGTCGGTCTCGTGATGCGCAGGGAACGGAGCGGACTTGGCGAGTTTGGGGGAGAAACCAGGGAACCGCTCGACTAGGCTGTCGATGTATGCGGTCTGGGTGATCCAGAGGAGGTGGCGAGAACGATCTCGAGCCACCTTGAGACCGAGCATGAGGTTGATTGGCCCAAGTGGAGTGATTTCCACCTGATAGTGAGTCCGTCAAAGGAGTTATTGACCTGCTTGACCGTCCTAGCCGCTACGACGATGTCGTCGACGTAGGCGTGTAGTAGGACATTCGGCCGACCGTCGGGTCCTCGTAGTCGATGCCGGGCTGTTGACTGAAGCCCTGAGCAACTAGACGAGCCTTGTACTTCGCTACTTTCCCTTCGCCGTCGCGCTTGACCTTGGAGACCCACTTCGCCCCAATAGCTCGTCTAACCTTTGGGAGCGCAGCTCCCTTCCAAGTCCCCTTCGCATTCAAGTTCTCAAGCTCGGCGTTGATGGCTTTGCGCCATTCGTCCGCGTCTGGGCGAGAGAGAGCTTGAGCGAGCGTAGTGGGCTCGTCAGAGGTCATGGAGGTGGCAGAGACGAGTGCGGCTTCAGCTGCTTGATTCCCGTCGCGAGCGTAACGCCGAGAGCTTCGGCGTAGCTGCGTCGCCGGCGATTCTGCCGGTGCGTCCATTTCGAGCGGACTTGGCGAGTCCGGGACGTCTGTAGGTGGCAAAAGCTGAGCAGGCGGCTCAGGAGGATGGCTGGCAGCTCGCTGCGGTTGCTGAATCGTATCTTGAGTCGGCGACGTCGCCGGCGGATGCGGCGGCGACGTCGGAGCTGCTAACGGAGCTGGAACTACCGGTGCTGAAGGTCATTTATGCTTCACCGGTGGTGGCGGCGGTACCGCCCCTTGAAGGAGAAGGTCCAGAGGGATCCCCGTAGCTGTGCGAACGTCTCTGGAGTTCAGTAGACGTCCGCTTGACTCGATGCGGACAAGCCAGCCGCTGATCCCTTCGTCCTGCCCCAATATCCTCGCTTGTTCGGCTCTGGGCTCGGTGTATGCGTCTTTGGTAGCTCGTAGTTTTGCAGGGACTTGAACGAACACACCTCGCCAAACTCGCGGATAGGGTCAAGACTAGATTGCCTACCGGTGAGGGCTTCCCATGCAGTCTTGCCGCTGCCGCCGGTAGTCGTCTTGTTGAGTACAACGCAGGCGTAGCGTATGGCTTGATCTCAATAGCGAGAGAGCGGAGTACGATCCGCCATAGCTCCAGACATCTCCTTCACCGTCCTGTTGAAGCATTCGACGACACCGTTGAGCTCGGGTGTATAGCGGGGACTGGTCTGATGGACTAGACCGAGGCGGAGGTACCATTGGAGGGCGGCTCCGCTTGTAAACTCCCCTCCTTGATCTGAACGTATGTATTTGACCTTAACCGGTAGCTGCCGGTCGAGCCTGTTGACGAAGGCGTGTAGGTGCAAGAGGGCTTCAGACTTTGAGTGTAAGGGGTACGCCATTCGTATGGCTGACCAATCGGCGACGAGGGCGAGGTAATACTCGCTACCAGTTGGAGAAGGTAGGAATGGTCCGGCGGTGTCTGTATGAACGAGCTCACCGTCCTCGGAGCCCCGTGGGCTGGTACCACCCTTGCTAGTTCGAGTAGCTTTCTGGCGCTGGCAAGACTCGCAGTCTGAAAGGGTGAAGACGTCGGACTTGAGCGTCTCGTAGTCATAGCGAAGCTCGCCGGCGGCTGCCAAGTCGAGCAGCGGCTTGATGCCGAGGTGGCCGAGACGACGATACTCTAGAGCGAGCGGAGATTCCGCTTGGACTGCGGATGCAACGCCGAGGGGTGTAGACACGAGCGAGACGTTCTGAATACGCCTAGCTAGCTTGACGTAGGGAAGGACGCCTTTGTTGACAAGGTCGAGCTTGACGTCGCCTTTGGAGATGGTACGCGTAGCGAGATCGATCGTCCAGCCTTCGGTACAGAGACTGGCAGATGAGATGCTCATACGGGCTGCAGGGACGTAGTAGACGTCCTTGACGGAGATGGATTGACCTATGGATAGGCCGATAGACAGCGTGCCCTTCTCCGTTGACTCGATCTTTGTGTTGGTGTTGGCGAGGCCGAAGCGTAGCGGTACCTCGAGATGAACGAGGTCTTTGAGCAGGCTTCGGTCTGCTACAAGATGGTGGGTCGCACCGGTGTCGATGAGGAAGCTCGAGTCGTCTGCGTCTCGAGTAGCGAGCACGTCGATTGAAACGCGCACAATGAAGGCTTGGGACGTCGAGAGGTAAGTTAGCTGTCGACGTTGTTAATGGATCCCCAAGACTTCTCCTGCTTTGTATGCTCCATGAAACGCTTGAAGTCCGCATGTGATGGTTCCCCTGCAGCCTTCTTTCTGCATTCGCCGATGGAGTGACCCTTGAAGTTACAGTAGTCACAGTGGCCTACGTCGTCGCCGGACCCCTTGCCGCCGCCTCCCTTGCCCTTGCCGCCGCCGCCGCCGCCCTTCCCTTTCCCCTTCCTAGACTTGGGAATATCCATCTTCGGGCCCTTTGGGGCGTCTGTGGTAAGAAACGAGACTTGAGCAGCGGTCTCGCGGTCTTGCTCGAGGCCGCGACGATCGGCTAGCGAGTTGTAGATGCGTACGAGCTCCGTCCAAACTTGGCGGTCTTCGGGTAACACCGCCCATTGGATCTTGAGGGACTCGAGTTCGTCGCCGAGGGACATTAGGAAACGCTCCGGCTTCTCCCAAGCGTCGGTGCTTACGCCCGAGCTGATCGCTTCAGCACTCAGGCTTGAATAGGACTCGTAGTGCTCGAGCATCTTTTCGCGCGACGCTTTAAGTGGAAGTTCGCAGTAGTGAGATGCGCGCAGAGAGGTGGGCGCGACGGGAGGTGGTTTCCACCTTGTGTGTGGAGCTGATGTGTCGATACATGTCGCTCACGGACCACATACTCGATCTCCGCTTGGATACCATAGGAAACCGTCAACATCACCGTGGATCGCGCTTTCGCCTCCCTAGTCGCCCAGGAATCCCATTGCGTCTTCTGCGCAGTCGTGAGGACGTTGCCGGTTGTCGCCTGGGTTGCGTCGGGCTGTTCGTCGCCGGCGACTTAAACTAGAGACGAACTGCAGCGGCATCCCTGAAGGGTTCCGTCTCCCTTCCCTCGAGCACTCAGTGTGCGCCTTTCTCAAGCAGATAGGCCGTGATCGCCCTCCGCGAATTGGTGAAGGACTCGGTATCTTGAAGAGTAGGGACTGTCTTGGAGAAGAGGAGAGTGAGTCGGCCATGACGAGATATGAAGGATTTTGATGGGAGTTGAACGACGTTGATGGGGACGTCTAGAGCGACGAGGAGAAAGACTGTCGGTCTGAAAAGGACGTGGAGTGTAGGTGGGAATAGTGGCCACCACCGTACGAAGTTTCGTCGCGATCGGATCAGCGGATCTCGATGTGTATAGGTAACGAGCCGGTCGCTACCAATCGAGTAATCTTCGCCGTCATCGTGGCTCGAGAGCGATGTCCGTCAAAGGCTGCGGCTTTGTAAACGGACGTACAGAAGCAGTGGAGAGATCCGACTGTTGATCTGTTGAGTTTCAACCACCTTTAGGAAAGTGTAGTTGAGACGTTGTGGAAGTATGATGCGTAGTAGCTAGTTGAATGTTCGAGGTGATGGGGAAGCTACCAACTAGGCCTGTTGGCTAGTTAGATAGGCGGTGAAGTCCGTACGCCTTTCAACAGTGATGGCGGAGCAGGCGATAATGCCCATGGGCCGGGCTATTGGATGCCTGCAAAATCCCTTCTATACCACATCTGCTGATATGCGCGTCTTCTGCGACTAGACTCCTTGTACGTTCGTGTAGGGTCACCGACGTGGCAAATTCACCCTACTTCTTTTAATTCTCCCTCCTCCGCAAGAATGAGCCATCCGGCCAGACTGTCACTTCGGGCACCTCCCCATCTTCCCTTCATACAAGGCTGGCCCGGCATTCCCCCTTCTCCCAACCGCAAACAGCCCGCGATCCACGGAACAGTAGAACTTCGAATAGGCCCTCAACCCATAAAAGCACGCTGGGTCCGTATCGAAATACGTAAACACGAAGCTCCTCCACCGGGCTTCCCCTCGTCCTCCTCTTCCAGCGAGTCCCGGACATGGGAACACGTTGGGGAGATCGGTACCTTGTGGTCAGCACCTGAAGGAAAGGAGTGGGGGAACCTGGAACAGGCGGACTTCAAGTTCTACCTGCCCCTACCCGTCAATATACCTCCTACCGTAGAGATGGGCAAGAACGGCGGAGTGAGGTATGAGCTCGTCGCGGCTTTGTGCTATCGACAGAAGGGCGGAATCTTCAAGAAGGAGTCGGCACCTATCATGAAGATCTCGGAACCACTGCGGATCACCAAACACGAGTTGCACTCCGCTTGGCCGTTGTACAATACTCCTGATGCCCGGACGGTCTCCAGTCAGGATCGACAAATCAACCTCACTGTACAGCGACCCTCGTCCGCCTTCGGACCCGGTGACCGGATACTCCTTACGGCGACGATCAAGTCCGCTCGACCTCAATCATTCAAGCTGAAAGGCTTCGACTGCCAACTTCTCGAGATCATCACCGCCATTCCCACGGCCAATCCAGCTGCATCCACAAAGTCACGCAAATCAAAGCCAACCGCACAACCCACCTCAAGATCACGCATTATCACCTCGGTGCGAAATGCGGTCGACGAGAGTGTCATCATTGGAGGGGAAAAGAGTGCGAGGATGGAATTAGTCATGCCGCCGGAGAAAGTGATGATGACTATCGAGAGCGCGCGAAGCATGGAGATGAGATATGAGCTCGAGGTCAAGGCGGTTTTCGATGGTATGCTGGAGCTGAGAGAGCTGAAAATGGGAGGTATCCAATATGTCGTCGGGCCTTTCGCTCGATCACATGCCCAGCAGGCTGTCAGGTAAATTCGAAATAGATCCAGAATGCTCGCGCTGATCCAGAGCAGGGATATCGGCTACTTTGACGTGCTCTGCCCTGGTCAGCCGGAACCCAGCGACAGTATTTCTCCCGCCAAATCATCTACCTCGGGTCCGCCTCAAATCCGCCTTACGCCTTCTCCCAACATGAACGGAAATCCGCCTAATAATCTGGTCAATCAATCCACATCTTACCCCTCTTTCCCCGTCCCTCAACCCCAAGTACAAGGCTTCGCACTCGATGGCATGCGTCGGAGATCTTCAGGCACATCCGCCACCACAATGACCACGACGGGAGACTATGACCCACAGCCGAACGGTCGGCCATATTCAACTGTACCTGCATCTCGGCAGAACCTCGCCTTCCCCAACCCCCACCCTGCACCTCACTTATCAAGGTCGGGGACCGGTCGGAGTATCGACATATCAGGCTACTCGACGTCCATGACGAGTCCCTCCGAGTCAGCTCAAGAGCACGAGAGGTATACCCAGTCAGATGCGGGTCATGGTGAGGGGAACAAGAGAAACTCGACGGGGACGACGGCGACTTTTGGAAGATGGGACCAGGGGTTGAAATTGGCCATGGGTCAGGATGACGGGCTGGACGCGGTGACCGAGCGAAGTCCAGTGAGTTTGGCCCTGCTGGCCGTTGCGTATACTGATGTGAGAACAGGTGACACCCGTCAACGCTACGTCGGGGGCTCCTGCAGCAGAGGCCGAGGCCCCCTTAACACCGGAAACTTCTCAGCAAGCCTCTACTGTCACAGCAGGTCCCTCCACGGGTTCCATCCCCCATAAAATGACAAACAACTGGCCTTCGTCCGAACAAGAGAAGCTTCGTCTGTACAACCAAGCCCGTTCCCGTACCGTTGCAGCCCAATCCGCCACGGGTGTGAGGCTTGACACCCTAGGCTTGGACGACTCTGCTCCACCGGAATACGCCCCACCCTTGCCCGCTCAACCCGCAGAGGCTTACAAAGCTCCATCTAGGCCGGTTTCCATGTACACCGCTGCATCACCCGATAAGTCTACGCCGGAATCACCTCAGTCTGGACCGCCTGCTTCGCCACCGACTAAGTCTGTTTTGATACTCTCTGCAGACGAGAAGGATCAACTGAGGCGTCGCTTCGAGAATCGCATCTCGGCGTCGCCTCGCGGGCAATCGGCCATGCCCTCCTCACCCGGTGCTGGGCCTTCCGAACCCCCAACAGCTGAGGCTCCTGTCGAGACAGCCGGGTATCTATCCGGAGCAGAAGAGAAGGAACAGCAACGCCGGCGGTTCGAAGACGCGCAGAAGTGCGTCGTCTCGGCTGGTCGAGGAACAGCTCCATCAAGCCCCGAAGCGGGATCGAGTTCTCTTCCCAATGGTAATGCGGTACCAAGCGAGAATGCGGTCCCTTACGATGTCATCTTTCCGGCCGCTTCGTCTTCCACTGCTGATCCGTCTTCTGATGCTGGTCCATCTTCGAGTGCCGGTCCGTCGAGCGACAGCGGGCCATCAACAAGTAGCGGTCCCTCGAAAGAGATGCAGGGCAAACCGGCGAACGGCGGGTTGAGTGAGAAGGAGCAGATGAAGAGGTACTATGAGGCTCGGGCCAAGGTTACGCAGGCAAAGACACGGCCAGCATCGGCAGCTATCGAGGCATCGCCTCCAGCTCCGATCACTTCGCCAGCGCCAACCAATCGGCCAGTGTCTGCAGCACCGATTAACGAGAAAGAGCAGATGAGGCGGTACTATGAAGCGATGGAAAGGGTCCAGCGGGCCTCAGGCGGCGGATCCGCTTCCGGCTCGATCCCTGTTGCGCCAGCTTCTGCAATCGACTCTCCTCCCAAAGCAGGTGCATCTACCTGTACTCCCGCACCAGTAAACGGTTACATGAGCGCTTCCGACGAGAAAGCTATGATGCAGAAACGGTTCGAAGATGCCCAAGCCGCGGTCAAGCGTAACGTCACCCCGTCATCCCAGCCTACCACCGCTTCGAGCGTCGGGCACCAACGAACTGCTTCCTTGATGTCGACCGCGCCGTCCAGTCCGCCGGATTCGCCATTGATACGCGATTCGACGGTCCGAGCGGGGAAAGCGAAGGCCACAGGGCCGATGTCACCGACTCTGAGCTTTGGTGACGGTTTCAGCTATGGGCCGCCGCCACCATTGCCGGCCAGACCACCGATGGAATATATCAACCTGTTGAGCCCGGTGGAGGAGTCGTCGAACCCTTGGGCGAGTATCTTAAGTACGAACGGGGATGCTGGGGGCTCGAGAGCGAAATGAGGGGGACGATCTTAATGTGTCTTGTCGCGAACGATTTCGTTGGGATGAGTATAATGTACGCAATGTACGCCTGCCTCTTGCTGCCATCACACGTTTCATCCCGGAGCCTGTTGAAGGTGTATAATCTTACTCGCCTATCCAGCTAGCTAGCAGGCCTAGTTGGGAGCTTCCCTATCACCTCGGACATACATATCATCATACATATATATAAAACGTCTTGCGTCTTCACTACAGGTGCTCGAATCTCGACAGAGCCGGTTTCAGAAGCAAGGGAAAATCTGTGCCTATATTAAAGTACGACGTTTTCCGACCCAGCAAACGTTTCTTCATGAATCAATCATCTCTTCATCGTCAACCAAACAACCAGGTCTGGCTAGGCATGATGGTAGCCCAAGCACCGTCGGGTAAGAAGCCACTGCCTGACATGATGACCTCCATTCGGATCGACAACTCTGGCCAAGTAGAAATAGTCGATCAGCTCCTCCTCCCGTGAGTCATCATGGCTTCACGCTTGTCCAAGCAGGTGCATGATGACATGACACTGACAGACGAGCTTACAGACACGACATACGATGGCTGAAGATCTCGACACCCGACGAAGCCCACGACGCCATCAAATCCATGAAGGTCGATCCCCGCCATACGGGATATCAGATCTCCTAGGCTGACCGACCCAGATCCGAGGCGCACCCGCCATAGCCTCCCTCGCCGCCCTCTCCCTCCGCTCCCACCTCTCCTCCTCCTCCTCACCTCACTTCCCTACGCCTCAAGCTGTATCCGACCATGTCGCGCCCATACTGGACCACCTCCAATCGTCTCGTCCTACCGCCGTGAACCTGGGCGAAGCTATGGACCGCATCCGGGCGCTCTTAAAAAAGGGTAGTGGGAATGGTGGGGAGGAGGTGGCGAGGGGATTGGTGAAGGAGGTGAAGAGGACGTGTGGGGCTGTGCATGAGGAGGATCTGAGGCGGTGTATGCAGATGGGGAGATTGGGGGCGGAGTGGTTATGGGCGAAACGGCGGGGAGGTACGAAGGGACAGATGAATGGCCACGCTAGTGGGAGCGGGGAGAGTGATGGAGATGGGAGGAGGGGCCTGAAGGTACTGACTTTGTGCAATACCGGTAGTCTGGCGACTTCGGTGAGTCCTGCACGGGTCTAGACGGGGTGAGGCGGTAGCTGATATGAGCAGGGGTACGGGACGGCTCTTGGGGTGATCACCGCGCTGTTCGAGCAGGATAAGCTGGAGCGGGCTTACTATGCCCAGACTACACCATATCACCAGGGTTGGTGACGGTTTCTTATATGGGAAGTTGTGTTGACAGGGAAACAGGGTCGAGGTTGACCTCGCTGGAGCTTACCACACTGCAAATACCTTCATGCATGATCTGTATGTGGATATCTTACACGTGCACGAGCAAATCATTGATGTAAGTCAGGTGATACAATGCTCGGCTCTCTCTTCCAGAATGAAGATATAGACGGGGTCATCGTTGGAGCAGACCGCGTGGTCAAGAATGGGGACACTGCCAATAAAGTCTCCCTGGCCATTTTAATTACGAGACTGTACTGACATGGCATCTTTGCAGATCGGCACTTACCAAGCTGCCGTCCTTGCTGCCCGGCACAACATCCCATTCATGGTCGTCGCCCCCGTCGCGACCGTTGATCTCCCCCTCTCCACCGGTGCCGAGTGCGTCTCTTCGGGCTGCACTCTGTTGGAAGCTGACGAGAAATAGCATTTACATCGAACACCGACCACCTATCGAAGCGACACAAGTTCGAGGAAGGAACATCGAGACTGGCGAGTTGGCGGTAGTTCGGATAACACCAGAGGGCGTTGGCGAGGGGAAGGAGGTCTGGCAGGGGGTTTACAATCCGAGCTTTGACGTCACTCCGGCAGAATTTATCAGTCAGTGCCTCTCTGATTCACTGAGACGAGAAGCTGATTGGGGCTGCAGGCTCTGTGGTGACGGAGAAAGGCGTGGCGGAGAGGAAGGAGGGGTCGAACAGTATCGATGTGGCATCGGTTTGCTGAGATGCAAGATCAGCCCGGATCGATCTTTCACGATCCAGGCCTTGCCACATGACGTATCAGCGCCTTCAAAGCGCGCCCGACTTCAAATTTCAAGCCAAGCTGTTGACTGATTGACGGAGCTGACACGCCTCTCCATGTCCGGCTTGGCTCCTTTGTCGGGTCATTGTGACACGACCGCATGGTGAAAGGACCCTTTCTCTTTACGCGTTGCAAGGGAGGCACTAGCTGATGTCCGCCGTCTCAACATATCAACAACAACGATCACACCGGAAGCTCATCTTGTTCGCAATCTCAAGCATATCCATCACTCCCTCAACCGAACCATAAACACCCTGTTGCTCTCGCTCACTTCACTCAAACACGCCATACGGACCCATACTCGCCGCATCAAGAATAGCACCATGGCCCGTACAACTCGACGATCCCCTGGCTTTAGCCCCCTCCTGCTCCTCATCAATCTCATCCCCCTCCTCTCAGCGCAATACATCCCCGCCCTCCGCCGCGACTCCTTCAATCGCCCGATACCGCATCTCTCCCCTCGAGACGATGTCCGTTCGCCGCCTCCTTCGTCTGGCAAATACTGATGTCGCACAGTCCCAAGATTCGACCAACAACGCGCTCTACCTCGTCTCCCACTCCGACTTCTGCGTGTATGGCCCGCCCGACCCGTTCTCGCAGATCGAGTCGACTGGGCTGAATGTCGTTTCTTGGTGTTCCCAGGTAAGTCCTCCTGCCTTGGATTGAAAGTGTACGATATTGATGGGGAATAGGCGGGACATGGGACGAGGTTGATTCCGGATGGAGCACTGCACGGTGTAACCTACGTCAAAGCGAACAATTGGGTACAGGTCTCCGGCACGTACGTCCCACCCTCCCTCGGCTGGGTTGGGGTTGATTGATGGGATGGGTTGTAGAGGGGACTTTACGAAGATCAATATCGCTCCCGGGGATGAAGGGGGCCAGCTCGACTCGGGATCGAACAAGCCGAATGGAGCGCAGATGTATGTATCGGATGATAATCAGGCGGCATCGAATTGGGTTGTGAGTCTCTCTATAATCACAAACCTGGAGTCATATTGACCGCTGACATTGGCTAGACAATGATTTCCGCCAGCACGTTCTGCGTGCGTGCTTGCACCGGCGATGCGTCGTGGGTACTGTTTGGGAGGTCGGAGAAATGCTGACGAGTTTGGGGGTAGGTTCTGCCCGACAGATTTCGACCAGATGGGATGCTGGTTCTTCACCGGCAATTCCGTTGGAGCGGATGGGACTTGGCAAGATTGTCAGTCAGATCACGGCGATCCGCCGGGCGTTGTGGACGGGACGACTTTCTCCCAGGTAGGTTTTCGCTCAATCCCTCGTTACCATCGAATCGGACAGCTGATAAGATCGGCCAACAGGGTGGCGGCACGACTCCAACGCCTACGGCAGCCAGCTTGTCGAACTGCCAAACCGGAGGCAGCGTGAGCAATGGCCAGTCTGAACCCCCGCTGTACTCCTGGGGTGGAAGCGGGTCGGCCGTGGCTATCGGTGGCGCAGGCCCGACCTCAGGATCGGATCCAGGTGGTGCGACTGATTCGGGATCAAGCGGGAGTTCGTCGGGAAGCTCGAGTGGTGGACGCGGTTCGACCTCTTGGATCGCCGTTCCTACCTGTACACCTTGTTCTGGGGGCGGGTCCCACTCGACCGGGTCGGATGCGGCACCAGGAGTAGGTGGGATGCTCACTTCGGCCACTACCTCGGCGGCGTCCAGTACTGGCAGCGCATCGAGTAACTCATCATCCAACTCGACGGATTCGTCAAGCAATGGAACCTCGAGTGACGGATCGGATTCCACTTCAGGGAACTCGACGAGCAACGACACAGCATCTTATCATGGCACTGATTCGGGCGGAAATGATGGATCCGGTGATAACTCCTCGTCAAGTTCTGAGTCGGGATCGACAAACTCAGGGGCCACTAAGCAGGTCGGGATCACCCAGATGTCCTCGGCTGGGGGTATAGCAATATCGAGCGGGAGTTCGATCGCTTCAAGCGGCGGAAAGCTCAATCGGCGAGATGGGGGGACGACGACGAGTGGAGGTCAGTGCTGCTTCACGACTTGGACGCCTTCTGTTGTTGGCGGCGCTGGAGCTGCTGGTCCGACGGGAGCGAGCGGTGCTCAGGGTGCCAACGGAACGACAGGAGGGAATGGGATTACGGGAGCCCATGGGACAACGGGCACCAATGGGACGAGAAAGTCAGGAGCGAGCTTGAGTGGGATCATGACGGGGGCGAACATCAGCACGGCTATGTCAGTATCAGGCTTAGGTTTTGGCTCATCCACGGGGTTAGCCGGGATGTCGAGCACGACGCCTGCTGGTATCACAAGAGCCTCGAAGTCTGGTACAGCCGGCAGCGAGCCGACTCTGGGCGGTACGAACGGAACGAACGTCACAGGCGGAGGTGGGAATGGGACGAATTCGAGTGGGAATGGCTCGAGTGCTGGGATGCGGTTGACCATCGAGGGAGTGGAGGGATTGAGAAAGGTGATCAGTGGGATCGGTATTAGTGTACTGATCGGAGCAGGACTTGGAGGCTTTGTGCTATTGTAGGGAGAGACGGACGGCAGGGAAATTGAGTGGATATACTGTATTTTTACACCTGATTTTCCAAAAACTCTCTGTGGAGTCGGCGCCACGTACGTGATCTTGACGGAACTTCGGCGTTTGACCCCTTTACTTTACCCTGGGCTGTGTGTTTGGGCGCGGCGGGCCCGGCACTAAAACAGCAAAGGTGGAGAGAGCGGTGCTCGTCGCATTCTTGGCTCTCCGTCATTTTCCTCGGACTCGACTCAACTACTCATCATCCAATCTCCTTCAAAACCATACGAATTCACCGCTGAGCCTTGCACACGTCTCGATTGGGATATAAGGAGACAACAGCGAGGACGAGCCGCGTCGCATCGCCACCCCGACCACTCGCGCACCTCACCCCTTTCAACCATCCGTCCACTTTCCTTTCGCCCCCTTCCACTAGCCCGTCTCATCTTCCTCATCACTAATTCACACAATCAGTCAACTTGCGTCATGTTCCACGCCGCTCTCGCCATCACACTCGCCCTACTCGCACCCGCAGTCCGAGCGCAGGGAGACCTCTCGGCTGCAAACAATGTCACCGATCTCGAAGGGACTTGGAGTTCGAATGTTGCAATCTCAACAGGAGGGGTGGGTGCTACTCTTCAGCTATCCTGTCGAAGTCGTGAGGAGAGGGGATGGGGCGGATGCAGGTGTATCAGTCCGCCGGACTCCAGCTGGGGGGATCAAGGTTCCTCGCGCGGACACCTGCCATGCCCCTCCTACGCGCTTTCGGCGAAAGAATCGAATCTCCAAGCCATTGCGCGACGCTGACTCGCCTTGTAGGAGTTTTGTATACCCGCAGAGATGAAGTTCACCTATCCCAACAACACCGGCATCTCGTACTCCTTGTGCGTCTCCGTCCAATTCTCTTACCCTTTCTGTTCGCTGACTCGTGTTTTCTCTCAGCACAAACACGGGCTTCTTTGAAGAAGCGCAATATCGATACACGGCGAACGCGTCCAACCCCTCATGTATTCAGGCCACCATCTTCTGGCAACATGGGACATATGGGTTGAACAAGAATGGGTCGATCACGCTGTATCCTTTTGGCTCGGACGGACGGATACAAGTGCAAGATCCTTGCGCGGCGGTGACCAACATCATCACATACTACGATCAACAGGTGAGTCGACTTCACTCGAGGGAGATATCGCGCGTTATTGCCAAACGAGCTCCTTTCGATTTCAACGGGGTTCACGACGACCGATGCTTCCCTTTGCCCTGCGACATTGCTCGAGCAAGGGCTGATGTTGCCTCGTAGACCCTGTATTCCGACTGGGGAATTATCATCGACCAACAAAGTGCGAACTACGCGCTGAGCCTTAACCGATTCGACGGCGCGAAGATGCCTCCTGTGAGTCATATAGCTTTTCGTTTTTCACGACCCTACATCCGGTGTTCGGATGGCGGTCACGTGGAAAAGAGGTGCTTAGGCTGATCTGCTCTCACAGATGTTTCTGACCGCGAAACCACCAAACATGCTCCCTACCCAAATCCTTACCGGCGTAAATGTATTTACTTTGGGCATTCTCTTAGGCCAAGACTGATGAGATCGTCCCAGGCATCCGGACAAACACAAGGCACACGGAAACGTTCGACCATGAAGATCAACCCGTTCCGACGATCATCAGCTGCACCAGCACGAACCGGTTTTGGCCGGGAGACAATACTCACCGGCGCGGTTGGGAGCGCGATCATCGGTGTCGTGGCACTGGGACTGCGGATCTTATAGGCATAGATGCGATCGTACTATACACGGTCGCTTCAGAGTAAGGAGGGAAGGAACTGAGCGAGGAGACGGTTCAGGAGGAAGGGGAGAGAGGGCAGCGAGGGGAGGTATAGTGTTTTGTAGGAGTGCCTTGGGCTGCGCGCATTTTACGACGGACATTGTCGGTTGACACCTCTATACCCCATTGCATGCACGCATCACGACCTCACCACCGGTTCTGAGATGCCTCTCGCAAATCAAACGTCTACTACTAGATGTGTCATCTACTAACTGCGGGATGAGGACCAGCTTGCTGGAACGAAGTTTGTTCATCGAGCCAAGACAAGGATAGCGCATCTATAGCGTGATCATGACACTGTCCAAGAGGACTACGGTAGAAACGTCCGGCTTATGATTTCTTCTCGCCCATACAGAAGCTTCTCAACCCCATGGTATGACATTCATTCCGTTCCTCCCTCGGCTCTCATCCTTCCGTCCCGCAGCGCGAAACCTCGTCATCCAATCTCCGACCATGGTCCGAACCCCTCGATGATTGTCTTCAGTTGCCCGATCCGCCCGGTTCCGCTGAGATCGTCTCGCCTCCCGCTCATCCCGCCTCGTAGCTTTCTGCTTCCGCCTCTCCTCCTTCTCCCTCACTGCAAAAGAGTCCCGCTCTCTCTGACGCTGAGCATCAATCCGAGGAATCTGCCCGGCTGCAAAACTATGCGGGCGAAACAGTCCATCTGCTCTGCTCGAATTCGCATTCGCATCTTGTCCCACAGGATAGGAGCGGGACCTGCCGAGGTTGTAGTTCATGGTCGGGTCCCTTCTCTGTCGCTGTCGCTCTAAGAACCTGTCTGCATCATTTCTGCGTGTAAATAGCTGGCGCAGAGGGCCCGGTGCTCGGTGATACTTGGTGTACCCTCCAAACCGGTTCATCCGACTAGGACTGATCGGTCGCTCACGCACGGGACGGACCAGGGGAGGAACAAGAGTGGGTGCTCGACCGGTAGGAACCTGGCGCCTCCGCGCGCGCAAAGGATCGTCATGAGCGGGCTGTGAGCCAATCATCCGCCTCCACATGGATGGCGGTCGCGGCAACGGTGGATATGGGTATCCGCCATTCGTCACGGGCATCATGCTGACGGGATGATAAGATGCCCCTTTTGGCGGGTGTAACGGAACTTGCGGGAAGTTTGGCGAAACGATCGTGGACGGCGGGTTGATGCTGACTGGTCCGGGTGGATGTGCGCTAGGTACAGGCTGCATGAGGTGAGGGTGCGAGTTCCACGGGGTGAAATGCATTGCTGGTTGGGGATATGCGAAGGGTTGCGTCTGCATCGGATACATTCCAGCGGGATAAGTCGGGCGAGTCGCCATATTGTAAAGTGGGTCGTACCACAGCTCCCCTGGTCTGTCAGCCTGCGATGGTGGGATGGAGGATGACGCTCTTTCACTCGGGTCCTGAGCTCCGGTGAAACGAGTCCGGTCTCCGGAGGAACGCGAAGGAGATTTCGGGGGGACAGGCGGCAGTGAAGCTACTGGCTGAGGGGGTAAAGGAGGGAGTTTGCGATCCAGTCGGTTTCCAACGCCTCTTAGCCACGCGAGAGAGACTCGTAACCGACCACGGTCGCCAGAGGGAACTTCGAACGAGACGTGCTCGTCATCGTCGGTCCTCCGACCGACGGGAGGGCTGGAAGATGCGGACGGCCGAGAATTCTCCACAGCCGGCTCTCCCGATCGGGGGAACAAGCTCTGCGACTTTGCTGGGATTCGAGATGATCGGGACCCGGTACTGCTCTCAATAGGTGAAGAAGATGCAGAGGGCATCTGAGGTCGTGGAGGGTCGGATATACCTTCGAACTGCGCCTGTGGCAGTGGCTTGGACGGCAAAGGTGGTTTAGAAGCTCTTCGAGCCGCAGCGGAAGGAGAATTCGACCTTGGCCCGACAAGGTCGCTTTTTGTAGAAATGATGCGTCTGAGATGAGATCTTCGCGGCCTACTGGGTATTGAGGGCGGTCGCCTCCGGTCCTTCTGAGCTCCAGCAGCGGGCGCATCGGCTGCGGCAGGCTGTCTTATTATCTTGACTCGATCTCCTAACGGATGCCGATGCCTCTCGAAAGCATGCGCCATTTCGCCTGACGGATTTCGAGGGGCCCAACAGGCTTCGATGCGTCGGATTCTGGTACCACCTGGAGGGGCGCTTTTCGGGCCGAAGCTGGCATAACCGGGTACAGGTTCGGATCAAATCTCGCTGTCAGACTGACGGTCGACGGATTACGATGTCTTCTTCCCAAGGCATGCGCCTGGCCATCGATTGGACTGTTTCGCCGGGAGAGTATTGGGCGTGGGAAGGGCATCTGTTGACAATGAGGTGCGGGAGCAGTTGGCATTATAAAAGCTGTCGAAAAGATATTTGCAGGAGCTTTGGAGAGAGTCGTACGGGCTGAAGGGTGCGATGCGTAAGTAGAGGGCGGTAAGTCCCGCCCAGCTGATTGGTGAATAGGCAATCCGTCGGCTCTGACGATCCCTTGCTTGATCTCTTTCTGCGGCACAGATGTAAAGATAGCCTCGGATTTTGCCTCTGGCATCGGAGCCAGATGATTTTGTGAGGCCTCCGAGTTTGACGAGATGAATTCCTGGTAAGAGTATGAGCAAAGGTTCAACACGGGCGATCAGACCAACCTGTCGAGCTTTCGCAGAAGGTCCAAGACTTCGATATCCATTCCCGCTTCCGAGCCTGGTCTCTTGCCCCTGTCCAGATACAGCACTTGTGGTCTGGCACCTCGTCAGACGGCTTGCCTCTTGGCGATTTGTTCCTCCAGTCTCGATGGATCCCCCTTCGCTCCGGGGAACGTCACTTTTATGAGAGCTTCGGGTGTCACTCGGTACCCTTTGACTCTTCCCCCTGCTAATTCCGAGCAGACTCCCTAACCTGCCCGTAGTGACATTGCTGCCGGGAGAAGGAGGCGGAGCAACCGGACTGTCGACTCGCGCAATGAGATCGAGTGGGAGTTCGAGAGCCGATGCTAGGTAAGCTTCCCGTTCGGTGTGCGATGTCGACCGGGTTGACGGAAGAGGACCCAAGAAATCGCCCGGTGCAGCTGGAAGGAGCTTCGGGGGATGGTGAGGAGGAGATGTCGGAGCTGGAGAAGGAGGAAGCGCGAGGAGCGGGATGGGTGGGGAGCGTATTCGCGACGGGTCTGTCCTCTGTGGTCTACTTGTGCCGATCGTGCTCGCCTAAGTAGCGCTACGTGCTGCCATAGCCGGCTCGAGCGAGGTATCCGGCGACTTTGCGTGCGTCGGGACATCCTGATTCCAGCCTGCGATACCGCTGCGTTTATTCTTCCATAAGGCGATGTCAGATGGCGAAGGAGAGTATGCGGTGTAAGAGACTTCGGTAAGCTGGAGAGGTGACGGCCGTCGTTCACGAGGCAGGGAATCAGAATTTCTCCCTGAGCCAGGCAGATTGATAGCCGACAGAGCGGGGTCTATCGTCATACTGGACGTTATGTCTGTCGGCCGCCGATGCCGTGGAACACGAGCCCAAGACGAGCCTGAGCAAGCTGTCAGCCGCAATGAGCTTGGAAGACAAGGTCGATCATCACTTACCGCTGATTAGGCTAACTGGAGCCTCCTAAAACATTCCGTCTTCTTCAAATTTCACGATGCCGGCGTCGACACGAGAGGATGAACAAGTCGACACCGCCACAGGGTCGCAGCCTGAACAGTGTATATCAAAAGAAAAGAAGAGAGAAGAAGAAGATACGTACGCTGTTTGCGGATCGATCGACGCTGAACCCTCGAGGCAGGGTTCCTGATCGTCTTTGCTTGATTGATTGCCGGCGATCCGAGCGCATCACGGCTGATGGAGCTTGATTTTCGGGCCCCGTGTTGAAGTTCCGCTTCGGTAAGACGTCTTCGAGGCGATCAAGACGGTGAGCTATCCAGGCAGACCCAGGTCGCCGCGCAGCCTGCCCATATCCCACGTGTCTGCACTTGGCCCGTCAAACCCGCAGCTGTAGCAACGTGATTGATGTTGATCCTAGTGAGCTCGCCGCGATCCAGCTGATCCCCTAAGCCAAGATTTCCATGCTCATTCCATCCTCCGACCCAGAGATCTTGTTCCCCTTCTTTCGAGGCCACGACGATCACATCTTCGGATCCGGCGACGATCTTCTCTGCAGTCCATCTGTCTGGAATTTCGACCTGTCCTAGAGTGGGGTTACCATGCGTTCTCCGGAGTAGCTGAGAGCGGTTGTCTGAGCCTTGTGACCACAACGCCTCGTCCTTCAGAAGGTAACTCCCGTTCCAAGTCGCTGTGATCCCTCTCACTCCTCCGAGCTCCCCTAAGCCAGTGATCTGACCTTTCGCATCGCTCCCCCAAGCGAAAACATCCCCGTTGGACAGGAGGACAAGCGTATGCGATGCTCCTACTGCTACATCGGTGATGTATGCCCCAGTTGGCATGGGTAAATTGAGCTCCGTAGGCGCAAGAGTAGAAAGCCGAGCTGTAGACTTGCCCTTGCCTTTCCCCTTCCCCTTCCCTGCTTGTACCGGACCCTCACCCGCCAGAATAGACACGTCCAGCTCGCCCCTCCTCGCTGCGCCCCATCCAACTACCCTCTGCTTCCTCCCTTCCCCACTTCCCGAGCAAATGACAGCAATCACATGCCTCTGTCCGCCCTTGATCATCTCCACCCATTCCCCATCTCTCAGACCCAGATCCTCGATACTCGGCTTTGCAGAAGGCCTCGATATGGGTACACCGTGCTCAGTGGCTCGAGGTAGGCCGAGCTCGCCAAAGTCATTTGACCCGCTCGCCAGGACCATCTGTTCTACGTTCTGCTCCTCCGCACTGACCGCTGCACTCGACGATCCTCCGACCACACCTTGAGACACCTTCTGGTAGACAACGAACGACGTCGTCCATGTCGAGGCGATCCGTACTGGCTCCCAGTCATCTCGACTCAAATCAAGCGGACCAAGTAGGTCGACCGGCTTGAACTTTGTTTCCGGCTTTACCCCGCCCCACAACGCACAGCGCGGTCCGAGCTGGCCTAGCGAATTCGTTCCCGCACCAAGTAGGATATTCGTACATCGTGGATCACCGCCACGGGTTTTGAGAAGGAGTAAGGAATGGGTGGAGGCTGAGACAAGGTCGATGACTTTCGCATCGCGGATAAGGGCTTCGAGGGATGGATGGAAGGCGCAGGGCTGTAGGGTGTGGACGTCCTCCGTGTGATCTAGGGCAAGCTGACCGGAGCCATTCGAGCCGCAGGCGAGTAAAAGAGGTTTCATTGAGATTGATATAGCATCGAGACGAGGTTGGGGCATGAATTCTGGCTTTGACTGTCAGATTCGAGTTCCGGTCAAATCGCCGGATTCCGGAACTCTTATTATCTCTGAAGACTCCCAAACGGACCGACGGTCGATTCCCGCGGCTACTGGCTGGTTTATGATGTTACGCGATTGGCGTGTCGTTAGAGAATACCGATCAGGGAGCCAGATAGCTCGTCGGCTTGGATGTTTTGGGAATACAAGGAGCAGGAACAGGGCACCTCAAGACTTCATGTCAAGAACATAAGGTCTCCAATCCCCTCCTGCTTACTAGATGTCTTCGTCGCGTTGCTCGCTATTTCCATTGATAGCGAACCCCTTAAACTCCCTCTGAACGCTCTCGTAGTGTTCCATCTCCCCACCACTGACACTCGGTACCAACTTGCTCAGCGCCTCCTCGAAGTCCTCTCTTCCGACCCGCACCTCAACCCCGTCAGGTGTCGCCATGGAAGAAAGGTAGTATTGCGGGGTGAGCGGGTGTGGGAATTTGTGGGGCGGAGGAGTAGAGTTAAGCTCCTCGATCCGACTGTCGACCGCTTCGGCCTTGCGAGTCATAGCTCGTAGCATGGCATCGGAACATAGCGCATAAAGGTCCGCGCCTGTGTAGTTGAAGGGGCATTGCTCGGCTACATCTGCCAGGTCGAAAGTGGGATCAAGCTGGAACTTCCGCGTGAGGGCTTGGAGGATACTGAGTTGCGCATCATGAGACGTCGGGGCGGATAGGTAGAGCATCCTGTCGAATCGTCCAGGTCGGAGGAGCGCCGGGTCGAGCAGGTCTGGCCGGTTGGTAGCACCCATGACATACACGTCTCCGCCCTTTCCGCTCGACATCCCATCGAGCTCAGCAAGCAGCTGTGAGACGATGCGGTCCATTACGCCGCCTGAATCACCCTGGTTGCCCCGCTTAGGTGCGACAGAGTCCAGCTCGTCCAGGAAGATGACGCATGGCTGAGCATCGCGGGCTCGCTGGAAGACTCGGCGGACGTTCGCCTCGGACTCGCCGATGTACATGTTGAGCAGCTCGGGACCTTTGACCGAGAAGAAGTTGAGGGAACAGGAAGTGGCGACAGCCTTGGCGAGCAGGGTCTTCCCGGTACCCGGTGGCCCGTACAGCAGGATACCCGACCGCTTCTTGAGACCTTCCGCAAACAGCTCCGGTCTCTCCAAAGGTAATTGCACCGTATCTAGGATCTCCCTCTTGACACTGGCCAGGCCACCGACATCGTCCCAGCTGACATTAGGTATCCGTGGTGCTCCGATGCTATCTGAGTAGCTCGACCTAGCGTCGCCGAGTGCTGCATCAGCATCGGAGCCGCTGAGACTAAGGCCAGCGAGACGGACGCTCGAGGTAGCCCGGGAGCTAAAGGTGATCGCGCGAGAGAGTGCTAGATCCTGCGCCCTCAGCGAGAGGGAGAGAATATCGCCGGCTTGCAGGGCGGCCGTCTGAGTGGCGATGCTTTTGAGAGAGACGTCAGGGGCAAGGTTGGTGGGACGAAGCGCTTCGCGAGCAATGACTAATCGTTCAGCCTCATTCGGAGCCTGAGTAGAGTCAGCACAGACAACGTTATCACCCAAGATTTAGCTCACAGAAAGCGAAACGTCCTGCTTGAAGCACCCCAATACCTCAGGTGGCACGGCATCCTCGTCCGCCGTCGTCCCCATCATGACGCAAGGCCAACCCGTCTCTGCTGATGCCGCCTTCAATGACGTCACCGCGTCCTCCAGAACCTTGACGATTGGCGGGGTACGACCCGTCGCGCTCGATTCCGATTTGCGTGATAATGCTTCGACATGGTTGAGAAGTAAGATGGACGGTGCACATGATTTCGCCTTCTCAAGCCTAGCCTTGATGCTTCCTTCTGTTACTGCCGCGGTGTCGCCGATGATGTCGAAGCACTCGACGAGGACGACGTTGAAACCAACATCATCTGCCAGCGACCTGATTATTGAAGTCTTCCCCGACCCCCTAGCACCTTTGACGAGAATTGAAAGCTGCATTGTGAATGCCGGGGACGAATGAGCAAAGCATGCAGTCAAGAGTTGTCGGACTTTCGTTGCCACTGCGTTACTGAAGGGACGCGGAACTCGTGCTACATTGCCGTCAGTACAGATCACACCACATGGACATACCAATGGCATGCCACGCTCGGTCCCCTTCCCTACCTCTGACTCGGGCCTTCTCCACACCAACCAGCACCATCTCCGTAGTCCCCTTCTCGCCAGCATCGACCCAGCATCCCAGTTCTCCCGCACGTGCTTTCGAAGAAATGGAAGACCGAAAGTCCTCCTCGAAGGGGACTAGCAGCTCGTAGGATAAAGCGGTAACGATGAAGTACACGACGCCAGTCGCAGATCTCTGCCTATGAGGACTCCGGGCCGAACCTTCTTCGCACTCGGAGTCTTCGGAGCTCGAACTAGTCTCATCCTCACCGACAGGCTTGTCCAGCCATACCGGAACGGATACGATATCCCCCCGCCGAACGAGGTGAATCGCGTCCTCTGCGGCTTTGTTCTTGCCCTTCGTGTTCCCGGCAAAATGCGTTTTTAATCCTCGTAGCCAAGAACGCTCATACCGTTTATCCACGCCTTCGGTAGTGGCTATCCGGGCAAGGGCGATAGTTCGCGCTACAGGCAGGGTGGGTTGTCGAGCTCCGAATGGTGTTGGTAGGAGAATGACCTGAGAAGACTCGGAAGGAGCATATATGAATGACCGGTGCAGGTGTGGTGAGATGAGCATTGGGTTTTCGGGACTGCTCAGCTCGGTCGTCAGCCAGATAGGACTTAACGAGGCGGACTCACAGATTGTCGTCAGGCTCGTCGAGCTGCTCCCATGCGAGAACGCGGACCAAACGACCTCCGCTATTCGATGGTTCCGAGCCGGAGGAGGGCTTAAGTAATGCCTATACGAAATGTCTATTCAGCTTAAAAGACTTCATTCTCCTGCTCCAGGCTCACCCAGTCTCCCTCGAAGATCCCAGCACGACCCAGACCCGCAACCCCGACCCAACAAACATCATTCCCTTCATCCGCACTCGATGAAGGACCCATTGCCTTCATAGCGGTGAATCTAGTACCTCCAGGTTGTCCTTCATCGCCGAGCGCATCCCCGATAACAGCTGGCGGAGATGAAGACGTCGTCCTCGTAACTCCGGGCGCCCGCGGTGTGATCGAACCAGATGTCTCCGACGATATGGACTGAGCGAGATCGCCATTCTCGAGCGTTGGCGAGCCATTCGGCAACGAGAGAGCGAGTGAGGAAGACAGGAAGGCGTCGGCGTCAAATTCGGCGAGTGAGGTATGTGTGCTCCCGCCCTCCGACATCCCACCGTCAAGGTCGACTTCAAGCTGGGTATTTGTGGTATAAGGGGCGGTGGAGATGATGATCCGCGTGGAAGGAGTGAGGACGCCCTGCTGCACGGGCTCGAGCATGAGGATCTTGAATTGCCGCTCACTCGCGGATCCACTGGTATGACGAGTATGAAGACTGGTGAGATCGCCTTGTCGGACGATTCGCCCTTGATGGGTGGGATGATGACCATTTGGTAGAGCGTTCGGCTTGCGATGCGAAGGTGTACTATGGGAGTAGATGCTGGATAGGTCAAGGTCCTCGACGTCGAGTATAGCAGAGTCGGACATGGCGTCATGCGGAATCACCGGTTGCAAAATCGCCAAGGACAGCTCGATAGGTTCCTGGAGATGGATTTTGGCGGTGATGGTGGCTGGAGAGTACGGCGGGAAGAGATGAGCAGAGAGATGCAGTGAAAGCTCGTGAGGTTCGTCGGATGACCCGTCCTAGATGTGAATGTTGTCAGCACTTTCAATACGGAGCATGTCGTGAGCGTCCTGACCTCTTCCCCGGCTCTAGTCAACCAGACCACCAAGCTTCGCCCCTTCCCTTTACCCAGCCGCCTATCCTCTGGCCATTTCACAGCGATTCCGATACGCTCCGCCTCCTCATGACCGTCCGCGTCATAATCTTCCGTTTTCCGTCGCTTTCTCCTTCTCATTGCGAAGAGCCTATCCCATAACGCAAGCGAAGCGCGCGCGACCTCCTCCTTCGACGTGCTGCAGCTGGCACCACGGGACGAGCTGGACGGTATGGCATGGACCTGTGCGAGCACATGGCGTGTCGTTCCGTACTCCCTCCACATTTCTTGCACTCTCAAGACCCAGTCGTCGATTTGGTCCAGGTGATTTGGTTTGGTCCAGGTGATTAACAACCGAACCTCGGCTACAATCTCAGCCGGAGTCATCTTCTCCCTCGATGATGACAGGTTTTTGTGTGGTCTTGCGGGCCCAGCATGACCCCTCGACTGGCCCTCAAGGCTTCCAGAAGGCTTTCTCTCGCTCGCACACACCGCCTGGTCCGCTATCAATCTACCACTCACACGATCAACCCCTCACCATCCCCCAAGATCAGCTCTATCCCCTTCCGCATCTCCCCTCAAGATGCCGTTCACAGACTCCACATCGCAGCGCTCGTCTCCACCGGTGCGTCCTCCCACTTTACTCACCCGACTCACTGAAGTCAGACCGATAGTCAACATGTCAAATGTCATCTTCGCAGGTCTCCTCCGCGTCTTCGGCCCAGGGATCTCCTTCCTCGCCAAGGAGTTCGGCCTAGGCGAAGATCTCAAGCTGAAAGATATGCGAGCGGCTCTGTACCCAATCTGGAGATGCGACGTGCTGATTGAAGGGAAGGTTGTGAATGAATATAGTCGGGAGAAGGTGGATACCAAGGGCACCGTCGCGATCGAGGGGGGATACGTTCCTGGTCAGTCCCCTCTTCCCAGCTCATTCACCATCACTGAAGAGTGTATAGGGAATTCGTTTGCACCTTTATCGTACATCTCATACGCCACTCAACCGATACCCGATGACTTGCTGGTGTTTGAGCCGGGAAAGGAGCTCTCTCAGCTCGGAGAAGGGTACGAGGTCATCCCTATCCCATTCACGGTCTCCCCGCTTGGACTGCTCAAGAAGGTCCGATCTATCGTAGGGTCAAGACGGGATTGGCGGGGTCTATTGTTGGACGAACCGAAATGGCAAGAAGTCATGGTGCGTCGTTGTCCGACATCGAGGTATGATGCTGAGGTGGGTGGCTAGGTCGCATGCTATCCCATCATGTTCCCGATCTACATCGCGGACTTCGAGTTCCAGAAAACCGAGAATGAGAAGCGAACCGTCACGCTCGTCCTTGACGCTCACGACAACTCGGTCAGTCATACCTTTACACTGTCTCTCCTAGCTGATCCCTTCTGCAGGGCATACCTCGAGTCTCTACTCCCACTCCACCCGAAGTCTTTGGCCGGTAAGCTTGTTCCCTTCCTGCCCCCCCCCCCCCCCCCTTTTCCTCTTCCTACTTTTACAGCACTGACGACCGCAGCGGTCAGTTAGGAAAGAATTACTACGTGAACCCGCACGCCTTCCTCCCCGTCGCCCACTTCCTCCTCCCCATGACCCTCTCCGAGCCCCCTCAAACCTCCCCCTCCTCCTCCTCCTCGTCCGACTCCGACAACGAATTCCGTTCCCCACCCGGAGCGGACAAGCTCATCGAGTCCTACCAATACTTCATGTCCCCCGCCCCCACCTCGTTGACTTCTGTCCCTCCGAGTCCGATGGTGGATGTAGAATCTGAGGAGGGTGGGGTGGATTGGGGGGATGTGCGGATACGGGGTTGGGGGGAGAGGGAGGAGAATGCGGATTGGTTGAAGAGGGCGATCGGGATTGAGAATCATCTTGGGTTCATACAGGTCAGTCCACTCTCCGATCGTGCAGGGTGTGTTGGGAGGTGTTGACGGGTGATTGCGTGTAGAGTTTGAATGAATCAGATAAGGGGGAGGGGGAGGGGGTCGAGGAGATGGCGAAGACGGTCGAGATTCACTTGAATCGGAAACCGTGGATGAAGACGACGATGAAACCGATGTCGGAGATGAGGGAGGAGGCTTCGAGGGATGGAGAGCGGTTAAGGAAGGAGTTGGAGGAGAGTAAGCCGGATTGGCTGAAGCGGTGGCAGGCGGAAGCGGGGACGGCGGAGTCAACGGGATCTGCTGCTGAGATGGAGAGTGCTGAAGGCAAGGCGAAACCGACTAAGAAAGCTCGATGATGTATCTTTGCATGAGATCTACCCCACGTCCAATGACTACTCCGCGAAGATATGATCGATCCCCTCCCATTGTCCCTCTTGCCCCGCCTTCTCCCTCTCCGCCCAGAACAACACCTCTCCGGTATCGGTCCGCCTCGGCTCCCAAAGTCGCTCCCCAGAGTCGGGATCCATGCTCGATGAGAACCACCTCGCCTCGTGAGGAGGCAGTCGGCCCTCGGCTCGAGCTTTCCGCGTGTTCCGCTGCATCTCCTCATTGAGCGTCTTCAGTCTGTGGTTACGGTCAGAGAGACAGCATGGAGGGGCGAAAGCGCGTACTCTTGTGCTCGTTCGTACTCGGCATTCTCGAAAGCCCTCTGGTCCGTGCGTAATCGACAATCGGTCGGAGCAAGGTATGGCTTCAGACCATTCGGGATGTCGTTCTGTGGAGTCGTTAGTGGTGTTCGAAGAGTAGATGAGGAACCGGACTAGGGTACAAGCAAAGGGAGTGAGGTTGAAAGGCGCCTTGGGTTTCTCGCTATTTCGCCATAGGAGGAGATACTCCTTTTGAGACGGCTTGAACTCCGTGTTCACATCGAGCGGGGCGGAGCTTCCAGCTTGTCGAGCGATAAGTTGTGAGTCCCAGCCTGAGTGTCGTGAGCATACTGTCCATTTAGCGCCCGGAAGACTCACGCCCAGCGATGTCCCATACTGATCGGCCAGAGGCATCGGTGACGCTGCCCTTGATCTCGAAGGCATCTTTGCCTCGCCAGCTGCGAGGCTTGAAGGTGAGGGTGCAGGTCTCGCCGGTCCGATGATTGGCTTTGAGTATGGTGAGCACCGTCCATTCGCCATACGAGGTATCGATGACTCACTAACGACGAGATCACCATAATGATCTATGATAGGCGAGCCGGTAATGAAGCCCGACACGTTGGTAGTCACCTTCTTCCATCTGCGCCACTTCAGCCGGATCCACCGCATGCCAGATGCAGCTCACGAATAGTGCTCGACAACGAGACCCTCGCGGTACTCCGGTCCAGCATCAGGATACTGCTGTTCTGGCTTCACCCATTTCTTGGGAATGATCAGCGTGGCATGTGCCACTCCAGTCGGCCGGATCTCGAAGCTTCGACCCTGGAACTTGTTCTGCGCGTCGACTTCGCCAAAGTATTTCCACTTCGGCGCTTCGCAATAGCACGCCGAGATAGGCTGATCTGTATGAGCAGCGTACGCCATAGAATGGACGAAGTGCCTACCGGATGATGGGACACCTGCTCGGAGATGTACCGATATCTATGAGGAATTGCGTACTCGAACGACTGGCTGAGTAGCGGGTTGAACGGCTTAGCGATACGTCCTATAGTGGAGCTGTAATTGCTCATGGCGAAAGCTCCCACGAATGCGATGCGCTTGAGCGAGTCTTCAATCTCCGCTGCTACCGTCAAACATGCGTCATACTCCATGTCTTCGGCTAGAAACGCTATCAGTGTGACTCATTCCGGTGGAGAGAGGGATCTACCCATCCGCTGCAGCATCGACGTGCACTCGTTGAAAGCGACAGGAAACGAGATCCTTGTAAGGTCTTTGCCGACCGAAGACTTCAGGATGCTCCACACTGCCAAACGGTTAATATCGTATGCGCGAAACCTGTTGATCACTCACAGCTTACAGCAGGCCGTTTGTCATCATCGATCGGCAACTTCTCCCTGACATGCATATATGGCTCGAGGCTCTTCCTGGCCAGGAGATCCTGGATTGTTCCACGCGGGGGCTGTTTCGCATCCAAGACTGGAGTCTGCTTCTCGCCGACAGGTGTTCCAGGTCTTTCCTTGGCCGGATATGCAATGCTATCATATAGCTTGAGGTTCGGGATGGTGTTCTGTTCAATAGCATCGAAAAATTCGTCGTCGTCACCGTCTTCCGAATCTGACCCGGCGCCGGCGGCCACCACCGCATCATGTGCTTCCTGGATGTTGGATATGGATCCGCGGTGGAAACCTCCGGGAGACATTGCGGATGTCATACCAGGTGACATGGTCCCCGTTGTTGCAGAGCCGAGGGCGACGTCGAGAATACCCGGTCCGATCGACGAAGGAGGTGCTGCAGGGGGTGACATTTCCCCTCCTGCTGGCGAGAGAGGCAAGCTGCCTCCGCTACTGAGGCCGGCGAGCACGCCCTTCGCCTGCCGCAGAGCTTTCCTCTTCTTCTCGTTGTCGCGAGCCGCCGCGTTGAGTTGCCGATCCATATCCGCCTGTTGTTGTGCCACCGTCATCAAGTTCTCTTCCCATAATTTCCTAGCCTCGACCTCCCGGTGAATCCGGCCTAGAAGATATCGCTCGCGATCTTGCGACATGATGTTCTGCTGTGATACCAAGGTCCCGAGAGTAGTGAGAGAAGATCGAAGGGCGTCTTTGACCGCTTGTTGCCAAGAAGACGTCCGAGCAAGTCGAGGGGCACTACGGTCTGGTGATGCGTTCGTAGATGTTGGCGGTGTCAAGGTAGAGTCAATCAACTGCTGAGTCAAATCGATTTGAGCCTTGATGTTGAGGACACCCAGGTCGAAAGACTGATCATGAGGAATGCCATAAGATCCGGTCTGTTGTTCGCCGCTACCGACCAGGCTATCTTTGTCGGCTGCGTCGAATAGTGAGATGGTATCACCGCCGTCCGTCAAGCCGTCCGTCCCAGGATCACCGGATGGTAATGGCAACCTCCGTCCGCTGCCGTCGACGGGTGAGGACAGACTGATGCCGCTCAGACCGGTTGCGGTCCGTGCTAGCTTCGGACTAAGGAAGGTGTCTGCAGGCGGAAGAGATGCTATCGATGAGCTCAAAGACTTTTCTGGCATGGATGAGATGTTCATGCTGGTAGGTCGTCTGGAGAGTGCAGCCTTCTCTGCGGGAGGAGGCGCAGGCTTTCCGCCCTGGCTGTAGAAGTCGATATTGAGCTTGACCGTCTGGATCCATCGAGTGACTTCCGCGCGGTGGGCGGACTTTACGATGAATTTGGGGACTGAAGAGGAGACTTTCGAATGAACTTCGAATCGTGAGCCGTCGTGAGAGGGATGCAGCGTTGCGACCGCCATGGCAATAGAGCCACGGCAAGCTACAGCCTCATCTTCTCGATTTCGGTCTGAAAGCCAGCTGTCAACCAAGGGAGGAGCGGATAGATTGAAAGCTCGCAATAGCTCAGGACTCCATTCTCCAGGACGAACCACCTGGTTTTCCAACCGCTCCGATAATTGACCCACTTGCTCAAGAAACCTCGAAGATCCGGCGGTCGTCCATCGCTCTTCGACTGGACTACGCTGTCTTGGTCGTGGACTGGGGATGACACCGTCAGCTTAGTCGACATAGAGTGATCAGGATAGTGGCGATACCTACACTGTCGAAGAAAAGCTTTGATTCTGTCATCTGCTCCCTTCTCCCCGTCGAGCACACGGCGGCCCATCCTGTCCCGCACGAAGATGTCGGCTCCTCGCTTGACCGCGAGCTCAACCAGCCGCATGTCTCGCCGCCTATCGGCTGTAAGCTACAAGCGATGCCGAGAAGAGGAAGCGTACCGTGCAGCTTCGTGTAACAAGCTCGTCCCACTCTTCTCGTCCAGCGCGTTCAAGTTGAGGATTTCAGTCCTGCCAGGGACCACTTGGTAAGCGACCAAGCGGTACAGCTCAGGAGATTTTACCCACCTCGGACCCTCTAGGAACTCTACCATCGCCATGCTCTCTTCTACCGAGCTCAGCGGGCTTGCGACATAGCTAGAAAGCTGCGCGATATAGCGGACTTGCAGGGTGCCGCGAGACTCTGCATGCTCATCAGCCTGATATGGGCCAGCGGATTGGTCAGACACACCCTCTATAGCTGCAGCAACTTCGTGATTCCCAGCACACTCCAAAGCGGTCCGTCCTTGTTCGTCTCGGATAGTATCGTTGATTCTCGGATGGTTAAGAAGGAGCTCCACTGCGGTTGAGGTGAGCCTCAGCTCGAACCAGCCAAAGCGAGGTAGTGCTGATAGCGTTTGCGAGGGACTCACCAACATCTGACCGGCCCGTCTGACTGGCTACATGCAAGGCGGTAGTAAAGGAGCCGAGAGTCACCGGGAGGTTTGGGGAAGATACGCTTGGCGAGGTAATGATTTGCGATACGATAGGCACTGTGAGTGTACAATCACCCCAAGTGCTGCCCGATTCATCTGTGCGTACCTGAAGCAACCCTCACAGCCATACCCAGCACCTTCCCAATCTTTGCGGCATCCTCCATCCCATCCGCGGACATAGTACTCGGCTGCAGCTCATCAAGGAACGGCTGTACTCTCCGAGGATCATCCGAGCGTAGCGCCTCGAGTAGCCGGAAGTTATACAGAGCGGAAGCAGGGGTGGACGTCAGGGATAACATCGTCGAGGCTGACGAGCTGGTAGAACCCTCTGAAGCGGGTATCAGCGAAGGGCGTCGCTCCAAGACGTACTGGTAGTATCCCCCTGTACTTTGGCTGATATGGGAGCCGGAACGCTCATCTGCAAGACAGCTAAGCACCGGTATTATGAAAGTGCTGAATGAGGGATGTGCGTGGATGACGGTCGTCAAGATGAGAGCCGGGAAGGACGGGGTAGTTGATAGACCAGCTTCCAGGATAACGTCATGAGTGCGGGGTTATGGAGACGAGCTTAAGCCCGGCGGTATCCATTGGTGGCTCCAGACACGTGCTGCTCACGCGGGGCTCCGTTTGTTGGGTGTCTGCGTTCTTAACATCCCTGCCAAGGTTGTAATGTAGCCAATCTAGATCAGTTCCTCAGACATCACCAGAGGAGGGTGTAAAGATGAGGAAGGGTCCGACCAGGCTCATCGAGCAGTTGATACCTCCAGCTCTACTCACCTACTTCGCGTGAGCCAACCCCTTCGCTGTTCAATACCAAGCTGAGAGTCCCTAAGATGGGCTTGGAAGGTCTGCGTACTCGAGATTGGCCGTATGTCCAACCTCGAGATTCGCCAAATTAGCACACAATGATATTCATTTCACTAGCCAGATACATTGGCCATACACTCATCCATCCCATCCTCAGTAGTACGCTTCCCTTCCCTTCCCCTTACTAAACCGACTGACTCGTCCAGCCATATACATTCTCCTGTCCACCCTCCTCATATCATCCATTTCTCTCCTCTTTCTCCGCCTCTACTTCCTCCCTTCCACCCAATCCGTCCCGCCCCGAGATCCGCCACCCAGCATAACCTCCCGAACCGTCATATTCGAGTGCCTCTCCCCCTCCGAAGCAGCTGCCGTCCACCTCGCTTATGACGAGGATGCTACCGGGCGTAAGGGTGAACCGGTCGTGAATCGATGTTGGAGGGAAGACTGTGCGGGGAGATGGAAGCCGGCGCGGGCGAGGCATTGTACAGAGTGCGGGACCTGTCGAGCGGGGTTCGACCATCATTGTGCGTTCGTACGTCCATCTCTGTCTTGTTGAGTCCGTCCAATGAGCTGATGGCGGAGTCAGTTCGCCAATTGTTTGACCACACCGCATATCCCGGCATTTCTCTCGCTCCTTCTCCTTACTAGTCCAACGACCATCGTCCTCTCACTCCCGCTCTACGTCCCCTTAGCGCGCCGCGCACTAGCCGCCTTTCGCCTTTCGAGGGATGATGACGGGATCTGGAGCTGGTGGTATGATTGGCCGTGGAGCTGGATACTTGCCGGTGGACCTATCGGTCGATATTCTGCTGGGACTATCTTCGGCTGGCGGGAGATGGACCGGCTTGATGGAGGTGGGATCGCACGGCTCGAGATGGGTGTACTCGTCGGGATAGGGATCTTGCTGGGACTCATCACAGCTGTGCGTCCTCCTTACATGTCTGACCTGTACTCAGACTAGGCTAGGCGCTGGCTGGCACGACCATCACCCTCATCCTCTCCGGCCAGCTGACGATCGACCGCGAGCGAGCACGATCCCATGCTCGAGCACGAATGGCCATCGCCAAGCTCGTATCCAAAGGCAAACCCGTCCCGGAGACCATCAAGGAAAACATGGACCGCTGGGGGAAAAGACGGTCTTTCTGGGTCCCCATTGACGAGAGTGGGAACGGCACGATTGTGGAGACACTAGATGAAGAGAGGGCTTATGATTGTGGGAGGAGACGAAATTGGGAGCTCGTCATGGGCTCGGGCTGGCGGTGGGTTTGGCCGCCGAACGCTCTACTCGGGAAAGTGGGGATGGGGCATGAGGATATCTTCAATTGGCCGATTGCGCCTGATGTGGAGAAGCGATTGAGGGAGGAAGCGTTGCGCAGAGTTGGACGGGAAACGATGCATGCAGGTAGATAATCATAAGCTATCGAAGAACGATAGGTCTTGTGCGGAAAGACCGGGTTTGCCGGCTGATGTAGATGGGGCTGAGGTGTTGGGAGGAGCAGAAGGCGTGTCGGACCAACGTGGTCTTGGCGCTAAACCCGGCGTAGGAGCGTACGAGTTGAGCTTCAGTGGGGCTGGAGAAGGGATTGGAGCAATTGGAGTACCAGCGGTAGCCGACATAGGCTTTTGCTGTCCGCCATCTATGCCCAACAGATCATCGTCAAAGGGTACTGCTTCCTTGTTGCCAAGTCCGGACGAGGGGCGTGACGGTGGAGGTGGCGGACTGAGGAACGGGAATCCAGCGGACGCAGAGCCGGCGCGAGGAGGTGGAGCCAGGACAGGAGCGACAGGTGATGGAGGGGCCGGCCATCGTCGTCCCTTGGATTCTGAGGCATGATCCAACAGCGCCTTTGTAGGTGAATGATCAAGGGCATGTGGCGATGAGGTCGTAGCGGAGTTTGGTGTGCAGATGGCAGCGAGGGATGGAGAAGGTCGGAGTACTGGGGTTGGACCAGTTCCGTTCGCTGAGAAGGGTGGTTCCGAGTCAAACGCGGAGAAATCGCCAAAGTCATCGAAATTCTTCACGTTATGTGGTCTGGGCGTGTCAATTTCGTCGAATGCACTGAATCCATCGACCTGTCCTTGGGGAGGAGGTGCGGGGTGGAAAGTGACGGTCGGCGACATTGGGGCGGATGATTGTGAGGATGATGACAATGGTCCTGACGGAACACGGGGAGGGGGTGGGGGCTTTGATGAGGCAAGGAATTCGTCCCAAGGCGACGAGGTATTGCTGGAGGGAGAAGTGCCCACAGCTGCTGGCGCAGCAGGAGACGACGGTGATCGAGAACCACTTTCATCAACAAAGTCCAAGCCCGAGAGCAGATCCATATCCGTCGATGGCTGTTTTTTCAACTTCGGCATAAATCTGGCGCTCCCGACTGAGGAGTTGGAGGGTGTTCTCGAAAAGCTTGACGGGACCGCCCCTCTCGGCGGAGGAGCGAGTGGCTTCGGCAGAACAGTCGACTTCGAGCTGAGCATCGATTCGAGACTTGCGATCTCTTCAGTGCGACCGGACTCCATGGACAGAAGATCTCCGATACCCCTCTCAGACGGAGGAGCGGACATCGAGGGCACCTCTGAAAGATACGAGAAGTCGTCCGCCGAGAGCTCGAGATCCCGCGGGTCGACTGAAGGTGTCCTTGGGGCAGAAGGCTTTCGTGCAAGTCGTCCGAAGAAGCGTGAGACCACTGAGGGCCCGCCCGGTTGATTCGGGGCCCCGATAACTCCGCTCGGTGAGGAGTGACCGACTTCGTCCTGATGATTGGAAAGAGGAAGAGGTTGGGAAGGAGAGGGTGAAGATGGACGTAAGGTCTGAGATGGCGATTGGCTGATTGAGGTCTTCATTTCGGTAGATGAGCGAGCTACCGACCGTGCAGGGACGAGAGCGACTGCCTTGATCTCAAGCAGACCACCGCCAGACGTGACGAGCGGCGTTTCGGGCCCCGTCTTCCGTCCCCATAAAGACCATCTGCCTCTCCCAGGATCCTGCGCTTCGAGGGGAACATCGGGTGCGGGAGCATCCGGCTCGCCAAGTTTGGACCGACTGATCCAAGGGGTTTCAGAACTCCCGCTGGGAGCATCGAGTCGATTGGATCTCCTTGCGCCCGAGATGTTGAGCAACGAGGTTGATGGAGCAGGATTTGGTCTAGCAAGGGCGTAGCGGTGTCGTTCTTGTGTAACCGTGGAGGAAAGGACTGGCGGGTAGGTATTGATGTTGGGCGGGATGGTCGATAACGATGTCATCGTCTCTGCGCTGCACACAGTTAGTCAGGCCGTCCACGCGGATTGGGACGCTCACGTTTCCTCCTGTAAACGTCTCACGGCGTCATGCAGTCGCTGTCCCTCCTCGTCGGTCAGCTTGTCAAGCGCATTCAACCCGATGACAGCTGCCGCAAGATCCGTCCACTCCTTCTGCAATGCCTCGATCTTCTCTGGAGGCTGCGCAGCGTCACCTCAATAGTACAGGAGGGAAGAGGTCTACTCACCGCCCGTTCCTGCTTCAGCTTGATCCGTCTCTGCGCCTCTTCCCAATCATCCTCCTGCAGCGCCCTAAGCGGGGCGCTCGCCGCCCGACTCCCTCTTGCGCCTCCCCATCCTTCTCCTTCATCCTCTTCATCCTCATCCTCATCCTCATCCTCATCCTCATCCTCATCCTCATCCTCATCCTCATCCCGCTCCTCCACTACCAGTGAGCCACCGGATCCTTCCCCATTTCCCCATTCATCCCTGACCCCGCCAAATCCCCCTCCTCCCCATGGATCTCCAGCTTGGAACCCGCCCGAGAATCCACCGAAACCTTCCTCGCCGAATGAGGGCGACTGAGGTATCGGCAAGCCGTGGTCCGGTTCGAGCTCCTCGCGGATCGAGCTTGGAGAGGGGAGCGACTCGTCCAGAGAGGAGAGCTGTGGGAAGCTCGTCGGCCGAGGTGGTGTGGTGACTACCGGTGATACAGGAGCCTGATGAATTTCGGGCTCGTAATCATCCGAAGGGAGCGGTCTTGTACCTGCCCGAGGGGTATCGACACTCCAAACCGGACCGTCATTCGGCTCTTCTCGAGGGGGAGGCATCGTACCCTCCTCTGGTGGTTTCGGTTCAAAAGCAGCTTTCGGTGACTCCTCGCCCCATGGGCCTCCGGCTCCGTTCGTATACTCCCAGCTCTGCGCAGTCTTAGACGATTCCTCAACGTCCAATGGGGGAGCGGGTAATGAGGGGGTTGCAGGCGGACCCCACGGATCGGACACGTCGAATCGAGCGGGCGGGACCTCCTGCTTTGCTTGTTCCGATTCCTCTAGACGTTGCGATGTCGACGCTCTGGTTGAGGTAGACCATGACGGTCCGGTTGCCCACGGGTCCTCCATAGCGCGAAATGAGCGATCTCATGCAGAATATCAAGATGAAAGGGTGATTTTAGTAGACTGGTCTCCGCCTATGACTTCCCGGGAATCCCCAATCCGTTCTCCCATTCTCCCTCTCCGTCCCCTGTACCATGCCCAACATCCTGACCGTCCCCTCGGTCTCCGTCCAAATCCCACTCGACACCTCTCCTCGCTCAGCCGGCCGGATTCGCATCAGGTCATCATCGCTCTCGATCGCTCGGTCCCCCTCTATCCTCACAAGACCACTCATCAACCCTAACCCTCCAGGATCCGACGTCGAGTCCCAAACGTACGCACTCACGCGGACCAGGTCATATCCCAACTATACTCGTAACGACCTCGAGGATATCGCTAGTGATGATGGGAATTCACCTCTTGCCAGTCCGGTCCCGCCGGGTGAGGCGATCAAGGAGGATGTGGGAGAGGGGATGTACGAGGATGAGGTACAGGACGATGAGCCAGGGGAAGAGGAGCAGGAGCAGCAGGAGGATGAGCGGCTGAAGTATACCGGCGGGTTCCAAGCGCCAGATACGAGAGAGTTGGTGGCGATGGCCTTGAGTTTCGGGGCGGTGGTAGTGCTCGCCGTCGCAGCGGGCCTCACGACAATCTACGATTGGGTCCTCTGAACCTCAAGACTCCCTTCACTGTCGAGAAGCTCTTGGCTCAACAGCAGCTCGCGGATGGGTGAGCATGCACAGGTCAACAGGTATGTACATCTCGTTTATCTCGTGTAGGTAATCGTGCTAAAGCCATACAGTACAGTACTCGTGACCGAACGAACAATGCTTGCTATTGCTACAGACTGGATTGTCCCTCAAGCTCCACGTCCATATCCGCACCTTGGTGGCGGATCTGTTTTGACGACGAGAGGAGCTTGGCCTCCATCTTGTCCTTGACGAATTTGCCGCTGCGTGCGATCTTAAGTTGGAAGATGCCCTTGTTCTGATAAAATAGTCAGTTATGTCTGAGAATCCATCGGGCGGAGGATCGGAGAGAGACGATTCCGAATAGCATGGCGACCCACATGAGGGGCTCGCTCGGAAGGGGAAGAAGAGGGATGTGAAGACACGTACCCGCTTGTGCAGAGCATGCGAATGCGCCTTTTGCACCGGCATGAACTCCTTCGCATCCTCCTCATCCTGATCGTCGATCATCGCTTGACCCGGCACCGCTTCCCCAGCCCCATCCCTCCGCCTCACGCTCTCCACGTCGTATTCGTCCTCACTGTCCGACTCGTCACTCTCTTCGTCTTCCCCATTAGCCACCTTGTGCTTGTTGGACCGTAGGATCTCGCCAACGCTCGTTTGTTTCTGGTCACGATGCACCTCCTTGGCCGCCTCCCACGCCTCGTAAGCGTTTTTGAATCGCAAATCCCGCTTGCACATCTTGCGATGCGCCCGACTGACTCCGGGGTGGATGACGAAGGATAGCGAGACGAAGCCTATAAGCTTGGCCTCGTCGTCCTGAGCGTGAGTGGCCGCTTGTCGTGATTCTCCGCCATTGCGGAGGGCATGATATTGTACGGCCGCATGCATGGCTTCCTTGACTTCTGCTGTCGCAAAGATCGGTACGGTCTGATGACACTCCTCGCCATCCGGACAGTCATTGAGCCGGATGGTGGCAAGACCAATGACGCGTTTCTTCTTGAGCACGCTTGACCGGGTCACAAAGCTGACCAGGACGGAGCACGAATGGCGATACTCCACGGCCAAACGGATGGGCTTGGTGATCTCCCACTCGAGCTCGGTAAGGTCATTCGTCTTGATTGAACTGGGCGTCGTGGCGGGTGGCATCATACTGTTGATCGATAAACTTGACCGGTGTCCATCGATATCGTCGCCGGGAACGGGAAAAGCGAGGGTAAATTTGTCCGTCTCGGTCTCAATAGTCACAGACAAGTTTCGCTCGGTGTGTTTGCCCACATCGGTTGCCGACATTGATAGGACCTCAAGAGTGGCGATCTCGTAACCAGACACACCGGGTGGGAGGCTGATATCGATCGGCTTCCAGAGCAGGGAGATACGGATCCGACCCCAGCCAAGGCCGCCAACGATAGGGAACCAGCTTAAATTGGACATCAGCCCCCGGAGACCAGCGCAAAGGTCAACATACCGAGTAAACTGACTGCGGTCCGCCAAAGCATCTCGCAAGTGCATACTCACCAAACCCAATATCGGATCTACACATCATTCAGCTGATACCTTCAAGTCAAGCAGGCCCACCATGCTCCCGGTCCCTATCGTCCCGGACAACAAAGACGATCTTTGCCATTCTCCAATCCCGGATGAACCTCTCGCTGACCGCGTTAAAGTAAGGCAACGGTGTGACCTGCTTCGTTCTCGTTCGATATATGAATTGGTCGTTTATATGGACCTCGCAATATGAAGAGGGCGGATCTGGATTCTCGGCTGGTGTGCGGTCGATCACATCGGCTAAAGCGGGTTTGCCGCTAGCTGCTGATTTGCGATGATTGAGGTCGGAAGAGAACGTCCCTGCTAGGGATTCGATTTCGAGGTCTATTCAAGCCTTTAGCGGGTATTGAGCTGCGCGCAATTGCGATACGCACCGGTACATTGATGGATGTGGAACTGCAGCACCCCACTCCTGAACTTATCAGACGGTGGGGTAGCCGCCTCCATATCATCCCTTTCTTTCTCTCCGGTAAACCAAGCCAAAGTCTCCTTCCTCCTGACCGCTCTCGTTTCCTCCCAATCCGGCTTGTCCTCGATGAGTTTCCCGATCCATTCCATCCACCGCGGTGGTACCGGGTTCACAGGTTCATGATGTCCAGTTTTCCGCTGATCTTCCAGTCTCTTGCTCATCTCCTCGAGCGGCATCTGCCAAAGTGGACAGAATCGTACACTCCACTCAAGAGATCCGGAAGTGTTCATCCCCGGCTTATCAGCTTTGATAGCGTCATGCCTCCGGCGATGCGATACGTCGGATGTGTTGGTCTCATCGATGAGAGTCGCCAGATCTAATTCGACCATACCGATGGCATCATCAGCTGAAAGGCGATCTGAGTCGACAAGGCGTAATCGCAGTCGCTCGCCAGATTGGATCGCGTCGGCAGAGATAAGGACTGTGAGTGAAGCATCAGCTCAAAGAGTACTTCAGGTTCGGGATGGCAGGACTGACTGAAAGCCGGCTCCTCCCATGAAGGATTGAGGGTGTCGACGATCGTCCGGGTGCTGTAGACTACGCCATGTCAGGCAGAATACAAGAGTGAGAAGGCCGGACTGACGCGGTTTACTATACTTCGAGAACGATATCGACACATAGGCATCGGTCGAACCTTTACCTCGTCCGTCAGACTAGAATGTCGCCGAAAAGGAGCTACTCACCAACAGCGTCCGTTTTGGGCAGGTCCTCCGCCCGATGGATAATCAAGTGCAGCACTCCGACAGTATGAGTACGTAATGCTGCCTCCCTCCCAAGGAGCAAGCGGTCGATATCCACGGTATATGACGCGGGTCGGAGAAACGCCTCGGCTACCTCCAAGACAGATGTTCGGACTGTGGCCACCATTAGCTTGACCTATGTCTGATCGCCTGACTAACTGTAAGATTTCATTCCGGGCAGCTGCATAGCGTTGAATGTGCCAAGCTTGAGGGGATGAGCCGAGATGTCAAAATCGGGTAGGGATGGGAGCGAGACCGTTGCATTGCGTACGAATGGCGGAGTAGCCGAGAGGAGAATTCGCGCATTGGCGGTGCCTTTGACCGAGAGCATGTCGATGTAGACTGGTATTTCCGCCTTGCCGACGCCCTTGACGCCGATTCCAAAGTACCCCTGTGATCTTCATCAGCACTTGTCCGGAATGACGAAGGTCACTCACCAGAACGTGCAGGCCCCAACCTTTCCTATGGGTGCTCTCCTTGCGGATGTACTCGAATCCAATTTGATAGTTCACGTACTGCCCCGCATTAGGGTCATCCTGCTCCACCGAGTCCCCCATCGCACCAATGATCCGCTCTCCATCTGGTTTATTCGCCTCCGAGGACTGGGACGAAGAAGCTCCTGAAGTCATATGCTGAGCCATCATTGGTGCCTCTATCCCATCCTGGGCCTCGCCATCGTCACGAGATTGCCTCGCCTCCCTGACTCTTCGGCGCGTGATTGATTGTACAACCTGATCCCTCATTTGTCTGGTTTGAGTCTGGCGTGCGACGTCGTTGCAATTGTTGGCGGATCCTGCGCTTGATGCCGAGACTGAACTTGTCACTCCTTCGTATGATGACGGCTTTCCCCGCCTCGACGAAGTCATTCCCGCGAGGTGTGATTTGGCCTTGTGCAGGTCTGTGCCCGCTGTAGCCTTGATCTCCCCTTTCCGCTCAGCCGAAGCCTTATGGTCGGTTGAACTGATCTCGGCAAACCATTCTTGATCGGTAAGGGGGCGCATCGATGTCAGGAGGAAAGGCTGATTGCCTAATGAAGCGGAGGTAAGGCGGACAGAGGTCTGCGATAGGGCTCTTCAGTATGACTCATGTTCCACGGAGCTGGGAGGGACTCACCACGATTTGAGGGACCTGCTCCATCAAGGCATCTTCCAGGAGATCGATGAAGGGAGTGAGGACTTCGGTCGAGATCAGCGGAAAGAGAGCATACATGGCGTGATTGCTACACAACAAACCATCAGTGAGAGAACGCGAAACGCTGAGCTTTACTCACACCCAGTTGACCGCAGGGTTCCCCTGTCCAGGATCGCCGTTCCGCCCGTTGAACTCGCCAGACCCTCCACTTCCCGCGGGGTTGAGAGTATCTAATCGATTGCTGACCCAATACAAGACCCCGAGTACCAGCAGCCAGAATGCGGAAAGCCGAGTGTAGAGCAGGTTCAGCATGAGAGCCGAGAGGATGAGAAGATGTATCCATTGCTTGGGGTCTAGCGAAGGAAGGGAAGATGGGAGACCTGCGATAGGATCAGATTTGGTTGGAGGCCACCTTTGTGTGGTAGCGGGGGAAGGGGCGTGGGATTTTCGCGAGGGCGATTGGTCGCTAGCGGGTGGAGGAGGAGCAGGACCCGGGTTTTGGAGTGATGTGGCATTTTGTCCTTCATTAGGGCTTTCAGGCGAAGGTCGCAGCTCCTCGGCTCGCTGTCGGGTTGACGGGTGCTTCTGTATGATAGGCGAATCGTTCTCGGGGGGTGTGGCGGGTGTGATAGCGACCGTGATTTCAGGAGACGAGCCATTTGGAATGGTATACGCTTCGTCTGGAATGGAGAGAGGTGGCGATGCAGGTCGGGAGGGGGATGACCGGGGTGGGAGGGGAGGCGGTATAGATGTTGAAGAGCTACCATAGGAGGATTTTTCGGGTAGCAGAGCAGGTGCTAGGGGGACTGGTGACCGGCGAGGTGGAAGTGAAGGTGGTTCTCTCGAGGCTGAGTCGGACATCGTGGATCCCGTCTGTGTGGAAGGCGGATTACCGGGAACCCGGCTTAGACTCGGTTGTTGAAAGGATAAAGGAGCTTGAAAAAGAGGGTATCTTCAGTCTAATTGGGTATCAAATTATCGATTCGGCTGGGTGAACTTTTTTTAATGACGATGAAATTCGAGCCCAGGCACAAGGAGTCGTATGAAGGATCTGCGGAGTAAACTATACGACGACCGTAATTTTAGTTAATCTTATCTGCCTCTCGGTCCAAGCTTTACGACACCCGAGACTCGGTCATGAGTACCCATCAACTTCAGTATCAGTCTTTCTCCCCTTGCAATGGGTATCAATTCATCCAACAAGATCCTGGCAGGTATAACCGATCTCCGAGACCTTCTTTTGGGTGTTTCTTTTCTCTGTAAGGGATGTCGTGATGGTTCGATTGACTGACGGGATTGGGTATATGGGCATCTGACAAAGCGAACGTCGTCGGGTTTCACCGTCTTGGCAGGCTGAGAGACGTACCCGAGAGATCCCGCAAGCCCGCGTAGCTGGCTGGCGAGTATTAGCGTCTCCAGACGGAGACTCGGGAAGAGGATGTCATGAACTCGCTCGTATGACCGCTCGAGTGAAGTCGATCCGTCGAGAATGAGACGGAGAGCGGTCGCGGGAATTGGATGGCCCTCTCGAGGTTGATGGCGTCTGACGGATTCGATGAACGTAGCTTGGAATTCTACATTCTCGACAAAGGACTTGAAGCTCGGAATGTCCAAGCCGTACCAGCCGCAAGGAATGATTGGGGAGCGGTCGGATGAGCATGATATCACCACGAAGATCTTCTTGGTCTCGCGAACGGGTATGCTGATCGTCAGATCCTCGACAGTGTAGATCCCACGGTTCTGACGACGAGTAATCAACCATCAGTGTTTTGGAAACCGGGTGGTGCACGTGAACAACTCACCTCACAGAGAGAGACAAGCTTCTCCCGGATGTTTGCTTGATGCCGATCGGAGGTATCCTGCACGAGAACGACGGAATCATTCATGGCGGCAAGGACTTTGGCCTTCGGGTGGTGGAGCGAGAAAGTGATGATCTGTGTAGAAGCCATATCGACGATTGTGTGTGAGGACGGGTGTCTCGTTGCTGGCTCGAGTGCTTGACTTTGAGGACGGTGGCGTGGGTAGTAAGCTGTTCGGAACAGAACATTCGGGTCAGATATCTTATGCCGGCCAACCTGATTGCTTCCATGTTGCGCAAATCAATTGTCCGGTAGAACTCAGAGTGCCTTCCATTCATTCACTGCGTCGTACTTCAGGTTCACGACCAGGTGATGGCGAAGCAAGTCAGTTTGGCAATCCGCAAGCTGGGATCTCAATCTCAACGTAAAAGCGCTTACCCGCGACAGTCCAGATCTTAATGCACTACTCATCTCTGGAGACTGATGACACTAATCGAATGTGAAGAAGTTCAATTGAAACTGTTGGATTCGAACGGAAGACCTTATTCAAAGCTAGATATCCCGGGGATTGGACCCGAATTTCCTATAGGCGTGCTAATCATCGCACTAAGCACCCAAAGGTGAGACATCCCAGAGCGCTATATTCAACAGAAACACCATGTCTCAGGAACGGGCTACAGGCACTAGCATGGAATAGCGATCGCCAGGACTCCGAAAGGTGGAGTCGCCACTTTGGGTGGCCAATCTTCGCCACCATCTAGCGCATGGACCACCATGCATTTATGGACTTCGCGATGCGAGGCGTCCTTGAGTTGGGGGAGACCAGACAATACACGCTTCTGCTTGCGTGTAGACGGTGCATACCAGTAGACAAAGCGGACTGCAGTTCGCCACATGGAGAACGAGTGCAAGCACGATACTTCTTGCTCACCTTGATATTCGAAGACGGTATTGATCTAGTGAGCGGATCTGCACCTGCTCGGCATTATGGGTAAACCCGTTGTTCAGTGATCATGCGCACTTCCGGTAGTGTGCATCGTGCCAGAGACAGGGGGATTTGATCCGTTGATCCAGGCTCACCTATTGAGTTGTTCAAGGCAATTAATTTGCCGAACTCCTGTCGGCAGAGAATCCTGTAAAAGCCTGTCGCATGTGACGTCCAACAGGGATGTACGGATTCTGACTTGGGCTGGCCATCCATCCGATCGGCTTACGACATACGGTCGGCCTTTAAATTGAGTGGTAAGTAATCGGTCTCCATCAGTACTCAGGGCGAACAGCGGCCGAAGCTCAACCCAGGGTCTTGGACCCATCAGCATGGTGGTAGTCATCGACAGTCCAATCTCGGTTCAGTCCGTACAGGTCAACAGCTCTGTCTAGCAAGACCGACCGCCGGCTGGGGAGGGAGTCTTCGACAGAGAGAAACTTTCATGCAAGGGCCAAGACTATGCGCCTCCTTGCTGAGTTCACCAAAATGCTTGCCGAAGGATCCATAGCGTCAGTCTCATACATCATGCCGGATGCAGGAAAAGACCGCGGGGACGCGCTTTGCACTCGGTAGGAGCCTGGGATCCATGATCCATTTGGCGGTGTTCGGATAGCACCTGCTTCCGTATGGCTGCAACTTCTGTCATGTGATCATTCGCAAACCTGGTAGTGCATGTCAGTACAGATACAGATATATCAAATCCGTGGATCCGGGCAAGCTCCAGGGCCTTTCTAGGCAATTTCACTATTCCGGGCCTCGCTTGAGCTAGGGGTCCCTGTGAATAGCCTCCACGAGTGGATAAGCAAAGGTTGTGGAGAGATTGAGATCTGGGCTGGCTATCATTCGATCGCCACCCGATTTGGTACAGGAATTCTTCTGGGTCATGAGTCTGGGTAAGTGCAGACAGATCATCGGCATCGAAGGCTGTTTCTCAATTCAGGAGCGCGTTTCAGTCAAGTTCAGAGAAGTGGTATGCCCTCAAAGTCCTGTCTCGGTCAGCCTCCACAGATCAACGGTTCTGCGTGGAAAGACCGACCGCCGGCTGGCGAGGCAGTCTTCGGCAGAGATAACTTTTTGTCCCGTTAGTCGCCACTGTGCTCGATGCTCACCCAGTGCAATAGATTTCATCTCCGTTGCCGAGAGTACATAGCCAGAATAGCTGGAAGCCTTCGCTGAGGTCGAACTGAGACTGGGTGCAACCGAACGGATAAGTCCAGAGGGGAACTTATCACTAAAATTGCATCGGCGAAACTTTCTACCACTCTATGTTGATGCATTGCCGACCGCTTGCTCAGCCTTCAACAGCCGGATATGCTCATTTACAAAGCCCCGCTTCTCCAGCTCCTCAAGACTCAGATTATTCGCGCCTGTCAGATTGACCAGGCAGTCCTGACCCGCATCACCTCAGCTGGGGACATGGACTGGGCGAAAGAAGAGACGTACCGCGGCATCACAAGAACAGTTGAACCCCTGAGCCATATCCCATTCGGTACTAGGGTAGAAGAAGGTCACGCTCTCTCCTTCGTTCAGCCCTCTTTCGGTTGTCCTCAAACCCCATAGGCTCGGTTGATTTGGCGACAGATCAAGATAGGTTGTGGGGTCACAGGCATGATTCACTACATCCTCGTCAGCGTCCCAGCTCGCACCGAGGAGTTCAGAGGACATGCTGAAGAGAAGATCGGAGTTCAGCTCGAAATGATCTCGGGGTCCGGGACCAAATTGGACACTGGAATAAGCCTTTTCCGGCGCGAGCGAAAGGTTGTGGAGCGGGGTGATGATTGTATTGGGAGGGAAGTCCTACCTTGTTATCAGCAAAAGATCAATTGTACACCATCTTAGGGAACGAACGCGGACAGACACAAGTCGGCTCGAGTAGTTCTCCCTCATCTCCGCTGACCCATCACCGTTTGACATCGTGCCATCCGTATTTTGGGACCTAGGTCTGCTGAACTCCACGCTGAACAGCCCTGGATGGGTTGGGGTATACGTCTTCCCGCCATGGGTATTGGCGAAAGTCGGCTTGGTATATGGCGTCTTCGGATGCTCAGAAAGAGGAGGAGTTGGGATTGGCATATTCGGTAAACGTCGAAAGGATATATCTATGAGCTTCGAATCACTTCCCAGGCTAAATAGCAGTCAGTCAGCGTTGTGCAAAACCCTGTTCTTGGCGCCTGCTTTTGGGAACCGGCTGAAATGCCACAAAGGGGGCGGAAGCGGAGAAGTCCGCGAGGTGATGGCATCTTTTGATGGAGAGATCGCCGGGGCCATAGGGAGCATCAGGTTTTGGGTCTCGTCGCATAATTTGGGTTCCTCTGTTTCTCATTCAGTATCGTCGAGGGGTAACTATTAGAAAGGGTGGGAGATCTGTGACTATACAAAATCAGTAACGACCGAAAACATCTCGCACTTTGTAGCATCGATACACGACTCGACTTGACGGCGCATTAACCTGATTGCTGTTCGGAGCTCTTCCCTCCTGTCACCCATTGTTTAATCATCAGTGGAAAGCATTCCCACCACCGAAAGTATCCCGTGCGGAGAAAGCCTCGACCACAAAGGTGAGCTGCTTCCTTTGTCAGATTCTGTCGCACGGGGCGGGACAGTGTTTGGGTTGTTACAGCTAGCCTTTTGGAGTATTTATTTTCGAAAATTCGACCGATTGTCCGGTAGCGAATCATCATGGAGCGAATCGCCTCACCGCTTCCACGAGCGCCTTCTCCAATACCCCCTTCCTTCCCTCCACCAGCCATCCATCTCTCTGATTCACGTCCTGTCTCGCCAAAGTCCCAACTCCAATCAACCGCCTTTCCCCTCCGCCTGCTCCTTCCCGTACTGCTCTTCCGCGTAGCCGATGCTATGACCTACGCCGTCATCTTCCCGTTCATCGCCGAGATGATCATCTCTTTCGATGTTCCCCCCGATCGCGTCGGTCTATATGCTGGCCTTGGCGAAGGAGTCCTCATGCTCGTCGAGGCGGTCGTCGCTACGACTTGGGCGAAAGCTGCTGATCAATATGGTCGGAGACCGTGTATGATCTTGGGGTTCATCGGCACCGTCGGGGCTGCCCCGATGGTCGGGTTCAGTTCGAGTGTCGTTCAGGTCATCTTCTGGCGCTCTATCTGTATGTCAAACTCTTCTTCTCTTACTTGTTTGACACAGTGATCCCACTAGTTGGCCTGAACCCGTGCGGGGTGATTGTGAAGATTATGGCATCGGAGATTTCGACGCCTGCGAACCGCTCCAGGGTGTTCTCGATCTTCAGTCCTTCATTCTCGGTCGGCATCATGCTTGGTGCTTTCATCGGCGGCGAGTTAGCGCATCCTTACGGTCGACTCCCATGGTGGCTCGGGGGCAGTAGCGAGTTCTGGCGTCGATGGCCGTATGGCTTGCCCTGTGTTGTTTCCTCGGTCTTGTAGGTGGTCTGATCTCATGTTGTCTTGTCATGCTAAATAGGATCTCAGCGGAGCGCTTGCAATCTTTGTTGCATACTTTTCCCTCGTCGAGGTACGTTCTTTTCCAAGACGTGGCAAATCCTTGACGATTCCATTGCAGACTCGCCCACCAACAGAATTTCACAAAGCCGAGGATCATGAGAAACGGCAGGAGCGTAAAGCCATGTCTGCGACTCTGAAAGTTCCCAATTTCGTCCTATTCACTTTCCTCTTCTGCTGTGAGTCTCACGACCCTGTCTGTGCGGAGGATTGTCTGACGACGCTTAGGCTTTCAAATCAGTGAGCTTCAACCCGGCTTATATCGTATCAAGGTCTCACTGACCTCGCCACAGCAACTTTCGCATGGGACGGCGTATTCACCGTCTACACTTATACCGACGTTCCGAGTGGCGGCCTTGGGTTACCTGTACGTCCAGTCTTCCCTCTTCACAAAGCTCCACTAATATAAATCTGCTCAGGTCGACAAGATCGGCCTCCTCTTCTCGCTCGGATCGGTTATGTATATCATCCTGGCCCCGATCAGTATACCTCGCCTCGAGAAACGATTTGGCAGCATGAGATCCTTGGAGATCATCTTCGCCACCTGGCCGATTCTCACCTTCACCATCCCGCTCGCGCAATATGCTGCGGGACACGCGAGAGTAGCCATGTTTTTCGTCTTGTGGGTGCAGCTCGTGCTGAAATGCATTGGGAACTTCGCATGGCCGTGAGTACTGACGAGCGAAGTGAGAGGCGTCGTTGATGGAGAGGTATCGCAGGATGTGTGATATGTTGACAATGGCTGTCTTTGACGAATATCCGGACTTGCTCGCTACAGGGAGCGCGATTAGCTTGGTGGCTGGTGTAAGTCGCCTCCTTCTTCAATGCTGCCTGACTGACGACTGTCACCAGGCTGGAGGTCGAGCAGCTGGTCCGAGTGTTTCTGGGTGAGTGAGGGGTCCATCCCTCTTCCTGATTTACGGGCAACATCGTTGCTGACCTCTTTCAGATGGCTCTACTCCATCTCCACCCAGTTCAGTACCGGCTCTCTTGGTCGTCAAATATCGTGGTTGGCACTGCTCACCGTTGCAATACCGCCCGTCCTCATTGTCGGCTATTTGTCAAAGGACATGGCAGGGATCACCAAGGATATACAGAAGGACGACTACGAAGCATTGCCGATGGTTGAGACCACAAGAGCTTCAGGGGAGGAGAGCGATGATGATGGTCATGAGCGCCAGAAGGTGGTCAAGGCGACAGGGGTGGATGTGTAGCATCGTCAAAAGCACTGCATCCGTCTTGCATCGGAATGTGGGAATCATCAATCATTGGATGCTGGACGCGCGGTTCCTTATAATTATGATCTCGGTCATTCTCACTCCGAAAATCATGTAGGTTTCGTCAAAGAAGCTTCGATACTTCCCACCGTTGGCTCTTCCTTCCAATTCTTGTGGCCTGCCCACATTCAGGCCTTGACGTAAAGTGGTCAGAGATGCTTCTCGCCGGGCCAAGACCCGAAATCATTGGAGAGACCTCGTATCACTCGACCCCATCATGAACTCTTTCCACCCATCAAACCCCCTCCGGCCCTCAGCACCCATAGCCTCGAGTTCCAGACGTGCCAAGCTCATCATCAAGCACCCTCACTCCCCTCTCCATTTCCCACCCGACGTCTCTGTCGACCTCTCCAAAGTCCGAGCCTACGCAGCATGCCGCAACTGTCGGATCAAGAAGATCAAATGTCTTCCCGGCGAATCCGACCTCGCAAACGCCGGCCCACCGGGTTCATGCCAGCAGTGTGTACAAGCTGGGATCGAGTGTACCTACCCGCCTACAAGGGACAGGGCGGCGTATAGTCGGCAGTATGTGCAGAATCTGGAGGCGAGGGTACAGGCGCTGGAGATGGTGCAGGGGAGGATGATGCCGCTCCTTGACGCTTTTGAGCGGGGCGAGGGGGAGCCGAGTAGGGTGGGTCGCCCGCAACGTCAGTCCCGGCCTGCGGTAGGGCTTGAGGAAGGGGAAGGCGAACAATCAATCCGAGGCGGAGTTCAGCGCTCGCCATCCCAAGATGCCGAGGACCTTGGGCAGATCACCTTTGATGAGCGAGGGAACAGCCGCTGGATCGGCTCTTCGAATACCCTCTCCCTCCTTGGATCCTTCTCGCACCGCTCTCCAGCAGACCGCTCTCCACCATCAACCAGTACACCACATGACGCGAACCCCTATTTTGGCCCCGTGGCGGGCTCGGGCGTCGTCAAGGCTTTACCTGGAATTGACGAGGTTTCCTATCCCTCCGCAAGAGCAGCGGCGGAGATGGTAGATGCGTTCTTCGCGGAGGTCCACCCGTGTCTACCGATCATGGCGGAACATGAGTTCAGGGAGGGGTTTAGGCGGTTGATGGAACTTAGGGCCAGTCATCAGCCGCAGGAATCGAGTGGAGTAAGCCATGTCATAGTAGTCCTGGCCTGTGCTAAGGCTTCTCCAGTTCATCTCTGTGGTCTTCGCGGTCTTTGCTCTTGGGGAAAGGGCCATTGTCGGATCCCGAGCTTGGCAAAGGGAGCGAGCGAAGTTGCAGGAGAAAATAACCGGTTCGAAGCTGGAGACGATCCAGCCTGGCGAAGCAGAGGCAGGTGTCATCTGGTATGAGAGGTACGTCCTGCACTATTCAGAGACTATGGTCCGCTCATGGGATGCGCAGAGCTCAGATCCTGCATTATACCACACTCCGGGACGTCAATATCTACCAGGTGCAATGCTTGACCCTCATGGCGGCGTTCCAGGCGAGCGTCAATGCCATGCCTATGTCGTGGCTGCTCGCCGGGCAGGCGTTGCGGGTCGCTCAGGATCTCGGTCTGCACGTGCGTTGCTCATCGCTTAGTGTATTATCTTCGCTGACATTTGCTTGCAGCGATCAGCGGCACGGATGAGGCTGAGCTTTGCGGAAAAGCAGATTAGGGCAAGGTGCTGGTGGGCCATCTATGGGCTCGAACGGTGGGTTCTATCACCAATGAGAATGGACCGTCATGCTGATGGATTTTCGAGACTCGTCTCCATCTCGCTCGGACGACCACTAGGAGTCGACGATGAAGACATTGACATCGGTCTCCCAGCCGAGGTAGATGATCAAGCCCTCCTTCGCTTCAGTCGTAACGGCATCGACCCAAACCCTCTCGATAAGATCGAAGAGCCACCTGAGTCGACGATGTCAGGCTTCGTCGCCCTCACCAAGCTCTGCAGGATTGCCGGTCGTGTCGCTCATGTCCTTTACCGACCCTCGAATGGCCGATCAGTGTCGGACCAATCCTGGGCAGTCTCTCAGCAAAATACGATCAACAAGCTGGATCAGCTCCTCCGTGATTGGCTCGCACATGTGGTGGTATGTCTAGCATCGAACCTGTAGACCACGTTGCTGATGTCAAGCAGCCGGAGAAGTACAAGGAATCCACCTCGATCCGCTCGGTCCAGTCCGTCTCCGCCGTTCTGAGCAATTCCTATTTCGCCATTCTCATCACCCTTCACCGGAACTTCCTTCCGCCTAACCCCGACTTTCCTCGGCCGAAGCCGCCCCCATCGTCTCAGTCGCTCTCGCATTGCGTCGAAGCCGCTCGTTCCGTCATCCACATCGCCGCGAACCAGCGTACCCTCGTCCCGCCAAGCCATCATCTGGCTGTCGCATGCCAGCACCTCTGGTCATCTGCAGTCATCCTGCTTCTTTGCGAGGTGCAGGCCCGCGAGCAAGTCGTCGTCGATGCGGTCGGGTCGCACGTGGAGTCGTGTCGGAAGTCGTTGCAGGCGCTGGAGCCTGTTTGGCCGGGATCCAGGAAGCTCAAGGAGCTCCTGAATGACGTGGAGTTAAGGGCAAAGCAGGTTGTCGTTGCTGCAAAGGCTCCGCCATGCAGATCACCGAACAAGCGGAAGCCTGCACTGCACGAAACCGCACCGCACGGCAAGCGACCGATGGGTCTACCCGTTGCCGACCCGCTAACAAATCATGCGGGCCGGTTGAACTCGGTCGACTGGCATTATCAGCAAGCCTCGACCGGTAGCGGCAGTCATAAGCATCCCAGCTCCAAGCCCCGCTACCAGACTAGCGACACTCGAACAAACATTCGCGAGAAAGATCGCGCCGCACAGCCTTGGCAGATGGCGCCCAGTAACTCCGATCTGACAACATCTGTCGAGCAGCCCATCGACACGAGTTTCGATATCGGTGGCGTCGACTTCAATGGGCTCGACATGCTACAGGGCTTTACCGGAGCAGACCTCGCGTCGTTCTGGAACACGTTCCATGTCGAAGCTCCACTATCCTCCCAGATACCGCCGACTTCCCTCTCGATGTCCAGGCAGAATACCCCTAGTTCTGTCCCCGGGAATGCGTCGGGCTCATCGCCAAGTACCTGGGCATTTCAGTCGCCTTCCGCCGCCGTCGACGGGTCCGGGACGGACGCGGAGTTTTGGAGTCAGGTTACCGGAAGCACGTTTGATTGGGGTGCCGATCCGTCCGTGCCGTTCAATATATAAGGACAGTCGAGGAGCCAGAATACCCCCAGACGGTAAACCAATAGATTGATATACCTTTGCAGCAAGACCTGCATCCTGTATATATCCTGCACATACATTCACCTCATCATCATGAAGGTCTTGGATTTGACCGTCCAAGCAAGGAACCCTGGGAAAGGCATGCTATCACGTCAGCTCCGCGATGCCAGATGAGATGCATGACACGATGATCACCACAAGGACCCCGCCTGCAAGCAACAGGCGAAAGTTCGCTTTCCCTGCCCATCCCCAACGTCCAGCGGGAGTCATGTCTTCCCCTTCTTCTGCTCCTTCATCGCCGCGATTCGCTGAACCGCCGTCAGCACAAGCAATGCAGGGTGGTGAGGGCAGAGATCTCGCTCACCGCTTTCCGCTCCTCTCTCCGCCTCGCCATCTCCTTATCCTTTTCCTCCTTACTCATCCCCGCCAGACTCGGCTGCGTCGAATCCTTTGTCCCTGCTGCTCCTCCTGGTGGGGTCTCTTCCGCGTCTGCCCATTCATCAAACCTTGGCGGACTAGGAACTGACGGGGTCGATCTCGACAGTGGTGATGATGCGGTTGGCTTCGGTATTGTAGGGAAGGTTGCGGTCGATCGCGGGACTGGCGATTTCTTTGGTGGACTTGGTTGCGGGGTCGATCTGGAGGAGGAGGTTTTCCCGTTCAGCTGAGGGGACTTGACGTAATAGGATTGTGGTGGCGGGACGACAATCTCTGGCACAGGTGCTGATTCAAAGCCCGCCCAATCGTCATGGTCGGCGTTCACGTCGATGAGATCGTTCGTCCCCCATGCAGTGGCCACTTCATCCGCGTCCTCCCATCCGCCCGCTACGGCGTCCGCAAGACTCGGGCTGGCGTTTGTCTCGGGCTTCGCGCCGCCTAGCTTCATACCTGGTGGCTGTCGGACCGGAGGGGCTGCCTTCCTCACTCCGATGCTCGAGGCTTTGGATGTCGATGCAAAAGCAGGGGCACTGAAGAAGCTGCCCGAGTCTGTGCTGAGTCGTGGGGAAGTTGCCTGGGTGCTGGCCGGTGACGCGCCGTTTGAGTTGATGGATGGCGGTGCGAGGGAAGAGGCCGAAGTCGCGGACATACTGGAGTGAACCTCCGTCGAGGCGAGCTGTTTGCCGAGAGACGACATTGCCCAGCCTGCGAGAGCACCTGCGGCACCGGCGGCCGAATTGACCAGACCTGCTTGACCCGCGCCATGGGCTGTTGCTGTCGTGGTCACAGGGCCATAGCTTGACGCAGCTCTCTCGTCCGACATGACAGAGTCCGGCTAACATGGTGATCAGCCTTTCTTCGCAATACCAGATACAGACACACCATCTCTTTCACCATGTTTGTCAATCGCTGCAGAAACATGTTTGTAGCCTTGAATGCTTGGTCCCTAACCAACCTGTTCGCATCAGCTCCTGTCTTGTGTCGTTCTAGCTTACTTTTCCCTGTCAACCATCGCAAACGCCATATTCGGAATGACTTTGCCGGCCAAATCATCTCGATCGAAGCATTCCACCGTCGCCATGAGCGCCATCAGACCTGCCACCCTGGCATGCACGAATGGGTCTTTCAGACTACGAGCAAAGGCTGGAACCAGCACTTTCTTCTTGGTATTAGGTCCAAGGATGGGTGCCAAGCGGCCAATCAAGATGCAGGTATTTGTCCGTATCGAGGGTTCGGTGTCGGTTTGCATCTTCGCGAGCAGCCGAAGAAGGTCATTATTCAGTATTCGGTCGGATAGCTAAGCATTGTCCTCATGAGCTGACGTATATGCGATCAAGGAAGAAGCCACATACCTTCGAGGCTAGAGGGTAGACTGCCTTGACAGTGGCTTCGCGTATCACTGGAACGGTATCGGCGAAGCCGGTGATCTACCATGTGTTAAGCTTGGCTGAGCGAGAAACGATGAAACGATTACTTACCAGATGTGGCCACACCTTCTCTACCACGGTCCTCTGATCCATCTTGTCCGCATACTCCCCTAATCCATCCAGCAGCGCCATTCTCGTTCCCCGATCCGGGCTGCTATACAGTCTGATCACCGGATCGAGCACGAGTTTGCCGTAATCAGAAGGTGGAACCAGTTTCCCTAATTCGAGCACGAGAGGGAGCATCGAAGAGCTGGGCGCTGTGGGTAGAGATAGCGAGTGAAGGATCGACGGTAGGACTCTGTAGAGCAGGAGAGGTTGAGGGATGCTCCCCGAACTTGCGGAGTCTTTGATCGTCCGTAGTAAGGCCAGCTTCTCGCCCTCTGATTGCAACTCGAAACCATCAAGTCCTTCAACAAGCGTTGCGAGAGGATTGTCCGCCCAAAAACCGGTCGCAGCGGCTTCGGAGACGAAAGAGGTGGTCGAGAGTCGGGTTCGGGGATTCGGATTTAGCATTCGCTTCCAGAGGGTATAGAGTGATTTAGGTAGAGCGCCAGAGGAGGAAGGAGTAGGTTGTGATGTGAGGAGAGGGAGAGGCGAGTGTAAATTGTAGAGTGAGAAGAGCAAGACGGCGAGTAGGTAGGTATCAGATTGAGCGGGGTCGGTGCTGGAACAATCAGCTCGATATTGGCCCACTGACAACGATGAGGCTCACTCTCGCAAGACCCCCCATCCCCCTTTCCGGACTTCGGGTCCGCATCGTTCCCCTAAGTTACCTGGCGCGACTCCACCAAGTCCCCATAATACCCCAGCATCATCATCACGAGTCGTCAACAGATCGAAGCCCGCTAATCGCCATTCCAAGGCTGGGGTGACGAAGATCGCGGAGAGGATGAGGTAGCAATGGTGGAGTGAGAGTGGAGGGGAGTTGAGAAAGGCAACCGCAGTCTGCGGAATCGACTCGTCAGTCCGGTCCAGGCTGCAAGAGGAAGCTGACAGCGTTTAGCAACCGATGGTAAGGGACTCACCGCAATGCCTCGCACACCCCATCCTATCCAGTCCTCCTTCCCCTTCCCCTTCGCCGCGCTAGATCCAGACATGGCTGCTCCTGTCTCCCAGTCCCGCAGTACACCTTCTAAAGGTCGGACTCGCTCCGTCGCGATGTACACGTGGGTATCGGTCTCTACTGAATCGACATACTTGACACTGCAAGCAATATCAGCTTGTCGATGGCGAATACTACGGGCACGGCGCCTGTTTAGACTCACACATTCGGATGTCGGATGGTGCGCAGCTTTTTCAGAGCATTCCGAGCAAGCTGCATGAGCGTCCGCCGGTCTTTGTTGCCAGGCTGAAAGGGAGGTAGAGTAGAATCGAATATGAAGAGCGTGAGTGGTGTTCCGTCATCCTAGGGGAAGCGATCAGCAGGTACTCCGGATGCACAACAGGAGACGATCAGACTTTCTTGACGGCTTCCCGCATCTCCCATATCGAGCTGCTCGTGTCCAGACCTGGTATCCGCTCACCAATAGAGAAAGGAAACGAGACACCGGTAGAATTCAGGACCGAGGTCGTGATAGACTTGAGGTAATTCATCCTGACTTGTGGTGACAGCCTACCCCTTTCTGCTCTCGAAGCGTCTCGGCAAATCTGTCAATAATAGTCCAAAATAAGAGACACGCTGATCTGCAGCCCATACAGCTTACGTAAGATTATGTGTCTTAGGGAAAAGCCGGCTGGCATCCATCTTGAGACGCGTTTGCCCACTCTTGCCCCCATACAGTGAGTATCATACTCCCCTTTCCACTGAACGGACCCGGTCAATCAAAAGTCTGGCAATCACTGATTGGCTTGCAGCCATGCTGGTCCTACCTGGCTCCTCAGCCCTTTCCCCTTCTCGCCGGAAATTACTCCTGCAAGCGTTCCAGTCGGAAATCTATACCGTCACCTCCATAGATGCCGTCCACCTTCATCTCGTCAACCACACCTCGACCGAATCCGAAACCCTTCTCAGCTCTGAAAAGTCTCCTGAACGAGTCACGCTTGATGCCTTGCTCGCATACGGCGATGACGACCGATTGGCTGGGACTAAGGTATTCCTGGGGTTCGGCGTCGATGCGGGCAGTCGAGATGATTCAACCACTGCTATCTACGTCCTCCCTCGATCTGGGACGATCTCGCCATGGTCCTCAAAGGCGACGGACATTGCCAAGATATGTCGGCTCGGCCCACACGTCACTCGGCTAGAACGAGGAGCACTCTACATCCTTACAACATCCGCTCCAGTGTCGCTACTAGACCTCAAACCTCTCTTGCACCTCATCCATGATCGCATGACCCAGCTCGTTCATACTTCCCTCCCACCAGCATCCACTGTCTTCCCTCCCACCCCGCCTAAGCCATCTCCACTCGTCATCGTTCCTATCCTCGCTTCTCCAGATCCCATCTCCGTCCTAGGCGAAGCCAACGCTCGACTCGGCCTGGCTCTTTCCGATACCGAGATACCCTATCTTGTCGAATCCTTCATCTCAGCAGGTCGAAATCCAACGGATGCCGAGCTGTTCATGTTCGCGCAAGTCAACTCCGAACACTGTCGGCATAAGATTTTCAATGCGAAGTGGACAATAGACGGGGTGGAAAAGCAGGACAGCCTGTTCGGGATGATCCGGAACACCGAGAAGGTCATCGCCTCGGCGTGCACGATTTCAGCGTATGAGGATAATGCGGCGGTGATGGAAGGGTACTCGGCACCGAGATTTGCAGTAGGCGGAAAGGGAGAGGGACTGTACACTTCCGTGGAAGAAGAAATGCCTCTTCTCATCAAGGTGGAAACGCACAATCACCCTACAGCAGTTTCGCCATATCCCGGCGCTGCAACAGGATCAGGCGGAGAGATCAGGGACGAGGGAGCTACCGGTCGCGGATCAAGACCGAAAGCAGGTCTGGCGGGCTTCACTACGTCTGACCTTCTCATCCCAGGTTTTGTGCAGCCATGGGAATCCGACATTGGCAAGCCGTCACACATCGCCTCAGCTCTCGATATCATGCTGGAAGCTCCGCTTGGTGCGGCGGCATTCAATAATGAGTTTGGTCGGCCGGCTCTTGGCGGATATTTCCGAACGTTTCTGATAGCGGTCCCGTCATCTAACGGTGAAGAGGAATGGCGAGGATATCATAAGCCAATCATGATCGCTGGAGGGCTCGGGAATGTCCGGCCGCAATTCGCAAGAAAGGATAAGATCTCGCCTGGAGCGAAGATCATTGTCCTTGGCGGACCTGGGATGCTCATCGGTCTTGGTGGTGGTGCGGCAAGCTCGATGGCCAGTGGAGCGAGCTCGGCGGATCTTGACTTCGCCTCGGTACAGCGTGAGAACCCAGAGATGCAACGACGGTGTCAGCAGGTCATCGATGCTTGCGTCAATATGGGCGATGGCGCTGGCAATCCCATTGAATCGATCCACGATGTAGGCGCAGGCGGATTGTCGAATGCTCTTCCGGAGCTTGTGCATGACTCTGGCCTCGGCGCAGAGTTCGAGGTCCGCGATGTCTTGATCGACGATCCAGGGATGTCATCCATGGAGATATGGTGTAACGAAAGTCAGGAGCGGTACGTGCTTGCGGTCGGGCGGAATGATCTGGCTGCCTTCGAGGAGATTGCCAAGCGGGAACGCTGTCCATTCTCGGTGGTGGGAACTGCGACGGCAGAGCAACGGCTGGTTGTGACGGATCGATTGCTGGGCGAGAATGTCATCGACATCGCCATGTCAGTACTCTTCGGTAAACCACCACGTATGCATCGTGAAGCAACGACTACCGATCCTAAACGTGACGTCTTCGACTCATCCCTTTTTACCTACCTTCCTGTCTATCGTGGGGCGCCAACGACATCTCTGTTTGCCGAAACAGTCAATCGAGTTCTGCGATTTCCTTCCGTCGGCTCAAAATCCTTTCTCATCACAATCGGGGACCGTACTATTTCTGGTCTGGTCACTCGGGATCAAATGGTTGGGCCGTGGCAGGTCCCAGTCGCAGATGTTGCCGTCACCCGCTCTTCATATGGCTTCGATGTCCTAGTCGGGGAGGCAATGGCAATGGGCGAGCGTGCACCCCTCGCTTTGCTCAATGCTGGCGCATCCGCTCGCATGGCTATCGCCGAAGCCCTCACCAATCTCGCTGCAGCTTCTATTGACGATCTGTCGAAAGTCAAGCTTAGCGCCAACTGGATGTCAGCCGCATCACATGAAGGAGAGGGCTCAAAACTGTATGAAGCGGTGCAGGCTGTTGGTATGGAGCTTTGTCCGGCTCTCGGTATCGGTGTTCCGGTGGGCAAGGACTCGATGTCGATGTCGATGCGATGGCCTGGAGAGCACGGAGAGGTCAAGCAGGTCACTGCGCCGCTGTCATTGATCGTCACTGCTTTCGCCCCAGTCAACGACGTGGAGCACACTTGGACTCCAGAGCTGCGGACGGACGCTGGAGGGACTGTGCTGGTCTTCGTCGATCTCGCTCGTGGGAAGCAACGGCTTGGCGGCTCGGCATTGGCTCAAGTCTTCAAGCAGCTCGGCTCGGAGTCGCCCGATGTAGAGGATCCAGCGGACATCAAGGCTTTCTTCGCAGCAATCCGGACGCTCAAATTCACAGATATTGTTTCGGCCTACCACGACCGTTCCGACGGAGGGCTCCTCACGACACTGGTCGAGATGGCTTTTGCAGGCAGGACCGGTCTCGAGGTCTCCCTGGATGCGATCAGCTCCGATGGAGACTGCGTTGCTTCGCTGTTCAATGAGGAGCTCGGCGCAGTCATGCAGGTCCGTTTCACCGATATTCCTTCATTCACCGACGCTTTTGTCCGCGCCGGCTTCCCGACACGGCATATTCACGTCATTGGCAAAGTCCTTGGCCGGAATAACCAGTCTATCAACCTCATCCATCAAAGTGAGGCGATCTACACGGCCACCCGCGGAGCTCTGCAGCAGCTCTGGGCGGAGACGTCTTACCGGATGCAAGCGATACGGGACGAGCCGACTGCAGCCAAAGAGGAACACGATTCGATCCTTGACGAGGAAGACGACGGTCTCATATTTGACGTCAAGTTCCCGTTCCTCCCCGATGTTCCGCGACCTTTGTCTTCGCCTCCTCGCGTGTGCATACTTCGAGAGCAAGGCGTCAACGGGCACATCGAAATGGCTTGGTCCTTCCACCAAGCGGGTTTCGACGCGATCGACGTCCACATGTCTGATATCATCTTAGGTCGCCTCTCCTTGTCCTCCTTCTCTGGCCTCGCAGCATGCGGGGGATTCTCGTATGGCGATGTCCTCGGTGCTGGCAATGGTTGGGCGAAATCAGTTCTGCTCAACGAAATCGCACGCAAAGACTTCACAGCTTTCTTCGCTCGCACCGACACATTTGCGTTGGGAGCGTGTAATGGATGCCAATTCTTTTCGCAGATGAAGGAGATCATACCTGGTGCAGAGGCTTGGCCAGCATTCAAAGCCAACCGAAGCGAGCGATTCGAAGGACGAGTCGCGAATGTCGAGATCAGTCCTATAGCAGCGAAGTCAATCTTCTTCAAGGATATGGAGGGGTCGTGTCTGCCTGTGGCGGTGGCTCATGGAGAAGGACGAGCTTCTCTCGCTGGTACTGGCGATCAGGAGAGATTGAAGGCGGACGGACTGGTCCCGGTGCGGTGGATCGACTCGAAGCGGCGGATCGCGACTCAGTATCCGCAGAACCCCAATGGCAGTCCGGAGGGGATCGCGGCGGTACAGACGGCGAATGGACGGGTGCTGGCGATCATGCCGCATCCTGAGCGGGTGGTCACGGCGGAGAGCAACAGCTGGTATCCGCGGGAGATGAAGGCAGAGTGGAAGGGGAAGGGACCGTGGTTCCGGCTCTTCCAGAATGCGTATGCTTTTGCGACGCAGCAGTAGATCAGTAGATGGATGTGATCAGCTGCATGATGGTGACTCGCGCCTCGTCCGCGCAGGAAGATCGAGTTGACAACGATGGCGAGCGCGCCGAGCTGGTTCTCGGTTTCTGAGAGTGTACCCGCAGTCATCAGGTCATCCAGAGCATGAACACCTGAGGTCCCCATCTTCCTACGTTCCGGCCAGAGAACCCCGTCGCCTGAAGCACACCCGCTGACATTCCCTAACCCCTTCCCCCGCCCCCGGACCATCTCTCTCTATCATGAGGGAGGGGGAACCATATGCGCTGAGTACCTCTAGACGCTTTGGAAGTCAACCGTCTTACACATCACATCTCCGAAGCGATCTTCACCGCCCTCTTCCCCTTCCTCTTCCCCGTCTTCAACCCCAATTTCCTCTTGGCCACCTCCCTCGCCTCTTCCACCCTCTCCTTCCCCTCCATCGCCTTCTGAGCCTCCCTCTTCGGGACGTCCTCCTCCCTCACTCCTACGCCGCCTACACTTGCACCGCGAAGTCGGATTCGGCCGTCCTTTAGGTGTTCGGTGATCACGGGGGAGGCGGCGGGGCGGTATCGGAATTCGTCAGAGTATCTGCGCCGTCCCCAGTATCAGACTCATGCTCAAAGCTACGGCGATCCTGGGAGATGGCTCGAGGCAGGAGGGCGAAGAAGTGAGAGGTGGAGAGGTTGAGGAAGACGAACCGACTAGCATAATTCACCTTGGGCTGCTCTCCCCACCCCATCCCACCAAGACGGTGACATAACCACAGCATGAACATCAGTCCGGCGACAAGGGCGGCACGCTTCCACCATGATGGAGGTGGGCGTTCGAATTCGGCCTGGATTGAGGCGCGGAGCGGACGATGCGGTTGATCGTCGGTTGATGAGCGGGGTGAGGAGGATGGCGAGGAGGTCGGGACGGGTTTATAGTCGTTTGACATGGTGAGGTGGTGATGATTAAAGGGAGCTGTGCTTGGCGGACATAATTCCAACGCGTGCGGGAGCAAATGAACACGTGGCCAAATCTTGACAATTGAAGGCGTTGTTCGCCTATCCAGCAAACTAGCAGGCCTAGTTGGCAGTTTCCCCATCACCTCGACCTACTATACTTGTATCTGAAGGTCCTGCATCTTCATTGACGGACATCAGGCGGCGAGAATTCATTGCATATGGCCGTCCTCTTAGACCACTTGTTCATCCGAGTGAGCAAAGAGAGTGATACACCATGAAGTGAGTCTGCCTCTCTATTCGATGAGTGTTTTGCCGTCTAATGGACTAGCTCGATCCAGGAGATCAATCGGATCAACCAGCGAGAGCTCGAGCTTGGAGTGGCCGGTAAAGGCTCATGGCACGACCAATACAAGGGTCCGTCAACACTCCACGCTCTCTTGCTCCTATCCTGTTTTCGATGTCACCATCTGCCTTTGCTGATATGGACTTCTCTAGACTCAGCCTACGTCTTTGTCGGCGGTCTCGCCTATGAGCTCACCGAGGGCGATGTCATCACCATCTTCTCCCAGTATGTCTCACCTTCCCAGCGTATACAATCCATCATCATTCTAATCGCGCCGGATGAACAGATGGGGCGAGATAGCGGACATCAACCTCCCCCGAGATAAAGTCACCGGCAAGACGAAAGGTTTCGGTTTCATCATGTATGAGGATCAGCGTAGTACCGTTATGGCGGTGGATAACATGAATGGGGCGTCGGTTCTCCATCGCACTGTCCGAGTGGGTCCTTTCTCTATGAGTCGAGTGATAAGGGCTGAGTGGACGAGGTGGATCATTGCAGGCAGTATAATCAGCCGGGTACGAAGAACGAAGAAGGGGAATATATCGAGCCTGATGCCCCGTCATACAACGCTCTTCCACCCGCCATCGAAGGTATGGCCTTTCCCCAGCCTAGTAGACCTCTAGCTGATGGTGTCACAAGCTTCGGACTCCGGATCATCTGCTTCAGAGCAAGAAGACACCCTCGATGGAGAAGATCCGATGGCCGCGTTTCTTCGCGCCGAGAAGAAGAAGTCTCGGGTGAAAGGCTCGAAGGAGAAGAAGCGGAAGCGAGACGAGGAGAGTAAGGAGGAGCGACGGGCGAGGAAGGAGGCGAAGCGGGAGAAGAAGGCGAAGAAGGAGAGGTTACGGATCAAAGATGAGCCGGGACGGGGACGGAATGGGCATGAGAGGGTAAAGGTGGAGCGGGATGATCGAGATGGTGGAGAGCGGGATCTAAGAGAGCGAGGGGAGGATCGGGTGGGTCGAGCGGATAGGGATGATTGGCGGGAAGGGAAGTGGGAGATGGAGAGGGAGGAGAAGAGGGGGAAGGCAGGGAATGGGGATGGGAGAGACAAGGAGAAGGATGGTAGGGAGAGAGAGCGGTCGAGAAGTAGGGAGAATGGCCGGTTCCAGATGGATGGTGGAGATCGGTACGACGATCGAGACAGCGTGATTCGACGCCGGAGAGACGAGGACCGGTACGACCGCCGGCGACAGGACTAAGCCACTTCGGAACTACTAGCGAGTCATGCATGTCCATGCCTCGTCTATCATCTCCATTCCTATGCCATACTATGTCCAATCAGGCTCTTATTCCGGAATCCCACATTGAACTGCAACAGAGAACTTCATAGAGTCGTCAGCGAAACCTGCTTGATCTGCTGGAAACAGCCTCACTTCAGATCTCGCACCCATCCTGAGCCGCCTTCAGCTCTCTCGATACATGGGATAGGGTAGGGAGACTTGGCGATGAGGACTGCCTCGTGAGGGGAGAGGAGGCAGACTTCGCGACCGTCAATGGATAGTTCTGCGGGAGAGCGAGCGAGAGGAGAAATCTGGGAGAGAGATGAGCGAAACACTGATCATCCACGAACAACCCCACCTCGAGTTTCACGACGCCGCTCCCAGGCAGGATGACGGTACGGAAGCTCAAGCTCCGTGGGGCAATCGGGGTAAGCAGGAACGCATCGGTTTCAGGATGGGAGACGGGTCCGCCGGCAGAGAGGGAGTAGGCTGTCGAGCCGGTGGGTGTGGAAAGGAGGAGTCCGTCAGCCTGCATAGGTCAGCAATCGGATTCGAGCTGAACCATCCAGCCTTGAAGCATAGCTCAAGAACGGGACCGGTGACTTACGACTGCCTCCGTGAGGTGTTGTCCATTGAAAAATGCATCGACAACGGTAAGGTGCGGATGTCGACCGCGATGTAACGCGACCTCATTCATTACCTGCCATCCGGCGTCTCCGACTTCGAAACGGCGTCATTTGAGCATCGGAAATGGCGGATGAAATCAGGACCTACCGGTCTTTGCACACTTCAGCACCCCACCATTTGCACTGACAGGCGTGCAAGCCAACCTCATACGGTTCAGAACCGATACCGGACCCTTCAGTGTCATGTCCAGTGTAGACGCAAGGTCATCGATATCTGTACCGATGCTCTCGTCAGGGTGATTCATCGGCAATCGAAAGCGCTTGCGGAACGGGAGGAGGAATCCTAGACTACCCATTGAGAAGCTCAGTACTGGTGGACACTCTCCTTCACCAAAAAGATTAGAAGTATGCAGGACCGTCCCGTCCCCGCCAATGGTGATCACCATATCGGTGTGAAGGGGAAGCAGGGGGAAGTCTTCAGGAGATGCGACGAAAAGATTTGGTAGTGAGGGGTGATCTTGAGCCGTATGAGGCTCAACGATCAGCCGCAGGTTTGGGTAACTTGTGGCAAGAAAGCTGCGAAAATTTAGCGCATGGCCACTGTAGAGCAGGCATGTGGACGAACGAGAGGAGTGTGCCCATTGCAGAGGTTGTGCGCGGATCGTGAGGTTTCTGGATGAGGAGTAGGGTTTTAGGTGGACGAGTCCATTGGGAGAGCTGATGGCTAGGTATTTATCAGCTGATAAGCAGATTGGAGATGAGACGAGGATACTCACGATGGAGAGAATTGCTTTGTGGCCATGGGCGAGGATTCGGTTTCAAGAGTATCACATGGACGTAGTGTCGGCTTTCTGAGGGATGTATTGAGGGACGAAGCGGAGGACAGAAGGACGCTCACTTGCGGAGCTGTTCGAGGGATGGGGTGGGGAGGTCGCGAAGCTGGTGGGTTGACCGTCTTGGTAAATATTGGATGAACGAATGAGGAGATTGGTGATGAGATCGTCGAAATGGCCGAACCGCAGGACTTGCGTTGGACGAAAATCGCGTTGTTTGAGACAGGACGGTATGGGATGTCGCAGCGCCTTGCTCGGATTCAGGCACTAGGCGCTTTGGCGAATAGGTATGCAAGGAACGACGGAACTGCCCAGTTGGACGCTTCTCGGCAGACTTCGGGTTGAAGCCCCTCTCCTTGAAGAATGCCTCTTTCTCGTCCGCGAGGTATCCGAAATTCTTCGGATTGGTGTAGTATTCTAACGATAAATCAACTTGGCGCTCGAGTTCCTGCAACGCAGTATGACCCACCGATGTCAGCCCGCCTCGTAGGCTTGGCCATCTTAATCTCTCTCCCAACAAATTTGTCGGGATGAACCTCCTGCCATAAACCCAGATTGTTGTGGTAGACCGCCTTCACCTCGCCTCCGGCATCTAGAATCGCCTTCGCTGCAGATTTGGAAAAGCGTGAGAGGTGGACGACAAGAGGGGGAAGTGGGAGAGAAGGATCGACATCGCCGAGGAGCTTGATGCCGCTGAGGTGCGATATCCCGTGCACCAGGTTGGAATGTACGACAGACCGGATGGTTATCGGTTCAGAGGGATCGAGACGGGATTGGGCGAGCCATGATTGTACACGGGAGATGGGGAGAGGAGCGTATGTCTTCGCCGTACTTGAGGATTTTGATCATCAGCTAACGGCCGCTTACTGACTGCAGGAAAAGCAGGGCGGCAGAACGACGAGAAGATCTGAGACGCACAAATTCAGGAATCCATGCTTTGGCACTCTTCGAACGAGTGGTGTAGCACCGCCCTCAAATCCGACATAGGGGATTCCAGTACCCCTCGCCTTAGCACCCTTGTGTCCTCGACCGGTCGTATGTCCACCTTTCGTCGAGCCAATCCCACGGCCTATCCGCGTTTTCTGTCAAAGTCATTTTGTCAGCTCTAGCTTACTGTCAGGTTAGCTGTCAGGTTAGCGCTCACAGGTCGATGTGAACCTGCAGCGGGCTTCAGATTCTCGAGGGATACGTAGGATGCGCATCGACATGGTGTAGTCGAAAGACTGCGTGGTATCAGACTGGGACCAGAACGTGATCCTTGTCCGCGCAAGGCGTGGTAGGCGTTCGCGAGGGTATTGAAAGGCATGGCTCGGTCAGCATAGAGCAAGTTTAGCCCTCAGATTCCAGCAAATATTGGCTTTCCCACCTCGAAGTATCACCAACTCAAAGTCAATAATCCACGTCAGGCTGACTTTTCGCGAGCTCTCTCCCGACATTTTCCCGTCCTCTGTCCGATGTCGAGTCGACAAAGCTACTGTCTCTCGTTTTGTATGAATAGATCTCTGACTCGTCCAATCAAGATCTACACGACAGCCTCTACCTGTCCACTCCCGCATCGTTTGGTTCTCCGGCGTACTACCGTAACCCATCCACCCTACCTCACACGATCATTCAACATGTCTGCGGCCCCCGAAGTGAATCTGCAAAAGGATGAGGTGACTGGAGAGATGGTATCCAAGTCGTAAGTAGCCACCCGTCTCGTCTGACAGGCTTCTTCCCGGTCCATACAGCTTATACTAGCTGCTCTCCCCGGAATGGAACCCCTGCTGACTTGGATGTTCAACGCAGGGAGCTCAAGAAGCGGCAGAAGGAGCGACAGAAGCAAGCTCAAAAGGCCGAGAAGGCGGCTGCCGCTCCTCCAACGCAGACCAAAGCAGCCGTAATACCGTCAGGCGCCGAGCTGGAGGAGCAGATGGATGCTACCGTAAGGACTTGCTCCTTTTATCGAGCAGTCAGACTAAGCTTGAGTGAATGATTAGGCCTTCTACGAGCTGCGTACCAATACCATCAGGAAGCTTAAGACGACGAAGCAGCCCAATCCTTATCCTCACAAATTCCATGTCTCACAATCCATACCGGCGTTCGTGCGAGAGTGGGGAACAGAGGGGAAGATTGAGAAGGGTGCAACAGTGGAAAGCGTCAATCCGGTGAGTTGACAATCTGCAGAATGCGATAGGACTGATCGTGCATTCAGGTGTCTGTGGCAGGTAGAGTCGCCACCATCCGAGAAGCAGGGCCGAAGCTGCGGTTTTACGACTTGAGAGCAGACGGGCAGAAGGTACAGGTCCTCGCGCAAATACAGTATGTCCCTCACAATTCGATCGATTAATCTGGCTGATCTGCCTTCCGCAGAAACGCAGCTTCGCCCGAGGGATTTGCATCTTCGCACAGTCTCATACGCCGAGGCGATATCATCGGCGTCACAGGTGTCCCCTCCCGTACCAAGATGGGCGAACTGTCTCTCACCATCAGCAAGATTGAGTTACTATCACCCTGTCTCCATCAACTACCCGGAAGAGAGGGGATCGTCGACCAAGAGACACGGTATAGGAAGCGGTATCTTGATCTGATCATGAACCAGACCACCCGGGAGATCTTTATCACACGGTCGAAGGTCGTCAACTACGTCAGGAAATACCTCGACTCGCTCGGCTTCCTTGAGGTGAGTTTTCACGGAGTGTACCAGATGAGTCTCACATCTTGAAAGGTCGAAACCCCAATGATGTCGATGATCGCGGGGGGAGCCGTGGCGAAGCCGTTCATCACACATCATAACGACCTCAAGCTCGACCTCTTCATGCGAATAGCTCCGGAGCTGTACCTCAAGGAGCTTGTCGTCGGTGGTCTCGACCGTGTCTTCGAGATCGGCAGAGTCTTCCGAAACGAGCAGATCGACATGACCCATAACCCCGAGTTTTCCATTTGCGAGTTCTACATGGCCTACGCGGATATGTACGACATCATGGACTTGACAGAAAGCATGATCACGGGACTCGTCAAGTACCTCACTGGCGGGACCAAGGTGACTTTCCATCCGCAAGGCAAGGGTGAGGGGAAGAAAGTGTATGAGATGGACTTTGCGACACCATGGAAGAGGTTCGACATGATTGAGGAGCTGGAGAAGCAGTTGAATACCAAGTTCCCACCTGGAGAGACGCTTCATGACGCGAATGCCAACAAGTTCTTGCGCGATCTGTGCGAAAAGGTATGGAGTCGCTGATACAGCGATATGGGGCTGACAAAGCCCAGCACAACGTCGAATGCGGAGAGCCGAAGACTAATGCGCGACTCTTCGACAAGGTATGCGCCCTGTCCCCAGTCCTCCCACTGACGTGCCCAGCTCGTCGGCGAATTCATCGAGACGCAGTGCATCAACCCAACCTTCATCGTCGGCCATCCTCAGGTCATGTCACCCCTCGCCAAATACCACCGATCCCGTCCCGGCCTATGCGAGCGTTTCGAGACCTTCATGTGTACCAAGGAGATCTGCAATGCCTACACTGAGCTGAACGACCCTTTCGAACAACGAGAACGATTCTTGGAGCAGTCGAGGCAGAAGGATGCGGGCGATGAAGAGGCGCAGGGAGTGGATGAGACTTTCATCGATGCGCTGGAGTATGGCTTACCACCGACTGGCGGATGGGGATTGGGGATCGATCGATTAGTCATGTTCTTGACGGACTGTGCGAATATCAAGGAGGTGCTGCTGTTCCCGGCGATGAGACCGGTCGTCGCGAATTCGGTGGAGGCGGTGGCGCCATCGCTAAAGGCGACAGATGCGGCGAAGGAGGCGTAGTCTGGTGGGAGAAAGAAAAAGAAATCATGTAGATATGCACATCAATCCATGCAAGAGAGAAACACATCTTGCCCAAGAGGTATACCGCGCAATCAACGCCCGATATCTATGCTGACCGAACGGCCTATCGCCTACATATCTATGGCGTCCCAAGCGGTCTCTGACCTCTCCTCCTGCGCCCCCGCCGACTCCATCCTCGCCATCCTCAACATTGCCTCATCAAGATGGACCTGCTCCCCCTCCTGTCCCCCTCTCGGCAACCTCAACAACGCCTGCGCCAGATCCACATGACCCTTTGAAGCGAGACGCGCCAATTCAACGCTGACTCGCTGATCCATCTCCATGTCACCCGTCCCATCCACGAATTGATGTTCAACGCCGGCGTCCTCCGCTGTGATCCCATTCAGACTTGTCTCACCGACGGGTGTGGCTTCGGCCTTGATCCGGTTGACTCCGGCTCGGCGGGTTTTGAGGGGTTTCGTCGCTTTGATCGGACCCTTGAGCTTGCGGTAGCGATTGTAGATGTCGGGGTATTTGACTTTGAGACTAAGGGCGAGAGGTGGGGGCATATCGGGAGGAAGGGAGGCGGGATCGTTGGTGGCAGTTTTAAGGTACTGAGGGAGATCTTGAGCTCAACAGGCGAATCGCAAGGGCGTTGACCCACCTCCTCCTTCTCCTCGTCGGTCATCTGGAGAAGCTTGCGGATAGACTCGGTATCCTTGCCCGCCTGGATCTGCGCGATGAGCCAGTCATCAATAATCTTCGGCAAGCGGCCGCTCTCCAGCTCGTCCTCGGCGAATGGGTCTATTTGGGCACACAACCTTCACTGTCTGCTGGCTGCATATGAGACTGGTGACTCACCATGTCCCTCATGCTTCCAGAAATACACCGCCTTGCAAGACAGATCTTGCATCTCCGTGAGGACGATCCGTGAGTTGCAGTTGCACTTGACGCTTTTCTTCGTGTTCAACCGCAACTTCTCCTGGGGTAAGCTGGTCGAGTGTTTCGACTCGTATGAACCGGCGTGATGGCACGTGTAAGTGATCTTCTCTTGGATAGGGGAGGTGCGGAGGCGTCGACGCTTCTTTAGTGGTGGAGCTGTGGAGGCTTCTTCGGATGTCATGGCTGTGAACGTCAGTTAGGCTTGCGACGAAGTGTGCGGGAGAGACTGAACTGACCGGCAAGAGCGCGTTCATGCGCCTTAAGTCTCGCGCGCATCCTCTCCTCTGCGCGTTTCTCGGGCGTCGTCGTCCGCCGCTGAACATAATGACACCAACTACTCTCGCCAGACAACCAGACTTCGAAGTCTGCACGATTGATGAACTCTAGGTGCTCAGGATAAGGGGTATTTTCGCCTCGGTTGGGTTTCGAGAAAGGCGCGAGGTGGATAATGGGATTCGGATTTGGCGTTTTCTCATCGCCTAATCGACCAGTGGCGGGAGTAGCGACCTGTTGTTGACTGGCTTCGGCGAGGGACGCGGTAATGGCTGATGCGGTCGCTTCGTCGAGTTCCGCCTGCGTTGCTTCGGGTTCGATGGGTTCCTGATCGTCTTCGGGGAGGAAGATGCCTTCGTCATCGGCGAGGGAAGGGTCGATCTGAAAGTCTTCGGTGGCGGTCGCGAGGTTATATGGCTCAGACATGGCCATGGCGTGGAAGTCGCAGAGTGGACGTGCCGAGTGGAGGGGGGATACGGGTGTACCGACTTAAGGAAGGAAGAGGGCGATGAGTCGGATCACATAAGGGGGAAACAACGGTTCACTTTATTCTGTCCTACCCCTTCCGTCCACACGCTCTCCGTATCGCAACACGTGTAAACCCGAAAAGCTGAAGCCCATGGCCAATCGAAGGCGTGAAAACTTTCCACGATTGTTCTTGCAGCCTCATTGAGCTTTGGGACCTTTGGGACGATCAAATCAAGCTATCGGAATGGCCTTCTCGGGCGCATTGGTCAGTCTGGGATTGACTGAACGGTGTCAAATCCTGATGATACCTCTAGACCATCACCGACCTTGACGACTTCCTCACCCCTTCCCAAGCATGTATCATCCCCGTTCGCATTTCGAAGACGCCTGGGGATGAGACCGATGACGGACCCGTAAGCTTCATCATTCCCATTAGGCTGTTGGGGCTGACCAGGGTCTGGTCTCGGGATCTCTCTCTGTAGACGGAAATCCAAATCGACGCCAACAACAAGTACTACGAAGTCTCCACCTACCCGACCTCCGCAGCTGGACCATCCTCAGGCAGCGCCAAAGCTCAAGGCAAGAAGGCGTTGGAGAAAGCCGAGATCAACCTGAAAGATTGTCTCGCTTGCAGGCAAGCTTCACCTCTGCTCGCAAGTGAACGAGCTGATTCGTCGAGCAGCGGCTGCATCACCTCGACCGAGTCCTTACTCATCACCCTCCAATCGCACAACGAGGTCCTCTCCTTCATCTCGTCCAATCCTGCCTCCTCGAGCTCTACATCAGACACTAACAAGCATCGCACACCCGTCCTGTCCATCTCCCCACAAACGCTGGCCAGCTTGTCCGCGTCGTACTCCAGCTCGTCCGGGCGACCCCATATATCCCTCCTCACCTTGCTGCGTCGGATACGAGCGTTCCTCGGCCGACCTGAGAACGGTGGCTGGAAGGTATGGGACACCACATTCTCACGGCACGTGTCATTGCGCGAGACCGTAGTGGAGTATCACGAACGGAAGGGCAAGGGGAAGGCGGCTATGCCGATACTGGCCAGCGCGTGCCCAGGCTGGGTGTGTTACGCCGAGAAAGCGCAGGCGGATCTACTGCCCCTCCTCAGTGCGGCTAGGAGTAGTCAAGGGATCATGGGAGCGCTCGTCAAGACTTGGTGGGGAGGGCGGGTCGGGCTCAAGCCAGATGAGATGTATCACGTCACCGCTATGCCTTGCTACGACAAGAAGCTCGAAGCTTCGCGATCGGATTTCTACTCGTCGATCTACTCGACGCGCGAGGTCGACTGCGTTCTCACCACCGGCGAGCTCGACCTTCTCCTTTCCGATCTGGGTTTTGATCCATTGACTGCGGTAGCCGGCGAAGATCTTCCCGCGCCAACGGATATCTCAGATTCATCCGGCTCACCATGGCCCGAACTCCTCACCCACCAGGGCTCAAGTTCTGGCAGCTACCTCGGCACCCTTCTCCGCGAGCTTGCGGAGACGCATCCCAATCCAACACGCATCATTGCACGGGAGATCCGAGGTTCGACCGATAACGTTGAGTATCTCCTCGAGGACGCACTCACCGGAGAAGTCATCTTCAAAGGTGCGAAATGCTACGGTTTCCGAAATCTGCAGAATCTTGTGCGAAAGGTCGGGAAGGAGACTGGTTCGGGCACTGGGCGGAGAAGCGGGGCGAAGTTGAGTCTCGCGATCGCAGCTCGGCGTCGTAAAGCTCGGACCGGGGCTGGGGAGGTGAACACGCCAACGACAGACGGGAGTGATGTTGAGGGAGTAGGGATGGTGAGGGAGGAGAAGAAGCTCGATTTCGTGGAAGTCATGGCTTGTCCGGGAGGATGTGTGAATGGTGGAGGTCAGATGAAACCTGTCACAAAGGTCCATAGGGAGGGGGAGGTAGATGAGGAGGGGTACGAGCGGCCTATGGCGGATGAAGGTGTTGATGAAGGGATGAGGTGGAGTACGAGGGAGTGGGTCGCGAAGGTTGAGGAGATTTATTGGTCGGGACTGCCTACTCCACCACCATCGCCTACTCTCCCGGCACAACATCTCACGAATGACAACGGAGTGGAGGATGGGAGGCATACGGAGGCGGATCGACTGGCGGAGGAGGTGGTGAAGGACGCGTGCGGGGAGGATGAGGCGAAGAGATGGGAGTTCTTGCGGACAAGGTTTAGGAAGGTGGAAGGCGATGTGTTGCAGGGTGGGGTATCCCATGAGGCGGTCAAGTGGTAGTCATCATGCATGGTGCAGTTGCCTAGGGCATCCGGGTATACCAGCGAAAGGTCTACTAATTATGTATATATAATTTGGTATCTTCCTATGACTGTTTGTATGTGTGTGTGTGTGTGGGTATGGGTGTGTGTAGGCTGATGTCATTCCCTACCTCGACCCGATGCTAACCCTCGTTCTCGCGCTTCCAAAGCCTCTGCCGCCATTTCCCTCAAACTCCGGCCACACTACCTCCCTCGCCTTCCCTTTTGCGTCTCCAATCGAGGTCCTCTTGCCCAGATCTCCACCCGAGGGTCTTCTGTCCAGCTCGCTACCCGATGGCGTACTCCCTGTGTAGCCCGACATCCCCGACTGACGTCCCAGATACCCCACCGAGCCATGCGTACTAGGGATCCTAATCCCCCCCCCAACATCGACCATCGTCGGGCGATTCCGAGTCGCCACGTCACGAAGAGGCACCGGAGATTCTGCCTCGCGCATGGATACACCCAGCATGAGTGGACCTACGGGCTGATCCTCGTCTACATCGACATACGCTGAGTTCCGAGATTCTGCGCTGTCCACACTTTTGTCGGCGGAGTGATGGCCTTCATACGAGCTTGAGTTCCATTGAGGCACAGCATCGACCCGCGGGACCCTCTCATCACCGATAGCATTGACGTCACCAGCTTGGTGCAGATGCGGGGCAGCGGGGAGGCGGATCGGATCGGATGGATAGCGTATCGAGTCGGAGGGATGGCGGACGGGGTCTGACGGGTGGCGAATGGAGTCAGCCGGCTGATTCGAGTCAGACGGGGAACGGATCGAATCCGATGATTGGCGGATCGAGTTGTTTGTGGCAACAGATGCACGTCGTCGGAGCAAGCTCTTCTTTACCAAGACGTTGCGCTGACGAGGCATACCCTGATCTGATCCCGGGATGAGCGGGTACGGGGAAGCTGATGACTCAGCGCGAGAATCTGGTGGCGCAGGCATTGCAGACGGTGGAGCTTGAGTCGACAGACGGGCATCATTGGCGGGTAGATTACTTGGCGAGGTCGACGGCCCCTCATCGAGTACAGATGTCCAAGGTAGGCCACGGTGCTCTGGGTCGACATGGCGCACTTCATCGTGAGGTGGAGGAACGGGAGGCATGTCGACGATCACCGGACTTTCGGGCTGGGACGCTTCCTGTTGAGCCGGTTGAGACTGATAGGTGTCTCGGTGGGAAAGGCCGGAGGTAGGAAGAGAGGTGAAGATGAGGATATCTCTACCTTTCTCGAGTGGCCGGAGTGGAAGTGAAGCTGTAAGCTCGAAATGCAGTGCTGAGAGCGAGTCGATAATGGCGAGGAGAAGCCGAGGATGGAGACTGCGCAATTCAGCTTTTACTCCAATCTGCCAACTCACTTGTCGACAGCCTTCTGCTTGATGCCGCCGCCGAGCCACCGTCTCATCCCGTTCAGCCAAAACCGGTACACCCCTTGATGAACCCATCCCTCCAGCCTGATACCTTTCTCGCCCTTCTGGCTCCAGGTGACGCGGTTCGAAGTCGAGGTAGCATTACCGCCTGAGCGGCCCTGACTTCCTGAGGTAATCGCGTTGCGGATGGCGGAAATCAGGGCTGGCGTGGATATCGGAGGTGGGGAGATAAGGGAGATGCGATCAGGTACTATTTGACCAGACCATCAAAAGACGTGTTGATTGGGTCTCAGCTGTTGTAAAGGCGGACTTACGGGGTAGCGACAAGGCGAAGAAGAGGGGTGGAGGCGTCATTGTTTCTGAGGAGAGCGTGAAGAGGAGAGTGTGGGAGTCTACCTGTAGTCCAGCTGTCAATACAGAGGTAGCGAAGGGATGTGACAGCCGACCTTGTATCCGGCAGCTTGCAGACTGTCGATCAGCTTCCAGCCATAAACACCCAAGACCGTGAAAAGAGCGAGCAACAGTCGAATCGAGCTATTGTGATGTTGTCAGTACGGACCTAAGGCGCATAGTGTACGTACTCCAGCTCCTGGTGCCCTTTCCTTTTCCACACTTTACCACTCAACTCCGTTGTCCAGCTCAAACTCTCGTGCGAATTGCCCCTCGCTCTCAAACCCTCGAAAGATTCACTCCTCTTTCGCACCCCCGCCGGCCACTTTTCAAGAAACACGGCGTCAACGGCCAAGAATGTCTCCACAGGAAACCCGGTAAAGCGCGTGCCACTCGGCGGGTTGAGAGACAGGAAAGCGTACTTCGTTGATCGAGGTGGTATTCGTCGAAACTCGTCCCGGACCGTCAGGCCATTGCCATCCTCTGGCATGTCTGGAGAAGTGACGAATTTTGGGGATTTGGGTAGGGTAGTAAGATGAGTCCAGTCGGTAGACGATGATGTGAAGTGACCGTTTGGAGGTTGAGAGGGTAGTAGCGGGAGGGTAGGTGGTGACTCGGACCAGAGCGGAAGAGGAGGTGGACCTTTATCAAGCGCTGACATGGCTGCGAGGTAGAGGTTGCGTTCGGAAGGGGTGGCATACAGCGTTGCTATGCGATTAGGACTGAAGTGAAGCGGTCGAAGTCGCTCAGGGTCGTTTTGGTCGTCGATGATGACTTCTTGTCCGTCATCTGCTTTCGTCGGGGGAAGGTCGCCTCGGGATCGTCGGAACCAGCTCTTCCTTTTCATATTGCTGGAGAGATGACGGGGATCTGACATCAGAAGAACAAGTACAAAGTAGACTGGACTGCGTGCACAGACGGTCATCATGCACACACTTCTCCGCGTGTGTGAAAAGTACATCCCGAAGTGGCGATTTGTGGATCAAAGGAGAGAAAGATCAGCGCCCAATAAAGTCGTCGTGCTCAATCACAGCTTGCGTTCGAAGTTGACGTAAGCTGCTCGTGCTAAAAATCAAGTGTCAGGAGGGATCCACGCCTCTGGCCGAGAGTTTGAACGATATCATGCCTCGGCCGAGAGGAAGTTGAGATGAAATGATGGTCCTAGGGACATAAAACTATGATGGAGCTGGTGATGGATCCCTGTTTGAAACCCACGTGACTGCCCTGACGCACAGGCGCACAGCCGGTCCTGCCGATGAGAACTTGACTGAAGACTTGCTTCATCTCGTGCCAGTAGTGGGAAGATGCCAGTGCTGCTCGAAGGGTGTGTCTTGAATCAGATCATCGTTCCTCCTGATGCTTGAATGACGCCGAACACCCCTGGCTTAGGTCATGTCACTGCAAGGCGGTCAAATATACCGTCGAGGTCAGCTGTTCCTCTCCACACGACTTTTCTGGCTGAGAGGTTGAGACAGTCAAATACCCCTGTCCCGTTCCAGGTGAGCCGAGCTTCCGCCTGATTAACAGGGCCGTCAAGTTGCAAATCTTACCCTGCTTACCCTTTGCTGTTCTCCGCTGAAGCTGCCTTTTAGCTCTGCCAATGCTCGATCTGTCGCAAATGCGGAGGCTACGGTGGTAGCGTCAACATCATGGGTAACACCAAGACGCTCAAATTAATCAGAGGGGAAGACAAGATCAAGCGAGTCCCTGCACTCTCAACGTCCTCCTCTCATGCTGAAGGGGGACGTCTCGCAGGGTGTACATCGCCCCGCTCAGCTTCGACAAGGACGATAAACCGGACAAGATGGGTACGAGCAAGCGCAGCTTCTGCACAGAGTGCAGCTCGATGTTGTGGAATTACCATGATGAATTCCCCGACGTTCGTCCTTCCAACCTCTTTCTCACGCCGCCTTCCCATCCACCCTTTCACGGCGCTGATGAGGGTTGGTATAGTGGATCTACCCTTTCGCATCTACCATTGACAAGCCGAATCCCCTCCCGTCGTTACCGGATGGAGTTCCGCTCATCTCGATCAAGCGCCAAGACTGCCCTAGTTATGTTCCGCTGCCGGAGGGCGCGAAGGCGTATCAGGTCTATGGGCCGATGGACGGGATTGAGGTGAGTGGATGGCTGCGAATTGGGCTGATGAGGAGGGGTGGCATAAGAAGCATGGAGTTTGGGTCGATTGAGCGGGAAGGCGGGAAGGAGATTGCCAGTAAGGGTGGAGCAAGTCAGCGCAGATGGTATAAGCTGGGCGAGTGCATCGAATGCTTACGCGGAGCCCCTGGGTCTGGTCGTCGGCATCATCACGATCGACGTATCCGTTGGTTCGGGCATGCATGATGCACTGCAGCGATTTAGAGAAAACGCGTGCTCGACGCGTCTCCCACGTGATGGATAATTGATTTCTCGACCTCCTCTGACTTTTTGCCACCTCTCCCATATTCTATATCTTGCTTCCAACGGAGTACATCTAGCACTATCTCGCTCCAAGGCATCTATAATGGAGTACATTTCCATCATCCCATCCGGTGCGTCTCGTACTGGATACTGCTTGGCTCGCTGACTTGAGCAGATCTCGACCTGTCAACTGAACACCGATATCTCCGGCTACCACACCCTCGAACCGGTCCGTCAGCCAATCCTGCCGCCTTTAGGCAAAGACTGATGAGCCCATCTGTCAGGTCGACCACAGCTGTACCTGCCATACGGACCATCGTTACTCGAGGTAGCGAGAGTGAACTGCTCGAAACGCCGGACATGGTTCATTGGCGATTCGACCATCGACGGTGAGTTTCGCCTGCCGCCTTCATGATTTTGTCGTGCTGATTGGACCAGCTGGCAGTATTCTGATACATCATCCAGTCGATCCGCTATTCCTCGTCATCCCCGTCGTTCTGTCTCTCTTAGCTTCGGTACGTCCAGATTGGCCCCTTGTCCAGGATCACAACTGAGCTTCATCACAGTGCGGAGGAGAATCAGCCCTCTTTCAACCCCTGTCCGACCTCATCTCCACAGTGTCCTCCTCCCAAAAATTTTCCCTCACACCGCCATTTTCGACGGCCAAGCCCGTCGAAACACGGAACGAGGACATCTCCCGCTTCCTCGCGCTGAAACCGATCAAGCGGGTCCTGAGACTATGCTGCGAGCGTAAAGGTCTGTTCTGGAAACCCCCTGCCCTCCGCCTGGTTGGCTGACAAGGTCCAGTGCTGCCAGGTGCACCACCCTCCCCACCCGCCGACACCGAAGACCAGAGCAGCTCCAAGCCCAAGAAACAGGTGTACTACCACCCCTCGCTCGACCTCACACTCAGACTTCTTCGCCTCAAGGTCCAGCACTTTGCGCGCGAAGAGCAGTTCAGGATGTTCGATCACCTTGTCCGTTCGCTGGGTCGTGACGGGTTGCTTGAGCCAGATGCGGATGCCGAGCTTGTACAGCGTAAGTCGGTCTGAAGGGATTTGGGCTGATGGGTAGTCGCGAAGACGAAAGCTGCGATGGATCATATGGGTCAATGGTTACCTGGAAGTATGGTCTCCGCTCTCATGGAATCCTACGAGTACGTCTCGCCCCAAAGTTATGATGATCCAGCTGACGGAAAGCATCACAGCTTCTCGAGATTATCTGAACATCTCGCCAATCTCTCTGCAGCCTCGCTCGCCGCTTCACTACCTCCTGTCCAAGCCTCGAAACAGGAGAAGGTTACGAAGCGAAAAGTCGCGCCCGGGTCGCGAGGTGTCGAGGTGCGTCTCCATCAGGCGGGGGACCACTGCTGATGCATGGATACAGGCGCTGAAGAAGGTCAATACGGCTTCGATGAGCAAGCTGACGAGCTTCTTCAAGTCGAAGGATGGGGTAAGGAAAAAGGGGCTGATTGCAGCTGGAGAGGTTGGGTAGCTGTAGTATTTTCGTGATCATCTGCATTATAGCTTGCTCCAGCCTCTCTCCTCTTCATTCGGCGGACATTCTCTCTGCGGACAAGTTGGGCAGGACTGACGGGTCAAATATGAGGTCAAGTGTTGGATCCTGTACGAATGAGGGATCGGCGAAGTGTCATAAGCGCTCTGCGCTATGCATTATCCTATACTACCCAAACTCATAGTCCGTATCGGGCTTTCACATCAAGATCTCCCAACCCGGCTGAATCTCATCCTCATACACCCAAACCTCCTCATACTCGTCACCGTCGAAATCTCGTTCACACAACTCAGTCGCAGAAGCTTCCGCAGCGGACGAGGTGGTGGTGGAAGAAGAGGGAGGGGCGACGAGGTTGCCGCTGTCCAGGCTGGACGTGGAGGATGGAGATGAGGCGTCGGTCGAAGATGGGGTGGACGATGGGGACGCTGAGTCGGTCGAAGAGGCGGAAGACGACATGGTCATGGTGACGTTCACGGTGGTGTAGCTCGTGAGGAAGTCCGTCTCGATACCATCTTCGTTCTCGGCAACGCTCGAAGTGGCGGAGGGCGCAGCGGTGATGGAGGATTCGGCTGCGGATGTGGTGAAGGAGGCGGTGGTAGAAGAAGCGGGGGTGTCGGAAGTAGAGGCGGTAGTGGATGTAGGAGGAACGGCGCCAGGGAGGGAGGGGTAGATTCTGACTGCACCGCCTGTGTTCGTCGAAGTGGCCGAAGAGGAGGTATCGGTGCTCGAAACGGTAGCGCTAGGCGTGACGAAGTCGCTGAAACTGAGCGCACCGGTCACGGAGACGGTCGCGCTTGCCAACAAGGAGGAGTCCGTGCTCGACGCCACCTCCGAGGCGAACGCACTAGCGGAAGCGGAAGTGAACGAGGCAGTCACGCTGGCGGTTGTCGTCGAGGGGACAGCTCGAGAGAGCGAGGGGTAGATCCTGACGGCGCCATCCGTGTTGCTCGGGCTGGCCGAGAGGGAGGTATCGGTGCTCGTGGCGGATGCATCGGCAGACGCGCTGACAAGGGTCATCGCCGAGGCTGCTTCAAAAGTGACGGACCCTGTGGCGAGGGGCATCGAAGCGGATACCATTGTGTAAGAAGATGAGGTAGCCACGGTCGAATTGTCCGACGAGACTGGGCTTGTGGAGCCGTTGACGTGTAGGGTCGAAGTGTCCATCGTCATCCTCGAGTTGTCCGTGGTGGTCGTGTTCCATGCCCAAGTTGGGTAGCTATGGGTAGCACCGGCCGTGGGTGCCGGATCCGAAGCCGTCGCAGATGAATCAGCCGCGCTCACGGAGGTCACACCCGAAGTGGGGGACGCAAAGGCGCTGACTGAAGTGACGGCGTCGGTCACGACGGGAGCGTACGCACTAGACGCAGTGACGATAGCAACGGGGACGTGGAGATTGGAGGCGGGCTGCAGGTACGGGTTGTCATTGGACGAGGGGCCGGAGTTAGAGGAGTCATCTGAAGCTACTGAGCTCGTGCTGTCGTAGGAAGAATCCAATCCAGAGCTGGAAGAGCCGGAGTAAGTGTCGGAGGAAGTCGAACCGGAGCTTGTCGCTGACGAGCCGCTATCGCTCGATCCGGTAGACGAGCTGGAATCAGACGAGTCGGTGTGTGACGATTCATTGTTAGACGAGCTGCTGGTAGAGTCGGAGCTGGACGGGCCGCTTGACGACGCGTTACTCCCCGATGATGTAACACCGGTCGATCCGGAGGTGGTTGACGAAGCCATAGAAGCGGAAGATGTCGATGTAGCCGCTGCCGCACCGCCCAGATCGGCGGAAGTGGTGAGTGGGCCACCAGAGTAGTGGTTGCTTGCAGCAGGGGAGGCGGAGCTACCGGACGACGCACCATAGTCGGAAGAAACGGAAGATCCGGCCGAACCGGAGTAGCCGGAAGAGCCAGACGATGATCCGGTTGAAGCAGAGTAGGGTGACCCGGTCGCCGACGCTGTCGCCGCCACGGTCGAAGTAAAGAAGGTAGGGGAAGCAGTCGCTGTCCCGTCAGCACCGATAAGTACGATGTACTCCCATGATCCGTCCGCCTCCTGCACCACATGTCAGCGCCCATTTTCCTCGAACGGCCGGCAGCAAAAGACGGGACATACCTGAGTGGGCTCAAGGATCACCTCGAGAGTGAGAGTAGGCATCAACGTCTCCATCATCGATTGAGCATACGACTTTGCGGCTTGCATCACGTCGTCGTATGCGCTACCAGATGACGAGGGTCCAGCGTTGCTGCTGTCGTCATCGCTCCCATCGCTCCCATTGCCTCCATCGCTGCCAGCGTCTCCTCCATCCCATGAGCTGCTCGACCCGGTCACCACCGCCGAGCTAGCGGACGAAGTGGTGGATGCCGCGACGTAGTCTGTGAAGGTGAAAGACTGGAAGGCGGTAGTCTGAGCAAGGAGGGAGGAGAGGGTCTCGGAAGACAGGTTTCCCGGGTTGGGGTTGACTGTGTCGAGTCCGGTGGAGTTTGAGGATGAGGTGGTGTTGGAAGAGGAAGGCTCGAAGGGTGAGAGGGAGTCGGCGACGGAGGCGGTGGTAGACGCCACGGGGATACCAGTGGAGGTTGCAGTGATGCCGGAGGGTGCGGGTGTGACGGTCGAGGAGGCGGCTACGGAGGTAGTCGCGGCATCGGCAGACGAAGATGTACCCACGTCAAGCGCACCCGCTCGTTCCCGATAGATTCGCTTGAATTGCGACTTGTGCTTTCTCGGGATGCTCAGTGTGAGAGAGGAGGACGCGAGGAGGGGTAGAAGTAGGAGGGAGGTGGTGGTACGCATGTTCGTGAACTGTGAGGTTTGATTATAGGGAATGTGAGTGCCGCCGGGGCTTGATTATACTGTTTTGGGTGTCGCTTCGAGCAGACACTGATTATAAGGGTAAGGGTGAGAGAGGGGGCCTCGACTAGCGAAGTTGACCCAAGTCAGTAGGAGGATGAGGTAGATGAAGGTAGAGAGTGAGGAGTGAGTACCTTCGCATCGCACGTCCCGACGCAGGCAATCTCATCCAGAGGATTCCCGAGCCGACGCCTCGTAGGACATGAACGGGATGACATGAGGCGATGAGATGGCTGATGAGACATATCATCTAACGTTGCGAGGTGGGATTAAGGATCAGTGACGCAAGTGGAAGGAGGCTTGCTCGGGTTCCCCTCCCCGCAAAGATGATGTTTGGTTTGATAATCATCGCTCCGGTAAATCCAAAAATTACACGTCATATAATCGACTCCATCTCGAGCTCCAGAATATATAGAGGCCGAGGAGGCCATACTCATCATCAGCGCATAATAAGACCCAGCTCCTCCGCCATGTCCTTCCTCCCCTCCAGTGTCCGTCTCCTCTCCCCCTCCCCCATCATCATCTTTACACGGCACGTCTCCGGCTCCCACCGGTACGTAAAAGGCGGTAAGCCCAAACCCGCCTTAGCCCCACTCCTGCGTTCCCCACACCACCCGAAACTCCCCCTCCGATCCTCCGGCGCATCCCAACCCCACCCTCGAGATCTAAGCCCATCGTACACACCTACCACTTCTTCCGTGCCGCTCGATAATGGGCTCGTGTTACATCATTCACCGCCGGCTTCTGCTCCGAGCCATATGACGGGGAGCGTGCCTCCTTTGCTCAAATGGTTAGGAGGGGAGAGCGTGAGATTGACGGGGGAAGAAGAGGCCCCGGCTTTGAGAGGGTGGGAGCCGGCTAGGGGGGACGTAGTGGCGGGATGGAGCGAGGAGCTTAAAGAGCGGATGAGGGAGATGAGGGCCAGGGGTATGTCACGGGCGGACATCGCGCGGAGGTGAGTCGACCTCCTGAGAGGGCAGTGAGGGTTTGCTGAGGGTGTGAGAATAGTCTGGAGATACCGCGAGAGCATGAGACTATGATTCAGAGGGTCGCACCGCTTACGGGGGAGCAGTTGAGGGAGAAGGAGACGGCGCTGGACGAACGGAAAGCGACTTGGGGACATAATAAGAGATTGTCGAGGGCGAGCAGGGCGAAGCGGAGAGAGTTTTGGTAGTGCGCCTAGGGAAGACAGCGGGAGAATGCAAGGCGATCTTCATGCATATCCGCCCTAGCGGTACAACTTCTCGCGCTGACGATTTGGGTGCTACTTGACCTGTGTTTTGTGACGGACAGCACCAGGGGAGTTGGACATGATACTCGGGATGCCAGGTATGAGGTCGAGGCGAAGGACATGTCACACGGTGTAGATACATATTTGGCTATTTCACCGATCTGCTTCGGCTGTCGCAACAGGGTCCCTCGACCCTCAATCCTTGAAACGCTTGGAGCTCCTCAACCCCACCAACTCATCCGATTGACCGGCATTACGCGCCCCGAGCCTAACGAATCCCCATCAGCACGACTCATCTTATCGCTCACAAAGCGCACCCACATCCTCCCACCCATCACCCCAGCCAATACATCATCGGATGACGGCTCAGTGGTCCCCATCCTCATATCCCGCCCACCACCACGCTTTCCGCGATCTCGATCATTATTCGACTTGGTCGAGCTTGCAAATTGGGCGTATTGCTCGTCTCGATGTTCATGGTATTGGGCGAGTTGCTGGAAATCGCGGGACGAGATGGAACGCAGGTGAAGGATCTCTTCGTCTAGGGCGGAGAGGAGGGATTCGGCTGTGGAGCACCTATTTACGGATGACCCAAGTCAGCAATGCCGTCAGGATCTTGACAGGATTCTTGCTGTGGGGTATCAGACTGACCAGTTTCGTAGTCCCGCCTGGACACTTGTCAAATCTTCCGGCAGCGAGTCCCGTCCTGCCGCCCAATCGATATGCAGTATTCGTTCGTGATGGTGCATCTTTCCACCCAGGAGTCCAGCATAGATGACGTCGATGATCAGATCCTCGAGCTCTCGGACGGTGTTGACCTGTAATGCGTTTTGTAGGGCATCATAAGAGAGGGACTAATAATACAGCTCCGTCAGCCATGCCGATTCGCCGGAGAGAAGACGAGCATACACGGTGCTGCAGAGCGAGGGACACAAGGGTCAGGTGTTTCAGTTTGATCAGGTGGGTCGGTGCGAGGGAAGGGTAGGAATCGGGACTGGCTGTCAGATCCAAAGTACCCATAAGTATACAGTTGCTCTGGACATCGGCGTCACGCACCATTGTAGTCTTTTAATGTCCCATAGGCGAAAAGCTGGAGAAGGAGGGATTGCTTCGAGTACTTCGGATCTGATTGCAGCTACACGAGGTCATAAGCTTCTGTAGAGGTCCGTCGACCGGCGTCAAATCGAACACTCACTTGCTGTATTTGGAGTAGATCCAAGAGCTCAGCAAAGACGTACACCCCAGCCTGTCCCGCCAGCGTCGTCAGCTTCAACCCCTAAGACCTGATCGAGCTCACAGCAGCTGTAGCATCCATGATGACCTTCGCTGTCGCCGCAGCCTGCGTCGAGCGAGCTAGCAAAACGAAAGGCTCCAGGCGAGGAGCCGAATCCGCCATGATTGGGCTGATGATCTCAGGCTGTTGTCGAGGTAGCAGAAAGAAGGAAGGACAAACGCTCGCCACATTCAGTATGCTCCGGCTTACGTAATCTCAGCCCAACCCCTCCGCCTAGAGCTCTGACCAGTTCCAATTAATTTCACTTGCAATGATTTCACCCAAAATGTCTGGCGATGCCACGGCAGAAGCTGAGGCCGCCCCGTCTCCTGCCGACCGGCTGACAACCCAAGAGAAGCTCCTCTTGTCTCAAGCGGTCTACAAGCTCGGCGCGGTGGCTTGGCCGGTGGTGTCCAAGCTGCTACTTGAGCACCCATGTTGTGCCGGTCGAGGTCGGGAGCTCTTCTCGGCGGAGGCATGCGAGGCGTATTACATCGGACTGATGACTTCCATCGGGATGAACGTGTATGTTTTCAGCTCCTTCTTGTACTGGACTTTGTGCTGAAGCATAAGTAGACCTGCTCCGGACGCCATGAAACCTCAAGGTCTGTCCATCACTCCTTCCAACAACGTCCCTGGCTGATTAAACGTATAGCAACAGTCCACCTCCGTCTCGCCCAAACATTTTACCTCGCTCGCATGACCGAGCTAAAATCCACCATCTCGACCTACGAATCCCGTTTCACCTCCCTCATGTCCGAGATACAAGCGATCAAATCCGGCTCGCTCGACGCGTCCATCCAAGCGGAACTACGAGCGGTCTTGGCGAGGAAGTACGGGAAGAGGCTTTTGGATAGCTGGGTACCGCCGTCGGAGGAGGTGAAGGCTGCTGTTGAGGCTGGACCCATCGAGGAGGACGTTGAAGTGGCGGAGGAGAAGGTGGAGGAGATGAAGGTGGAAGCTGCACCTTCACCGCCGGCTTCGGAGCTCTCGCCTCCGCCATCTGTACCGAACGAGAATGTGGAGCAGCCTACGACGGTGATAACCTCCCCGACACCGGCGGTTATGGAGGAGCCAACGACCCACGCAAGCAAGCGGAAAGCCAGCCAGCAGCCTCGAGGAGTTCCCGCTTCGAAGCGGTCCGGTCGACGAGGTGCTTCGCCTGCGCTAACGCAGCCAGAGTCTGAGGTGGCTTCCGAAACTGGTGCCCCGGAGGTCGAAGCAGTCCAGCCAGAACCTCAGGTGGAACCTGAAGCAGAAGCTGAGCCGGACCAGGAGGTAGAGGACGAGCCCGCATCGACGCGAGGTCGTGGTCGGCGTGTTTCCAAGCGAGGTGTCAAGAAGGCGCAAGAATCCCCCGCTCCATCGACTCGTACCAAGGAGTCATCACCCGCCGTGTCCCGCCGTGCACCGTCGGTATCTTCGACCACCTCGGCCACGCCGGCCGCCTCGACCCGCCGCGGAAAGCGAGGGATGCGGGATGATGTCGTCTCAAAGTCTGTCCGGGAACAGAGTGCGGCGGCAAGCGTCAAGGAAGAGGTGGAGGATGAGCCGGACGAAGGGCCTAACCGGCGTCCCAGTCGGCGGTCTTTCGCAGAGGAGAACAAGGAGGTCAAGAGAGGGAAACGCGGATCTATCCGAAGTGAGTGGCCGGATGGGAGCAAAGGGGCATGATGACCATGCTGACGGGTCCCCCAATCAGCACCAGTCGAGCCCGACGGCGATGACGATGCGAAGTCCCAGTCTCATACCCCAGCCGCACCGAGTCTGACTCGACATGGTCGGTCGAGCGCTTCGACGGAGCAGAAGAATGCACAGAAGCTCATTTATTCTTTGCTTGATACCATCTCGAGCCATCGGAATGGAAATGTTTTCCAAACTCCAGTCAAGAAGGTGCGCTTCTGGGTTGGAAGCGTCTGGAGGAGCTGATATGATGGGACAGAGCGATGCACCGGACTACTATGATATCATCAAGCGGCCCATGGACCTGAAGACGATACGAGCGAGGATTAGAGACGGCAATATCACGAGTATCGACGAGTTTGAGAGGGACGTGCTGTTGATGTTCGCGTGGGTCCTTCGCAGACTGCTTGTCCCTGGCTGATCATGCCTACCCATCTCATCTTCGCCCTTTTGTTTTCCTCCTCGTCTCCTGCGCGTGTCCCTTCCAACGCTTCGCTCGACAGCAACGCGATGATGTTCAATTCCGAGGGAAGTCAGGTGTACGATATGGCTCAGGAGATGCTGCGCGAGAGCGAGAATCACATCGCTCGCTTCCGGAGTATGCAGCATGACATGGGGCGGTAGGGTCGGGCGGCTGGGCCAGGCCCGGACCACTGCAGAGCCTCACGGGAGCGCGGCAGGAGCTAGCTATCATGGGTTATCAGGCGTCCATAGGCGATACCACGAGCTTCCTCCTTTCTGCTTCCACTCAAATTCGCGAAGACATACATTTCATAGGGTGCTCATCGCTGCAACCAACGTCCTACAACCAACGTCCATGTGTCGTGTATCCCCACATCTATGTATCTCCAATCCCAAGACTGACTATGCCTTCCCTTCAAGAGCCGCAGCATAGCTCAACCCCTTCGTCCCCCTCCTCTCCTTCTCACCCTTGACCTCCCGACTCAGATCCAGCTCCTCAAGCTCATCCTCCAACTCCAGCTCGCCTAGGACAATCACGTCCTCATCCTCGCTCATTTCTTCGTCCCGATCACCCTCCGCGGAGTGGTGAGGTGAGGACGGGATGTGTTCCCAGCCTTCGTCATCGTCCTCGGCTAGGTGGGTGGGGAGGAGGGCTGGAGTACCAGGAGACCTTGATAGCGCTGTTGCAGCGGGTGAGGGTGAGAGGGCAGGACAGTGACGCGACTTGATACCCTTCGACGCGGTGAGGAGGGATGTTGGTATCACGGAGCTCGAGGCGGTATCGTCGGGTAATGCCAATACAGTCGGGTTCACCACGAAATCGAATCCCAAACTCAGCGCGGTCGTAGCTATTCCCGAATCAGCTTGGTCACTTCACCACAGCGAGTCAAGTCGGGATCTACCCACCCCGTTTCACCCGCCCCTTCCCCTCAGTGATTAATCCCCCCAAGTCAACCTCCCTCCTACTTGCCTCCCCCCTATCCCTCGCCGCCTCAACCTTCTCCCTCACCGCCCGCGCCTTCTCCACAACCCGTATCCCGGGATTACTCGGGGCCGATCGCGGTAGATCATTGAGGAGGGCAAGCTCGGAGCGCCAGTCGAGGGTGTGAAGGTTTGAGAGGGGGAGAGATTTGCGCGGGACCGAGGTGCCGGGTCGGGACCGGTTGGGCTGGGGGATGGGACGGGGTGGGATGGGCATGGTGGGCGAGATGGGTTGACTAGTGGTGTATGAAAGAGAGATGTGACACGTAAGATGGCGATTGAGGTGATGGGTGGAATGGAATGAGGAAGAAGGAATGTAGGGTGAGTGGCCAAAGGGAACGGACCGGCATCAACAAAGCCCGGGTGGCAAAACAGGAGGCCGGGATGACGTAAATCGACGCGTCGTCGCCGTCCGGAATTGATTTGATCTGCCGGAAACTGCCGGTTGTCTGCCCAAGGGAACGTGATGCGATACAGGGGTGTGCTCGGTACATATCGGAATGACCTGCGCTGCTGAGAACGTATAGAGTCTTCTAGGTGTTTACACTGACCTGCCAGAATGATGCGAGGACCTCCCTCTATTACGATCGGAGCTCAATCCCGATCTCGGGGGAATCGTCGGTCGAGGCCTTCCAAGCGATTCTCCCATCTTCAACAAGCGGTTTTCCATCTTCTCCATCGTCTCGCTTATCTTGCGCCATGTTCTCCTCAATGGTCGTTAGCGTGGCGTAGATCTATGAAACAACGTCGATTTTCGCTCGACGCTTTTCCTGCCCAACGGACTTGAGAGAGAAATCAGGGCCCAGCTGAGGGACGTCGATACTCCCGCATAATATCGTAGATTCGACTCACCCAGCGAGAGAAAATCGAGCCTTTCTCGAGCTTAGACAGCCCGTCCCCGGCACATCTATCGCCCCATCGTACCGCCTCTTCTCTCGCTTTTCAATGGTCTCCCGCATCCATAACATTTCCTCCGAGGGCCATGGCGCAGTGATTGATGATCGCCGCCGGTCCGTAACGACCAGCAGACCAGCCGATGGCGCTTTGCACCGACAAATTTATACAAATCATCCAAGGTGAGATGCGTTGTGAACGATGCGGGCGGTTGCGCACAGTGATGAGCGCGCCGATGGACTGGTCGGGAGAGAGGGATACAAGCGCTACGGAGGGAGTGGGCATGGCGAGTGGTGTTGCGAGCGAACATAGCGGTTGGCGATGCATGAGAGTGACTGGTGTCGTGATGATCTTGAAAGAGCAGTGAATTGCTCTTCTTGTATACATTTCAATTGTCAATCTGGGGTGACGTTTCGGCTCGCCGGATGTCAAAGACTTGCCGCACGACGAGTTCTGCCCGGCACGGACTCTAACCATCCCGCGAAACTTCAGATCCCGCCTGGTCAGCCTCCTCTTTCACTTCTTCAAGAGCTTTTCGTGCTTAACCATGCGAGCGAGAGGTTATCACCCTCGGGCTGCTTCGCAGAGACGACCCAGAATCTCAATGTAGCCACGAAGATCATGAGCGGTGTGAACAGAGCTTTGAGTTCTATTACACCTGATCTCTCGTCAGCATGTCTATGGCTTCAGAACCGGGAGTATCAAGTTCTTGTTGGTATGGGGACACATATTCTTAAGAAGAGCTGTTATGATCGATAGCAGTGCCTGTATGGTGGGGTCACGCGACTCAGAAACTGGTCTCCTGAATCTCGATAAAGCGCCCCATCAGATCCGACTCGCCTCCTTGTCCTTCTGCGACCCATCCATCCTCTTCTTGAGCTGCAAGACCGCAGCGCGAGTAGCGCCAGCTCCAAGCTCGAGATATTTCATGCGTTCCTCCATCTCTTCCTGAACACTGTCCAGCCTGGTCTGCATGTCATCCTTCGCGTTCTCAAGCTCGCGCTTGTTTTCCTCGAGTGCGCGCACGACCTCGCCCTTGATGTCGATCGGACCCACGGGGAGATTGGGCAGTTGGGAGTCGAGTCAGACCGCCCACTCGGTAGATTTGCTCACGTCTTTAGGCTGATCAAAACAATGAGCCTCTGATACAAGTGGATATCGAGAAATCCACCATCAACTCCAAGGAGACTTTCCTGTAATTGTCTCTATAAATCCCTGAAAGAGCATGGTCTTCGTTCAGCGTCTCGTACGTTGCTGCATAGCCTCAGTCACGCACAGCAGCACGTTCGCGCTTTATGTCCATGGTCTTGACCTTCTCGTCGATGGCCTCGACTTTTTTTCATACCCTGTTGCCCTTTCCTTCTTCAGCTTCTCCATACGACTCTCACTTTCCTTCTTGGACCCCTTGTACTGCCAAAAGACTTCCCAACATAAAATACAGCAAAACATAGATGATGCTATAAGGGAGAGGAGTCCTAGATCACTGGTAGTTGTCGGTGAGACGTTTGAAGAGGTCATGGGCATCGCAGGCTTCGGGGCATCAGGCGCGGGCTGCGGAGTGGTCGTGGCGCTGTCGCTGACAGTTCAGTCGAAACGGCGGGTCGTGAGCAGCGGGGATATTGAGACCGTAGTCGGAACGAGCCGACGGGCCCCGTTGAGACGGAGCAATGCATTTGTATACTGAAGGAAGAGATTTTCATTCGGGGGAGTCAGCTGGTGGAGGACAATTCAACGGTGCACGACATCAAGAGGCAAGCAAGGTGCCTTTGAGTATGTCAGTCCATCTCATACATTTCAATCCCGTCTAGAGCGACGGACTCACCTCGGCAGGGTACATGAGAAACGCTCACGTCGCGTGCCGGCGCCGCATCAATCCAATCGAGCGCGCCTTCAAGTGCGACAGATGCCGTACAGGGCTTGATCCCGTCGGGTCGGATTCAGCCTTTGTTTCGTGCATTCCATTCAGAGCTTCAACCGATATCCCCTCCCAAGCCAAGCGATAGAGCATACCGCCCCACTATACCCGACCAGTACGATCATACTTGTAAAGTCGTCCGCGTACATTGTTTTCATTGAGAGGTTGATGAGTCCAGTGAGGAGATTCGCCGCGAGGAAGATGGCAAGACCATTCTCGTTAATCGCCTCGAGAAGTGATGGAACAGGTCGATCAGGGGAAAAGAGAAGCTCGATGACCAGGTAGGAGAGGAGAAAAGTGGTGTTGTACGCTGCAACCCAGAGCATGTAAGGTAGATTTGCCTGGAGACACGTCAGTCCAACCGCTATATAAGCTTGAAGAGCTGAGCGGTCTTCTCGAATACATCGCTCTGTTGGGGCTTCCAAGGACAGCTCACCAGGCGTCTTGACACCTCTCCACCCATGAGTCTCCAAACCGCCAACGCCACCCACCACGCCACCGAATAGCTGAACAGCTCCAGAGCTAATTCGGTCCTCCGCTTCTCGTGATGTCGTTTGTCGTCCTCATCGTTATGCCTTCCTCGTATTGGTGATGTGGACCGTAGGATGTGCTCGCCGCTAGCGAGGCCGAGGATGTAGATGGCGAGATAGCCGGGAAGGGAGACGAGACCCTCTTTGTTCTGGCTGAGAAGTCCAGTACGAACCGTGGCGAGGGCCCACGTCTGGAGGCTTGTGATGCTCAGAGCCAGCTGATGAACTGAGAATGGCTCAGCAAGCTCACGTGGTCGCTGAATGACGACCGACCAATTGTCAACAAAAGGCCTAGAATCGTCCACCTCATCCATTTCTGACGGACTGGCCAGAGCAGGACGCCGAAGACCGGTAGGAGGCCGAGTGTGAAGAAGAAGTTCCAGTGCACGCCGTACTCGGTAACATGCTCCTACCGACAGAAGCGGATCGTCAGCGCACGAAGACAGCCAGAAAGCATACGTACGGGATAGTCGGAACCTTTGACCATGAGAACTCGGACAACACCAAGCGCGAGGACGGGTGCCGCCTTGCGTAAGGTCTTGAATACCGCTGAAGGGGTGCTCAAGGGCTTGCCGGGTGAAAGGCCCTCAGTGAAAGAGCGGACGGAGACGATACCAAGCGAGAATACGAATGAGCCGACACCGACATCCATCTAGGTTAACCCGTCAGCTGCAAAGCCAGAGCTGAGGCGCAAGAGGACAGCTCACCAAGCTCGTCCCGAAGTCCTCACACTTCCCCTGCCACCTCGGAAATACCGGAAAATCGACCGCAAGGATGCAATGAATAGTCATGACCATCATATGTGCTCTATACACCGAGAGGAACGGAAGTCGATCTCCCGAGGGCTTTCCTCCGTCTCGGCTAGTGGGAGACGGAAAGCTCTTGGATGCGCTGCTGAGAGAGGATGATCCAGCGAGCTCAGGGGTGGGTAGGACATCGATGGCTGTGTGGGTGTAGGTTGAAAGTGTGGGGGAGTGTCGACGTCGTCGTGATCCGAACGAGCGGGGCACCCGGGGCAGTTCCGGTGAAAGATTTGGCGAAGACGAAGGCGACAAAGCGGTACTCGAAGCTGTAGGAACGACCTCGGACGGTAGTCTGATCGTCATTCGGTTCGTGAAAGGCGATGACAGGGTGGGTACTGCCGGCTCTTCATCCGAATCGGACTCGTCGAGCCATTTCCCTGTTGACTGTTTCTGCTTCGACCCATGGCCGCTCAAGTGGAACTCTCGACGAGACCATGGCGCGGTCCGGCTGGATATGCCCGCAACGATGACGAGAAAGATGTTGAAGGTGATAGGGTAGCTGGACGCGATCGTGACGGCCAGTGAGAGCGGTAGTACAGTCGTGGCATAGTCGAGCGCCGGGCGAGGTCGGAATCGACGGGTAGCGACAGCGTAGAGAGTATATGAAGACTAGCAGGGCCTCGATGGTCAGCGAAGCTCTGCGATGATTGTGTGTCCGAAAGGGATCTTCAAAGCAGAGAGCTTACCAGTGCTGCTAGGCTGACTGCGTTGATGCTGAGTATCGTCGCGCCAGGATTGTCGGCGACGAATGCTTCTTTGGCGGTCTTGTAACAAGACATGGTGACGAGATTTTCCGAAGATCAGGGGATACGGCGCCTTCATCTTACCGTCATCACGATGTGAAGCCTTGATTGTCTGAGCTTCGCAGCGAGAAAGGACTCAGCGCGTGAGACAGAAATGCAGTTCACCGATACAGGACATTGAGCCCCGCGTATCTCCACGTGTTGGGCGGAAAACTCGCGGGAGCACAATCAAGTAATTAAAGCCATGTATTTGCCCGAATGGATTGTAGTTCAGCTGCATCAATACCAAAATCCCAAGAGACCAAATCTCTTACCGACGCATCTCCGAGACAGCCAGCAGGAGCTGCAAATGAGTGGACGAGGATTCTCACGAGGAGGTGGAGGCGATCGTGGTGGTCGTGGAGGATTTCGAGGTATGTCCACTTCACCCAGCTGTGGCCTCTTGCGCGCTTCAGGAATCCGGTCTGGACATAGGGGAGATCTGTGCTACATACAGGTCTGTGACACTGATGCTTGTGTCTGACAGGAGGCGGAGCAAGTCGAGGTGGAGGAAGAGGTGGCTTCCAACGCGATTATGGGCCACCCGACGTCGTCCAAGGTGAGTGACGACCTCGGCATGGCTCCTGCCGGATGGTAGCGACCTTGCTCGGTAGCACCCATATATATATTGACACACGTGTAACAGAAATCGGCGCCTTCCTCCACCCCGTCGAATCCGAGATGCTCTGCCACCTCACCGCACCCACCAAGATCCCCTACTTCAATGCCCCAATCTACCTCTCCAACAAGACCCAGATCGGCAAGGTAGACGAGATCCTCGGACCGATCAACGAGGTTTACTTCACCGTGAAGATGGATCAGGGGATGATGGCGGGGAGCTTCAAGAAGGAGGATAAGGTGTATATCGGGGGGGATAAGTTGTTGCCGATTGAGCGGTTCTTGCCGAAGCCGAAGGTTGCGGGCGGGAAGGTCGAGAAACGAGGCGGCGGTGCACGGGGTCGGGGTGCACCGCGCGGACGTGGCGGACCACCAGGACGAGGCGGACGAGGGGCGTTCGTTCCGCGCGGTGGAAGTCGAGGAGGATTCGGTGACCGAGGTGGACGAGGAGGTGCGAGAGGGTTCAGCAGTCCGGGACGAGGGGCACCGAGGGGACGAGGATTCACACCTCGTGGAAGAGGAGGATACTGATATGCAGATGTATTATGGCTATGCTCTCACTCAAGCTCTCCCGCAAAGTTTATCCCCTCTGGTCCCCAACGCTTACAGCTTCCTCCCACTCCGCCATCTCCAGTCTCCTCCCCGTTCTCCCCACTCACCCGATCCCCC